>Ga0173480_10000769_pt1 | contig 11154 bp, 4 predicted proteins | sample NitcycUS209509C1_FD_122622 | JGI IMG/M metagenome (GOLD analysis project Ga0173480, IMG submission 122622) | Soil microbial communities from Arlington Agricultural Research Station in Wisconsin, USA - Nitrogen cycling UWRJ-S209-509C-1 (version... | ecosystem: Environmental > Terrestrial > Soil >... | reverse complement strand
TGGTCGCCCCCCGGTCCCTTCTGCCTGATGCGGCTCGTGTTGTCCTTGGACAGGGACAGCACGAGCGTCCGCGTGGCGGGCATCTAGGCCCACGACTCCCAGAACCACATCTTGGAGCCAGCCGCGATGGCCCCACCGGCACGGTTCCACGTGTAGGGGTTGTCGCCCGGCTTCACGAGCGGGTGCGTGATGGCGGACGTGAACTTGAGCAGGTCCATGCGCAGCGCCACGGTCGCGGCGCTCTGGAGGGTGACCACCTTGTGGCCCCCGTCGTAGCGCAGTATCTGGTCCTTGGCGGCGTCGGCGGGCACGGTCAGGGTCATGACCGAGCCGCCCATGGTGAGCTTGAACACGAGCTGCGACGCGCCAGCGAGGGTGGCCAGCATGATGTTGACCGGGGCCGGGTAGTCGCCCCGGTTGAGGAACGACCCGGTGTGGTCGCCCGTGGCCCCACCGCCCAAGGTGGTGTCCTCACGCTCGTCCTGCGCGTACACGCGCGGGTCCCGCGCCACGAGCTGGGCCTGCCACGGGATGGACATCCCCTCATCGACGATGCCGCCGATGGCATCCCGCCGGATGTTGAAGCCCGGGCCTCGCATCGGGCGCACCCGGATGCACTGCTTGATGAAGCGCAGCCCGGAGCCCGTGAAGGTCTCGGGCCAGCGGGTGTCCTTGGTGGGCACCTCGAAGTCGAGCGGGATGTAGCCGTACTCGCCCGGCAGCGCGGCGAACGCGCTGGTCGGGCTGAACGCGAGGCGCAGGTCTTGCAGGCGGTCGAACAGGTCCGCCCGGTCGATGCCGTAGCAGGTCCCGATGAGCACCACGTTGCGGGCACCCAGCGTCACATCGCTCGCGTCGTAGCCGTCGGCTGCCGCTCGCTTCTCGGTGTAGCCCACACCGGGCACCTCCGAGTAGTCCACCTGTTCGAGCTGGATGCCGCTGATGGGGGTGGTGTTGGAGAAGGTGGGGCTATTGAGCTGGAGCCCCCGGTACTCGACCGGTCGGGTCAGGTCCATGGCCTCACATCACCCGGCGCAGGCGCAGTGCTCGCTTTCGCAGGTCGGTCCACTCCTGCTTGAAGTTCCCGGCCATCTGGAGGAGCTGGGTCGGTGACACGTCGCTGTTGTTGGCCTGCGTCTGCCACTGCTGGTAGAGCGTGCGGTCATGGAGCAGCGCTTCGAGGGCGGTCCAGCGCGCGTAGCAGCGCACGACCTCCTCGTCGGTCATGTCGAGGAAGGTGGGCACGTCGGTGTCGTTCTTGAGCGGGTCCCGCTGGGCGTACACGAGCGCCCGGAACTCCATGCCCACGGCGAGGGTCATGCGCTGGGGCAGGAACAGCGTGTCGCCCCACTGGTCCCAGCCGTCCTGTGCGATGCCCGGCAGCGTGTGCGAGCACTCGGGGACCAGCGACCACGAGCCGTTGTCCTCGCTCTGGACCTCGACGGTGATGACCTGCTGGGCATCCACCGTCACGACCAGCGACGGATAGGTGAAGGCAAGGAAGACGTACCGCTCCCATGGTCGGATGCGATCCATCTCGGCGATGCCCTCGTTGACGAGCGCACCGACCTGTGCCTTGGTGAAGGTCTTGTAGAGGGGGTCGCGGAGGTCGGACGCCACGGCGTCCTTGAGCAGGCCGTAGTTGACCGGGGTATAGGGAGCCATGGCCTCACTCCTCCGAAGGCTGGATGGGAGGCCACCCCCGCTGGGGCACGGGGTGGCCTCCTGTCAGCGATCGATCAGAGGGTGCCGCCCGACTCGATGCGGATGTACTTGGGCCCGGTGCCGGGGCTCGTGGCCCCACCGAGCAGCTTGGCCCCGAACATGCCCTTCCAGCCCACCTCGGCGAGCTGGGCGAGCGGGTCGGTGTGGTCACCGCCCGGTCGGACCATATAGGTGCGGATGGTCTGGACGTCGCCCCACGCCCACGCGCCGGGGCCGAAGATGAAGGTCGAGTAGACCTTCGCGCTGGTCGCGCCCACGGTCCCGAGGTAGGTCCCGATGGGGGTCTCGATGAAGCGGACGCCGTAGATGCGCCCGATCTCGCCGCTGAACAGTTGCTCCACCGCGCCGTACTTCGACGCCTCGATCCAGCCGCCGACGGCGGTATCGCCTTGGAGGTCGAAGATCATGTTGGGGTGGATGAAGGCGTGGTAGAAGCCGTCCGCGAAGGGCGGCACGTTGTTGGCCTTGAGTGTGGCCACGGCCTCCCTGATCTCGGCAGCCGTGAGCTTCATGGCCGCCGTCACGGTGCCCGTGCTGGTGGCCGCACCCGCCCACTGCACGGCGGTCCCAGCGTGCAGGATGCTCGCGATGTACTGGTCGATGGTGGCCATCGCGTTGTAGGCCACACGCTCGGCAGCGACCGCGAACAGGTTGTGCGGGTTGAACTCCAGCGCCACGTCGGAGATGCCCACGAGGCGTCCTGCCTGATAGGCAGAGAACTCCTCGTAGCCGATGGCGATGGGCTCAAGGAAGGGCCTCTGACCCTCGACGAGCCACGGCACGGTGCCCGGGGCGGGCGGTGCGGGCAAGGGGGCCGGGATGCTCAGGTCACCGTAGGAGATGTACCTGATCTTGTTGGTGCCCGGCACGATGTTGCCGCTGATGTAGCCGTCGGCGGCCATGTAGCGGACGACCTTGCGCAGGTTCTCTTGGATGTTGGACGAGACGAGCGCGGTGACCGCCTGATCGAAGTTGGTGGTCTGCGCTACGCCGCCGGTCCCGACCGGCTGTCCGATGACGATGACGTCAGGCATGTGGAGTGTGTCCTCATCGGTTCAGGCTCTCGATGAACTCCGGTGCCAATCGTTCGAGGTCCGCCTTGTAGTCCGCGCTCGTGCGCGGCCCCGGCTGACCCTGTGCGGGCACGCGGGGCGGTGAGTTGGGGTCCACGTACGGCTCGGGCTTGCGGCCACCAGCCGGGCGCAGGCGCTCCTCCAGCGCAGCGAGCTTGGCCTCGTCCATCGCTGCCAAGGCGCTCGCGTCGAGCACGTCGGCGGCGAATGGGAACCGGACACTCCGTATCTCTGACGTGTGTGCGGCGTCCTTCTCGGCCAGTTGGCGCTTGAGGGCTTCGACCTCACCTAGTTCAGCGGCCCGACGCTGCTCCGCTTCCGTCTGGCGCTGGGTCTCCACCTGCCGGTAGCGATCCAGCTCCTTGCGCAGCTCGGCGTTCTCGCGGTCCTTGCCCGCTTGACGCGCCCGGTACTCCGCCTCGACCTGCTCGACAGTGCGAGTGGCCTCACCGACCGGCTGACCCTGCGGGGTCTCGACGATGGGTGACGTCCCCTCGGACGTTCGCTGCTCGGTCACGAACTCCTCCTGTGACTCTGATGGCCCCGGACATGTGATGTCAAGGGCATATCACTACAGCCCGATCTGCGACCACACGTCCGCAGCGTCGTCGGGCTCGACCTGCTTGGAACCGTTCCATTCGCTCACCAGATTGAATGGTGATGCGATGGCCCGTGGCCCGCCGAAGGCGTAGGCCACGGTGTCCTCGATGATCCTGCCGAAGTCGGTGGGCTGGGGCTTCAAGCCCTGCTCCACCCGCAGCCGGTTCTGGTTGGCGTCCTCCGCCGCATGGCGGGCCCACGCGGGCACGTTGACGGGGATGTCCCATGGGGTGCCCGGCAGCAGCATCGCGAACATGCGGACGGACTCGGGGTGCTGCTCGATGAAGTCCTGTAACTCGGGGTTGGTCTGGATCATGAGCTGCGCGTAGAACGCGGCGTGCTTGGCCATCTGCACCCCCGCGAACGGGGCATCGACCCCGAAGGGCTTGGCCACGAGGAAGCGGACCATGGCGGGCAGCACCTTGCCCCACATGTAGGACGCCGGATACATGCCCAGATAGGGATGGTTGACGGAGCGCTCGGTCCACGAGCGGCCACGCTTGTAGTAGTGACGGGTGTGGGCACCCTCCTCGGCGAGCGTGAACATCTGCTGCATCGACTGGGCCCAGCGGTACTCGTCGGCATCGAACGTCGCGCTCGGCTCGCTGTGGTCGGCGGTGCGGAACCACGTGTCGAAGACGCCCCGGACCTCCTCGTTGACCTCACGCACCCCGCCTTCGAGGTTGCGTCGGCCCCAGCCGCCGAAGGCGTTGAAGATGGCCTTCAAGCCGGGCGTGGGGGCAAGCGACGATCCGCCTGCCACGTAGTGCTCGAACTCCCGCGCGAGGAACTCCTCGTGCTGGTGGCCCCACGTCCGCGAGGTGCGCGACCGGCGACGCCCCGCCGCGTTGGGCGAGGCGTCGTAGGCCGTCATGATGGCCCGCTTGCCGGACTCGTCGAGGTCGCGTGCGAACAGGTGGGCCATCTCGTGGACGCCCGTGCTGGCGTCCACGTGCTTGGTCACGTAGATGGTGGCTCGCTGACCGGCGGCATAGGAGAGGGCTCCCCGGATGCCTCGGGCGGAGCGCTGGTACTGGGTGACCTCTCCTCGGGCACCGCCTCCGAGGGAGGCGAGACGGGCTCGGCCTGCGGCTGGTCCGGCGAGGTCCGGCGCGTACTGCTCGAACGCATCGTCGATGACCTGCTTGGCCTGATCCCGGGTGACACCGACCAAGCGGTCTGCCAGAGCGGCTCCGAGGGGGCCTCGCGCTCTGATCCGGTCGAGGTAGGTCCGTCCGATCTCTCCATTGGCTGCCTCCTCGGGCGTCATGCCCGCACGCGCTCGCTCGCGGGCGATGCCGCGCTGGTGCTCGAAGGTGGACCCCTCGGGGTAGCCCTCGGCTCGGTTGCTCGTCACCTTGACCTGCACGGGATGACGCTCGATGTCCACGGGCAGGATGTCCTCGCGCATCCACGCGAAGTCGTCGGGCAGGCCATTGACCCAGTCGCCCACGTGCAGCTCGTCCTCGATGCCCGGCTCCGCTTCCTTCACGCCTGCGAGGAAGTCATCGAGTGTCGTCTGCGCGACACCCTCCTCGGGCTGCCACACGACGCGCGCCACCTGTCGGCCCTCGGTGTCGCGTGCCGAGAGCACCCGCGTGCCATCGGGGTACGCCTCCCCGACGTAGCGCATGAACGCATCCCAGTGGCGCTTGCTGGCGGTCTGGGGCAGGCGCAGGTCGATGGCCCAGTGGATGCCCTTGGACGGATCGGCTGTGAGGGCATCGGTGTGCTTGGTGCCCCACACCTCGTCGAGCTGGAGGTGGTGACCGATCATGTCCATGGCGTTGTCGATGACCTCGTCGGTGAGGGCCATCATCGACCAGCCCGTGGCGGGGCTCACGGCTGCGGCTCCGCCGCCCCGTGGCACCACGACATCGATGGGTGTGCCCACGAAGCGCACGCCCGTGGCCTCCTCGACGAACTGCTGCACGACCACCGCGACCTGCCGGGTGACATCCCGCATCTGGTCGTCGGTGAGGGCATCCCACTCGGGCAGCGTGGCCTCAAGAGTGGAGCCCGGCTGGAAGGTCAGCTCGTCACGGGGCATCGGGTTGGGCCAGTCGCGCCCCGGCTTGAAGCCCGGCGACACCTCGGTCACGAGCGCCTTGCGCAGCAGCGTGCCACCCTCGGCCTCGCTCCGGTGCTGCCCGATGATGCGCCGCCCGTGTGCGGACATGAGCGACGCCATGTCGCCTGCGGTCCAGTCATCCCGGCCCTGCCAGCGATCGTGGTTGGCGGCCTCGGCCAGCTTGTTGGCCATCTGGACGCCCTGCTCGTAGACGACCTCGGGGTCGGCGCTCGACGGGTTGGGCTTGCGCACGTCGTAGCCCGCCTGCTCGGAGAGCTGGGTGAGGGCATCGTCGAGGTCGGTGGCATCACCGGCCTTGACCATGCGCTGGGCGATGGCCTCGGCGTACTCGGGGGTCCAGTGCCCGAGGGCGTGGAGCGCGTGGCGGTCGATGGCGGCAGGGTGGACCCGCACGCTGGCGTTGGGTGCCGTGCCCATGCGCATGGTCGCGCTGCGCGTGTGCCGGGTGCCCGCCGGGTGGGACAGGCTCTGGTCCATGAGGTCACGGGCGAAGGGGGTCATGGGGCCCATGGGTCCGATGGCCCAGTTGCCGACCAGCTCCGAGACCAAGGGATGATCGACGAGGGTCGTGCCCTGCGGGTCTGCCTTCTGGCGGCGTGTGATGTCATCGACCACGTCGGCCATCTGCTGGATCACGGTCGCCGGACCGATGTCGCTGTCGAGCGCCCGCACGTAGCCCGCGAACATGCGCGCCGCGATCTCGTCGCGCGGCTCTTGGAGCGTGCCCTGTACCCGGGACGACGCGGCATCGACATCACCGAGGGTCTGGATGTCCTCGGGGGCGATCCTGATCTCGTGCTCCGCGAACAGGAGGTCCGCAGGCCGGGAGTTGGGCCGGATGGCCACCTGCACGGTGCGGATGGACTCGGGTGGCGTCTTGGCATGGGATGCGAAGGCGACGTTGGGATCACCCACCACGATGATGCCGCCGATGCGCTCCCGCACATCCGGGTCGAAGTTCTGGTTGTTCCATATCTGCTGCTTGCGGTGGGCCATCGAGTCCGCCCGCTGGATCATCTCCCAGTTGACGCGGTGATAGCCGCCCGCCACGCGGGCGTCCCATTCCTTGGCGAAGTACCGACGCGCCTTCCGCCACTCCGCGTCGGTGTCGTCCTTCCAGTGGGGAGCCCGGAAGTCCGAGTCGCCATCGAGCGTCCGCAGCGCGTCGTAGGGCGAGTTGTAGAGGTACGACCACTCGTCGCCCATGAAGTGATCCCACACCTGCTCGCCGGTGATCTCACCGCGCGCAGCCCCGGCGAAGACCCTCTGGCGCTCGCGGATGAGGTCGGCATGCTCGGGGTCGTAGGTCAGCGACACCACGTTGTCGGGACCGCCACCGAGGCCCTGTGAGCCCACCTGACGGCGTGGCTTCAAGCCCTGCTCGGTGACCGGCAGCGACGCGGTGGTGGTGTGGTAGAACGCGCCGTTGCCGCCCGGCTCGTGGCCATACAGCGCCATGTCGGCCTTGAGCGACTGCCAGTCGCTGCCCGCGATACCCGTGAGGACCATGGAGCCGTCCGTGGGGTCCCACTGGTCCACGAAGCCCGGGGCCACGGGCAGCATGCCGATGCGCTGGTGCGCCGCGATGTTGCCGCGCACGAGCGTGGCGGCCTGCTCGTCGGACAGGAGCTGGGTGATGGTCGCGATGGTGTCGAGCACTTCCTGATGAAAGGAGCCCGGGTAGGGCCCGGTCTCGATGGCCGTGGTGTTGAGCGCGTCGAGCATGGTGTCGGGGTCGGTCGCCGCGAAGCCCATGGGGAAGTTCTCGGTGCCCACGTCGAGGATGCCCTCGGTCATCTGCGGGATGCCGTCGCCGAGCGCCACGGACTCGGCGGCCCGGATGGTCGCGTCGGCTTGGAGCACGGGCGTGGACTCACGGCCTCCGCCGAGCAGGCGATAGGCCCGGGTGACGGTGGTCTCCTGCCGCTTGGAGCCCCGCCCGATGTCCTGCGGGAGGCCACCGCCCATGCCCGCGTAGACCTTGCGCGCCTCGCGGATGTCCTCACGCATCAGCCCGATGGTCTGGGCGTAGGCCGCACGCGGCAGCTCGCGCTGTGAGTCCACCCACACGGGCTTGCCCGCGAAGCGTGTGGCCATGTACTCATCGAGGGTGATGCCCTTGGCATGCGCCGCAGCCTCGGCCATGCCACGCATGGTCGAGAGCGCGAGGTCGATGACGACCTTGGTCTGGCCAGCCGTGCGCATGTGCCTGCCGTACTCCTCGAACCACTCGTCGGGCGAGGCGAAGTTGGCGGTGGCCCATGCCCGGTTCTGGAACTCGGGGTCGAAGGTGCTGACCGTCGGATGGGCCCGGAACTGGGCTTCGGTGAGGCCACCATCGGCGATGGCCTTGCGCAGCGCGATAGGGTCGCGATAGCCCAGCGTCCGGGCGAGTGGGGCCATGAGCACCTGATGGGGCTTGCCCACACTGCTGGGCATGAAGCCCGTGGCGAGGAACGTCTGGTACTGGGGGTCGTCCGAGTGGTGGAGCCCCTTGTCGATCCAGTACTTGACCGCGATGGTGCCCGCGTCGGTGGTGCCGTAGTGGCGCTCCCACTCCGCCCACTGCTCGGGCGCGGTGTTGAGCATGTAGCGCTTCCAGCGCTGGCCCCCATCGGCCTTCACGTCGCGGATGTAGTTGAGCATCTTGCGATCGCGCACCTCGCGCAGCTTCATGCGCTTCTCGTTGGCGATGGCGATCTGGCCACCCGGCCCGAAGGAGGTCTCGGGCCGGTGGCTGCTCATCCAGCCCTGCGCCGCCGTGTAGGCGTACTCGGCCTGATCGCTGAACATCGTGCCCAGCTTCCAGCGGTCGAGCATCGCGAGCACCGCGCGGTCCTCGGGGGTCCACTGGAGCGCGGGCTTGACGCCCCGGATGATGTTGAAGAAATAGGGCTCCAGCCACTCCTGCATCTGGAAGATGGGGTTGGCCGTGAAGCGCATCATCGGGTAGAGCTTCTCGGAGACCACGCCCACCCAGTTGCCCGTGCCCGCACTCCGGGTCTTCATCTTGCCCGTGAGCGCGACGGTCGCCCCCACCGATGCCATCTCGCCCTCGAACGCCTGCGCCGTGAGCAGCGCGAGCCCGTCGTCGCCGAGCCGCTGGCGGAGCGTCGGGCTGACGCGTGTGGCCACGCCATCGACGATGCCCCGGAACTCGTCCATGGTCAGGCCGCGCGGCTGGACGTTGCGCTCACTGGCGGTCTTGCGGACCGCCTCGAACAGGTCGATGGCCTCACGCCGCCCGAGGTTGTTGACCTCGGTCGCCCGGCGGATGAAGCGGGCCCGGGCTTGGTACAGCAGCTTCTCGCCCCGGATGGGAGCGAACAGCGCGTTGCGTCGCTGGTCCCAGCTCGTGGGCAGATAGACGGGGGCCTGCTCGGAGGTGGCCTCGACCCATGGGTTCACACCCAGCAGCCGCCCCGACGCATCGGTGGACACACGCCACTGGTCCTCGGGCGCGGGTGCCACCGCGAGCCGGTAGGCGAACTCCTCACCGCCGTTGACCCTGCGGTTCTCGTCGATGAAGGACTTGAGGTTGGTGGGCAACTCCGCGTACGACAGCTCCGTGGGGAACGAGCTGCGTCCGTTGGGCCCACCACTGATGTTGTCGCGCAGCCAGATGCCGAGGCGTTCGAGGAGCACCGCGTCCTCGATGAGCCGCCCGTCCTCGTCGTACATGCGCTCGAAGTTCTGGTTGAGGATGTCGTAGCGGTCGATGGCCTCACGCGCCCGGTTGGCGGCATCGGGGGCGTTCGACTCCACGAGTGCCAGCAGGTCGTTGGCGTCCTTGAGCGACATCTCCCGTGCGCCCAAGAGGGTGTAGCGGTTGATGAGCCCGATCTTGGCCGTGAGGGTCGCGGCGGCCACCTGATCGCCCGCTGCCGTGGCGGCATCGAGCTGGGTCTGGAGGTCGCCCGCGTCGAGGTTGCGGGCTTCGAGCATGTCCGCCACGGAGCGCCCGTAGAACAGGCCCTCCGCGAGCGCCAGACGCTTCTCGGAGCCACCCTTGATGAACGTGGTGGCAGCCTCGCGGGACATGCCCGTGGAGGCCATCAGCCGCTCCACGGCGATGCCCTCCTGCTCGGTGCGGAAGGCGGCGCGAGCACGCGCCGCCTCCTCGGGCGCGAGGTGGGAGGTATCCATGACGTACGACGGCATGGCCCGCGCGGCCTCGCGCTTGGACTCGTTGACGAGCACGTCGGTGGCGAGCAGGTTGACCTCACGGATGCGCGCGTTGGGCGTCGCCTCGTCCATGTGCTCGGGCATGCCGCCCTTGCTCTTGATCTGGGTGACCATCGACTTGCGATGGACGAGCGACATCTCGGAGTTGGAGAGCCACGTGCCCAGACTCTGGATGAAGCGCGCTTGCGGCACGCCCAGCGCCTTGGCCAGCGCCCGCACGTTGCCGTAGCCGTAGGCGTCGAGCGCCCCGCGCGCATGGGCGTCGGAGCGGAGTGCGCCCACCATGTCCGCCGCGCGATCGGTGCCGAACACCCGGAAGGGCTCGTTGAGGACGCGCGCCACCGAGCCCGCCGCCCGCACGATGGGCTCCATGCGCACCACGGCGCGCTGCCGCCGGGTGAGCGTGCCCTCCGCCCGGCGGAGCGCGTCATCCATGAGCGCAGGGTCGATGTCCCTGATGCCGTCCCGCAGGTACTCGTTGAACACACCGGCCCGGCCCCGGGGTGTCTTCAAGGGCTCGGACGCTTCCTTGGCGAGCGCGGATGCCTGCTCCACCGCCTGTTCGAGGGGCGTCAGGGGCGACACGGTCCTGATCTCGGCGGTCGTGCGCTCAAGGGCCCGGGCGCTGGCTTGGGCGAACGCCTCGGGCGACTCCTTCTCGATGAAGCGCAGCGCGCGTGCCGTGCGCAGCGCGAGTGAGCCACGCTCCATGGCCCCGAGGGCGGCTCCCGTGCCCAGCGAGCCGACGATGATGGGGTCGGTCGCCATGGACAGGAAGAAGTTGGCGAAGGCGTCGTTGGTGAAGGCGTAGCCGAGCTGCGTGATCTCGTCGAGGAACTGGTCGTGTGTGAGGTCACCGCTCAGCCGCCGGAGCCGCACCTCCTCCAAGGGCTGGGGCAGCGTGTTGGCGGGTGCGTTGAGGATGGTGTCCTCCACGTTGCGCAGGCCCGTGCCCGCGTACATCCGCGCGACGACCTGCTGGGGCATGCCCAGCACGCCCAGCGCCCGTTCGAGGATGTTGGCGTCGGGCATCATCAAGGGGCTGAACATGCGCGGCATGCCCAGCGCCTCCATGTACTCCTGCTCGTGCATCCGCAGGTACTGGGCCATGTAGCGCAGGCCCGTGTCGGGGTCCGACAGGGCGAGCTGCTTGATCTGCTCCATCTGCGCGGTGCGCGGCAGCCGGTCGAACGCCTGCTCCACGTCGGGCACCCACGGCAGGGGCACGTGCCCCGCCAGCTCCAAGGGGATGTCGAGGAGCTGACCGGCACCCTGCGCGACACCCACGAGCGGGTCGCGCAGGAAGCCCGGCAGGGCACCCGTGAACTGCTCCACGAGGCCCCCGAGGATGCCCTCCGCGACACCCGTCCGGGGGGCCAGCCCTTGGAAGGGCGCGTTCGCCGAGAGCGGTGGCCCCACCGCAGGCTGCGAGATGTTGGTCTTGCCGATGCCCCGATAGGGCGTGCCCACACGCTGGGT
>Ga0173480_10000768_pt1 | contig 11159 bp, 9 predicted proteins | sample NitcycUS209509C1_FD_122622 | JGI IMG/M metagenome (GOLD analysis project Ga0173480, IMG submission 122622) | Soil microbial communities from Arlington Agricultural Research Station in Wisconsin, USA - Nitrogen cycling UWRJ-S209-509C-1 (version... | ecosystem: Environmental > Terrestrial > Soil >... | reverse complement strand
TGCACGCGTTGTCGAGCAGATTCCAGATCGCTCGCGTCATCGCTTCACGATCTGCCACGATCGTCTGACGTCCATTGCCGCGAAGCGCAACGGAGTATCCCGCCGCTTCGGCTTCGGCACGGAAGTCGCTCACGACTCCACCGACGAGCGTTGCCGAATCGTGCTCGGCAAACGAGTAACGATGGGCGCCCGCTTCTCTGCGACCGAAATCCAGTAGCGACTCGATCAGTCGCGTGAGACGGTCCGTGGCCCGTGATTGCGCTTCATAGCAGACCGCACGGGCGTCCTCGTCCAGGTGACGGCCCTCGCGTAGCCTGTCGGTGAACTGTCTGAGGGACGTGAGCGGCGTCCTGAACTCGTGCGAGACAGCCGACACGAAGTCGGACTGCAGCGTGGCCACTGCCAATTCCTTGCGAAAGGCGCGAATAGTGACCCAGCCTGCGGTCAGCATCATCGAGACCAGCAGCAGAAACCCCCAAAGAAGAAGCTGTCGACGAGCGGCGAATTCTTCGAGCAACGCGGCTGGATTCACACTCGCTGCCGTGACGTTCCACGGAAGCTCCGTTTCGCGGGTACGGCGCACGACGTCGATGCCAGACGTGACGGGCCGATCGCCGATGGTGAAGGCCACTGCCTGTTCATCTGCAACCAGTCGGGCCGGACGGAGCCATTGCGACTCCACGAACTCGGGCCCGGCTATCAATGCGCGGAGCAACCCGTCTGAGCGCTGCCACAGGATCGTGAGGCGGTGGTTCCCGCTCGTGAACGATTCCTGCCCTGATGAGGGCAACACCACGCGCCGCTCCCACAGGTCGCCCACAGCGTCGGCAAGGGCCTCGGCCTGACGCCGTCCTTGTGGCTCGGCGCCCACCCATCGGGCGGCGTCAGCCGCATAGGTCCAGTAGACGCCTGCCGTTACGGGCCAACGACCCATGACCAGGTCATCGGCCATCCGCGAGGCTTCGACGCGAAGCTCGTCGCGGCGATTCAGTTTTTCGAGCAGCAGACAGCGTGCGTAGGTACCCACGAGCGATACCGGCACATCAAACCTGGAGACATCGCCGATAGCGATCAGGGCTGTATAAGCTTCGAGCGCCTCCGTGAGACGACCGGCGGCGGCCAGCGTGTTGCCCAATCGTGTGAGCGCGCCGGCGCGGACAGCGGGATCCGCCGATCGGGCCAGATGTCTGTACATGCCGACCGCCTCGACGAGATCGCGACGCTCGACGAGCTGGGCTGACGAAAACGTCGCGCGAGGTTCTTCGCGCAGCGTCACGGCCACGGGAAGGTAGGCGACGCGCTTGCTCGGGTAGACATCGGCACGCTCGTCGTGAATGGCGAGCACCACGGCTCCCGCTGCCCACTGCTCGTCACCGGCGGCAAGACGCTGGCGCGAGGCGGCGATCGCGCGCTGCAGGGACGCCACGACAGAATCAATGCCGTAATCGAGCTGTTGCTTCGTCTGTTGTTCTTCGAGAGCCCGATCCTGTTCCAGCAGCCGCCAGCCAAGCCACATCAGCGTGGCCAGGGGAACCACTGTGATGACGGCAATCAGCGCCGTGAAGAAGTGAGGCTTGTGGCGAGCGGAGAACACGCCTCAGTCTAACCGGGCAGCATGCGCCATCCGGTGGTGGTCGTGTGTTGTTTGTGTGAAGGCGCGCGCCGCGATCCTTGATCAGAGAAGGTCGTCGACGGTGAGTGTGCAGTCCGGCAGCGCGATGGGAGTCAGGACCTCACCGCGCGCATGGACAGCAACGGCCCGATAGGCTGCACCTTCGGGCGATGAGGAGCTGCGGTGCGTGACGAGGAGGCTCGGCCCGCATCGTCGAGTGACTGGTCACTCGCGCAGCGACGCGCGCCACGACTCGGCCAGCGCCGGGCATTCCGCCAGCGCGCGACGCTCGTCCTGCAATCCTTCGCTCTTCTTGGCGTAGGCGAGGCGATTCACGGCGGCGATCGTCCATGACGCGTAAGGCCGTTCGGTCAGCGTCAGCGCCTGTTCCGGCGCCACGATGCCTGGCTGCAGCACACGGAAGTACCAGCCGGTCCGCCCTTCGCGCAGCACCAGCTTCGGCAAGTCGAGCCGCTCCCATTTTCGTCCCAGCTTCCAGCACGGAGACCGCGGCTGCGACACCTGCACCACGGCCTCGCCAATCTCGAAGACGTCGCCCAGGCAGATCGTCTGCTCGACCAGGCCGCTGACGGTGAAGTTCTCGCCGAAGGCGCCGGGGCCGAGATCAGGCCGCGCCAATGTCGCCTGCCAGAACGGGAAGTGGTCGGAGGAGTAGACGCAGACCGCTTTGTCACGACCGCCATGCACTGACAGGTCGGCCTGCTCGTCGCCCTCCAGGTCAAGCCAGTCGAGCATCAACGGCGCGCTCACTGGCGTCTTGAGGATGGAGGTGACCCACGGCTCGTCTCCTCCCAAAGCCGTTGGTCTACCGATCTGTATCGAGACCACGGTGGGCCGCGTCTCAGCGCTGATGTGAGCGTTGCCCATTACCGTGGAAACAGGAACGTCGCCACCATGCGGAATCGCCAGCTGGCACCTGACGTTGCCCCTGGCAGCGCATTTCTGATCGTCCCAATCCTCATGTGTTGAGGCCTCTCCCTTCGAGGGGTGTGCTTGCATCGTAACCTGCGCCAACCTCGCTTTGCTGCCTGCTCGGCTATGGATCCGCTGATACCGCCTAGTACTACTTTGTTAGATCGTGTGAATCGTTCGAGGATTCACGCGATTCTCGCACTTTGAGTCCGCGGTGAGATCGGCGGCATCGATCAGAGCGACACTACGGCGCACTTCATGGTGCAGCCCGGTGGTGGCGTGAACGTCGTCGTCGGCAATGGCCTGGGCATGTTTGGCGCCGTCGACTACCGCCGGGTGTTCCTCGACGAATCGACGGAAGGAGATTCGGGGCTCAACGAGTTTCGTCTATTTGTGGGCCTCCGCCTGAGTCTGCGGTGATGGCCGACGTAGACCTTTATCGGGAATGGAAGGAGACGCGATGCCGTTACGGGGCGGGTACTCGATCTCCGTGGCAGTGCTGATTGCGGCGGTCGTAGCTGGTTGCGACGGTCCGCCCGATCGGCCCTCGCACCTCGATTCCTTCCGCATGACTGGGCCGGCGGAGGTCGCGCCCGGTACCAGCGCGTCATTCAAAGCCATCGTCGACAGGATTGCGACGCTGAGCGACGTGTCGGACACGGCGGAGTGGACCAGCTCCAATCCCTCGGTACTGTCTGTCGCCGCCGGGCTCGCCACTGGGCGCGCCAATGGAGAAGCCACCGTCACCGCCCGATTTGAAGGGCAACAGACGGATCCCGCGCCGGTGATGGTGTTGCCGGTTGGCACCTATCGGCTGAGAGGCACGGTGACATTGCCGAACAGCGCGACGGCGGTGGTTCCCACGGCTCGTGTGGAAGTCCCGGAAGTCGGCCTGGTGACAACGGCCGATCCCCAGGGCCGTTTCGTGCTGTACGGCGTTCCGCCGGGTGCCGAGATTCACGTGACCAAGGACGGCTACGCGCCAACCGTGACGTCGTTTGATCTCCGCAATCACCTGATGCAGGTTCGCATCACGATTCGCCCGCAGCTCGAGGGTGCCTACACGCTATCCATCGGCCCGGGCACGTGCTTCGACGTTCCCGCGGTGCCTGCAAACCTGTTGAAGCGGACGTATACTGTCGCCTTCGTGCAATCCGGTTCGAATCCGTCAGTGGCAACCGGCTCCTTCCCCGGTGCGCCCAACATCACCGTCCTGAGTTTCTCCGCGTCATTTTCGGCCTCGCAAACCGCGTGGAACGTCTCGCTCGCCATGGGGGAACCGCTGCCCGATGGGAACAACCTCACGGTGAACGGCTTCGCGACGATCAGGGCCAGCGATCTCGCCGGTACGTTCACCGGGAGATACGCCATTTACGAACCGTCGACAGGCGACACTCTCAACCGCTGCACGGCAAACGGGTTCCCCTTCGTGCTGAACCGATGACTGAGACGACAGCTGGTAGGCGGAGGCCTTTAGGCCTCCGCTAGGCCTCCGCGAATGACCCGCCGAAGGGCGCTGCGCGAAGGAGGTTAGCCCCGCCAAGTCGACCCACGGCCTGTCGTGGAGACGTTTGGGGACGGGAACAGCGTATGCACGAGTGACTCGGAGAGGCGGCGAGGGGTCGTCCAGTGGTCCAAATCAGGAGGGCCCATGCTCCGTGTCGTCACTCTCATCGTGGCTGGCGTGTCGCTGCTTACTGCGGCGCAGCAACCGGGCGCGCTTCCTACCGATATTGCCAACGAGATTCGCTCGCGGTATCACGACGACATCCGGTATCTGGACGCCTCCATCGACTTGAATGGCGACGGGCAGTCCGAGATCGTGGTGCATGTCGTGGGCACAACGTCCTGCGGCAGCGGCGGGTGTCAGACGCTCGTTTTCACACCGGCCGGCAAAGGATACCGTCTGCTATCGAGCATCAGCGTCACCAGCCCGCCCATCAAAGCCTCGGCGACCAGCACCGCGGGCTGGCGCAATCTGATCGTGCACGTCAGTGGCGGCGGCGCGAAGACACGCGACGTCGAGCTGCTGTCGGACGGCAAGAGCTATCCGACGAATCCAACCGTACTCGGTGCGCAGGTGAAACCGGCGGCGCCTGGCGGCGACCTGCTGATCAAGGCGTTCACGTCGCCGAGCGAGGCGAAGCCGCTACCTTGAACGACTCCCGCTGCTCACCTCTGTCGAGGCTACGTGTAGCTGCGATCCGGCGGCCTGCGGAGCGCTTATAGACCGACTGCAGTCTCGCTCCTTCTGCGTTCTCGGATCGCGCGCACGAGGTCAACGAGTGCAACGCGCCGCGGACGCCCATGCTGCTCCGCGGCTCCCGCTCGTCGCCGCGGAAAAAGCGGGCGCTTCGGATGATTGCGATGGCCTTCGTTTACCTTCCCAGCCACACTGCGAGGACATAGCCCCACGGACCCTTCGGCCCGCTTTTGCTGGATGCTGATCGCGTCGCCTCGAGGTCGCCGCTCCGCAGCATAGGCCTCCGCCGCCGTCTGTTGGTAGTGACGAGCGCGCTCCGACGCCATCTCATTGGTCGTTTCGCGGCTCTGATGAAGCTTCGCTCCTGAGCTAGGTGAGAAGCGCCGCCAGTACGCTGGCTACCCGATTTCTGCGAGCCGTCGTACCTTGTCGTAGGCCGGGCCTTCCGCCTTCGGCCTGAGGCTACGGCGCGACAGGCTGCGTCCTTCGACTTCGCTCCGGACAGCCCCGAGCAAGGTCGAGGGGCGAAGCAGGCCCGGCGAGGTTGACGGAGGCTCAGGCCTCGTGAGAAAGGACGGCACGCACATGCGAAAACGCAGGCTCGGCAGAAGCAGTCTCGAGGTCTCGGAACTGGGGCTCGGCTGCATGGGACTCAGCTTCGGCTACGGGCCGGCGGTCGACAGGACCGCGGGCATGGCCTTGATCCGTGCGGCATTCGAGAAGGGCGTCACCTTCTTCGACACCGCCGAGGCGTATGGGCCGTTTGCCAACGAAGAACTCGTCGGTGAAGCGCTCGCCCCGGTTCGCGATCAGGTGGTCATCGCCACCAAGTTCGGCTTCAAATTCGAAGCCGGCACACAGGCCGGCCTCGACAGCCGTCCCGGACACATCCGCGAGGTGACCGACGCTGCGCTGGAGAGACTGAAGACAGATCGGATCGATCTCCTTTACCAGCACCGTGTCGACCCCGATGTCCCGATCGAGGACGTGGCTGGAGCGGTCAAGGATCTGATTCACGAAGGGAAGGTCAGAGCGTTCGGCTTATCCGAGGCGGGTGTGCAGACGATTCGTCGCGCGCACGCCATCCAGCCCGTCGCGGCCCTGCAGAGCGAATACTCGCTGTGGTGGCGAGAGCCGGAACGCGAGCTGTTGCCGACACTGGAGGAGCTTGGCATCGGCTTCGTCCCGTTCAGCCCGCTCGGTAAAGGATTCCTGACCGGGAAGATCGACCAGCAGACGACGTTCGACAGCAGCGACTTCCGCAACGTGGTGCCGCGCTTCACGGCGGAAAACCGGAAGGCCAACCAGACGTTCGTCGATTGGCTCACGAGCTTCGCCGCCCGCAAACTGGCGACACCGGCGCAGGTGGCGCTCGCGTGGCTGCTGGCCCGCAAGCCGTGGATCGTGCCGATCCCTGGCACCACAAAGGTCACTCGGCTGGAGGAGAACCTCGGAGCGACAACGGTGGAACTGACGCGGGACGAGCTCGTCGAAATCGATCGCGCGAGCGCGGACATCACCGTTCATGGCGACCGGTATCCCGAGCACCTCGCACGCATGACCGGTCGGTGAGGAGAGGGGGCGACGTGGAGATCAAGAGAAGTGGCTCACGCCCTTCAAGCAAGGGACGTGTCGAATGGTTCACCGGTGCAGTGCGCATCGATCCATTGTTCGAAGCTCCCGAACCGGCACGCGCAGTCGGTGCGAGCGTCACATTCGAGCCGGGCGCGCGCACTGCGTGGCATACGCATCCGCTCGGCCAGACGCTCATCGTCACCGCCGGCTTCGGCCGCGTGCAGCGATGGGGCGGCTCCATCGAGGAGATTCGGCCGGGCGACGTGGTCTGGTTCGCGCCGGGCGAGAAACACTGGCACGGGGCGTCGCCGGCGACCGCATTGACACATATCGCTATCCAGGAACGGCTCGATGGCCAGGCCGTCGACTGGATGGAGCACGTGACGGACGAGGAGTATCAGGGCTGAAGCGTCGGGGACGACACACAGACTCGCCGGCGGGCGCTCATGGTGCGCAGCGGCGACCTCGAGGCGACGCGATCCACGTCACGTAAAAGCGGGCCGAAGGGTCCGTAGGGGCGATGTAGCCGCAGCCTGGCTGGGAAGGTAAACGAAGGCCACCGCAATCAGCCGAAGCGCCCGCTTTTTCCGCGGCGACGAGCGGGAGCCGCGGAGCACCATGTGCGCCCGCCCGCGAGTCTGCCGGTCGTGAGCGCGCTCACAGGTGCACGCAGGCGAACCGCAAACGAAGGCCTTCAGGGCCTCCGTGGAGATGGGCGGCTCAATTCTCCGCGGGTGCCTCGGCGTGTTCGATGATCAACGTCGGGAGAGGCACTCTCGTCTTCACCAGTTTGAGCCCGAGCTGCGTTTTCAGCGCATCGCGAAGGGCGTCGCGCCGGTCCTCTCCCTGTGCGTTGAGCGAGAGCGTCACGTCGTATCTGCCGCTCAATCCGGTCTGATCGACGATGAATCGATCCATGCGCATGTCGTCAGCTTCGTTGATCGTCGCGGCAAGCTCGCTGATCGTCACGCCGCCCGCCTCGATGTGGCTCGCCTCACTCCGAAAGCCGCACTTCGGACGCCCGTCACCATCGCGAGGGTTGGCGTGCGGGCCAGAACAGCCGCGAGTCGACCGGCGCAGCCCGGGACCGCGCTCGCGATCGGCACGAGCGAGCTGCAGCGCGAACACATCCACATCCGTCAACTCGACGCGCGCCTGCAGCTTGAACCGGTCCGTGAGCAGGCGACGAAGCAGCTCGCGGAACTCGCTGGGCACTTTCTCTCCGGCGGGTGCCGTCGTCCACGCTCGATCGGCGACCGCGGTGACGTCGAACCGATCGGCCTGCGGTGAGGAGAACCGTGATTCGGCGACGACGCCGACGGCGGGGTCGACCTGCTCGAAACCGAACGCGACGCGAGCCATGTTCTCAATCGTCTGATTGCGGGCCTCGAAGCGCCCGCCAGGCAACACGCTGATTGACGAGGGCGTGGTCGGCGCTGGTGGCACTTTCGTGATCGACACCTCGTGAAATGCGTCGGCCCGCTGCGCGACGACCACATTTGCGGCGAGCAGCGATCCGATCACGCCGATTCCTGCCACCAACCTGATCGCTACCCGTCGTGAAAGCCGCCTCTGCGCCTCCAGGCGGCGGCGAGTTCCGCCACGGCCTGCCATGCGTGTCCCGGTCACAACAGAAGGGTACCCCTATCGTCGTCCAGGGGATTAGGGCAGTAGCGGCCAATCCCCGACGGAGAGCTTGCGAATTGCGAATTCCCAAATGATCACGCGATATCGACGCGCCGACCTTCGTACCTCAGCCAGAGAGGTGCCCAGTGCTTCGCGGCCATCGAATCGACGGGGCGTGAAGCTGGCGCGTCGGTCGAGCGGCTGTTGCAGGAAATAGCTAATCTGCTCAGCGAGCCCGGCATTGTCAGCCGCGCGAAATTCCGAAAAGCTGTCACCGATGAGCAGAATGTCGCTGTTTGGATCGGGTTGCCACCTCTCCCCGGACGCGTCGATGACTGGATGCAAAACAACGGTTTCGTTTGGGAGTTGTTTCGCCTGAGTATCTGGAAGACCGAGGAGCCCAATCAAGTCGCCAGTCACCTTGTCCGTGCGTATCTCCCGCCGTTGGTACCGCGGTGGCCCCGGCTCTACCCCGAGGGTGCCTGAAATGAACTCCACCGTTGCCTCGGCAGCGGTGTCGATCCCGGCGGCCGACCAGTGCGTATCCGTACGGAGAAACTGTTCCGAGCCACCAGCTTCGGCCTGGGACATGGCCGCAGTGAGGTCCAGGAGTCGCACACCGGCGCGTCGAAGTTCACCCGCAAACGTGTTCCACGACCGATTCTGCAACCCGAATGTGCCCTCCAGGCCTCGCGCCAGCGAGCCGGGCACGATGACGGCCTTGTCGGGAATCGGCAACACGACGAGCGCGACATCCATCGCTTCGAGCTCGCGGTGCAGCTGCAGAATTGCGGGCCGCGGATCTGAGAATCGGCCTAGCTCCTGCGCCCGGGCGAGATGGTCGGCTTCCAGAAATCCACGGCCAGTGACGTACTCGACGCCATCGACGTAATGGAGCCAGCCGTGCCGCCCCACCACCACACTGGGATTGCCGACCCCGAGCGTTCTTGAGAGCACTGCCTGCACCCACGGCCTCAGGAACCTGCCGGCAGTAGAGTTCAGCAGCAAATCGTTCTCCAATGCACGGAGCTCCTCTGGTCGTGGCACCGGCAAATACGTGAGAACGTCGGCCACTCGGGGCCGCCTGCCGGGCATGTCGGCCACAGACACGCCTTGACGCCGCAATTGCTCTCGTGCGGCCAGGTTTTCCCGCACTTCCTGCACCGTCTCGAACAGCGGAATCGCGACGATGACGGCGATGAAGGTGCCGGCGAGGACCTGACGAACCCCGCGCGAAAAGGTCGTGACTCCGAGCTGCTCCAGGGCTTGCCGCTCACGCGGCGTCTCCTGTGACGTTCGGTCGAGAGTTGATGGGAGGCTCATGGCGAATCAGAAGATGTAATAAATGAACGGGTTGTAGGACTGCGTAAACAGAGAGATCACAGCTAGCCAGAACACTGCCAGGCAGAGTGTGGCGCGGGGCCACGTGAGGACACGGGTGATGTCCCATGCCTGCCTCGAGGTCCACGTCAGGATTGCCGCCATGCAAAGCGACAGCAGGTAATAGGGTTGGTACACCAATCCGGTCGCAGCGGTTTGGTACGCATCGGGATGAGCGCTGCCAGTGAGACTGCCGAGGTACGCGAACGCGTCGCCGAGCGTCCCGGCCCGAAAGAAAACCCATCCCACCATGACGATGACGAAGGTCAGCACGACGCGAATCGGCCGCGGAACACGCGAGGGCATGGACGCGACGGCGAAGCGGCGTTCGAGGGCCAGCCCTCCGCCGTGAACGGCGCCCCAGATCACGAAGTTCCACGACGCCCCGTGCCAGAGCCCACCCAGCAGCATGGTGATGATCAGGTTAAGGTAGGTACGGGCGGTGCCCAGACGGTTCCCGCCCAGCGGCACATACAAATAGTCGCGCAGCCATGTCGACAGTGAAATGTGCCACCGGCGCCAGAACTCCGTCAGGGAAGCGCTCTTATAGGGGGAGTCGAAGTTCTTCGCAAATACGAACCCGAGCATCAAACCGAGGCCGATCGCCATATCGGAATAGCCGCTGAAATCGAAATAGATCTGGAAGGAGTAGGCGAGCAGGCCGTACCACGCGGTGGCGAGATCGACATGCACGGCCTTGAAGGCGGCGTCCGCGACAGCGCCGCAGGGATTGGCCAACAGCACTTTCTTCCCGAGGCCCAGGCTGAACAGTGCGACGCCGCGGGCAAACTTGTCCAGCGTCAGGGTGCGATTCTCGATCTGGGGGGCGAGAAAGGAGAACTGAAGGATGGGCCCGGCCACCAAGTGCGGAAACATCGACACGAAGCAGGAGAAGTCGATGAAGTTGGCCATGGCTTTCGTGTGACCACGGTAGACATCGATGATGTAGCTCAGGGACTGAAACGTGTAGAAGCTGATGCCCAGCGGAAGCACGACGCGCAGGACCGCATGCCACATGGCGTAATCGAACCCGAACGCAGAGACCAGACCGTTGTAGCTGTCCACCCCGAAATGGAAATACTTGAAGAACCCCAGCACGGCGAGATTCGACACGATCGAAGTTCTCAGGGCGAGACGTTGACGGCGTGTGCGGCTCCCGGGAGGCAGCGCTGTCAGTGGCCCGCCTGAAAACGGCCGCCATGTATCGCGGGCGATGATCAGGCTGGCAAGCCAATCGACGAACGTCGTGCCGAACATGAGCACGATGAACGTGGGATTCGCCCACCCGTAGAACGCATAGCCGGCCAGGGCCAGGCACAGGTTTCGCGTCCGTTGCGATGCGCGTGCGAGGCCGAAGTACATAGCCAACGCCGCCGGCAAGAAGTAGAAGAGAAAAATGTGGGAGCTGAAGACCATTTGAGCAGACGAAACGTTACCGGCAATTCGCGGAGCGGTGGCCTACTTCCGCAGATGACGCTCGAGCATCCGTCGCCGGACGACGGCGCCGTAGACGTTGCCCTGGGCATCGACACCAACACCTTCGGCGCCCGAGTGGTCGTCGGTCGTCGATTCCATATCCTCGATGAAGCTGGTGACCGTGCCGTCGCGGGCGCTGCCGATGCGGATGCCTTTCTTGATTCCGCGAATCTCACGCGCGCCCGTGTCTGGCCCCGACTCCGAGTCGGCGACATACATCGTGTCGTCGCGCGTGATGTAGATGCCACTCGGCCGGCCGAACTGCGCCCATGAGCCGAGGACCTTTCCGTCCTGGTCGAAGATCTGAATCCGATTGTTCTCGCGGTCGCCCACGAAGAGCCGTCCCCGTGAATC
>Ga0173480_10000767_pt1 | contig 11163 bp, 6 predicted proteins | sample NitcycUS209509C1_FD_122622 | JGI IMG/M metagenome (GOLD analysis project Ga0173480, IMG submission 122622) | Soil microbial communities from Arlington Agricultural Research Station in Wisconsin, USA - Nitrogen cycling UWRJ-S209-509C-1 (version... | ecosystem: Environmental > Terrestrial > Soil >... | reverse complement strand
GGCATGACGGGGCTCGCGGCAGCGTGCTCGAGTAAGAACAACTCGGATGACGACGACGACGGCGGGGACAGCGGGGATGCCGGCAGCGACGGCAGCTCGGCCACGGGGGGCAGCTCGGCCAAAGGCGGCACGGGCGGTGGCTCGTCCAAGGGCGGCACGAGCTCGTCGGGCGGCAGCAGCGGGACGCTCGGCTCGGGCGGGAGCTCGGGAAGCGGCTCGTCGTTCCTCAACGATTGTCTCGACGTGTGCAACGAGGCGAGCCTCTGCCCTCAGGCGGACCCCTCCGGCAGCTGCTCGGACGGCTGTTCGCAGTTCAACGCGCTCGTGACCGGCAACATTTGCAAAGCTCAAGTTCTCGCGCTCTACGACTGCGGCGCCACGACCCCGGACATCTGCAGCGACACGGCGTGCGAGACCGAGGGGTACGCGCTCGTGACCTGCTTGTCTGACTACTGCACGAACAACTCGAGCGCGTCCATCTGCCAGCCCACGGACGTCTGAGGGCGTTCGATTAGCGCGAGGCGCGTGCGCGCGTAGCCTCGAGAAACGCGAGGAATTCGGGCGCGCCGTGCGGTCGGTGCCGGAGGCGCGCGCGGTGGCGGGCCAGGCGGTTAAAGTGGGCGACGAGCGCTTGGTACTCGAGTTGGCGTGCCCAGCGTTCGTCGTCCGCTTGCGTGAGCTCTTCGAGGTTGGTGGCGTCGGGACGAAGCTCGCCGCAGCCCGCGGGCTCGAAGAGCGCGAGGCGCGTCACCTGCTGGTCGGGGGCACGCTCGAGCACGAAGGGGTAAAGCTGGCAGTCGAGCGGGCGCGCGGCGTAGGCCCGGCAGCGGTTGTCGGTGTCGAGGAAGGTGCAGGCGCCACGCGCGTGGGCGAGGACCATCAGCCGCGGACCCGCGGGCAGAAGGACCATGCTGGCGGAGACCGCGTCGAGGTCGACAAGGTCCGCAGGGAGCCATTCGATGAGCGCCGCGGCTGGCGCGCCGAGCGAGCGAGCCAGGCGGTCGAGATCGTGGTGTGTGAGCGCGACGCGGTGCTTGCGGCAGCAGTCGCCGCAACCGTTGCAGGCGAAGGCGAGGTGCTCGGCGCCGATCACGCGCCGAGCATACGTCGCCTGGTGCTCCGGAGCTGCCCGACGCTGGCCCGACCACCGTATCGCGATGGTCGAGCCACGGGCGCATGCGTCAGGGGCTCGCGAGGTGCAGTGAGGTGCCGATGAGGGTTCGCAAGCCGCTCGCGTTCTCCGTCACGTAGGGGACCCAGAAGTTGAATCCCGTCGCGTCGTAGTAGAAGGCGATCTTCGAGTAGTCGCCCGTCTTGTTCGTCCCAGCCCAGGTATCCGAGATGTCGAAGGGGGTTCCGAGGTTGCCGGTGGCCGAGCTGAAGTAGGCGCCCCGTAGCCGAATACCGCCGGTGCCGAAGGCCTTCCAGGTCACGAGCGCCGCCCCGAGGGCAGGATTCAGCGTCTGTACCGTCACGCCGCCGATGGTCGAGGTCAGGATCGGGTTCGGGACCTGCGAGGGATCGGGCTCGGCAATCCCCGCTTGCACGACGTCGAAGCCGGGCTCGGAAATCGTCGTGAGAAGGCTGGCCGTGGCGGTGCCGGTGGTGTCGATGGTGACCTCGTAGACCTGGGCGACTTGGAGACCGCTCGCGTCGATGGCCGGGTAAATCACGCGCACTTTGTCCTGACGCACGGTGACGCCAAGCGCGCTTGCCGAGGCATACTGCACACGCGTGACGCTTTGGGTGCCTTCGACACCCCAGCTGTTGGCGCCGCACGCCGGTCCGACGATGAACGTTCCCGCGACGGTCGCGCCGCCGTCGTCCGACCAGCGAAGCACGGGCGGGCCTTCGCAATCGAACGTGAAGAGGCGGCCCGGGTTGCTCGTCATCATGATCGGCTGGACGAAGCCGCCGGCGTAGATGGGGATCGTGCTCCACGTGACGCCGCCGTCGTGCGAGCTCGAGAGGACCGTGTCGACGTACTTGTCGGCGGTGCCCGACGAGTCCGTGCCGCTCGCGGGGCCGAACGTCGTATAGACGTCGCCCGGCGTGAACGGATCGGCGTAGATCTCCTCGCGGTCCCAGCCGGGAATGTTACCGTTCGGTCGGGGCAAGCCGTAGCTCGCGGCGGGGTCGGTGCCGTCCGTGAGCTCGGGCGGCGGGAACTGCGTCGTGTCGGCCGGATCGAGGAAGCTTCGGAAGGTCCAGCTTGGATCGGTGCCGCATTGGCTCGAGGCCCAGAGCCCGGCGCCGTCGTCGAGCGGAGGGTTCGTGAAGGTCAGCGTGTCGAGCGCGAGGTCACGGACGAGGAGGATGTTGCCGTCGGGCATGCGCGCCATGACGTTGTCGGCAAAGCTCTGATCGAGCGCCCGACGGGCCGGCGGGCGCGCTGTGCCCGAACCGAGCGGGTAGTCGCTGGGCCTCAGCGGATAGAGAACCGGATCGTAGAGGTCCGTTGCGCAGGCGCCGACCAACGGCGATCGGCAATTGAGGTCTCCGCGGAAGAGATACCCGTTGTCGCCGGTCCCGGGCGTCGAGCCGCCGCCGGGCCTGCCGATGGAAACGAAGAGCCGCCCGCCGCTAGAGCCGCAGCCGGGAGTGCTGGGCGGCGCCACCGCCGTCGAGAGCTCCCACAGGCTCCCGCCCTGAACGATCGCGACACAGTTCGGGTCGTTGACGCAGAAGTCACAAGCGTCCCCGATGCCGTCGCCGTCGGCGTCGGCCTGGCTGGTGTTCGGAACGGTGCGACAGTTGTCCGGCGTGTTGCCGATGCCGTCGCCGTCGTCGTCGGCGAAGACGTCGCAGTTCGTTCCGCTGTAGTCGGTGTCACACTGGCAACTGCCGGCCTGGCAGGTGCCCTGGTTGCAACGTGTGCCGTTCGCAACCGGGGTGTTCTGGCAGGCCCCATCCGCGCAGCCGTCTGTCGTGCAGAGCTTGCCGTCGTTGCAATCGCCCGTCACGCTGCATTGAAAGCCGGATTCGTACGTCATGCGCGCGTCGTGCGCGATGATCGCGCGCCGGCCTGCGATGGCCCCCGTCTCGATCAGGCGATCGCCGATGCGAACGGCACCGTTGGGTGCGAGAAGGAGGGCTTCGATCCGTGCGTCGTTACCGAACGTGATCGCGTCGGTGGTGGCGTTGCCGCCTTGGACCGCGATGCTGAGCGCACCGGCGGGCAGCGAGCCATTCGCGATGAGCTGGGTGCGGTCGAGCCCAGTGAGCCGCCCTGCGAGGCGCAGCCGAGAATTCGCGAGGGCGACGAGCTTGGCGTCGTTGCCGATCACGAGGTCTTGGAGCTGGTAGGTGCCGCCGTTCAGGTTCAGGGTGCCGTTGACGGTGATTCGTCGGTAGCTACCGGCGTTCAACGGCAGGGTCTGTCCGGCGTTGACAGTCACGTCGGTGGTGCCCGGCGTGACTGCCGCGACCGTGGGCACGGCCGGCGGAGCCACGAAGGGCGTCACCGTTCCGTGCGTCGCGTTGGGCGAGATGACCGTCGTGGCGTGAAGGTCGCCGACTTGCGCGCGATCGCGAAGCCGAACCTGCCTGCCGACCGTGATGCGGCCGAGTGCGACGCGCGCATCGCTGCCGATGACGACGGTGTCCCCCACGCCGGTGCTGGCGGCGCCGACGTCGGCGTCCTGCAGCAAGCCGCGATCGTCCAGCGATATCGTCTCACGCGTCAGCAGCAAGTAGCTCGAGATGAGAGTCCCGTTCGAGCTTGGCGCGATCACGGACTCCGTGACCGACGCGGTGTTTTCGTCTCCGACGCCCTGTGAGCACGCCGTGCACGCCCCTACGACGAGCGACCAGCGCCCAAACCGCCCATGTCCCTTACCCATGTCCCACGCTCCTCCTGCCGGCTGCCCTTCAGCCTGGCAACGCAGGATACGAATCGCGCGGAGTGCGTCAAGCAATCACGACACGACGGAAGTCACGAATCGATGACTATTGGGGCGCGAACACCTGGGGATAACTCGATATCAGATCTGCAGAGTTTACTCAGAACTCCAGTTCGACCTCTGCCGACTCCACCGGCGAGCTCTGCATGACCGTCAGGAGGAGGTGGCCGTGCGTGATGTACGCGGTTCCTGCCGAGTCTTGGGGGACGGGCGTGAGGGAGTCGATCGTCAGCGACCAGGAGCCAAGCCGGATGATGCTCGGGGACTCGCAGTTCGAGGCTGCAGCGGCGGTGTAGAGGAAGAGGATGTCGTCCGCGGTGCCTCCGCCGAAGAAGAAGCTGCCGCACGAGTCTTCGTTGGTGAAGGTGCCGGGCTGGGGATTGCCGCTGCCGATGCCGATCCTGCCCTCGAGATTGGCCGTGTCGACGCCGCTCGGTGTGTCGAATTCGAAGCGCGGAGACGTCCCGCCCGGTCCGATGAAGACGAGCGCCGTGACGATTTCGCCCGTGTCCGGGTTCGTGAAATCTTGAGCCATGGCGGCGATGCCGCCGGAGCAGAGCGTGCCGCTCACCGCATCGCCCGTCACTGTTCCGCGCACGGGGACGGCGGGAAGCTCGATGGGGACGCTGGCCGTGCATTGCCATGGGCCTTCGGGACCCGTGCCCATGTCGACGGGGAGCATCCCTCCGCTGCCGCCTTGTCCCGACGCTGCGGAGCCGGCGCCGCCGCCGACCGAGCCGCCGGCGCCGCTCGCTGCGCCCTCGTCGTGCCCGGACTTGGAGTCCGGCCCGCACGCGGCGAGCAAGGTGAAGGTCAACACACCAAGGGCGCCACCACGCCAAGTCATGGCGTGAACTATAGCGCATCGCTCAGAGCACGGTCGCGGTCGTCGTGACGGTGACGACTTCGCCGCTGCTCGTCTTCGTGATGGTCGCGGTCGCCGTGAAGCTGCCGCTGCTCACGTAGGTGTGTGCGCCGAAGATCAGGAAGAAGCCAGGGCTTCCGCCGTCCACCGCGAAGCCGGCGTCGGGCGCGGTGCCGTCGCCCCAATCGACGCTGACGGTGAAGTCCGCTGCCGTGTCCGAGGTGTTCGTGTCCGTGAGCGACGCGAGGAGGCCCGTGAAGGCGTCACCCGCGGTGGCGTCGAGAGGGAACGGGGACGCGGTGAGCTCTCCGCTGACCGTGCCGAGGGCGGTGGTGCTTGCCGAGCCACCGGTCGCGCTGCTCGTCACCGTGACGGTCGCGGTGAAGGCGCCCGTGCTCGCGTACTGATGCGTGCCGCCGACGAGGAACGAGCCCGGGGTTCCGGCGTCGACCACGAAGCCGGTGCTCGTGGCGCCGTCGCCCCAGTCGATGAAGGCGCTCAGCGTGGAGGTCGTCTCGCTCGTGTCGGCGCCGGACACGAGCGCAATCGTTCCCGTGAAGGGGCCAGCCGGCGTGGCCGCGAAATCGAGCCCAGAGAGCGTGAAGGACGTGACGGTGACGGTCACCGTCGCCGTGGCGCTCGCGGTCGCGCCGCTCAGCGTGTTCGTGACCGAAACCGTGACGGTGTGACTGCCCGCGCCGACGTACGTGTGCGAGCCGGCGACCAGGAACACGCCGGGGCTTCCGCCGTCGATGACCGAGCCCGCGCTCGCTGCGCTGCCGTCGCCCCAGTCGATCGTCGCGGTGAAGCTCGCCGCGGTGTCGCTGAGGTTCGCGTCGGTGACGGTCGCGACGGTGTAGGTCGCAGCCACTTCGCTCACGGCCGTGAAGTTGAGGCCCGCTGCCGCGAGCTGGGACGACACCGTGGCCGCCGAGGTGGCGGTCGCAACTTCGCCCGTACCGCTGTGCACGATGGTGACCGTGATCGTGAAGGTGCCGGCAGACGCGTAGGTGTGGGTGCCGCTGACGCTGAACGAGCCGGCGCCGCCGGTCACGGTGCCAGGGCTCGAGGTGCCGTCGCCCCAGGCGACGTTCACGCTGAACGAGGCGGGGGTATCGGCGAGGTTCGTGTCGGTGAATGTCGCGACGCCCGCGGTGAACGGAACGCCCTGAATCGCCGTGAGCGTGGCGCCGGTTGCGGCGAGCGCTTGGACGACGTGAGCCGTGCTCGTCGCCGTGAGCGTGATCGAGGACGCGAGGTGCGTGATCGTCACCGTGACCGTGACGTTGCCGGTGGTCGCGTAGGTGTGCGTTCCGGCGACCGTGAAGCTGCCGCTGCCGCCGGCAACGAGCCCTGCGCTCGAGGTGCCGTCGCCCCAGGCGATCGAGGCCGTGAAGCTCGAGCCTGTGTCCGCGAGGTTCGTGTCCGTCAGCGTCGCGACCACGCCGCTGAATGCGACATTGGGCGTGGCCGTGAAGGTGACGCCCATGGCCGCGAGGCCCGGAACCACGTGGGCTGTGCTGGTTGCCGTGACCGTCGTGCTGGATGGGATGCGCGTGACCGAAACCGTGGCCGTGAAGTCGCCGATGCTCGCGTACGTGTGCGTGCCGCTGACGGTGAAGCTGCCGCTCGCGCCGGAGACGATGCCCGGGCTCGTGGCGCCGTCGCCCCAGGCGATGGTGGCGCTGAAATTTGCCGCCGTATCGGCGAGGTTCCCGTCGGTGACGTTCGCAACGAGACCGTTGAAGGGCGTGCCCTGCGTCGCCGTGAACGTGACGCCCGTCACCGAGACGTTCGGCACGACGTGCGCCGTCGACGTGATCGTCGCGGTGACGCCCGTGACGTTGTTCAGGAGCGAGACCGAGACGTTGAAGTCGCCGGAGCTCGCGTAGGTGTGCGTGCCGCTAACCGTGAAGGAGCCCGCCGCGCCGCCGACGACACCGGCCGTGGGCGCGGTGCCGTCGCCCCAGTTGATGGTGGCGCCGAAGCGCGCTGCGGTGTCGCTCTGGTTGCCGTCGGTGAAGTTCGCGACGAGGCCGTTGAAAGCGGAGCCTTGCGTCGCCGTGAAGGTGACGCCGGTGCCGACGAGCGCGGGCGCGATGCGTGAGAGCGCTTCGCTCGTCGAGGTGAACGTCACCGACGGATCGTCGGTGAGCGTCGTGCCGTAGAAGAACCCGGTGTGGGTGCCGGCGATCAGGGACAAAGGCCCGTTCGACGCAACGAGCGAGCCGCGGAACGGCGCGTCCGCCCGCACCTGGGCCGTGCCGAACGTGAAGAAGCGGAGGCGCGTCGCGTTGCCGCCGTCGTTGATCGAGCCGCGATAGATGACGGCGCCCGTGACGAAGATCGTGACGCCGCCGCTCGGAATGACGAGCTGCGCCGTCGGCTCGAGGTCGAAGCTGCGGAAGTAGAAGGTGCCGCTCGTTAGTGTGAGCTTTGCCCCGCTGTTGACGATGAGCGCGCCGTACGAGCCGGGGGCGAGGGTCGCGACCTCGTTCGTTGCAGCGGTCACGCTCTGGGTGGCGGCCGGGATCGTCACCGGAAAGCGAACCGCGGACGTTGCCGGCAACGACTGGTTCTGAAAGATCGTACCCGTGCTCGAGCCCGTGCCGACCACCACCGTTCCGCCCGAGCGCAGCACGCCCGTGTGGGCGCGCGCGCCGAGGGTGATTTTGCCGGTCGAGGTGAGGTTCGCGATGCTGAGGTCGTTGGTGCCGTTCGTCGGGCCGCCGCTCGCGAGCGAGCCCGTCGTCGTCGTACGATCGTTGAGGGACAGCGACGTCTTCGCGCCGGCCGTCAAGTTCTGGCGGTCGGCGATTTGAAGGGGTGGAAGCGTCACGTCGACCGTCGCGCTCGTGGCGGGGAAGCTCACCGGCGGGAAGGTCAGGTTCTCCCCGACCTCCCCGACCGGCTCGCTGCCGTCACCGGCGCCACAGCCGACCGCGAGCAGTGCGAGCAGGCACAGCGCCGCAGCGGCGGACACCCGCGAGATGCTTTCGACACATGCCCGAAGGCGAACCCAGATGGCGACGCGATGGTTCATGGCGCTCCCACAACCTTTCCGTGAAATGCCCTACTGAAAACGGCTTACTGCGAGAGCGTCTTCACCGGCGTGTAGCGCGTGTTGCGCGTCCCGTCGCCAATCGTGAAGTTGCCGTTGTCGCCCCAAGCCAAAACGGTTCGGTCGGACAAGAGGGCGATCGTGGTGTCGCCGCTCGACGCGATTTGGGCGACGTCCTGGATGCTCGTCAGCGGCGTCGGTGTGTTGCGGCTCAACCGGTCGCCGAGCCCCGACTCGCCGTTGAAGCTCTGCCCCCAGACGCTGACGCTTCCGTTCGCGAAGCGAGCGAAGGTCGAACCCGTTCCGCCGGCGACCTGGACGACGTTGCTTCCCGCTCCGAGGCCCACGACGTCGACGGGCTGCGTCGCTTGCGTGGTCGTGCCGTCGCCGAGCTGGCCGTTGTTGTTGTTGCCCCAGCACTTCAATCCGCCCGCAGCCGTGACCGCGCACGCATGATTGGCACCGAGCCCCATCGACACGGCCGCGAAGTTGCCGCCCACGCCTACGGGTGTCGTCCGATCGGTCGTCGTGCCGTCGCCGAGCTGCCCGAAGGAATTCGCGCCCCAGCAACGCGCGGTCCCAAACGAGACCGTGCAGGCGAACTGATCACCCGCGGAGAGTCCCTCGTTACCGCCGAGGAGGACACGAACGGGGGTTGCGCTGAACGTGGCCGGGCTCGTCGACGCGCCGAGCTGTCCGCGCGTGTTGTTGCCCCAACAATAGATGTCGGTCGAATTCGACACGGACGGCTCGGAGACGGCGCAGGTGAAGTCGCGCCCCGCGATCAGCTTTGCCGCCCGTCCGAAGTTCCCGGGAAAGGGGACGGCCACGAGCGAGAATGAGGTCTGGCCCGCGCCAACGGGGAAGTTGGGGCCGATCTGGCCGAATTCGTTGCTCCCAGTGCACACCACGCTGCCGTCGGTCTTCTTGATGAAGCAGTCGTGCTGCTGCCCGGATGCTCCGGTCTGAATGTCCGTGAGCCCGGCCATCGCCGGGATCGAGTAGCTCTGAAAAGCCCCCATCGACCACGTGAACCCCGTGGCACGGATCGTACCGTCGGCCATGACGAGGCCGTTGCCGAGGCCGCTGAAGCGGTGCGGCTGGATCTCTAGCGCGCTCTGAATGAAGTTCGCGTTGACGGTCACCGAGTTGTCCGTGCGGAACGTGAGCGCGACGGTCGCGGGAACTCCCGCGCGGAGCGTGGTCGAAACGGTATCGGAGACCCAGCTCGGGAGCGCGGTGCCGACGCCGCTGCACGGTAGGTCGTACGCGGTCGCCGAAAACTGGGTCGGGCCGAGCGGCAGGCGACCGAGGTTGAGCGAAGCGCTCGAGCTGCCGACGGCAACGGTCAGATTCGTGGTCACGACGGAGCTGCCCGACGTCACCACGCGGATGCACTGGACGGGTGACGGCACCTGCGTCAGCGCGATGCTCGCCGTGCCGAGCGTGTCGCCGCTTTCGGTCGGACCTTCGGGTAGTGCGCCGCACCCCACGAGCCCGAGCCCTGAAAGCGCACCCAAAACCCGCAGCGACCCATTGATCGAGATCGTCATGATCAGCTCTCCCTTTTGCTTTTTATGTTCGAAGTTCCCGAGCGGAACTCGTGAGACGGACACCCCCGTGATGCCTAGAGTCGAACGCGCGGAGAAGGTTCCCCGCCGCGGCCGCTTCCTCCCAATGGTTACTGGCCGGTCGGCGGAATGAGCTCGTCGAGCTCCTGCGTTGCCGGCAATAGCGCGCCCACGTCGTAGAAGTCAACCGCTACGAACGTCGGCGTGCGTGCGTTCGTCGCAACGCAACCGCGAAGGCGCCGTATCAAGAACGGGTTCTCGTTGATGATCGCGGCGACGTCGGGAAGCGCGTGAAGAACACTCGCGCTCTCGCCATTGCCGCCGCCGCCGGAGGCTTCTCCGCCTGCGCCGCCGCTGGAACCGGCGACGGATGACATCTCAGAAACGAAATGGTTGACGAGCATGAGCGGCTTCTCGGCCGAGCCGCGCGGCAGCTCGCAGTCGAGCTCGTCCGCCGCGCCGTAGTCGTCGCGAGTGCTCGCAAAAAATTCTTCGAACGAGAGGACGCCGTCGGACGCGCCGGTCGCGCCGGTCGCGAAAACGACGAGCCGCTGCCCTTCGTCGATCATCCTTCCGAGTGTCGGCCAGGACTCGCCCGCGGCCTGGAAATGCAGCCAATTCGTGAGATCCGACGCCTGGAGCGCCGCCGCAAGGTCTTCGGCTGGTGCGCGGTTGGAGACGAGCAACGTGACGACTTCACGCGGATTCTCTGCGAGATACAGCGACACTTCCGCGAGCGCCGACGCGAACGGCACGTGACCTTCGCTGCAATCGCCGAGGCAGAGCACGAGCTCGCCCTCGAAATCGTGAACCTCGAGCATCAACGCGCGAATGCCGTCCTGGAGCTGCCGGTAGAGCGAGAAGCGCTGGGCAGGGTAGTCCCAGGGCGGGCTCGCGTTCGCCATCGCCGCGTGCGTCGTCGGGTAGACGACCTCGTCGTAGTGACGGGCACACAACGCCGTCCACGTATTGCACGGAAGCTCGTCGCCCGTGCCCGCGGTAGGCACGGGAATGAGGTCGCCGGAGCCCCCTTCGTTGGTGCTACGGCCGCCGCTCCCTGCGCTCGGTGTGCCGCCCGAGCCGCCGGGCGTGAGCCGTGTACCGCCCGGACGCGGACCCTGCGCGTCCTGCTGACAACCGGCAACGATCGCGAAGAGCCCGAGAGCGAGCGCCACGCTGAACCGGGCGCGTGCCCTGGCGGGCCCGGATTTCAAGGAAAAATTCGCCATCCCACGCCGTCCTTCGCCAAGCGCGCGGACGATAGCACGTGATTCGGCGGGCGGTCCCAGCGCTTCCGAGCGGATGCCTTCAGTCGGCCGCGCTCGGTGATACCGCTTGATCGATCAGCAGCTGCGCGACTGCGCGCGCTTCGGACACGGCGCTCAGTTCGCGATCCGTCGACGCACCTACGGTCGCGCCGTCGTACAGCATCGTGAGGCGCGCACCGAGCCGCTTCGCATCCTTCACGCCCAGCTCTCGGGCGAGGGACGTGAAGAGCTCGCGTAGCCACGCCCGCGAAGCGTCGCAGACGGGCTTGGCGCGGCTATCGGAGCGCATGCCTTCGGCGCTGGCGTTCACGAAGGCGCAGCCGCGGTAGTTCGATTCGCGCACGACCTCGCCGAGCACGTCGTAGACGGCGAGGATGCGCGCGCGCGGGCTCTTGTGCTTCTCGAGCGCCGCACCGATGCGCTTACGTCGGCGCTCGTCACGCGCCTCGAGATAGGCGCGCACCAAGTCTTCTTTGCTGCCGAAGGTGCTGTAGAG
>Ga0173480_10000766_pt1 | contig 11164 bp, 13 predicted proteins | sample NitcycUS209509C1_FD_122622 | JGI IMG/M metagenome (GOLD analysis project Ga0173480, IMG submission 122622) | Soil microbial communities from Arlington Agricultural Research Station in Wisconsin, USA - Nitrogen cycling UWRJ-S209-509C-1 (version... | ecosystem: Environmental > Terrestrial > Soil... | reverse complement strand
GCGCATCGGTCACCGTTCACCACGGCGGTGTGGGGACGACCGGTCAGGGATTGCGATCGGGCCGGCCGTCACTGGTTGTGCCGCACGCGCACGACCAGGCCGACAACGCCGACCGGGTAGTGCGGCTTGGAGCAGGCCGGTCGATCCGGGCCGCCGACTATCAGGCCTCGATCGTGGCGCGCGAACTCGGCCACCTCCTGAACGATCCCGCCTATGCGGCCAGGGCGTCGGAGATTGGCCGGCGCGTCGTCAGCGAGAATGGAGCGGAGGCGGCCGCCGACGCCATTGAAGGCCTCCTTGGGTGGACACAATGATCGATCGCCTTACGACGTTGCTTGGCGTGGACCCGAGGGAGTTGTCAGGGGCCACGGTCGATGCGGACATTCCACTGACACCGGCCCTGATCAATCGCAAGATCGCGGACTACCTGACGCGTGCGAACGGAAAGATCAGTGCAGCGGTTGTCGAGCCGCGTGCCGGTGACGAATTGGTCGTGCACATCCGGCTCAAGTCGCCGCTCGTGCCGCCAATCCCCCTGCACCTGGCCATTGCCGGTCAGCCCGAGTGGCCGGCGTCTCCTGTGCTGGTGTTGCGGTGGTCGTTCACCGGCGGCATGGGCCTGCTCGCGCGCGCGGCGTCACCGATCCTGGCGATGTTCAACACGCTGCCACCGGGTATCCGCGTTGACGGCGATTTGATCGGAATCGATCTCGCCGAACTCCTGCGGTCTCGAAGAGCGGGCTGGCTGGTGCCTCTGATGAGACGGCTTCGTGTCCACACGTCCGAAGCCGGTGTCACGCTCAAGGTGAGCGTGGGAATCTGAATGCCACGTCATCGCGGCTGCGCAGTGCGACCACCTCCGCCGTCTGATCCGCCCGACGAGTAGCCCGCAGGCGTGCCCCCACCGCCACCGCTGGAACTGCTCGAGCCGCCGTCCGATGATGAGGACGGGGCCGGGCTCGACGATGACGTGCTCGACGAACTGTTCACCACATTACCGCTCTGCCCGCTGACGATGGGCCGCGTCGATGATGCAGCCGGCCTGGCACGGGTGTAGCCCTCTCCATTGATCGCCCGTCCGGTCCCGCGTGCCGGAACAATGTCCCCGCTGCCACCCCCGCCGCCCGGATCACTGCTCCAGTAGGGCGGAAACAGGATCGGGTTGTAGCGCCCGATGTACCCGTATGCGAACGGGCTGTAGTAGTAGGACGGGTAGTACGACAGGTCGAAGAACGGGTCATACAGGCCGTACGAGCTATACGACGACATCGACCCTCCCGAACTCCGCTGTGAGGGCGAATCGACGACGAACTGACGGGGATAGGCGACGGCGATCAGGATATCGATGACCGTTGGCGGTACCTGCGCATCGGACAACTCGAGAAGCAGCTTGCTCTTGACCGCGATTGGCGGCCGCGTTTCGGCAATGGCGGCTTCGACCGCGGCTGGAGAGACCGTGCGGCTCGCTTCCTTGATCTCGTCAACGGTCAGGTGATGTCCCATCGTCGGAGCGCCGTCCAGGCGCTGGTAGCGGCTCACGCGTGTCGTGTTGCGCCCGTCGATGCGGAACGTTCGTACGTCCAGCCATTCGCCGCGCGCCGTGATCATGCCCAGGCCGGTGATCGCGCGCGGCGTCGCATCGGCGCACGTCACGTCCGCCCGTGCGAAGAGCAGCCGTCCATCTGTCGACCAGGACGTGCGTTCCGAGCCCCGGCACTCCTCATCGGTGACTGGACGATTGACGCCGTCGGCGAAGAGCGTCTGCACAGTGGGCGTCTGGTTCGGCACCGTTGTGGTGAGGGTGACGCCCTGAGTCGAACGTTCGACGCACGTCCGCGGCTCGTTCTCCGGATCCGTCGGCGGTGGTTCAACGGGCGAGAGTAATGCTGCCCGCGCCGCCCCCGCGCCTTCGTGCGTGTTCTCGTTCACGAGCGACCAGCATCCGAGAAAGGGCGCCCAGCGATCCTCCTGTGCGGAGGCGTCTGCCGGCAGTGCCAGGACAGCGGCTGAGAGAATGAGTGCACCGGCGATCGTGTTCATGACCGACCTCGTTGGCTTGGTTATCGCGCGCTGACCGGATTCCGTCAAGTGGGTTCCCCCGAATCAAAACAGGATGCGGATGCCGGTCGAGATACGGATGCCGCTGAGTTCGAGCGGTTCGAAGCCTGTCCACGCCGATTCGTCGAGCTCCGGCGCCGCCAACTGATAACGCACGTCGACCGTGACGGCCAGTTTCTTGACGAGCAGCCAGTCGAGGCCGCCGTTGATATAGGCCGTCGGCGTCCACCCTTCGGACGGCAACTGGTCGGAAAAGACTGAGAAATCGACGATGTCGATGAAGTCGCCGTACTGCAGCAGGTCGTAATGCAGCACACCAGCCCCGCCGCCGACATACGGGACCAATCGCGTCGGGACATAGGCCAGGGCACTGACGGACCGGCCCCGTGGAATGAGCGTGTACCGGACGCCCGCGGTGAACGACATCTGCTGCATCCGTGTGTTCTGTTCGATCGGCAGCCGATTGTTGTCGACGAAATCGCGATACTCCGACCGCACGTTCCGCCCGGTGTACTCGCCACCGATCACGACGTCGAAGCGCGGCGTCACGCCGAAGCTGACATCACCGGCGATGCCCATGCTCACGAAGTCGCCGTGATCGAGGGTCAGCTGGTCACGGACGAATCCGAACCAGTCACTGTCGGCTTTCAGGACGTTCGTCGTCCAGCGGAAGCTGAAGGACCCCTTCGGCATCTGGAACAGAAAATCGGGCTGGGACGACTGCGCTGGCGGCGCCGGGGAATCGACCTCCGCTGCGGCCATGTCAGGCACGGCCAGCAGGGCGAGCAGCGCCAGCAACGGGAGACGGTTCATCGGCACTCCGTCGAATGAGGACGAATCAATCCACCAGGGCTCGCCGACGAGGGTTTCGTCGGCTTCATCAGCCGCCGGCTGGTCCGGCCCTGCACCCGATGCGGACCGGCACAACCGATATCGGCGGCGCTCCAGGTATCCTGCGGCAAGTGCCCTGCCAAGGGGGCCGACAGCGACGAGGGCGAGTGCCGGCTCGTGCGGGCGCGGCTGCGTCCCCAAAATGTCACAAATGGGCGCCGCCGCCGCCGCCGTGTGACGTCTACAGAGGACATCTCACGGTATTCTTCAGGAGGTGCACGCGCTCGCCGTGTTCGCAGCCGCGTGTGCGGCAGGGGCCATCAACTCCGTCGCCGGTGGCGGCACGCTGGTCACGTTTCCAACGCTCATCTGGCTCGGGCTTCCTGAAAACGCCGCCAATGCGACCAGTACCGCGGCGCTGTGGCCAGGCTCGCTCGGCAGCATGTGGGGATACCGACGGGAGCTCGCCGACGCCGACCGGCGGCTGTTTGCGCTCGTCGTGCCGAGCCTGCTCGGAGGCATGCTGGGCGCAGTGCTCCTGCAGCTCACCCCGAACGACACCTTCAAGCAGCTCGTTCCTTTTCTGATCCTGTTCGCGACCGGCCTGTTCATGGCGCAGGACGCACTGCAGCGCCGGTTCAACCTGACGGCGGCGCACGAAGCCCGCTCACACTGGCTGTCGTGGACGATGCTGTTTCAGTTCGGCGTCGCCGTGTACGGCGGTTACTTCGGCGCCGGCATCGGCATTCTGATGCTGGCCGCACTGAGCCTGATGGGGCACACCGACATTCATCGCATGAACGCGGTGAAGAATCTGCTGGCCACCTGCATCAATTGCCTGGCCGGCCTCTATTTCCTGTTCTTCAGCGACCTCGTCGTGCGGCAGGACGCGCTGATCATGGCCGTGGGGGCCATCGTTGGTGGCATTGGCGGGGCAGGACTGGCGCGGCGGCTCGGGCGCCAAGCCGTGAGGAAGATCGTGATTGCGATCGGGTTCTTCGCCGCCCTCGATCAGATGCGCCGGCTCTGGTTCTGAACGGTGCTATGTCACAATCTCCCGTGACATCCGTGCCGCCGCAGCAGGTCGCCCTTTCCCGATTCGTCGAGTTCAGCCGTGCCGAGTGGTCGCGGCTCCGCGCGGCGACGCCGCTGCCATTGAGCGAGCCACAGCTGCGCGCGCTGGTCAGTATCAACGAGCCGATGTCGCTCGACGAAGTGGCCGACATCTACCTGCCGCTGTCGCGTCTTCTCAATCTGTACGTCGCGGCGACGCGGAACCTGCACGCGGCGACCGCAACCTTCCTCGGTACCGACACACCACGCGTCCCGTTCGTCATCGGTATCGCCGGCAGCGTCGCGGTGGGCAAGAGCACCGCGTCCCGGCTGCTGCAGGCGCTGCTGTCACGCTGGCCGTCGCATCCGAAAGTCGATCTCGTCACGACCGACGGATTCCTGCTCCCGCAGCGCGAACTGACCGCACGCGGATTGACCGATCGCAAAGGCTTTCCGGAAAGCTATCGGGTGCGGGACATCGTCCAGTTCATGGCCGATGTGAAATCAGGCCTGTCCGAGGTCAGCGCGCCGGTCTACTCGCATCTGGCCTACGACATCGTGCCGGGCGAGGCGAAAGTGGTACGCCAGCCCGACATCCTGATCGTCGAGGGATTGAACGTGCTGCAGACCGGCTCGGGACGGACGGGGCGTCCGATGCCGATGTTCGTGTCTGACTTCTTCGACTTTTCCATTTACGTCGATGCGAACGAGAACGACATCGAGCAGTGGTACGTCGAGCGCTTCCTTCGTCTTCGCGAAACGGTGTTCCAGAACCCCTCGTCCTACTTTCACCGGTATGCCGAGCTCACGCCGGAACAGGCGGCGGAAACCGGCCGGACACTCTGGCGCACGATCAACCTGGTGAATCTGCACGAGAACATTCTGCCGACGCGCGAACGTGCCCATCTGGTTCTGCAGAAGGGCCGAGATCACGCCGTGAGGACCGTGCGTTTGCGCAAGGTCTAGCTGTGCCCTGTTGTGAGCCGGGGCTTTAGCCCCGGCGTCTGTCAAGCTGTGGTCCCGGCTTCAATGCACCTGTGGCGGCGGCAATCCCTTTTCTCGTGCCCGTGCACTCTCCTCGCGTACTGAAATCTCTGCGCCCGGTTCCTTGTCCGGCGGGGTGTCGCCGACGACCTTCTTGACCTCGTCGGCGCTCGGCGGCTTTTGACCCTTACGGCTGCGACGGCGGAGCCAGGCGCGCATCGCGGCGGTGCCGATCCTGCGCTTCTGCCCGGGTACTTTTTCGCCGGCATCCTTTCCGTACGGTGAGGCGTGCTCGATCTCGGCATTCAATTCCGCACCGATCAGGATGACGAGCCCCGAGATGTAGAACCAGAGCATCAGCACCATCACGCCGCCGACGACGCCATAACTCTCGTACGATCCGAGCGTGCTGACGTAGTACTTGAACCCGAGCGATGCGAGCAGCCACAACGCCGTTGCGGCGACCGATCCCGGAGTCAGCCAGATCCAGTCCTGTTCGGCATCCGGAGCGAAGTAGTAGACGAGCGCGATACCGGTGCTGACGAGGACGAAGATGATCGGCCACTGCAGGATCTTCCAACCCCACGTGAATGCGGTTCCCAGGCCGAACCATTCCGCGAGGCGGTCCGCCAGCGCCGGCCCGGCGAGCACCAGGGCAAACGAGACGACGATGAACAGGGCGACGCTGACGGTGAGGAGAATGGCGGTGATACGGACTCTCCACCACGCACGCCCTTCCTCGATGTCGTACGCCGAGTTGAGCGTGTCGATGATGGCCGTCATGGCGGCCGAACTACTCCACAGGGCGGTCAGCATACCGATGGTGAGCAGGCCGGCCTGGTTTTCGCGAATCTTCAGCAGTTGCGCCGTGATGATGCCAAGCCCCTCGTCCGGTACTAGGCCGCGCAACAACAGGAACATGTTGTTAACGAATTCGGGATCGCTCGTAAAGTAACTGGCGACCACCAGCACAACCAGCAACGCCGGGAACAGCGCGAAGAAGAAGTAGTAGGCGAGCTGGGCCGCCATGCCGAGACAGTTGTCCTTGAAGAACGCCTCGTCGAAGGTTCGGCGCAGGATCTCCCTCCAGGAGAGCGGAACCTTGAGGTGCGCCAGCATGAACGCCATGGCGTGAGCTACGCGCGCGGCAGCAGTGGGTTGGCTGAGCTTGGACCGGTGTTACCGGTCGACGGCGTCCACGAGGGCGCGTCACTCGCCGGGAACGACTCCTCGCCGCTGCTGTCGATGATGTCGTCCCGATCGCGCCGTGGCAGCGTCGCCCGCAGCCGGGCGCGGCGGATACGGCGTTCGTCTATGCCCACCGTGGCCCACCACGCCAGTCCGGTGCCGGCGAGCGCCAGAAGAAAGCCGGCCGCGGAACGGCGCTTGAACCCGTAGGCGAGCAGCGCGCTAGCCGTAAGGCCGGCAAACCATCGTTCCGTATCGCACGCCAGCCCCGCGCCCTGCTGGTCCCAGATGTTCGGTTCGCCACGATGCTGAACCAGATTAATCGTCATCCAATGCCTCCATCTGAGGCCGGTGCAACCGGTGTGCCTCGGATGGCCGTACGCTCATCCTTTCCGGTCGTCGAATCAACCGTGCGAACTCGTGACCAGTTTCGCTACGCCCGCGTCAGGCGCCATACACCGGTCATATAACTCCGGCGGCAGACTGTCGACACGTCACCGGCCCCGCAGATCGCAAACGCCTGCAACGATGACAGTTCCGCGATGGTCACCAATTAAAGCGTTCACGTTACCTCGCGTGGCACATCGGTTGCTCACGAGATGGCATCGCGCAAACTAAGAAAACGGGCGAGGAGTATCAGTGATGGGATTACAGCACTCTCATGACGATGTACTGCGGCGAGTCCGTGGTGAGTACATCGAAATGCCTGGGCTGCGGCTGACAACGGCACAAGCGCAACGCCTCTGGGGGCTCGACCGGGCTGCCTGCGACGCGCTGCTCGGTGCGCTCGTCGATGCCAAGTTCCTGTCGAAAACCAGGGACGGCGCGTTCGTGCGTTCCGACTTTCGCGTGGCGAGCTGAGGAAGGATCGCGCAAAGAAGTTACGCATCCGGCTGAGCCGGACACCTGCCAGGCTGTCGGCGCACGTCCCACCTATGAGCCATTGCCGACGGCCCACCCAACCTTCCCTGATCCCGGGCACGCGAGTGCCCGCGGCCGATGAATACGAAACGGAGAACCGCAACTGTTCTCCGTTTCGCGTTTCACCCCTGATTCACCGCCGGGCCGCGTGACGCTTCCCAGTCTGGCCAACGTGTGCTGAGCCAGCCCGCCAGGTCACGAAACGCTTTCCCCCGATGGGCGACGGCCAGCTTTTCGTCGCGCGTCACCTCGGCGAGCGTGCGCTGATAGGCCGGGAACAGAAAGATCGGGTCGTAGCCGAAGCCGGCCGTCCCCCGCGGCGCTGCGGCGATCTCGCCCTCGACTGTGCGTGTGGTCTCGAACACCACCGTGTTGCCGTCCGCAACGGCGAGTGCACAGACGAATCGTGCGGAACGTCCGGCCTCGGGACGCTGCTGCAGACGCGTGTAGATTTCGTCGAACCGCTCCGCATACGAGGCGTCCGGGCGGACGTAGCGGGCTGAGTGAACACCCGGCGCGCCGCCCAGCGCGTCAACCACCAGCCCTGAGTCCTCGGCGACGGTCAGACGTCCCGTCTGCGTCGAGTAGTACGTCGCCTTGAGGCGGGCGTTCTCCTCGAACGTGGCGCCGGTCTCATCGGGCGCGGCAATCGGTGGCAGATCGCCAAGGGTCACGAGATCGACCGCCACGCCACCCAGCAGCTCCCTGATTTCGCGCAGCTTGCCGCTGTTTGTGGTGGCGACGAGCAGCGCCGGACGCAGCGCCGCGGTCACGCCTTCGTTTTTTCCAGATACTGTCCGACGAGACCCCGTTGCAGCGCGAACAGCTGGCGCGTTCCCGAGTCCGCCAGATCGAGCAGCCGGTTGAGCGCTTCGCGACCGAACGGCAACGCCTCCGCCGTACCCTGCAACTCGATGAACAGCCCGGTGCCGGTCTTGACCACGTTCATGTCCACGTCGGCGCGCGAGTCCTCGACGTAGGCCAGGTCGAGCAGTGGCTCGCCCTCCACGATTCCCACACTGGTCGCGGCGACGAAGTCGGAGATCGGCATCGTGCGGAGGTTGTCCTGTTCGCGCAGTTTCTGCAGTGCGAGCACCAGGGCGACGAACGCGCCGGTGATGGACGCGGTGCGAGTGCCTCCGTCGGCCTGGATGACGTCGCAGTCGAGCGTGATCGTCCGTTCCCCGAGCTCCTCCATGCGCGTCACGGCTCGCAACGAACGTCCGATGAGCCGCTGAATCTCTTGCGTCCGCCCGCCGACGCGGCCGGAGCTGGCTTCCCGCTGCGTCCGCGTCGTCGTGGCTCGAGGCAGCATGCCATATTCGGCCGTTACCCACCCTTTGCCGCTGTTCCGCCGGAAGGGCGGGACGCGGTCCTCGACGCTGGCGGTGCAGATCACCTTTGTCTTGCCGGACTCGATGAGCACGGCGCCTTCGGCGTGAATCAGATAATTCGGGATGATACGAGTTGGTCGGAGCTGTTCGGCAAGTCGCCCGTCGGATCGCATAGGTGCACCACTCTATCGCGAACCCCCGCCGGCGCGCAGCTCACTTCTCGCGGACGAGCGACAGGTCGCGCGCCAGCGGATGCCGCACGTCGATATGTCCTGCGATTGTCTCCACTTCCCGTCCATCGACCAGAAGCTGAACCCGCTGGACACCAGGCAGGTTGGCGATCACGGCATTGACGATGGCATAGACGGTCAGCGATTCCATCAGCGAGCCGCCGGGATGATTCATGGAGACTTCGCGGCTGAGATCGACCACAGCTTCGCCCCGATTCGTGACATAGAAGGCGCGAAGCGAGCTTCCCTTCGGAATAACGGACACGAGCGGCGGCGGTGCCGCCGCGAGCTGAGCGCGCAGAATGTGTGCGCCCTGCGCGACCACGCCTTCGGCCAGCGGCACTTCACGGCGTAGCGGAACGAGCGCCTGTCCGTCCAGCGAACCGTAGAAGAGGGTGGCCGTAATGTGGGCCGTCGATGGCGGGGGCTGGGGGCTCGGAGGCCTCACATCGACACGTCGCGGCGGCACGAACCGCTCGATGCTCATCGCGATGGTCACACCGACGGCCACCACGAGTGCCACCGAACCGAACAGGAGAAGGCGACCTTTCCGGGTCATTTGGCGCGCGGATCCGGTGGCTGTTGAAAGTGCACGATGGCGTCCGACAGGCTCTGTGCCGTCTGGTTCTTGAATTCGTTGGTGACGACGAGTTTCTCCTGAGCCGGGCTCGAGAGAAACGCGACTTCGATGAGTGCCGCCGGCATGTTCAAGGCTTGAAGCAATCGCAAGGGTGCGCGGCGCACCGGCGACGCTCCCACTGGAATGCGACCGGCCATCTGCTGGGCAATGAGGTCGGCGAAGGCGGCAGACGCGTCCAGGTGGGCCATCTGCGCCCGGTCCCAGGGTACGAGCTCGAGGGGCCGTGTGCCTCCGCCAAAGACCGGAACGGTCGCGGGACCAGCCGCGCGATCGGGTCGAGCGAAACTGGTCTTCTCGGCCAGGTGGTAATAAACCTCGGCCCCTTCGACGGTGGGCGCCGGCGCTGCGTTTCCGTGGACGCTGAGGAAGAGGGCGCCGGCATTGGCGTTGGCGAATGCCGCGCGGGCGTCGAGCGTCAGGGCGGCGTCGGTGTCGCGCGTCAGCAGGACGCGGACACTGCCGCTGGCTTCGAGCAGGGTGCGGACGCGCCGTGCGATGTCCAGCGTCAGTTGCTTCTCCTCGACACCGCCGGCTGATCGGGCGCCGATGTCGTCACCACCATGCCCGGGATCGAGGATCACCGTGGGCAGCCCCTTCGGCGGCACCAGTGTTTCGGGCGTGATGCTCTGAACCGGCGCTGACGGACGTGGCGTCGCGTCGTTGGCGGGAGGCGCGGGTGTCGGTTGCGGTGTCGGCGCCTGTGCGCCGGCCCACAGGCCGAGCGCGACGATGAGGACGATGACGGCCGCGGGTGTCGGGGTTCGCAAGCCGACATGATCGCATACGAGAGGGCGTTACCCCATCCGCGGGCGCAGTGGCGCGGCGGCGCCCGCGACTGGATCCGATCGCGGTGGCCGGCGGCACGCGGTCATGAGTCCACCGGCCCCCAATCGGCAGACGCGTGGCGCGCAGTCGGTGTTATCCCACCGCCCGTTCGGCGGACCGCTCGTGGAATGGTGTGGGATACGACGTGACGGCAAGCCGCCACTTGCCGGCGACGGAGTCGAACTGCTTGTGGTTTCTGAGGCTCTTGTGCAGGATGCCGTAGCCATTCTTGGCACTGAGGTTCCGCCCGGCCCGTGCGAGGATCTCCAGCAGCTGCCGGATCGTCATCGGCGACGCCGCACGGGAGAGAATCAGCGTGGCGGCCTGCGCGTGGCTCAGACCTTCGATGTCTTTCGCCGAGATGTCCTGAAGTGCATCGGCGGCGGTCGGGTAGGACGGTGCCGCCGCGCCACCGAGATTCATCGTCTCGAGCTGCGCGATCATCTTGTCGAGACGCACCAGATCGTGCCGGATGCGGCTGTATTCGTGCCGCAGATCCTCGCGCGCCTGCCGAAGCTTTCGAAGCGGTTGGTCGTAGCGTGACTTCTGCATTACCGGTCCTCGCGGAGCGCGTCGTTCGATGCCGAACGACCGTCCCCGACGATTCCCGGTGCAGCCGCCGTGCCACCAGCCGCGATCGTTCAGTTTCCCAAGTATTCCGGCGACACAGGGCGCTGACGCGGGTGCATACGCAGCGGCGATCAGACAGGATTGGCGTGTTGGGCGAGCCTGTTGACAACGATGTCGGTTCAGGCAACACGCGGTTGCTGCGGGTCACTGCCGAGCAGCTCGCGAACGGCGGCGGCGATGTGGGCCGGCGTAAACGGCTTCTGCAGGACTGGAGTCCGTGCGACCACGCGGCTGGCACGCACCGACGCACTGGACGCGAAGCCCGACACGAACAGCATCTTGGTGTCGGGCCATTGCTGCTCGATTTCCTCCGCGAGGCGGGTGCCATTCACCCCGGGCATCACGATGTCGGCGATGACTATCACCGGCCGCCCGTCCACGGCCCGCATCACCTCGAGCGCGGCGGCGCCGTCTTCGACGTCAATCACGTCGTAGCCCTGGGCACGCAGCACCTGAGACACCCACCGCCG
>Ga0173480_10000764_pt1 | contig 11184 bp, 8 predicted proteins | sample NitcycUS209509C1_FD_122622 | JGI IMG/M metagenome (GOLD analysis project Ga0173480, IMG submission 122622) | Soil microbial communities from Arlington Agricultural Research Station in Wisconsin, USA - Nitrogen cycling UWRJ-S209-509C-1 (version... | ecosystem: Environmental > Terrestrial > Soil >... | reverse complement strand
GGCCGAGTCCTGGTGGTATGAGAAGACGCCGCCCGTGCGCGCCGGCTTGACGATGAGCACGTCACGGAAGCGACGGCTGCCCACGCCGACGAGCGTTTCGACCACGTCGACGAGGGCATCTCGAGTGGCGATGTCGTGGAACTGTGCCTCGCGCTCCACCAGCCCGCTCGCCTTGACCAGCTTGACGGCGCCGGCGGCGTCGAACGCGACCTGCACGTAGGGCGACGCATCGCGCGCAGCGTCCTGCACGAGCGCTTCGGCGCGCGCGCGCAGCGCCATCACGTCCGCCCCCGGCAGCAGGCCACGGACGACGACGAATCCATCACGGGCGAACGAGTCCCTCAGGACCTGTGACGAACCAGCGGCGTGCGCGATATCCGCAACAGGCACGGCTCAGGGCATCGATTGGATGACGTGCAGCTGCTTGCGCGTTTCCGCGCTGGTCACGAAGCTCTCGTCCGGCGTGTAGAGGTCCGTGAGCGGCATGAGCGCTTCGGGCAGCGCCTGACTCTCGATGCGCTTCCGCCAGGCGAAGAGCCTGAAGCACGCATGGAGCTCCATCACGAAACTCCGCCACGGCATCATCCGCACGAGGCGCGGCCAGCGCCGCGGACTGAGCACGAAGAACCGGAAGTACGCGCGCTTGATGACCTTTCGCATGTCGACCCCGTAGGCGGCCGCGTACCACGTGGTGTTCGCGTTGTACTCCTGCAGGGTCTGGGCCTGGAGGGCGCTGGCGTTCTCGTGCATGGCCAGGTCATAGAGCGGCGTCCCCGGTTGTGGCACGACGTTGAAGAAATACGCCTGGGCGAGATTGCTGTTGACCGCGTAGTCGATGGTGGCCTGGATCTCCTCGACCGTCTCGGTTGGGAAGCCGAGCATGAAGAAGCCGCGAATCAGGACGCCGCGGTCGGCCATCCAGCCGATCGCCTGCTGTGCGCGGTCGACCTTGAGATGCTTCTTGATCAGATTCTGCAGCCGCGGCGTGATCGTCTCGATGGCGACGCACGCGCCATACGTGCCGGCCTTGACCAGCGCCTCGCAGCCCTCCTCGTCCAGGATGTCGAACCGCAGCCCGTTCGGGAAGGTGATGTGCATCCGGTACGGCTCGATCGCGCGACACACCGCCTTCATCCGCCGGTGGTTCATGTTGAAGATGTCGTCGACGATCTGCAGCTCATCAACGCCGAGGCTGCGCAGCAGCGCCACTTCCGCCGCGACGTTCTCCGGTGAGCGCCAGCGGAACTTCTTGCCGAAGATGTCGTGGCAATACGTGCACTGGTACGGGCAGCCGCGCGAGGTGAAGATCGGCGCGTACCGCTTCCCTTTCAGCAGCGACATGAAGTTCCGGACCTTGGCGTACTTGTCGAAGTCGACCATGTCCCATGCCGGGAGCGGGATCGCATCGAGATCGTCCACGACGCCGGCGGGTTCCTTGCCCCCGCTGCCCAGCAGGTCCGCGTTGTTCGTGTAGCGCTCGCCCGCCGCCGCTCGCCAGGTCAGACCGACGATGTCGTCGAGCGTCCGGTCGCCGCGGAACCAGCGCTGGCACGCGATCGGGAATCCCCAGTCGGCCTCGCCGTCGAAGATCCAGTCGTAGACGTTGGTCGCGCAGATCTTCCGCGTATTCCGGTGCGCGAAGGGCCCGCCAAGGGCGACGATGGTGCCGGGGAACTCGTTCTGCACGAGCAAGGCGAGCTGGCCGGCTTCCTCCGCCTCCCAGTTCAGCGCGCCGATACCGACCACGTCGGGACGAAACGTCTTCAGGAGCTCGCGAGCCTCGAAATACCGGCGGTGGTCAACCGACAGATCGACGACGCGGACTTCAACGTCGGATCCAAAGGTCTGACGCAAAGTGGACGCGAGGTACAGCAAGCCGAGCGGTGGACACGCGATAGGAAGGCGTGTCGGTTGATACGGCTTGACGAGAAGCACTCGGAGTGGCACTGACATCACAGCCTGCCGTATCGCGGCATCAGGGCCGCAGCATGACGCGTTTACGTGACGAGACACGCCTCCCCTCTACCCGGAGGATTCGGCGCCAAGTTTCTCGCTCTACGACCTACCGACCGATGACGCTTGTAAAGCTTGTAAAACTTGTGAAATATGTAAAAGCGGCGGAATCATACCTCTACGGTGTGAGGAAGGGAATCCCCTTAAACCATGAGTCGACGGAGGACGAAGTCCATGTGGCAGGTGTGGCCGAACGCCATTTCCAGCGTGGCGAGCGGGATGGCGGTCAGGATGAGCGGCGGGTAGAGCGGCTCAGCCGTTCCTTTGAACGGACGGCCCCGCCGCGCTGCCCAGGCCCGAAGTCCCGATTGGGCCCACTGGGTCGCCCCCGAGAGCGAGCTCGAGACCGAGACCACCTCGAGACCGGCGGCCTGAGCATGGCGCGCGAGCGTTTCGTGGGAGAAGAGCACGAAGTGGTGCGGCACGTGCCACTGGTTCCACGACTCGCCCCAGAACCGGCAGCCATACGAGGCAATGTTCGGCGTCTGGCCGATGATGACGCCGCCGGGCACCAGCGTGTCGCGCAGCCGCGCGAGCAGACGCTTGGGGCTGGGGACGTGCTCGATCACGTGAAACAAGTGGACCACGCCCACGCTCGCGGGCGCGACGTGATCGAACAGATCATCTTCGTCGCAGCGAAAAGCCCGGATGCCCTGCTCCCGCAGCGACGCGAGCGGCCCTTCGAAGATGTCCGTCCCCGCCAGGTCCAGGGTGCAACCGGTCTTTCGCAGCTCTGACAGCCAGGTGCCACTGCCGCAGCCGTAATCGAGCAGTGTCCGCGTGCCCGCCGGCATCAGGCGCTCAATGTGACGGCGCTTCGAGCGGGCGACCAGCCGGGCCAGCGTCCGCATGATGGCGCCGCGGCTCTCGTACGCCTGGAAGCACTTGTAGCTGTCCGGGTAGTAGACGTCGAGATCGCGCGGGTCGGGCCGTTCGCGCAGGTAGACGAGGCCGCAATCGATGCATTTCCCGATACGGAACCGCAGCGAGCGGAACGCGAGCGGCAGCGCCTCGATGTCCTCGTCGTCGAGCATCGGGCTGAGGATCGGCTCCCAGCGCGCGCTGCCGCAGTAGTCGCAGCCGGCGACGACGCAGGGGAGCGGCACGCGGTCGGTCGCCGGTCCGTTCGTCACGCCACGCGCGCCGACGACGGCCGCGCCGGGAGCCGCCTGAAATGCTCGACGAGCGACCGCAGATACCCCGGCGCGACGGTAAACGGATATCGGCCGGCGGCGATCGCGGCGGCTTTCGCCGCCGGCAGCCGATAGTGCGGGATTGACGGGTACCCGTGGTGCAGCGCGTGAAAGTGAAAGTGGCACGGGGAGAACCACGCGGCCTCGATCCGTCCGGGCGCATAGTCGCGCAGCCGCTCGTCGACCGGTGCCATGTCGTCCTCGGTGTTGTGCTCCACGAACGCCCGCACGACGGTGCAGAAGGCCGCCACCGTCGACAACGGCAGGAGCCAGAGCAGCGGATAGGCCCAGATGCCCAGCCAGAGCGTGCCGACGCCCGCGAGCAGCATCTGGCACGCAGCGATGCGCAGCCACTCCCCGCGAAGCGGCTCGCCGGATTCGTCGTCGGTGAGGGCGATGCGGGGGCGCTGCCGCACGAGCACACTCCAGATCGTGGACACGAGGAGCGTGCCCAGCAGGCGTCCGACGAGGAATGCAATCAGGCGGACGTGTGTGTCGCGATCGCTGTTGCTGTAGTTCACCCAGTCCGGATCATCGCGAAAGCCGACGCGCCGGTGGTGGGCCAGGTGGCGCCGCCGATCGTGGTGAAAGGGAATGCCGACCGGATAGGCGTACAGCCAGGCGCCCGCCCAATTGTTGACGGGACGCGGCATGAAACAGAGGCCGTGCCACGCGTCGTGCGCGAGGTTCGCCAGCGCCGCCTGTCGGCCGCCGACGACGAGGCCAGCCACGACGTACGCCCACCACGTCCCCACCGCCGCCGCGACGGCGATCGCCGTCACGATGACGCCCCAGGTCGCGAGGACGTCGAGCGCCGAACGGGCGTTGGACACGCGCGAGAGCCGGCGCAGTTCGTCGATGGGAAAAACGGCGTTCATGGTGTCACCCCCCTGGGCGCCGCGCCGGCGGGCTTGCGCAGAATTACCAGCATGTTGGACGAGCGCCGGGTGATGGCGACGTTCGCCGCGTCCAGCAGCGAAAACGCCCCGATGCGCGCGACATTCCACAGCGTATTCCTGATGAACCGGGAGTCGGACGGAAAGAGGGCGTCGTTCACCCGGGTCGGGATGCGGCCGGTCAGGAGTGAATGGCACGTCCAGGTCCAGAAGGTGCCGTTGGTCGAGAACGAGGTGGCGACGTGCTCGAAGCCGGCGCGCTCGGCCAGCCGCAGGGTGCTCGCCTCGTCGAGGAGCGTCCAGTGCCGCGGTGCGTGCATGCCGCCCCAATGCCGTCCAAACGCGCCGGCTTCCCACGTTGCCGTGTTCGGCGTGATGAACACGCTCAAGCCACCCGGCGCGAGCAGGTCCCAGGTCTTGCGCAGGTAGGCGAACGGCGACTCCAGGTGCTCGATCAGGTGAGAGCTGTGAATCAGATCGTACGCCTCGCCGTCACCGGGCACGTAGTCCTCGAATCGCACGGCGTGCGCCGTGAATCCGCGCCGCCGGCAGACCTCCACCGCCTTGGAGGAGAGGTCGATGCCGGTGCCGCTGAGCCCGTAGGCGTCCTGCATGGACTGGAGGACAGATCCGCTTCCGCAGCCGACGTCGAGCCAGCGCGTGGCCGGCCCCAGCTCGATGTACTTCGTGATCGGGCGAATGCGGCGTTTGAACAGCGCCGAACCGAGCCGCGCGAAGAGCCCGCTCGCAGGCGGGGTCGCCTCGGACCCGGTACCCGTAGGCCGGGTCCCCGTGGACCCCGCGTGCACCACCGGATCCCTCGGCGCCTCGAGGGCGTCACGCACGTACGCGTAGTAGTCCGGCGGGTAGATGACCCCGAGCGCCGACACGTGCGGCCGCGGATCGAGATACCACGCGCCGCAGCCATCGCACGCCATCAGCGGGAAAGCGTCGGTCGTCGTGGTGGTGTACTCGTGTTCAGTGATGTGCGTGCGCAGATGCCGCCGGTCCGATCCGCACGCCGGACAGCGCGGCACAGCTTCGGTGGCAATGCCGGCCGACGGAGCGTGTCCCGCGGTCGCCAGCGTCGGCGTCATCGCGATTCCCCGGGCGCTGCCGGTCGCCAGAGTTTGTAGAGGGTCGAACCGTAAGTGTCTTCGCGGTCGAATCGGGCATCGTCGAAAGCGCCGGCCTGCTCGAGCCGCTGCCGCAGCACCGGCAAGTACTGATACGACACCTGCGGCCACAGGTGGTGCTCGGCGTGGAAGCCGAAATTGAGCTTGCCCATCAGCAGCCGCTCCAACACGCTGGCGCGCACGCTGCGGACGAACGAGCCGGCGGTTCCGCCGTAGTACCCGCTTTCGGGATGGACACCCATCCGCTCCTCGAGCGGTCGATGCTCGACGATCGCGCGCAGCACCTGCAGCAGCTGCGAGAGCGTCACCAGCGGCAGCAGCCAGAGCGTGACGTACAGCCACGGGCTCGCCACCAGCGTGAACACCAGGGCCACGGTGCCTTGGGCGACGAGCAACGAGGGGAGCGCACCGGCCAGTGACGGCCCGGGGCTGCCGGCGATGGCATCGCGCGTGTGCCGCGCGCGCGCAGCGCGCGCGTGATCGATGAACGCCCAGCCGAGCATGCCCTGCACGATCTCGCGGAGCAGCCGTACGCCACGCAGCGAACGCCGATAGACGGTCTTCGGATCCTCGTCAGTGCTGAACGTTCGATGGTGCTCGAAGTGCCGGTGACGGAAGATCGCGAGCGGAATGCCGACCGGCGCACCGAACAGCCAGCCGCCGAGGAGGTCGTTGAGGCGTCGATTCGCCGGCCACACCAGATAGTGCGCGAACTCGTGCGCCGCCAGCGCCAGGCCGTGCTGTCCGCCGGCAATGATCACGAACGCGGCCACGTAGGTCCACCACACCGGGTGCAGCAGGTAGAGTGCGACGGCGGCGCTGATCTGGATCCAGATCAGCGCCAGGTCTCGCATGAGGCGCGATGCGGAGGGGCGCGAGAACGCCCGCATCTCCTCAGCCGTGATCAAGGCGCGCAGCGATCGTTCGTGCATGCGGCTGGTTAGTATACAGAAGGGGCATCCGGGCTATCATGCTCGCCCCATGGGCCGCCGTTCGTCGCACGCGACCACGCGGAGCCGTCGCCTTGCGAAGGCCCCGCGCGCCCCCGCACGCCGCGGGAAACCAGGCGTCTGGCTGTGCGCGGCGGCACTCGTGCTGCTCGGGTCGCTCGCCTACGCGAACAGCCTTCACGGGGCGTTCGTCATCGATGACTTCTATACCATCGTCGACAACCCGGACATCCGAACCCCGTTGTCGACGTCGCTCGTGCGCTCGTCATGGGGGGAGTCCGCGGTGCTCGGCCGTCCGCTGACCGCACTGACGTTCTCGATCAACTACGCCCTCCACGGCCTCGACGTCCGCGGGTACCACGTGGGGAACATCGCCGTCCACCTGTTGTGCGCGCTGACGCTGTTCGGTGTGATCCGGCGCATCAGCGATTCCGTCCTCTTCGCGTTCGTGTGTGCATCGCTGTGGATGCTGCACCCGCTGAACAGCGAGGTCGTGAATTACATCAGCCAGCGGACCGAGTCGATGATGGCGCTGTTCTACCTGCTGACCATCTATGCCAGCGTCCGTGCGCACGCGGCGGCACGCGTCTGGCCATGGATGACGGCGGCCCTGGCAGCCAGTGCCCTCGGGGTGCTGTCGAAACAGTCGATGATCACGATCCCGCTGGCGGTCCTGCTCGTCGATTACACGCTCTTCTACGACTCGTTCCGCTCAGCCCTCCGCAGCCGGTGGTGGTTCTACCTTGGCGTGACCGCGGCGTCGTTGGGACCGGGGCTCACCACTTGGTACTTGAGCCCGACGTCGAATGCGGTTGGCTTGGGATCGGGACCGAGCCCGTGGCTCTATCTGCTCAACCAGAGCGTCATGGTCACGCGCTACCTCTCGCTGGCCGCCTGGCCGCGCAATCTGGTGACCGAATATGGATACCCCGTTGCGTACACGCTGACGGACGTCCTCCCGCAGATGGTGTTCATCGGCGGGCTCTTGCTCCTCGCCGTCATCGCCCTGCGGTATCGCCGGAAGCTCGGGCTTCTCGGCATCTGGGTCTTCCTCACGCTCGGAGTCACGTCGAGTGTGGCGCCGATTGCCACAGAAGTCGGCGCGGAGCGCCGGATGTACCTGCCGCTGATGGCGCTGGTGGTCCTGGGTGTGGCCCCTTTTGCTCAGTTGTCGCGGCACCTCACGCGCCACGGGCGACTGGCTTTTGCCGGACCCTCATCAGATCGGCCCGAAGGCGGACCCCATCTTGGGCGCGCGGTGGCCGTGGGGTGTGTCGTGCTCTGGGCCGGCACCGCTGCCGCCCTCGGCGCCAATACGGCTGCCCGCAATCGCGACTATTCGTCGGCGCTTCGGCTCGCGGAGGTGAACTTCGAGCGCTGGCCCAACGGGTACACGCGCCACTGGCTGGGCGAGGAACTGCTGCTCGCCGGCCGACGCGAGGAAGCAAAAGTACACCTGCATGAGGCCGCTCGCGTGGATGCGCGCGCCCACTTCACCCTCGGCCGTGCGCTGTTCGAGGATGGGCGCCTCCGCGAGGCACGTGAGGAACTGGAGGCGTTCGTGCGGCTGATGCCGGCGCGGGTTGAAGCCGTGGAGGCGCGGGGGTTGATTGGCCGGGCGCTGCTCGCCGAGGGCCGTCTCGACGAGGCCGCGGAGCAGTTCCAGCTGGTCCTGCAGATGAATCCATCGTTCTTCGACGCCCACGTGGGGCTCGCCGAGGTGTTGACCGCCCAGGCGCGGTACGACGAGGCGGCAGCGCGGTACCGCGCGTATTTCGCCAGCGGCGGGACCAACCCCGGCGCATGGACCCATCTCGGCATTGCCCTCGCGCGAGCCGGCCGTACCGACGAGGCGATTCAGGCGCTTCGACGCGCCGTCGAGGAGGTTCCCGACGCCGACGTCGCTCATCGCAGTCTCGCCGCGATGCTGATGGAACGGAACGAGGTGACCGCTGCGGTCCAGCACGCAGAGCGCGCCGTTGCGCTGAATCCGGGCGACGCCGCGTCGCGCGATCTGCTGGGCGTCACCCTCGCCGCCCAAGGCCGGCCCGACCAGGCCGCCCTGCAGTTCCGCGAGGCGGTGCGGCTGGATCCGTCGGACGACACGGCGCGTAAGCATCTGGAGCAGGTGCTGCACCAATGAAGCTGCTCATCGCCATTCCCGCGCTCAACGAGGAAGCGAGCATTGCGTCGGTCGTCCAGCGGACACTCGACGCGAAGGCGGAGATCCTGGCACGCACGGCGGTGATGGCGGTGGACATCACGGTGATCAGCGACGGCTCCACCGACCGCACGGTCGAGCGCGCACGGGCGTTCGAGCCGGCGATCACGCTGATCGCCTTCGAACGCAATCGCGGCTACGGTGCGGCCATCATGGAGGCCTGGCGGCGATCGGACGCCGAACTGCTTGGCTTCCTCGATGCTGACGGCACGTGCGATCCCCGCTTCTTCGTCGAGCTGTGCGACACCGTCATGAAGCGGGGCGCGGACATGGCGCTGGGATCCCGCATCCATCCACTGAGCCGGATGCCGCTCACGCGACGCATGGGCAACATCGTGTTCGCGTTGCTGCTGACGGCACTGGGATCGACGCGCGTCCGCGACTCGGCGAGCGGGATGCGCGTCGTGCGGCGCGACTGCCTGCCGCGCATGATGCCGCTGCCAGACGGTCTGCACTTCACACCCGCCATGAGCGCCCGCGCCATTCTGGCCAACGACCTCGTCGTCGTGGAGGTGCAGATGCCATACAACGAGCGCACAGGCCGATCGAAGCTGCGTCCCTTCCGACATGCCTGGCCGTTCGCGCGCGTCATCCTCGGCGCGGCCATTCTCTACCGGCCTTCCCGCCCGCTGGGCCTGCTCTCAGTCGTGGCGTTCGCGACGGCGCTGGCCGTGACCGCCAGACTCGCCTTGCAGTACTCCCGGTTCGGCACGTTCGAAATCTGGATGATCTACCACTTCGTCGTCATCCAGTTGTCGACCACCGCGGGCGTGCTGCTCGCGACGGCCGGCTATCTGGGCCGCAAAGCGGTGGCGATCACGCTCTCGAGCGATGCCCGTCTGTGGCGGCCGCGCGGCCCGGTCGGGGCGGTGCTCTCGCACCGCGCATTCTGGCTGCTCCCCATCGCGCTCGTCGTGCTCGGCAGCCTCGCGGTGGCACCGGCCGCACTGGACCGCATCTCCACCGGGTTCATCGATCCGGCAGCCCACCACTGGTCGCGGTTCTTCGCGATGTCGTTCGCCTTCTCGCTGGCGTTGATCCTGGCCTCGGCCAGGCTGGTCAACATCACACTGGACTTGATGGCCGAGCGCGTGGCCTTCCTCCGGAGCGGCGTGGGCATCTCGTCGGAAACGCCGTCGTCGAGCAGCTCCCGACGATGATCGCCACGACCCCGTGGGAGGAGGCCTACCAGCGGTTCGAAACGCCAGCCGAGGAACGGCGAAAGTTCATCCGGCGACTGCGTCGGCTGGGCGTGCATCGCTGGAACCGCGAGTCGACGGTGATCGAAGTCTGCTCGGGCCGCGGCAACGGCATGCTGGCGTGGCAGCAGCTCGGGTTCTCGCGCGTCCTCGGCGTCGATCTCTCGCCGGCGCTGGTCGACAGCTCGGCGTGCCGTCCGCGCAGCATCGTCGGCGATGCCTGCCGTCTGCCCGTTCGGAGCTCGTCGCACGACGTCGCCATCGTGCAGGGCGGGCTGCACCACCTGCCGTCGATGGACGACGTGCGTGAGGCGCTGGCGGAGATGCACCGGGTACTGAAGCCGGATGGCCGGGTGATCATCATTGAGCCGTGGATGACGCCGTTCCTGCGCGGCATCCACCTGGTGGCCGAACGGCGCGTGATGCGCAGAATCTCGAACCGGCTCGACGCGTTTGCGGCGATGACGGACGAGGAGCGCCCCACCTACGAGGCGTGGCTCGCTCGCCCGCACGCGATCCTCGAGGCGGTGACCGCGCGGTTCAACACCATCGTGCTCCGCCGCCGATTTGGAAAGCTCGTGTTCCTGGGACGCCCCAGGCCGGACGCTGGTTCCTCGGCGGTTCCTCCTCTCTGAGCAGGCGCGCTCGGCGACGGCGCCCGCGTTTAGCCACGCCGTCACGTGGGCAGCAGCGCCGAAACTCGTGCCGAACAGCCTCTTCCGCATCACATCGTGGGTCCCAGCTGCGGCATGGCACGTGCTCTTCCATGAGCCGCCCCTGCCGGTAGTGCCCGCTGGAGGAACCCATATGTCCATGCGATGGCGGACGACGTACCGCGTCGCCGCCGTAGTCGTAGCCTTATTCGCCCTCTGTGGATCTCCTTACCAGCGGGCTTTGGCTCAGGCACAGACGCAGCAATATCCGACCGGCACGCTCGATCAGATGCTCGCGCCAATTGCGCTGTACCCGGACTCGCTGCTGGCCCAGATCCTGATGAGCGCAGGCGACCCCCCGAAGGTCACCGAGCTGAACAAGTGGATGAAGTCCAACCAGAAGCTGAAAGGAACCCAGCTTCAGGACGAGGCGGTCAAAGCAGGCTTCGATGCGAGCTTTGTCGCCCTGGTGCTCTTTCCGCAAGTCGTCACGACGATGGCGGAGCAGATTGCCTGGACGACCAAGCTCGGACAGGCGTTCGCCTCGGATAAGAGCGCGGTCTTCGACAGCATTCAGAAGCTGCGCAAGCAGGCGAAGGATGTCGGAACGTTGAAGACGACACCGCAACAGGAGGTCGAGACGAAGAAGACCTCGGCCGGTCAGGACGTGATCGTCATCGAGCCGGCGAATCCGCAGGTCGTGTACGTGCCGCAGTACAACTACACCACGGTCTACACGCAGCCTCCGACGACCACGACTGTCGTGGTTCAGCAGGACAACGACGCCGGCGTGGCCGTCGCCGCCGGTCTGATCGGGTTCACCGCCGGCATCGCCATCGGCGCGGCCATGGACAACAACTATTACTACGGGCCATACGGCATGCGCGGCGGCGCCTACATGTACAACGACGCCTGGAACGACT
>Ga0173480_10000763_pt1 | contig 11203 bp, 10 predicted proteins | sample NitcycUS209509C1_FD_122622 | JGI IMG/M metagenome (GOLD analysis project Ga0173480, IMG submission 122622) | Soil microbial communities from Arlington Agricultural Research Station in Wisconsin, USA - Nitrogen cycling UWRJ-S209-509C-1 (version... | ecosystem: Environmental > Terrestrial > Soil... | reverse complement strand
CTCATCGCCTTCGCGCAAGGGCCCCGCCTCCCCGCCAACCGGGTTGAGCATCATGGTTTCACCGCGATTGAGTCCGATGAGCAGGCACGCCTTCATACTCGTGCGATCGGGCAGGAACACGTTCGCCGCGGCGACGAAGTCCTTTCCGACAAGTTGGCCTGGCACTGGCACCAGATACAACTCGTTGGCGTCGCGCTTCACCGAGAGCAGCTCCTGATACACGCGCGTCATGCCGTGAAACAGCGAAGCACGTGCCATCAGCCGCAGGCCGAAGTCGGAGGCCGAGATGACTTCATCGGCACCGGCCTTGCGCATGTGCGACAGGTATTTCGGATCCTGGCACTCGGCCACGATGTTTGGCTGGCGCTCCTGCACACAGCCGTTCTTGACGGCAATGCAGCACACGATGGTTTTTCCGTCGGCGTGCTGGTCCTGGCGGTCATCCGACAGGATGACGACCGAATGCGCTTGCGCCACCTTGGCGCGACGCAGGATCACTTCGTTGGCCGGGTCGCCTTTGACGATATAGACGTCGTTGAAGGCGGCTTCGTCCTGCTTGTCCGGCAGCACGACTTCGTCCGGGGTGTCGTGAATGATCACCACCGGCCGCTGGTCGGTGACGATCCCGCTGTGCACTTCGCGTATCCAGTCCAGTGCGCGCGGCGACCAGTTGCACAGCACCAGATGGTCGGACATTTCAAGATTGGACACCTCTCGACTCCTTAGCGCGCGTTCGACCAGGATCGACGCCACGCTGGCGGTGAATATACCGGCCAAGGCGACACCAACGACGAGCACGACGGAAACCACGAGCCGCCCGACAGGCGTGTTGGGCGCGTTATTGAGTCCGCTGAAGAGCGTGACCCAGACGTTCCACAATGACTCACGCCACGTCTGGAACGCTGGATTGGTGCCACGCTCCGCGAAGTAGAGTGCGGTACCGCTGACGATCCAGATCACCACGATGACGGTCAGGATTTTCCAGACCTGGTGGCGGTTGAACGCCTTGAGTACCCGCAGCAGGCTCTCGCGCCACGCCGCCATGTCCCGAGCCCGGTCGAGCTCACTCACAGCCGAGCCTCCGCGCCGGGGCGCGCACGCATGTCGTTTTTCGTGGGCGAGGATTCCAGCAACGCCATGACACCGGCAAAGAGCACGGCCGATTGCACACCGTACGCCACGATCAGCCGTGGCGAAAACCGCCACGGGGAACGTGCGACGGCGGAACGTTCACTCGTCGGATCGGTTGCCGGATGAACGCGGCATTTCCTCACCGAGAACATCGACTGTTCGGAGACTCCTGCTGCGAGCCGCGGATGTCGAGGAACCGCGACCGCGCTGGAGCACGGAAGGATCACGCCAGCCCACGGCCGCGGCGCTTCCCAGTGCCCGACCAGATGCGGCAGAGGTGCATTCATGAAGACCAGCGACAGTGTGGTACCGCCGCGCTGACCGCATCCGACCACAGACTACAATCAGGTCGATGATTCTCGAGAAGAACGAATCCAAGGTGTTAGCGGAGTTGTTCGTGGAGTTGATCCGGCGGCAGCCTGAGCAGAAACAGCCGGTCGAGGCGCTCCAGAGGCGCTTCAAGCGGGACCTCCCCAGGAACTCGATGAAGGACCTGCAGCGGGTCGAGAACATCCTGTCGACATTCACTCGGCTGGGACGGACCGACGAGGCGGTGAGCAGCGCGCGCCATAAGGTCTGGATGGCGATCACGGAGCCGTCCGTGATGGCGCCGCCGCAAGGCAGACTCGTCACCACCAGAACCGTGCGACCGGCAAGGATTGACCACGTCCGCCAGGCAGACGACGACCAGTGAGCTGACTGCCGTCGCATCCTCACTGGAAGCGCCGGTGGTCAGGATTCGCCCCATCCCAAATCACGCGCTGGCTGGCTTGCCACGGCTTCAAATCCGCGACGATCAACAATCACCAATGCGCTCCACGCGACAGCGTGAGAAGCAGTAGACTCCTCAGGTATGACATCCGAAATCTCCGAGCGCCAAAAGACTGTCTCCGCCATGAAGGTGGACGCAGGCGAACTCACCGCCCGAGCCAAGGACGAATGGATCAAGGGCGAGCTTCGAAAAGCCGTACGTGACCTCGATGAAGCGCTGTCCTGGATGCGCCCGAAGGGCGACGTCGGCGCGCCAACGGTTCTGGTGATTGCGGACGTCGCGATTTCTGCCGCAGCGGGACGTCTCAAGGCCATCAAGGAAGTGCTCGCGACGTACGACGACCCCGCCGGGACGATCGGATAGCCGCCGCACCCCCGCGGGTCGGGACCCATGCCCTGCCGGTCACTCAGTCGTTGAAGTCGCGCCCGCGGGTATTCCAGTGCAATCCCGCTTCGTCATCACGTCTGTTCACGATCGTCGCCTCCGACTATGCGGTGATGGTGCTCCTCGCTGACGCGCCGCGCGATCTGCGTCAGGCTCGAACTAGGGCCGGATGGTTTATCCTTCAGCCACGTTCGAAGAGAGACCTGGTTTGAAATAGAGGCGGCACGCGACAGCACCCGCCTCGGGCCGAGACGCCCACGCATGACAAGACACCTTCTCGTAATCACGCCGGCGCTGGCGCTGACCACCGTCCTCGCGCTGACCGCACGGGTGGCGCCGCTGGCGGCGCAGCACAGTTACACCCCGCAGCAACTCGACGAAGGACGTCGTCTCTACGACACCAACTGCGGCCGTTGCCACAACAACGACGGCGCCGGCGTCACTGGAATCGAGCTGTTCAAACAGATCCGCCGCGCCAACACGGATGACGATGTGGCGAAGCTGATTCAGCAGGGGATCCCGGGCACCTCGATGCCGCCGCACGCGTTTACCACGCCACAGGCGCTGGCGGTGGTTGGCTACATGCGCTCGATGGTCGGGGTCACCCCCGGCACCCGCAGCGCCACGACCACCGGGCGCTCGACCGGGCTGACCGGCAACCCGGCGCGCGGCAAGACGGTGTACGACGGCAAGGGGGCGTGTGCCACCTGCCACGCCCTCAAGGGTGCTGGCGGCAAGACCGGACCCGACCTCGCGCCCGCACTCGTGGCCGGCGCCTTCGGCGGCTTCGCCCCTCCCCCGCCGACGCAGGCGTCATTCGAGGTCTCGATCCTCGACCCGGACGCCGACGTAGGTGTCGCCTACCGCGTGTTCCAGGTGGTGACGAAGCAAGGCCAGACCATTCGCGGCACACTGCTCAACCAGGACACCTTCACGATCCAGCTGCGCGACCAGGCCGGGGAACTGCGAGCGTTCCAGAAGGCCGATCTGACGTCGTCTGGCTTTCTGCCGTCGCCAATGCCCTCCTACGCCACGCGGCTCACACCGCAGGAAGTCGCCGACCTCGCGGCCTATCTGCTTTCTGCGAGGGGCCAACGCTGATGAAACGCACCCTCCTTTCGATCGCCGTTCTCAGCATCGCCATCTCGCTCGGCGCGCAGACGCGCACGGTCACGTCCGACCGCCTCGTCAAGGCCACCAGCGAGCCGCAGAACTGGCTGACCTATTCCGGCAACTACAACGGCCAGCGCTATTCGACGCTCGACCAAATCACCGCGGCCAACGTCAAGAACCTGGACCTGCAGTGGGTCTTCCAGGTGCGATCGCTGGGCGCCAACGACAAGTTCGAGGCGTCCCCGATCGTCGTCGACGGCGTGATGTACACGGTGAGCCCGCCCAATGACGTCGTCGCGCTCGACGCCGTGAGCGGCCGCGTGTTCTGGCGTTACAACCATCCGGTGGCGCCAGCGGCGCGCGTCTGCTGCGGCCGCGTCAACCGGGGCCTGGCGATGCTTGGCGATCGCGTGTTCATGGGCACGATCGACGGGCGGATGGTCGCGCTCAACGCCAAGACCGGTGCGGTCGAGTGGAACGTGCAGGTCGATCGTCCGGAAGCGGGCTATTCGATCACCGTGGCGCCACTCGTCGTGCGCGACAAGCTGATTCTGGGGCCGGCTGGCGGCGAGTACGGGATCCGCGGCTACATCGTTGCACTCGATCCCAAGGACGGTCATGAGATCTGGCGCTTCCACACCGTGCCCGAGCCCGGTCAGCCCGGCGGCGACACGTGGGCCGGGTCGTCCTGGCAGCGTGGCGGCGGACCGATCTGGACGACAGGCAGCTACGATCCGGATCTGAATCTCATGTACTGGGGCGTCGGCAACCCGGGGCCAGACTGGAACGGCGACGGGCGCCCCGGCGACAACCTCTACACCGATTCAGTGGTCGCCCTCGATCCTGATACGGGCGCGTTGAAGTGGCACTACCAGTACACGCCGCACGACGAGTTCGACTACGACTCGACGCAGGTACCGGTGCTTGCCGACATCCAGTTCCGCGGGCAGAACCGCAAGGTCCTGATGCAGGCGAACCGCAACGGCGTGTTCTACGTCCTCGATCGCGCGAACGGCCAGTTCCTGCTGGCCAAGCCCTTCACCAGAGTGTCGTGGGTCGACACCTGGGATGCGAAGGGGAGACCGAACAAAATCCAGGAGCCGACGCAGGACGGGACGCTGGTCTACCCGAACAACCAGGGGGCGACCAACTGGTACTCGCCGTCGTTCAGCCCACGCACCGGGCTTTTTTACATCCCGATCTGGGCCGACACGTTCTCCACCTATCGCAAGACGCCGGGAGCGGAGACGGTGCGCTACACCGAGGGCCAGCAGTTCACCGGCACTTTCCCGACGCTGGCGATGCCGCCGCTCGTGCCGGCCCCGACCAACGATCGGCGCCCGTCCGACGGCTACGGTGCGATCACGGCGGTCGATCCGAAGACCGGTGACAAGAAGTGGGAATTCAAGATGACCGACTTCACCGACAGCGGCGTGTTGACGACGTCGTCCGATTTGCTGTTTGCCGGCGGCCGTGAAGGCTATTTCTTCGCCCTCGACGCGAAGAGCGGAACGCTGCTGTGGAAGTCGATGGTCGGCGGCCAGGTTGCGTCCGGGCCGATCACCTACATGGCGAACGGCAAGCAATACGTCGCCGTGTCCGCGGGTAACAACACGTTCGTCTACGCGTTACGGTAAGCGGCGCAGTAGCTGAGGGGATGAAACACGGCTGAAGCGCCTCCACGTTTCAGGGTGTAGTATCGCCGCACCATGACCATTGCACTGCTCCTGGTCGTTGCGCTTGTCATTGGTGCACGGCGTCCGAGCCGCTGGACCCTGCTCGCCCCGCTGGCACTGGCCTCTCTCGTATCAATCGCGCTCGCGCTGACCGGTCACGGTTTGTCGGATACGCCAATCCCGTTCCTGGTCATCGTGACCACGGGTGCTGTCTGGGTCGGCGCCCGCTTGCGGCCTCGGCGCCTCTCGCACTGAACCACAGCTCACGACGAATCGCTGGCAGGATTCTCAGTCGCGGAGCGGCACGACCTGCACGGTCGCATCGCGCACCTCCTCGAGAAAGCGATTCAGGGTCGACCCCTTCAGCAGGATCTCCCATCGGGAGCGCGCGGTCTGGCCAAACACCACGTGCGTGATTCCCTCCCGTTTGGCGAACGCCACCAGTCCATCACCAGGCTTGTCGGATCTCACGCGCACGACCGTGGCGCCAAGCTCCTTGGCTAACGCGATGTTCCGGTCGAGGGTTTCCCGATCCGCCACCTTGATCAGTCCCGGCCCCTCCCGAGGCGTTTCTACGTAGACCGCGTACCAGTGCGCACCCAACCGGCTGGCGATCCGGGCGCCGGCACGAATCACTCGCGGCGCACTGGGACTGGAACTCATACACACCATCACCCGCTCGGGAATGAGCGCCGGTTCGAGTCCTTCGCGCTGCCGGCGCGACGCTGCGCGCTCACCGATCTCATCGGCCACCGCCCGCAGCGCCAGTTCCCGGAGTGTCGAGATGTTCGTCTCGCGAAAGAAGTTCGCCAGTGCCTGTTCCACCTTCTCGGGCTTATAGACCTTGCCCTGACGCAGGCGACTGTGAAGCTCCTCCACAGTCACGTCGACGTTGACCACCTCGTCGGCTCGATCGAGAAACGTATCGGGCACAGTCTCCCGCACACGCACGCCGGTGGCCCGGCTCACCGCGTCGTTCAACGTTTCCAGATGCTGAATATTCACCGCGGTCATGACACCGATACCCGCGTCGAGCAACTCTTCGACGTCCTGGTACCGCTTCTCGTGACGGCTGCCAGGCGCATTCGTGTGGGCCAGTTCGTCGACGATGCAGAGCGATGGCCTTCGATGGAGGATCGCCTGCAGGTCCATCTCCGGCAGCCGGACACCGCGATACTCGACGTCACGCCTCGGGATCACTTCCAGGTCGCCAATGCGTGCTTCTGTATCAGCCCTTCCGTGCGCCTCGACGAAGCCGATGACGACGTCGCTGCCTTCGCGTCGCAGCGTGTGGGCATCCTCGATCATCGTGTAGGTTTTGCCGACGCCAGGCGCCGCCCCGATGTAGATGCGTAGCCGCGCCGGCGCCGCAGCCCTCTGCATCCTGGCCAGAACCTGCCCGCCAGTGAGTCGCGAACGCTCGGACACGCCGGCATGGTAGCGCGCAGCCCACGCGACCCGGCACCCCTTTTACGAACTCTTTATGGCTTTTTGCGCACTCCTTTAGCGGACGGCGCCGTACCGTCAGAGCGTGACCAGCGTGGATCCACTGGCGACGCTCGACGGCGTGATCGCCAGCCTGCAGCGACTGCGCGAGCAGTTCGATGACCGCTCGGCCGACGCGGCGCACGAAGTGTTGGGGCGCTACATCAATGCGCCGGTGTGGCCATGGTTCTGGGCCGGCACGTTCGCCGGCGCGGTGATCGTGCTCATGTTCGTCGTGGCCTGGCTCCACGCGAGCGGCTGATGCTCACCGCTGCCATCATGGTGCTGGCCATCATGGCCTTCGCCGCAATCGCGGCGTTTATCGCGCTGTGCGAGCGCGTGTAGGAGAACGCGAAGTGACGCTGCTTTCTCTGGCGGTCGGCGTGGCCGCCGTGGCGTACCTCGTGTACGCGATGCTGCGGCCGGAACGGTTCTAGGCACCGTCTCCATGGTCGCCGACTACTTCGCGGTCGCCGTTGTCGTCATCTTCACCATTGCCACCAGCCTCCCGATCGGTCGTTACATCTTTCGCGTGTTCACTGATCAACGGACGTGGCTCGATCCAGTGCTCGTGCCGATCGAGCGTCTCGTCCTCAGCGCCATCGGCGTCGATGCCACAGCGCAACAGGGTTGGAAGGCCTACGCGCGGTCGCTGCTGATCTCGAACGTCATCATGTGGCTCGTGACGTTCCTGGTCGTGTCCGTTCAACATGCGCTGCCCTTGAACCCGGACGGCGTCGCCAGCATGGAACCCACGCTGGCGTTCAATACCGTCTCGAGTTTCACGACCAACACGGACCTGCAGCACTACAGCGGGGAGACCGGACTCTCCTATCTCTCGCAGATGGCCGTCGTCACCTTCCTGCAGTTCGTGACGGCAGCGACGGGCGTCGCCGCAGGCATTGCGGTCATGCGCGGTCTCGCCGGCCATCGACTGGCGACGCTCGGCAATTTCTACGTCGACCTGACACGCGCCACGTTCCGTGTCTTTCTGCCGCTGGCATTGCTGGTGTCGATCGTCGCGCTGTCGCAGGGCACGCCGATGACGTTCGACGGTGCAGCGCAGGTCACGACGCTGGAGGGCGAGGCGCAGACGATTGCCCGCGGTGTCACCGCCGCGGTCGTCTCGATCAAGCAGCTCGGCACGAACGGCGGCGGCTACTTCGGTCCGAACTCTGCGCACCCGTACGAGAATCCGACGCCGCTCTCCAATCTCGTCGAAACCTGGGCCATCCTCGTGATTCCGATGGCGATGGTGTGGACGCTCGGGCACATGGTTCGCCGCCGTCGGTTTGCACTCGTCATCTTCACGACCATGCTGGCGATCTACATTCCGATGGTCGTTGCCGACGTGGCGTTCGAAGCGTTGGGGAATCCCGCGATCGCGGCGATGGGTGTCGATCAGTCGGCCGGTTCGATGGAGGGCAAGGAGGTCCGTTTCGGCTCGGCCTTGTCGGCCCTGTGGGCGGTTTCGACAACGGTCACCTCCAACGGTTCGGTGAACGCGATGCACGATTCGCTGACGCCGCTCGGCGGGCTGGTACCGATGGTGGGCATGTGGCTCAACACGGTGTTCGGCGGCGTCGGCGTCGGCGTCATCAACATGCTGATCTTCGTCATCGTCGCCGTGTTCATCGCCGGCATGATGATTGGCCGCACTCCGGAACTGCTCGGCAAGAAAGTCGAAGGGCGCGAGATGAAGCTCGCCAGCCTCGCCATGCTCTGGCATCCCCTGGCCATCCTCGCCGGCACCGCGTTCGCCTGCTACGTCTGGACGACGACCGCTGATCCGTCGACCGCACTGGCGTGGCTCAAGAATCCTGGACCTCACGGGTTCTCGGAGATGCTCTACGAGTTCACGTCGGCCACCGCCAACAACGGCTCCGGCTTTGAGGGACTCGGCGACAACACGCCGTTCTGGAACCTCTCCACCGGCCTGGTCATGCTGTTCTCGCGCTACATCCCCATCATGGCTCCCCTGGCGCTGGCGGGATCTCTCGCCGCCAAGCCGGCGGCCCCGGAAACGGCGGGGTCGTTGCCGGCCGACAGTGCCACGTTTGGATTCACGCTGTGGGCGGTAATGGTGATCCTTGGGTTGCTGATGTTCATGCCGGTCGCCGTTCTCGGCCCCATTGCAGAACATCTTGCCGTGCGGTGAGGGCGAACGACTCCGCCGGGGCTAAAGCCCCGGCCCACGAGAAGAACATGGTGAGGGAACTCAGAACCGGCATCCTTTTCACGTTGGTCTCGATGGCCCTGCTGGGAGGCGTGTATCACGGGATCGTATGGGCGATTGGGCAGGTCGCATTCTCGGAACAGGCCGAAGGCAGCCTGATTCGTGACGCCAAGCGCGGCGTCGTCGGCTCACGCCTGATCGCCCAACCGTTCTCGCGTCCGGAGTACTTCCATCCTCGGCCGTCGGCTGTGAACTACGACGCCGCGGCCACTGGCGGCGCCAACTACGGACCGTCCAACCCCAATCATCTGACCGCGGTCCGCGAACAACTCTCGCACCTGATCGCCATCAACCACGTTCCGGCGTCACAGGTGCCGTCGGACATGGTCACGGCAAGCGGCGCCGGCCTGGACCCGCACATTTCCCCTGATGGTGCGGACATGCAGGTGGCACGGATCGCGACAGCGCGAGAAGTCTCCCCCGCTCGTGTTCGCGACCTGGTTCAGTCGCACATCGAGCGGCCAACGTCTGGGTTTCTGGGGCGACCACGCGTGAATGTGCTCGAACTGAACGTGGCACTCGACGCCGTGCTTGGCCTGGCGCCCTCACGTACACCGACCCGCGAGAGCACCACACAGTGACGCGCATGGCCGAACCATCACGTCGTCCCTCTGTCTGCAGCCCGGGCATCCTGAGCACCGCATTTCTCGACGCCGTGAAGAAACTCGACCCGCGCGTCCAGGCTCGCAATCCGGTCATGTTCATCGTCGAAGTAGGCAGCCTGCTGACAACGCTCGTCTTCATACAGGAGCTGCTGACGGGCGCCGGACGGCCGCTCTTCACCGGACAGGTCGTGTTCTGGCTCTGGTTTACGGTGCTCTTTGCCAACCTCGCGGAAGCCGTCGCCGAGGGACGCGGCAAAGCGCAGGCGGCCACACTCCGCAAGGCCAAGGCCGATACGATGGCGGTACGGCTGCGCGATGGTCGGAGCGAGAGCGTCGCCGCCAGCGTGCTTCGCGCCGGAGACATGGTCCGCGTTGAGGCCGGCCAGATCGTTCCCGGCGACGGCGAGATCATCGAGGGGATCGCCAGCGTCGATGAATCCGCCATTACCGGCGAGTCGGCCCCGGTCATTCGGGAGTCGGGCGGCGACCGTTCCGCGGTGACCGGTGGAACGAAAGTGCTGTCCGACTGGATCATCGTGCGAATTACCTCGAATCCTGGCGAGACCTTTCTTGATCGGATGATCGCACTGGTCGAGGGGGCCGAGCGTCAGAAAACACCAAACGAGATCGCGCTCAACATCCTGCTCGCGGTGCTGACGTTGATCTTCCTGCTGGTCGTCCTGACATTGCCGTCGTTCGCGCAGTACGCCGGGACCACCGTCCCGATTCCCGTGCTGATTGCCCTGCTCGTCTGCCTCATTCCGACGACGATCGGGGCGCTCATCTCCGCCATCGGTATCGCCGGCATGGATCGACTGGTACAGCACAACGTGCTCGCCCTGTCCGGGCGTGCGGTGGAGGCCGCCGGCGACGTCGACACGCTGCTGCTCGACAAGACCGGCACGATCACGCTCGGGAACAGGCAGGCGACGGAGCTCCACGCCGCGACCGGGGTCGCTGACGCCACGCTCGCTGACGCCGCGCAACTGGCCTCCCTCGCGGACGAGACGCCAGAGGGTCGCTCGATCGTCGTCCTCGTGAAGGAGAAACACGGGCTCCGTGCCAGGACGCTCGCGTCGCACGAAGCGACGTTCGTGCCGTTCTCGGCCACGACGCGCATGTCGGGCGTGGACCTCGGCGACCGCCGGATTCGCAAGGGCGCGTTCGATGCCGTCGAGCGGCTCCTGACCGACCAGGGCGTTGCCATGCCGGCCGAACTGCGAGTACATGCCGAGCGAATCGCGCGCGACGGCGGAACTCCGCTCGCGGTGGCCGATGGGCCTCGAGCCCTGGGCATCGTGCATCTCAAGGACGTCGTGAAAGGCGGCATTCGCGAACGCTTCGCGCACCTCCGCGCGATGGGCATCAAGACCGTCATGATTACCGGCGACAATCCGCTCACCGCAGCAGCCATTGCCGCGGAAGCCGGCGTCGACGACTTCATGGCCCAGGCCACGCCGGAAGACAAGCTGCAGCTGATACGTCAGGAACAGGCGGCCGGACGGATGGTGGCCATGACCGGCGACGGCACCAACGATGCGCCCGCGCTCGCCCAGGCCGATGTCGGCGTGGCCATGAACACCGGGACCATGGCCGCCAAGGAGGCCGGCAACATGGTCGACCTCGACTCGAATCCGACGAAGCTGATCGAGATCGTGGAGATCGGCAAGCAGCTGCTCATCACCCGTGGCTCCATCACGACCTTCTCCATCGCCAACGACGTGGCCAAGTACTTCGCCATCGTGCCCGCCCTGTTCGTGAGCGTGTACCCCCAGCTGAACAGCCTCAACGTGATGAACCT
>Ga0173480_10000761_pt1 | contig 11234 bp, 10 predicted proteins | sample NitcycUS209509C1_FD_122622 | JGI IMG/M metagenome (GOLD analysis project Ga0173480, IMG submission 122622) | Soil microbial communities from Arlington Agricultural Research Station in Wisconsin, USA - Nitrogen cycling UWRJ-S209-509C-1 (version... | ecosystem: Environmental > Terrestrial > Soil... | reverse complement strand
CGGACGCCACCGGCAGCCAGAGCGCAAACTTGATCTCGGAATCGCGGCTCGGACGGATCACGCCGCGAACGTCGCAATGAGCGGGTACCGTGCCCGCACCCGCCGGCGGCGCGCCCGGAGCGGCGGGCGCCGGCGCGGCGCGTTCCGGCACGGCGGTCGCCGCGGTGATGAGCGTGGTCGGCAGCTTCAGGTTCACCAGGTTCTCGCACGCTTGCTGCGCGTGCACAGCGTGGCTGCTGAACACGAACACCGCCGGGATGAGCCACGACACTCTTGTCAGCACATTGTCTCCTCTCGCCCACTCATGTCGGCTCCACATCGGTCACACGAGCGAGGGCTAACTCCGCGACGGTTAGCTCACGCATCTTGAACTTCTGAACTTTGCCGGTCACAGTCATCGGGAATTCGTTGGTGAAGCGGACATACCGGGGGATCTTGTAGGTGGCGATCTGGCCGCGACAGAACTCGCGAACGTCCTCTTCGGTCGCGGTGACGCCGTCACGCAACCGGATCCACGCGCACACTTCTTCGCCGTACTTGTGGTCGGGCACGCCGATCACATGCACGTCAGTGACCTTCTCGTGCGTGTGCAGGAACTCTTCGATCTCGCGCGGAGAGATGTTCTCGCCGCCGCGGATGATCAGGTCCTTGAGGCGGCCGGTGACCGCCACGGCGCCATCGTCGTGCATGACGGCGAGGTCGCCGGTGTGCATCCAGCGCGCCGTGTCAATCGCGGCGGCGGTCGCGCCCTCATCGTTCCAGTACCTGAGCATGACAGCGTAGCCGCGCGTGCACAGCTCTCCTGGCGTTCCACGCGGAACGGTGGCGCCAGTGTCCGGGTCGACGATCTTGCTTTCGGTGTGTGGCAGCACATAACCGACCGTCGACACGCGAACCTCAATCGGATCGTCGATCCGGGACTGGAACGACAGTGGGGACGTTTCGGTCATGCCGTAGCCGATGGTGACCTGGGGCACGTGCATGCGGCCGATGACTTGACGCATGACGTCGATAGGACAGGGAGCGCCAGCCATGATGCCCGTACGCAGCGTGTCGAGCTGGACACTGCCGAACCGGGGGTGGTCCAGCTGCGCGATGAACATTGTCGGCACTCCGTAGATGGACGTGCAACGCTCTGCCTCGATCGCCCGCAGCGTGGCGTCCGGATCGAATGACTCGCCTGGGATGACCACGGCGCAGCCGTGCGTAACGGCCGCCAGGTTCGCCAGCACGCAGCCGAAGCAGTGATAGAACGGGACCGGCGCGCAAATCCTGTCGTGCTCCGTGTAGCGCAGCACTTCACCGGCGATGTACCCGTTGTTCAGAATGTTGTGGTGCGAAAGCGTCGCACCTTTCGGTGACCCTGTCGTCCCGGAGGTGTACTGAATGTTGATCGGGTCGTCGAACTGCAGCGTGGCTTCTCGCGCCTCGAGTTCGTGCGCGGCGATTCGATTGCCCAGTTCCAGAAAATCGTCCCAGGCGATCCCGCCCGGTGGCGCGTCGGCGCTGAGGTAAATGACACGACGAAGTGCCGGCAACCGCTCTGGCAGGATCGGCCCCGTCCCAGTTGCCCGCAGTTCCGGCACGAGCGCCAGCAGCATGTCCACATAATCCGTCGCGCGGAACCCCCGGGCGGTAATCAGCACGCTCACACCCGAATGGGTCAGCGCGTATTCCAGCTCTCGCAGGCGGTAGGCTGGATTGATGTTCACGAGGACGGCGCCTACTTTTGCCGCCGCGTATTGCGTGACCATCCATTCCGCGCGGTTGCCGCTCCAGATGCCGACACGGTCGCCACGTTGCACCCCGAGCGCGATGAGCGCGCAGGCAGCGCGATCGGCCTCGTCGCGAAGCTCTCGGTACGAGTAGCGCAGCTGCTGGTGACACGACACGAGCGCGTCGCTATCGCCCCAGCGTTTCGCCGCGCGGTTGAGGGCGCCGCCTATGGTGTCCGCGATCAGAGACGTGGTCCCGACACCGTGAACGTAGGAGAGGTTCACCTCGCCGCCCTCATGGCGATCGGTGCCTTTCGCGAGGTGCGGTCCTCGACCGTGCTCCGCAAGGCCTCGACAAAGGCCTCGACGGCGTTGGGCTGTCCGTCGTGGTTTCGGTAAACCAGCGTCAACATGCTGGCTGCCCGCGCCGCCGACAGGGGGATCACGACCAGTCCGGCATGGGTGGCCACACTCGAGACGACGGCGCGCGGAACGATCCCGATGCCGAGGCCGTTGACGACCGCCTGCTTCAGGCTGTCAACGCCAGGCATGATGACAAACAATCCTAAGGGAGGCGCGGAATCATCAGTCGTACACGTCGGTACGGGCGTCGGCAGTGGCACACCCGCCAGCGTGACGAGCCGGTTGGAAAGCAGAATCGTCATCGGCAGCTCGCGCCAGGACGCAAGGGGGTGCCTTTGTGGCAGCAGGGCGCAGAAGCCGGCAGCCGGTAGAGGGACCTGCAGGGAGGACAACGGCGCGGGCACATAGTCCCTGGTCGTAACGCCGATGTCGATGGTTCCCGATCCGACTTCCGAGAGGATGTCCAGGTCGGCTACGCGCCGAAATTCGATGCTTACCTGCGGCCGTTCGGCAACGAAGATGGACAACGCCGGCAGCAGGACGTGAGCGCCCGGTTCATCACCGCCGATCCGCAGGACCGCGCGGTCCCGCTGCGAGAGCTGCCGGATCGTTGCCGCTGCTTCGTCGGCTATTTCGAGCAACCGAATCGCCTTGGGCAGAAGCGCATCGCCCGCCCGCGTCAGCGTGGCGCGCTTCGTGCCGCGATCGAACAAACGCTCGCCCAGATCCTCTTCAAGGCGGCGGATAGCCTGGCTCACGGCCGGCTGGGTTCGACAAAGTCTGATCGCGGCCCGCGAGAAGCTGTGTTCGGCGGCGATGGTGACGAAGACTCTGAGTTCTCCAAGCTCCATAGGTCCTCAAAAAAGCAAAAGGGCCATCATCCTTGTCGGATGATGGCCCTTTGGGTGCTGAACTTGTCTGAACTACATCATCCGGCGGCGAGGGTGCTTCCCAGAAGCAGCCCGAGGCTAAGGAGGAGGACGCCGAGCACCAGTGCGAGGATCGACACGACCGACACGTCGGGCGTCAGCGCCACGACGTCGGACTTACCCGCGATCCTCAGGAAATTCATGAAGGCGGATTATCGCCATACCGTCCGGCAGGTGTCAAGCGTCCGCCCGTGTTCGGGCGCCGCGTCCTTGTGCAGGCGTAGGTGATTTCCGAGGCAAAGATCGGCTTGATGGCAGGAACGCACGAGTTCGAGATCACACGGAACGGGCGTGTTAAAACAGCCGTCGCCCTAGCGGGTCGCACTTGATCACCGGGGTTTCGGGCCAGACCGTCGACGACGGTTCGTGGTCGGCAATTCATCGCCAGACACAGGAGCGTTGCCTTCGCCAGCGCGCCTCAACACCTGGAGGGCCTTGCTGATGTCACCTCTCGCGGCGCGCTCGGCAAAGTATTCCTCGGTTCGAAGTGCCGACACCTTCTCGGCGACGGCCACGTTGATCAGCTGATTCACCGCGACGCCTTCGGCTTTGGCGACCTTCTTGGCTTCTTCCATCAACGACGGCTGAAGTCTCAACGCAAAATTGCTCTTCTTCATCGACGTTTCTCCAAACGCGCGACCGCATCCACGGGTGCCAACACTTCGACTCCGAACCGGCCAGCTCCCGGCTCAAAATCCCGGCGATTGAACGTCACCACGGCGTTGGCACGACCGTTCACCGCTGTCTCGAGCACCAGGTCGTCGCCCGGGTCAGTGAGTAGCGGACGCCAGAGGTACGAGATCCGAATGGGCTCCGTCACCACTGCGATCGCGTCAAGCAAGACTTCCACGTCGGCGGCGGAGATCCCTGCCGCATCCAGTCCCACGGAGTTCGAACCGCGGTCGACTCAGGCCGCGTAGTTAGTCCGTCCACGCGATCGGATCAAGCCCGGATCAAGCGCAAACCGCACCGCTAGACCGCGACAGCCTCGCCCCCGGTCTTCTTGGAGGCGTCCCGGGCCTTCTGAAAGAACTCCGCAGCGCTCTTGTACTGCGAGGCGATCCATTCTGCATAGGCCTCGCTGTACTGGGGTGACGAGAACTGCGGCTTGTAGAAGAACGTGGGGTTGTCGTCGACGCTGAACGCCTTACGTCCACAGTACGCGTCGTGTCCGCCAAAGACGCTTTCTCCCAACAGGGCGTTGACGCGCTTGACCAGTTCCTTCTGCCGGTGCGGATACAGCAGGTCCGTACGGGCGGCGTTGAACGCTGGCGCATCTTTGTCCGCAACAAGGCGAATGTTCGTCGCGTTCGCGGCTCCGGAGAGCGCTACCTCTCCAGGTAGAACACTGATCGTCGCACCCACCGGCGCCGTCACGACCTTCTGAATTCCGTCGAGCCACGAGCTCCGGACGCGATCCATCCCCCGCTCCAGTGCCGCCCGCAGGTCGTCCGTGGTCAGTGCGAGAGCGGCTTCTTCAGCCACGCGTAGTAGCCGCTCGGCGCGACGTCGAGCACGCGACACAGCGTCTGGACGCTGAATGTCGCTCGTTGCGCCTGGATGAACTCGTAGGTCGCGCGGACGCGGCCGGCACTCATGCGCGTGGACATCGGCGTGGGCCTCCGAAACCCGGATGCGACCTATGTCCACTGAATCCTGGGAACTCCAGTTTGGGGTGTCCCACGACGAGCGGGGACGGCCTGGAATCGTCCTAGCGCAGACCGAAGAGAGTGTCTGTGTTCAGCACGATCACATCAACATCAGCCGCTCGGGCGTCGTTGATCATCTCTCTCGTGCCGCCTGGGCCGTCGCTCTCGGCGCCATTCCACAGAGCCACCAGCGTTACGCGGCTTTCCCGGTACGCGAGGGCACTCTGCAGGAGCCACCGATTGTGGCGATGCCACACGCTGTAGCCCTCGCGCTTCGCTAGCCACGCGGGCAGTTGCGACGACGAGGCTTGGAGCACGTGGAGTCTGGCACCCCGACGCACTGAGTAGTATCGGTCGACCCACTCTGGCCCTGACGGCGTGACCGTCGCTGCGACGTGCTCAGGCTCCGGCGTCACTAGGAACAGTTCGGTACGGACACCCAAATCTCTGCAGACCTCATGGAACAGCAGGTCGCCACCGCTCGTGCCAGAGGCCAGACCGAGCGTGCGCTCGTTGTCCAGAACCTTGCTGCGCACCGCCTGTTCAATCGCCGCCCGTGCCTCCTCTTCCTTACCCGCCGGGAAGCGAGGCGTTGGACGTCCAGGCCGGTCGATCATGTGGCCCGTGAAGACGATTACCCGCTCGATCGTGGGCACCGTTGCGCGCGGCGTGAGCGGCTCTGTTCGTTTCAGCGGCCCGATGGTGGCGAGCACGACCTCGAGTCGCTCTTTGAACAGGCCGAGGCTTTCGTAAACCGACAGCTGCTCGCGAACGGCGTCTACGACGAAAGGATCAGTATTGCCCAGCGCATCTAGATACAGACGGGCGGCTCGACGCGCAGAGGCCGCGCTCAGAAAAGCGACATCCGCCTCGGAGATGGCCAGCCAGGGATTGTCCCTTCCCTCTCCGCGCTTGCTTGCCGCTTGTATCACCAGTTCGGAAGCACCGATCAGGCGGCCGATCAGTTGTTGTTCCTCTCGGAGCGCGGAGGCCGCCTGCTCGTCATCGTCGAACAGTTCGCCCCAGATCTCTGGGTTCTGCTCGCCAAGACCGGCGCGAATTTTTGTAAGGACCAGAGCGTTCAGTCCTGCGTAGTGATGATTCAAGTCCTCAAGAAAGGCCTGCATGTAGGTGTCCCGGCTCTTCACCAGGAGCGGCGAGCGCAACGCGTGAATCGCGGGGTCTGACTGGGGACGCCAAGCCTCCGTCCACTCGGCTTTCATGTTTGTGGCGTGCAGCGAGAGCAACTCAGCCCGCTGATTTGATGTCTGCGCTGACTTGAGCGCCTGCTGGATTGCGGCGGTCGAGTCTCGCGGCAGGCCCAGGCGTCGATAGAGCACCGCCAACTTCGTGTTGGCGTCGGTGTCGTCCGGAATGGCCTCGACGATGGCACGAAAAGAGTCTCTAGCCCCTTCCTTGTCTCTGATCCGGTACTGCGCTTGCGCGACGCGGCGCAGGCCCTCAAGGCGCCAGGAAAATCCTCGCACTTCGCTCGCGAGAAGAGCCAGGTGCCCGGCATCTCGGCCCTCGATAGCGCGGCTCAACTCTTCCTCGAGTGAGCGCGGTACCGACGGCAACATTTCCTCTGATGGCGGCTTGAGCTTCGGCAGAGCCTTGAATACCGGGCTGTCGATCGTATCCGTCACCTTGAGCTGACGGAGCCATGTGACGAGCTCCGCCAGAGCGGCGGCAGGTTCTTTTGAGTCGTAGATCAGCCGACGGATATTTCGGAGGTGCCACGACACCTCCCCGCCTTCTTGCGCGCTGATCAGTATGGTGTGCTGGCGTCTAAGGGCGTATCGGATACCTAACTCCAGCTGCACGTTTGGCGCGTTGTACGAGACGTCGGCGATGACGACATCTGCGGTGACGAGCTGTTCGATCACTTCGGCTTCGAGGTTGGCGCCCGCGCCGCCCATCTCTTGCGTTTCGAACTCGAGTGCTGCTAGCGCTGGTCGAATCAGTTGGTACTCAACCTGATCGAAGCCGGCACTGATTCCTTGCCTCGAGGGTGTCAGGATGTAGACGCGCATTTTCCCGCTCAATCCCTTCGCTCGTCGTGGTCAGTCGCCAGACGAATCGTGCGGATCTGCCGATCGCCAAACTGTCGCAACAGCTCGCTCATTGACGCCTCTGCTTCGGCCGACAAATCGGACGGTAGGATAAGGACCACCGGTCGCTCGTACTGCAGCGCGGTGTAAAGCAGCCACGTATTGGCGCGCTGGAGGCCAACTCTTGTTTTGGACACCCACGAAGGCAGGCCAGGTCCGTCCTGGAGCGTTTGTACGGGCAGGCGACCTTTCAGCTGTGAGAACTGCTGCGCCCACGTCGGACCCCACGTGGCACTGTTGACCTGCTCGAAATCCGCGGTGTCGTGGCTAACGCAAACAAGCGTCGGAATCAGCAATCGCTCACAGACTTCGTGAAATACGATCTCGGCGGGCGATGCCCCGGCGATCGCGAGGAGTTCGTCGGGGTCGCCAAGCCCGCTGACTTCCGTCAGAATCTGTTCGCCCAAGGCGCTCGGCTCAGTTGCAGTAAGGAGTTCTGGGCGTGTCGCCAAGAAGACAATCACCGCATGAGGAGATCGACTCGATGGTGAGGCCGCCGGCGGTCCGAGCGCATCGAGCGCCGGACGCGCGGCGTTGGGCAGGATTGCCAGTGCCTCCAAGAGCTGCAGACGGTCGCGGAGGAAGTCGACCATCGGCGGGTTGGCCGCGTTGGATACTTTTCGATAGGCGTCGGCAATCCGTCCGACGCTGGCACCAGTCAACAGTCGAAGTTCCGCCTTGCACCAAAGCGTCGTTTCTGGCTCGAGCTGCTGGGCACGCTCGCGTTGCGGCGCGGCGCGGGAGGCAAACTCAATCGATCGCGGCAGAGCGATGACATCCTCTTTGATGGCACGCAGTGCCGCCGCCGGATCCTCGTCGTCGAAGTCGAGCTCGGCCCACACGTGGGGAAGGCGATCGGCGAGGTCCCGCAAGATCGTTCCCAGCAGCAGCGCGTGTATGCCGTATCGGATGTCATTCAGGTCATTCTCGAAGGCGGCGACAAACGAGCCATAGGCCTCACGAAGAAATGGCGACTTGAGTGCGGCCTCCTCGCGGCCAGGGTCGCTGGCACTCCAGTCGCCGATCCAGCGGCGAAGGCTTGTCTCGCCGAGGAGTCCGTGAATACGCGCTTTCGTCGGAAGTGGCAGCGCTGTGTTGTCGCGCAGTCGGCCGAGCACCAGCTTCGCCTTCGCGTAGTTCTGGAGCTGTTGATAAACCGCGCCGAGCTGCAGGTCTGCGTCCAGGCTTCCGCCTCGGATGGCTCGCACCTGTTCCCAGAGCTGGGCTGCGGCAGCCCACGCCTTCAGTCGCACCTGCGCCTGAGCCGCGAGCGTGAGCGCTTGCAGCCCCCAGTCCTCGCGCGATACCTCAGCGGCGAGAAACTGGATATCTCCGGACCGTCTCTTGATTTCGGCGCGCTGCAATTGGAGCCGGAACTCCTCTGGCGTCACGATAAAGCGCGACGGATCTTGTGACTCGAGCTCGGGGACAAACGAGAAGACCGGACTGTCGTGCTCGGCGCCACGCAGCGTCGCTTTCAGGCCGGCGGCGAGCGGGTCGATCTGCTTTGCGAGATCGTCGACATCGTAAAGAAGGTATCGTTCCGTCCGGATATCGAACGGCATGTCGTGTCCGGCGACCTTGCTGCGAATCAGGTAGGTGAACTTGTCGCGGAGTGCATGGCGGATCCCCAGCTCGTAGTAGACGTTCGCGTTGTGAATAGAGATATCGGCGATGACGAGCTGCGCCGTGACCAACCGCTGGAACATGTCTCGACCGATCGGTCCCGAACGGTCGTATACCTCGGTGGTGGCGCCCAGCACCTCCGCCCGTGCCATCGCTGGTCGGATCAGTTCATCTTCAACGCGCTGGAAGTCGATCGTGGGTCCCGTCTCGCCGATTTTCTTGGTGCCGAATGGTCTAATGATGAAGGCGCGCGGAAAAGCCCGTGAAGAAGTGACGTTCCAGAGAGGCGAGGGTTCCACCTGCAAGCGGCGTCATTGTAACTGGAGACCCATGTCGCCGGCGCGATTCGTCAGTCGACGCAGTGCGACCTCGTATCAGGCCCGCGCGCCAGCTCGCCAGCCGTGTCGTTGGCCTGACCACTCGTCCTGCCGTTCAAGCGCACGGCGGCGGGCTGGACGCTAACGGATGTCACAACGACCGGAAGAATGGTGGCTACCGTCACGCACCGGCTGCGTGCATCCGCCCGGCCGTTGGTCTCTTCGCTGCGGAAGGGACAAACCGAGACCGGGAGCCGGCTGTGAACTTCGGAAGTTCTGGTGGCGGCCTGACCCGGAGCGAGGCATCTGCCGAGTGGCCAGCTGCTTTTTCGACCGCGGAGAGTGAAGAGGGCGGGTGCACCAGACGGTTCGAAGGACCGCCGCGGACTCGAAGGACTACTCCCCAGAAACGCCGCAGCGTTGACGAACGCCGCGCCGCGAGCAGTGCGGTTTGGGGACGTAGCTTTTTGTTCGAGCACCGCTTACGCGCTGGGCCGGACTCGAATCGCAGCCGACAGCGCAGCGACCTGTTCGGCTCGAGCGGGCTACCTGGCACGACTCTCACTTTGCCAGGGCGCCGGCTGACAATCGGCTGACAATGGGTGGTGGAAGCAGGCAGTCGGCGGTTGGCACGAGTTGCCTAATACCTCAATGAATTCGGCCTCGAGTAGCACAGAGTACTCCTGCGTTGCCCCGTTGGAACGGGCTCATAACCCAACGGTCGCGAGTTCAAATCCCTTGCAGTTCGGTCCGCCGTCGCCCGATCTCCGCCAGTTCGGCTTTCCACGCCTCGTCGGCGCTGAACCCCCGGAGTAGCAACTCCAGGATTTCTTTCGACCGTCGATCCAGGTTGGCAATCTCGCGCGGGGCAGCGGCCAGCGTCGTCCGATGCTCACGCCGCAGGCGATTCATCTCCGCCGTGAACGCTTCGCAGAACGCGGCGAACTCGCCCGGCGCAAAGAATCGCTCCTGCACGGCTTTCAGCACGCGCCCCTCGACCTCTTCCCGGCTGATGGCGCGAGCGTTCCCACAGGTGCCGCGCACCACGTGATTGAAGCAGCGCAGCATGTCGCCCCGGCGCAGCGTGAACCCGCCGCCGCACGTCGCACAGACCGTCAGCTTCGACAGCAGGTGGACGGCACGCCGGGCGCGCACGAGGCCCTGCCGCAGCACGGTGCGCGTGGTCGCCTGCCGCGCCTTTGCCGCCTGCCAGAGGTCGTCGTCCACGATGCGCAGCGCCGGGACCGCCTTCGTCTCCCACGTCGCATTGGGCCGCGCCACGCGTCTGCCGGTGTCCGGGTCTTTGATGAACCGCTGCCGCCCGAAGACCCGCTGGCCGATATACAACTCGTTGTTGAGGATGCCCGTGCCGCGTTTTGCGTGGCCGTGGATCGTGCTCGGACTCCGCGGCCCGCGCGGGCCGGGAATCTTCTCGGCGTTCAAGATCTTGGCGATGGCCTTCGGCGACACCCCGGCGACAAAGAGGCGGAAAATCCGCAGCACGACCGCCGCTTCCTCGGCGTCGATCACCAGCACCCCGATCTCGCCCTTCACGGACTGGTAGCCGTAGCGGCGACCCCCGGGCGACTGGCCGCGTTCGAACACGCCGCGTCGGCCGCGCTTGGTCTTGAACGACAGGTCTTTCAGGTACAGCGCATTCATCGTCCCTTTCAGGCCGATGTGCAGTTCGGTGATGTCGCCTTCCTGGAGCGTCGTGACCCGCACGCCCGCGAACAGCGTGGGAATGCGACAACTGATATGCCGATGAACGGGCACGTGGCCTCTCCGTGCAGGGATCGACCCTGCTAAGAGAGGACAACATCCATCTGCACCGGTGGTGAGGCTACCCCGGAGGCCGTGAACGCCTCTTGAACTCCCCCGGAATCATCAGCGTCCCGATGCGACCATCGGCGTTGACGTCGCACGCCGTAACGCACGGTCCCACGGCATCACAAGCGATGGCCTCACCTCGAAAGCAAAACGAGGGGTGCACACACGTGGCAGGCCGCGTCGATGCAGGCTTCCAAGCCGCCGTTCAAGTCATCGAGGGCCGGGCCGTAGAGTGCGGCCATCGACGCGACATCCGCGCGCCAGACGCATTCGTGCATCCCCGAACTGACGAAGACCTGCCCCGCTGGGGCTGCGAGCGCGACCGCGTGATACCCGGCCTCGCGGTCGATCCAGTAGGTGGCCCGGACACCCAACGCCTTCGCCCGACGGCTGACGCTCGCGCGCGTCATGCCGCGCTCACCCCTTTAATGGGGTGCCATCTTTTCCAACTGTGCGGCCGCAGGGCGCGGCGGGGTCGGCATCGCTGATGAGCATATCAACATCGCAGGCGGGTCCGTTACACCCAGGCTCGTGAGCCGAAGATCGCACGGCTCACACCTTCCTGAGTGTGGACCTACGTAACCGGAGATGACGATGACGCTGACAGAGACGGCGACCGCGACGGCGGCGGAGACGACGCTCGGGGATCGGATCGTGGCGTACCTCACCGAACAGGTCACGGCGTATCGCGCGG
>Ga0173480_10000760_pt1 | contig 11234 bp, 11 predicted proteins | sample NitcycUS209509C1_FD_122622 | JGI IMG/M metagenome (GOLD analysis project Ga0173480, IMG submission 122622) | Soil microbial communities from Arlington Agricultural Research Station in Wisconsin, USA - Nitrogen cycling UWRJ-S209-509C-1 (version... | ecosystem: Environmental > Terrestrial > Soil... | reverse complement strand
GGGTACAAAGGTCCGAAGGTTCGAGGGGTTCGAAGGTCGAGCGGTTCGAAGGTCGAGGGTCCGAGGATGCGAAGGTGTCGGTAGGCCGGGCCTCGCGCCCTTCGACTTCGCTCAGGGCTGCCCCGAGCAAGGTCGAGGGGCGGAGCAAGCCAGGCAAGCGTAGGCCGGGTCCCCTTGGACCCGGCGAAATGAGCGCCGCGCGACCGATGCGCATCGGCGCGCATATGTCCGTGGCCGGCGGGGTGTCCAACGCCATTGCCCGCGCACAGCTCCACCACTGTGAAGCGCTGCAGATCTTCACGAAGAACGCCAACCAGTGGCTCGGCAGGCCGCTGCCCGACGACGAGATCCGCACGTTCCGCCAGCAGGCCGAGGCCAGCGGCATCACGCCGATCGTGTCTCACGCGAGTTATCTCATCAATCTCGCCACCGCCAATGCCGCCTTGCGCGCGCAGTCGATCGCCGCCTTCGTTGACGAGCTCGACCGGGCTGATGCGCTCGGCCTGCGCGGTGTCGTGATTCACCCCGGAACCTGCACCTCTGGAACCGAGGACGAAGCGCTGTGTCTGATCGCCGACGCCATCCGCACCGCGTTTGCCGCGTGCCCGGACGGCCGTGCGATGGTCCTGCTCGAGCACACCGCCGGCCAGGGACGCACCATGGGTTACCGATTCGAACACCTTGCCTCGATCATCGAGCACGTCGACGGCTCCCCTCGTGTCGGCATCTGTCTCGACACCTGCCACCTGGTGGCCTCCGGGTACGACATCGTGAGTGACCAGGGATACGAGGAGACGTTCGACGCATTCGAGCGACTCGTCGGACTATCGCGTCTGGTCGTCTTCCACGGGAACGACTCCAAGCGGCCCTGTGGAAGCCGCGTCGATCGCCATGAGCACATCGGCCACGGCTGCCTGGGGCTCGAGCCGTTCCGGCGCATCCTGGCAGACCCGCGTTTTGCCGGTCTGCCGATCCTGATCGAAACCGAGAAGTCGCCGGCCGCTGGGCGTGCCGGGGCGATCACGCTCGATCCGCTCGACGTGAAAAACCTCGAGACGCTGCGGCGATTGAGGGACGAGGGATTAGAGGAAGCAGCGAGCGAGTAGAAGGCCTGCCTGATCGTGCGCGAGGCCCGGCCTACGTGTAGGCCCAGCCCTGTGGCTTGAAGCCTGATCCCTGAGGCCTCGAGCCTTAATCAACCATCGTACTGGCTGAGAATCGATCGCCGAAGCGCATGTCGCGCACCGTGACACGAAGACCGGCCGATGTTTCCTCGACGGTCCAGAACGGAAAGCGCGACCAGACAAGGAACGCCCGGACATTCGGCGCCTCGCGCGCCCGCTGCACGTCCGCGCTGCCCTCTCGCTTCAGCACGCGCTCGTCGGTCAGCCTCATCTCGGCAGACGGCCACACAAACGTGCCGGTTCGATAGTGCGCTCCGGCATCGATGATGATCGAGCGGCTCAATGGCGTCACCGGCTCAGGCCCGACCATCAGCGCCAGCGGCGGCGATCCCTCACTTCGCGTCCATGCGTCCACGACCCGGTCGCGCGCCGTGCGCGCCGACGCGAGCATGCCACCGATATAGAGCGCAGCGCACAGCAGCGCGGCAATCGCCGGTCCTGGACGATGTGTCCGTGACGCCAGCCAGACGCCGAGCCCGAGAACCAGCCACAGCCACGGATCGACGATGAAGACAGCATCGCCGTAGAACCAGCGCCAGTCGAAGGGCGACAGCAGGCGCACGCCGTAGTTGTTCAAGTAATCGAGAAATACGTGCGAGTACACGCCGGCGAACGACAACAGGGCGAGCCACGGCACGCTCACGGGCACCGGCGTGTCGCCACGCACAGCCGGTGGGCGCCGCGAGGCGACCAGTGCAACGGCGGCGGTCAGCGCGATCGGCAGCAGCAGCTGCGCCACCACACCGTGCGTCCACCCGCGGCGGAACGCCACAGGAGGAGTGCCGGTCGCAAACACCAGCACATCGAGGTCCGGCAGGTTGGCGGCGATCATCAGCGTCGCCGCGCCAAATCGCGTGCGACGACTCAGGCCAGCGCGTCCGAGCGCGGCACCGACCAGCGTGTGACAGACGTTGTCCATAGGTTCGGGATCCCGACTCAGGCCTCAGGAATCAGGCTCCAGGCCTCAGGGCTGGGCCAGGCTCGTGACTCGCTCGTGGGCCGGGGCTTTAGCCCCGGCATTCAAACCACGATATTGGCCGCCCGAAGTGCCTGCCTGATCTGATCCGCCCCGTCGTTGTCACCTAGTCGCCCCTTGCCCAGCACGGCCACGGCATGGGCCTCGAGACGTTCGCGTTCCGGTTGGGCGATGATCTGCGATGTCGCAATGATCACCGGGATACGCGCCGTGGCGGGATCCCGCTTGAGCCGCGCCAGCACTTCGGTGCCAAGCATGTCGGGCATCCGGAGATCGAGAAAGATGACGTCCGGGCCATCGCTGACGGCGCGCAGCAACCCGCCTTCCCCGTTCGTCGCCTCGATGACCCTGCAGCCAATCTGCATCAGGCTGTGTCGTAACAGATAGCGCGCCGTCTGTTCGTCATCGACAACGAGCGCCATCGGCGCGTCGCGCAGAACTGGCTTGGCGTCCGTGCCGTCGGCAGCCAGCTCGAAGCCTGGCGCCGTCATCGGAATTCTGAGGATGAACGTCGAACCGACCGCCGGCGTACTGCGCACCCCGACTGATCCGCCAATCAGCTCGGCGAGCCGCTTCGACAGCGACAGACCGAGACCCGTGCCGCGGACATTCGCCTGCAGCCGGTTGGGAACCTGGCCGAACTCGTGAAACAGCCGGCTCTGGTCTGCCGGCGCGATGCCGATGCCGGTGTCCGACACTTCGAACTGTATGGAGCCGTCGCCCACCATCTGCGCGCTGACGCGCACCTCGCCGCTCTCCGTGAACTTGAGCGCATTCGAGATGTAGTTGCGCAGAATCTGCGAGACCTTCGCTTCGTCGGTGAGCATCTGTACGGCGACCTCCGGCGTCTCGAATACGAGCGCCACCGCCTCGTTGGTCTGGAGCGGACGCATCAGGCCGCGCAGGGCGCCGAACAAATCGGCAACGGTGAACGTCGCCGGCCGCACGGTCACCTTCCCTGCCTCCACCTTGGCGATGTCCAGCAGGTCGGTGACCAGCTCGGAAAGATCTTCGGTCGCCTGCCGGATGAAGCGAACCTGCTTCTCCTGTTCGTCCGTGAGCTCACCGTCGGCGCGCTCGAGCAGTAACCGGGTGAGGGCCAGGATCGAATTGAGCGGCGTCTGGAACTCGTGCGTCATGTTCGAGAGGAACTTCGACTTCGTCTCGTCCGCACGTCGCAGATGCTCCGCCTTTTCGTCCAGCTCGGCGTACAGTGCGACCACCCCACGGTTGGTGTCCTGCAGTTCTGCGTTCAGACGTGAGAGGTCCTCCTGACGCTGTCGCAGCTCGTCGAGCGCCGCCAGCAGCTCGTGATTCTGCTGCTGTACCTCGTCGGTGAGCGATCCGGACGGCGTGGCGGCAATCAGTTCGGTGATGCGCGTCACGTCGCTGCGGGTCGGCACCTTCGTGCGACCAGGCAGCCGCTTGGTGAGGACGACGGTCGTGCCGCTGGTCGTGGTCTGGATGTCGAAGGCGTCCATCATGCGACGGGCGCCGACGATTCCGAGGCCCATCCCGGTCTCGGAACGGTAGGTGCCTTCCAGGACCGAGTCGAGATGCGGAATGCCGCGCCCGCGGTCGACGATGGTGATGATGAGCTCCTGCGCCGCAACGTCCAGGGCGAATTCCACGGTACCGCTGCCGGCATAACGCGCCACGTTGCGCGCGATCTCGGAAACGGCAGTGGCCACCCGCGTCTGCTGCTGAGCGTCGAAATTCAGTGCCTCGGCCAGTTGGCGCGCGCGCTGGCGCGCCGAGACGACGTCCTCGTCGCGCGCAATCTTCACCGTCAGCAGCTTCGTCATGCAGACTCCCCGTGCCGCGTCACGACGGTCGTGGCATCGTCGGTGCCTCGTCGGTGATCTCGATAAATCACACCGGCGACGACGTCGGGATGGTGCCGCGTCAGCCCCGCATATTTGGCAAGCGTCCAGTGCGTACCGACCCCGTCGCTGTGCATCACCAGCAGGCTGCCCGGCGGCCAGGAGTACGAGTACGTCTGAACACGGCGGGCAGCGTGACCCACGATGCCGGGCAGGGTAATCAGATGCTGTTCTCCGCCGTCGGGTCGGGCGATTGCGGCGCTGATGTTACCGATCGCGCAGTAACGGAGCGTGCCCGAACGTTCATCCAGTTCCGCCAATGCAACCGCTGCGCCGCGCGTCGGCTTCAACGCCGAATGCACGAGCGCCATGACGTCGGGCGCCGGCCGTTCCGCGTGCCGTCGGAAGGTCGCGACTGCAACATCCGCCGCACGGGCGGCCTCAGGACCGTGGCCCAGCCCGTCCACGACGAACACGGAGGTCAGTCCTCCGGCCGACCACACCGCCCAGGCGTCGCCACACTCCCGTTCGCCGCGCATGGGCACGCACACGCCAGCGACGGTCGGTGCCTTGTCCGTACGCTGCACCAGGACGCCGGCGGCGATCACCGTGCCGACAGGTGACGTATAGATGTCGAAGAAGTCCGCCGCGCGCTTGATGGCACCGAGGCCCGTGCCGGCGCTGCCGAAGGTGGAAAAACCGTCAACCAGGCTTGCATCGACGTTCGGAATCCCTCGCCCGCGATCCATGGAGATGATCTGCACGCCGCGGAACGGCAACTCGGTCTGGCCCACGAACAGCTCGCCGCCGCCGGCGTGCTTCAGGAGGTTGGTGGCCATCTCGGTGACGACGAGCGCCACGCGCCCCGCGGCCACCTCGTCGAGCGCCAAGGCGTGCGAGAACGCTCCCGCTCGCCGCCGCGCCTCGGCGACATGCGTGGCTTCGGCCACGACCACGACACCGGCGGTTACTTCCACCGGGCGATCGTGATCCGCGTGCCTTCGCCCGGCCGCGATGACAGCTCGAAATCCTGGGAGAGACGCCGGGCGCCGCTCAGGCCGAGCCCCAGGCCGTTGCCGGTGGTGTAACCGTCCGTCAGGGCGAGCGCGGTGTCGGCAATACCCGGGCCCTGATCCTCGAACGTCAACCGCAGACCGGTTTTCCGTTCGTTGATGACTGTCTCAATCCGAAGCGTCCCACCGAGACCATAGACGAGCGTGTTGCGGGCAAGCTCGCTGGCAGCGGTCACGAGCTTGGTCTGGTCTACGAGGCTGAAGCCGAGCCCGACAGCCAGGTCGCGAACACGCTGGCGGACACGGACGATGTCGTTATCGACGACGATGGGCACGGTCTCATGCTTCTGGACCAGCACCATGACCCATCCCGTCAGAGATCAGGCGCATGCCCTGCTCGACATTCAGCGCCGTTCGCACGCCGGTCAGCGACAAGCCGAGCTCGACGAGCGTAATGGCAACGGCCGGCCGCATCCCGACGACGACCGTCTGTGCATCAAGCACCCGCGCCATGGCGGCGATGTTCGCCAGCATGCGTCCAATGAACGAATCCACCACTTCGAGTGACGAGATGTCGATCAGCACGCCGCAAGCCCGGGTAGACACGATCTTCTGGGTGAGGTCGTCCTGCAGCGTCATCGCCAGCCGGTCATGCATGTCCACCTGGATGCTGACGAGCAGGTTCTGACCCATCTTCAGGATGGGAATCCGTTCCATCAGCGCGCCTCAGCGGCATGATCGGCTGCGGCTCGGGCGGCCTGAGCCTGATGTGGATCGGCGCGGACGACGGTGAGACCGGCGCGGCGCAACGCGACGGCAAACGCCGCCGACAATGTCGCCTTCGTGACGACGTCCTGCAGCTCGACGCCAAGATGGACGATGGTTTGCGCGATCTGCGGCCGGATCCCGCTGATGATGCAGTCAGCCCCCATGAGGCGCGCCGCCGCCACGGTTTTGAGGAGATGCTGTGCGACCAGCGTATCCACCGTGGGCACGCCGGTGATGTCGATGATGGCGATACTCGACCCGGTGTCGACGATGCGCTGCAGCAGACTCTCCATCACCACCTGCGTGCGGGCGCTGTCGAGAGTGCCAATGAGCGGCAACGCTAGAATTCCGTCCCAGAGCTCGACCACCGGCGTCGACAACTCGAGCATTTCCTGCTGCTGACGGTTGATCAGCTCCTCGCGCCCCTTCTGAAACACTTCCGTCGTGAACAGGCCGAACCGGTCGAGCAGCGTATTCAACGCCCAGGTCACGTCGGCCTGGCGCCCGGCATCATCATTGAACGACTGACGGATGTGCGCGAACAGTGGCTGCTTCAGCGAGAACACGAAGTTGGCGGTCTGGGTCGGGGTCAGGCCGCGCAGGGCTCGAGTACGCGACAGGTCCTCGAGCATGCGACGGAGGTCGTCCCACTCACGGCCTTCGATGTCGTCGAGCGACGCGTTGGGTATGGCTCGTCGCAGCAGACCAAGGAACTCAGTGGCCTGGGTGCGGAGCTCACCGTCGCCGACAAGCGAGCGTCGCTGGTCTCCCGCCTGCTCCCGTATCCAGCCGGTGAGGATACTTTCTTCGTTCCGACTCAGCAGTTCCGCGATGTCCGCCTGCAATGTTCCTGGCACTCGGTCACTTCCTCTCTGAACCAACTGGCTATTCTTGAACGCTTCACTACTATGGCGCAATAATCGGAGACTCCTCCCGTGAGCCTTCCCCGCATTCTGGTCGTCGATGACAACGCGCCGCTGCGCTACGCACTTACGCGAACGTTGCGCCAGCACGGCTTCGACGTCCTCGAAGTGGCGACAGGCGAGGACGCGCTGAAGGTCGCCTCGGCCGAACGACCTGATCTCGTACTGCTCGACGTCAATCTGCCGGACATCCACGGCTTCGAGGTCGCGCGGAGCCTCAAGAGCGGCGACCGCACAAAGAACATCCCCATCCTGCAGATTTCCGCGTCGTTCGTGCAGAGGGAACATCGCACCGCCGGGCTGGAAGCGGGCGCCGATGCCTATCTGGTGGAACCCGTGGAACCGGGTGAACTGGTAGCCTCCATCAAGGCGCTGCTGCGGATGCGCGATGCTGAAGCCGGGTTGCAGCGTACGCGGGCGATGCTGGCGGCGGTGGTCGAGGCCTCGCCACTGGCGATCCTCGTCTTCGACCGGAACGGCACAGTATCCACCCGGAATCCTGCCGCCGAACGATTGGTCGCGAGCCCGGTGCCCGTTGGCAGCGCGGTCGGTGCCGGGTCGACACCGGAAGCGAGTCCCGGACCGTCATTTCTTCGCGATGCCGCACTGCTCGGCGCGCTCGGGCGCGGAGAGGTCGTGTCAGCACTGGAACGCGAATGGGTGCGGGACGACGGCGCCAGAATGGAACTCTCCATCTTCGCCGCTCCGCTCGACCCGTCCGCGGCACACGCCTACGTCGCGATCATCGAGAACATCTCGCTGCGGAAACATTTCGAGCGCGAGCGGAGCGACCTGCTGGCCCGCGAGCGCGACGCACGCCGCGAAGCCGAAGCGGCCAACCGGCTGAAGGACGAGTTTCTCGCGACCCTCTCCCACGAACTGCGGACGCCGCTCAACGCGGTGATGGGCTGGGCCAGCATGCTCCGCCAGCAGTCGCTGGATGAGGAGGGGCGGATGCGCGCCATCGAGATCATCGAACGCAACGCCCGCAGCCAGCAGCAGCTGATTGGCGACATCCTCGAAGTGTCCCAGATCATTCGTGGACAGCTTCGCCTGGACATGCAGCGGCTGGATCTCGTCGAGGTGGTTCGCGCGGCGGTGGACTCCGCCAACCCCACCGCCAACGCCCGGCGGCAGGAACTGCGCGCCGCCTTGCCCGAGGAGCCGGTGCTGATTCACGGCGATCGCGAACGGCTCCAGCAGGTCTTCTGGAACCTGCTGTCCAACGCCATGAAGTACACGCCACGGCTGGGCGAAATCTCGGTCACCATCGCCTGCGATCCGCACGACGTCCTCGTGCGAATCAGGGACACCGGCGTCGGGATCACACCCAAGGTGCTGCCGCACATCTTCGAGCGCTTCCGGCAGGGTGAGCAGGGACCGACGCGCGAGTACGGCGGGCTCGGTCTCGGCCTGGCGATCGTGCGCCACCTGACCGAGGCCCACGGCGGAAGCGTGCGTGCCGAAAGCGACGGCGCCGGCCGCGGCTCGACGTTCATCGTCTCGCTGCCGCTCGCGGCGCGTAACTAAGCAAGCAAATAGTGGTGGACTGCTGGACGGCGCACGAGTCTGCTAGCATTCCCGGGTGTCCTCGTCCCTCACCCTTGCCGATGTCGAACGCGTCGCGGCGCTCGCCCAGCTGGAACTGACCGCCGACGAGAAGGCGCTGTTCACGCGGCAGCTTGCCGACATCCTGCAGTACGCCGAACAGATTCAGGCACTCGACACCCGCGACGTGCCCGCCACCGCCCACGTCCGCCCAGCCAGCGAGGCCGAGCGCGACGACGAGCCTCGCCCGTGTCTGGACACCGCCGATGCGCTGGCCAACGCGCCTGACGGCGCCTCCGACGCCGGACTCTTCCGCGTTCCACGCGTCATCGGCGGCTGATGTCGTTTCCTGAAACCGCTCGCGATATCCGGAAAGCCGTGCTTGAAGGCAGTGTGTCGGCTGTCGAGGTGTGCCGTGCCGCACTCGATCGCAGCATCGCTGCCCAGCCGCTGAACGCGTTCAACCTGCTGATGACGGAGCGCGCCCTCGAACGCGCCGCGGCGGTGGACCGGGCGCGGGCTGCAGGACAGCCGCTCGGCGCGCTGGCCGGCGTACCGATTGCGCTCAAGGACAACATCTGCGTGCGAGGGGTGCGCACGACCGCCTCCTCGAAGATCCTCGAGCAGTTCCATCCGCCGTACGATGCGACGGTCGTGCATCGGCTGGAGGACGCCGGGGCGATTGTCGTCGGCAAGACGAACTGCGACGAGTTCGCGATGGGATCGTCCAACGAGAACTCGGCGTTCGGACCGGTACGGAATCCCTGGTCGCTTGACCGCACGCCGGGCGGATCGAGCGGCGGATCCGCCGCGGCGGTCGCTGCCGGCTGCGTCCCTCTGGCGCTCGGCTCGGACACCGGCGGGTCGATCCGCCAGCCGGCGTCGTTCTGCGGCATCGTCGGGCTGAAGCCGACCTACGGCCGGGTGTCACGCTACGGATTGCTGGCCTTCGCCTCCTCGCTCGATCAGATTGGACCGTTCGGCCGCACGGTCGCCGACGCGGCACTGGCGCTGTCGGCCATGGCCGGCGTCGACGGCGCCGACGCGACCTCGGCGCATGTCGCCGTCCCGGAGTATGGCGCCGCGCTCACCGGCAATGTCCAAGGACTGCGGATCGGCGTGCCGCGCGCATTCGTGTCAGAAGGGGTGGATAGTCACGTGCGCCGGGCGTTTGACGAGGCGCTGGACGTCCTGCGTGACGCCGGTGCCTCGATCGTCGACATCGAGCTGCCGCACGCGCGCTACGCGATTCCCGTCTACTACCTGGTGTGCACCGCCGAGGCGAGCTCGAACCTGGCGCGCTACGACGGCGTGAAATACGGGTACCGGGCAGCCGGCGTTGAGACGCTGCAGGAAATGTACAGTCGCAGCCGTGACCAGGCCTTCGGACCCGAGGTCAAGCGCCGGATCGTGCTCGGAACCTACGTATTGAGCGCCGGCTACTACGATGCGTTCTACCTGAAGGCGCAGCAGGTGCGGACGCTGCTTCGGCGTGACTATGAAGAGGCGTTCGAACGGGTGGACCTCGTGGCGATGCCGACCAGTCCCGTTCCACCGTTCCGGCTCGGCGAGAAGACCGAGGATCCGCTGCAGATGTATCTGGGCGATGTGTTCACCGTCAGCGCCAATCTCGTGGGACTGCCGGGCATCAGCGTTCCGTGCGGCTTTGCCGGGCAGGACGGGGCACTGCTGCCGATCGGTCTGCAGCTGATGGGGCGCGCCTTCGAGGAAGCGACGCTGCTGCGCGCGGCGGACGCCTTCGAGCGCGCCACGCGCTGGCACAAGGAGGCGCCTCCCAACTGACGCGCTCTAAGCCCAAGCCGAATGCCCAATGCTCAATGCTCAAGAGCGGTTGCCGGGCACCGGCCCGATGCGGCAGAATCGGGCCCCTTCCTGGACATTGTGAATTGAGCGTGCATTTGTATTGCCGTGAATGGGGACCTCTATGCTGACCCGCCGTGACGTGCTTCACTCCTCCGCCCTTGCCGCCGCGGCGCTGGCGGCCCGGCCCTTCGCTGCCACTGCGGCACAATCGGCGCCCGCAGCCGCGCCTGCTGCACCATCGGACACCACCCGCTTCTTTCCCGGCTTCAAGCCGTTCAAGGTGCAGACGAGTGGCGCCATGATCAATGGCGTGGTCGGAGGCTCGGGTCCACCGATCCTGCTTCTGCACGGCGCCCCCCAGAGCCACATCTCGTGGCGACTCGTGGCACCCAAGCTGGCGGCCAGCCGCACGGTGGTCGTTCCTGATCTTCGGGGGTATGGCGACAGCAGCAAGCCGCCGGACGGCGACAACCACGTCAACTATTCGAAGCGGGCGATGGCGCTCGATCAGGTGGAGGTGATGAAGCACTTCGGCTTCGATCGCTTTCCGGTGATCGGCCAGGACCGCGGCGGTCGTGTGACGCACCGGCTGCTCCTCGACCATCCGAAGAAGGTGTCGCACGCGGCCGTGCTCGACATCATCCCCACGCGTTACCTCTATACACACGTCACGCTGGCGTTCGCGCAGGCCTACTACCACTGGTTCAGTTACCTGCGGCCGGCGCCGACGCCCGAGAACGAGCTGAAAGCCACCAACGACGCGCAACTCGCGCGTGCGACGTCGGACGTGCAGCGCGAGTACCTGCGCACGATGACCGACCCGGCGACGATTCACGCCATGTGCGAGGACTACCGAGCGAGCGCCTCGATCGACCTGCAGTACGACGAAGCCGACGAGAAAAAGAAGATCGAGTGCCCGCTGGCCGTGCTGTGGGCAGCGAAGGGATCGATGGGGCAGCTCTACGACGTGCTGAGTATCTGGAAGACGCGTGGCACCAAGGTCTTCGGTAAGGCGCTTCCGGGGGGACACAATCTGCAGGAGGATGTGCCCGAGCTGGTGCTGGCCGAGATCGAGGCGCTGCTCAAGGCCTGAGCAAACCCGGCAAGAGTGCGCCGCCGTCGGAGGCCTGAAGGCCTCCGCCTACCTTCCGCACCCTCGAACCCTCGAACCCTCG
>Ga0173480_10000759_pt1 | contig 11239 bp, 11 predicted proteins | sample NitcycUS209509C1_FD_122622 | JGI IMG/M metagenome (GOLD analysis project Ga0173480, IMG submission 122622) | Soil microbial communities from Arlington Agricultural Research Station in Wisconsin, USA - Nitrogen cycling UWRJ-S209-509C-1 (version... | ecosystem: Environmental > Terrestrial > Soil... | reverse complement strand
GCGTCCGTCCAGCAGCGCGGCGGCTCGGCCACCGCGCACGAGGGCCAGCGCCCCACGGGATCCGCTGCCGAACGCGAGTCCCGCCCAGTCGCGCGTCGCCCGGACCAGCCGCACCGCGTAGTCGATGACCTGGTCGTCCACGCGCTGACGCGCAGCCGTCTGCTGCAGCCGCCATACGGCAGCCCCATCGAACAGCGGGGTGACGTTCTGCAGGGGCAGCTCATCGCCCATCTGGTCGACGGTCGCCTTCAGCACGATGGCCACTTCCTCGGCAACGGAGGGATATCCGATCTCGACCTTGAACAGGAATCGATCGAGCTGTGCCTCCGGCAGTGGGTAGGTGCCTTCGGTCTCGATCGGATTCTGCGTGGCGAGCACCATGAACGGCTTGGGAACCGGAAGGGTCTGTCCTTCCAGCGTCACCTGATACTCCTGCATGACCTCGAGCAGCGCACTCTGAGTCTTGGCAGGGGCACGATTGATTTCGTCGGCCAGCAGAACATGGGTGAACACCGGGCCGCGGACGACGCGCAGCTCGTGCGATGCCGGATCCAGCACCGCGTGTCCGGTGATGTCCGACGGCATCATGTCGGGCGTGAACTGGACACGCGCGTAACCCAGCGAGAGCGCTTGCGCCAGGGCGCGAACGAGAAGCGTCTTGCCGAGGCCGGGTACGCCTTCGATCAGCACGTGTCCCGACGAGACCAGCGCGATGAGCACCTGGTCGACCACGGCGGTCTGCCCCACCATCGCCTGACCGATCGCTTCGCGCAGCTGGCCCAGCGAGGTGGCTGCGCCTTCGACACTGTCCAGTTCAGTCTGTTCCATGCGACGGTCCTGTGCTCCTGATCTGCAATTGGCGTCGCGCTGCTTCGAGCAGCGCGACGGTGGTGCGAAGCTCGTTCAGACGATGGAAGTCCACGGCGGTCATCGCCGCGGCGAGCACCGTCGCATCGAATCCGGTAACGCGTGCGACGGCGGCAGCCCTGCCGTCCGAATCGAGGGCGGCGAAACCGGGAATGCGTTTCTGCGCGGCGCTCGTGAACGCCCGCAAGGTGGCTTCGTACAGTGATTCTCCGCCGCCAAAACGCAAGGCAAAGTGTGCGGTGCCCCGAATCTGCTCGGCCAGAGAGCGCCGCGCCGGTTCTCGTTCCGGGATGCCGGGGCCGAAGCGGACACCGTCGCGCCACAGCGCCAGCGCCAGCCAGGCGGCGACGAGGCAGACGACGGGGGCGCCGTACCGCCAGATGAGGGCGAGCAGCGACGGCCGTTCGTTCTCAGAGACGAAGTAGACGTTGTCGCCGCGCCGCAGTTGCGTCGCCGTGACGAACAGCCGTGCATGATCGCTGTCCTTGTCCAGCAGCCGTCCGGTCGCAAAGGGCGCCCCGTTGACGACAGTGATCGTGCCGCGACCATGCTGGACGCGGACGACCTGCGTCCCGACCTCGTCGTGCAAAGACCAGAGCGGCTGGGAGGTGCTCTTCAGCGGAATCACACCCCAGTAACCGCACATCCTGTACTGAGCGCCAGCGTCGTCTTTCCAGGGCCGGCAGCGTGGCGGCGGCTTGAAATCCTCTTTGTCTTCCTCGGTGTCTTTCTCTTTCGCGTCGTCCTTGTCCGGCCGGTCCAGCGAAATGCCGCTCCAGCGGGCGAACTCCTCGGTGCCGAGAAAAAGACTGTCCACGATCAGGCGTCCGCCGTTGTCCACCCATTGCTCGATCGCCCGACGACGCGCTGGAATGAGGCTCCAGTGAAGAGCCGAGGCGACAATCACCGCATCGGGTTCAGCCGCGCCCAGTCCATGCTGCCACGCCGTTCTGGCGCCGAGCTGTTCGGCCAGCCGTTGTGTCGCGTAGAACGGATTGACTCGAGCCTCGCCCTTTGGCGGCAGGTCCATCGACTGCGGCTCCCACGTGATATTGGTCGCGAGCCAGACGCCGAGTACCAGCACGAACAGGCCGAGTCCGATGCCGAGCCAGTGTCGCGACGTCATGCGGACGCCTCGGCGACGTTCAGCGATGTCAGGGCTGGCGGCGCCGGCTGGTCGAGCGTGGGGCCGAACGCATCACACAGCGCATACACAGTGGCAGCGTCTGGGTCCGTGCCGCCGTACACCGCGCGCTGCCAGGTTCGCACCAGTCTCGTGACATAGGCCTGTCGCGGCTCGTCCAGGTGCTGCACCGCGAGAGACAGGCAGTCGCCCTCGGTCGTCGAATCGCGAATCGGCACTTTGTGGACGTGCGCCAGCCGCGACAGCAGGCCGCGATAGAGCAGTGCCAGCGCGGCCCGGTGCTCGCGGCGATCCCAGAGCTGCCGTGCGGCGGCGCCGATGTCGGGCGGCAGGCTCTCGGGGCGGATGTCCAGATCGCGGACGTGAGTGGGCGTCGCGAAGCCGCCGGCCCCATCCTTCGGCTGTTGCGATGACAGGACGCGCACAAGATAAGCGGCGAGGAGCAGCGCCAGCGCGACAATGCCGGCCCAGAACAAGGCGCGGCCCGATTGAGCGATGAAGCGGAACAGGTCGCGCAGCCACGAGAGCCAGGACGGCCAGCTCCACGGACGCTGCTCCGACTGGCGCCAGCGGGGCAGGTTAACCGTGCGTGTGCGACCGAGGTTCGGATCGGCTCGCACTGCTTCGACGGCCCTGGCGACTTCTGTATTCGAGAAGGTTTGAGCCGGGTCGCTCGCTGTGGTCTGGCCGTGGGAACGCCCCGCCGACAGCAGACATGCAACGATGGCGAGGACGACGAGCGGCCGCTGTGACGCCGGGGCCAGCTTCAGGCGGCGTGACGTGGGGGCCGGCTTCAGCCGGCCCAGCGCCGCCTGAAGGCGGCCCCCACACGTACGGCGCCACGTGCCATTAGGCAAATGCACGCCGGAACTCCTGCTCGATGTCCCAGGCTTCGAGCTCGGCCCGCCGGTTCAGATAAATCCCGAAGCCGGCGGCTACGTAGAAGGGCTCGAGAAACAGTACGACGAGGCCGTATGCGATCGGATAGGCAACCGCCAGGAACGTCGGCAGCACGCCGGACAGCAGGTCGCGGGTCATGGACGAGTCGCCTTCAGGCGCAAACCAGAAGAGCAGTGACAGCAGGGCGATCAGGAGGCAGAGCTCTGCCAGCGTATACGCGCCCGTGACCATCAACGCCGCACCGACCTTGCGCCGTCGAATCTGACGGACGCGTGCGCCCGCCTTCAGCAACCGCACGCCTTCGAGCTGATAGACCGGCTGCGTCAACGACCGCCACGGTGACAGCCGTCGCTGCGTGAGCGTGTGCAGGAGCTGCGACCACCAGACCTGCCGCTGATGGCGCCAGAGATCCGCGGGGGAGGTGCGTTGACCGAACGCGGCACGAGAGAGCACGAACAAAATGGACCGATCGAGCCACGGCTTCGCCAGCCAGATCACGAGCGCCGGCAGCCATCGCGCGAGCTCGGCCGACGCCGCGCTGAGCACGGCGACCGGAATCGCAGCCAGGCACAGGCAGAGATACACGTCGCGCGCCGCGCTTTGACAGAGGCGGGTGCCAAGGTCGGCCGCCTCCATCGGCGTTCTCGGCCGCAGCCGCACGGCGATGGCATCAACGCGCATGACGGCCTTGTATGACGAGATAGCCGAGCACAGCCGCCCAACAGATGGCGGCGACGGTGTACTTGATCACCGGGTTCAGCCAGCCAGCCGATGACCAGAAGGCTTCGACCGCGGCGGCGATGACGAGCAGCACGGTCACGCCGTACAGAATCACCGCCGATTCCTGCGTGGCCACGACCAGAGCGGCGGTGCGCGAGCGCCGGCCTGGCGCGAGCAGCGAGTGACCGATCTTCAGACCCGCGCCGCCGGCCAGCACAATCGCCGTCAGCTCGAAGGCCGAGTGCGTGGCGATGAAGGAATAGAACGTCGACCCTAAACCGCGCTCAGTCAGATAACCGGCGATGGCGCCGCCAAACGCAGCATTGTGCGCCAGAAAAAACAGGGTGCCGACACCGAAGAACAGCCCGGCGGCAAAGCATTGAAAGGCAACGCCGATGTTGTTGCGGATGTAGAACCCGAACATGATCCAGTCGGTGTCCGCCGAGCGCGTCCGGCCGATCGAGCTTGCCGTCGGCGAATACATCTCCTCGAACTGTGCCGCCGACTCGGGACTGATGATCGACAGAACCAACTCGGGCGACCGGTAGACGAGCACGCCCAGGATGATGGTCGGGATGAAGAACACCGCTGCCGCGAGCCCGATGTACCGGGCGTCGCGGTACACGGCCTTCGGAAAACCGACGGCGATCATGTGGCGCAGCGCGCCGAGGCCGAACACGCGCTGCTGGTACACCAGCTGGTGTGCTTCGCTGGTGAGCTGCTCGAGGCGCGTCACCATATAGGCGGGGTAGGCCCGTTCGCGCGCCAGCGCGAGGTGCTCGCAGGTCCGGCGGTACAGCGCGGCGAGGCGCTCTGGACCGCGATCGTCTACCTGCCTCAGCGAGACGCTTTCGCGCTTCCGCCGGGGCGTGGACGCGAGCAGCGTCTCGAGCTCGGTCCATTCATGCGCGTGCAGTTCTTCGAAGCGGAGCGGTGTCATGCGCGGTGCCCCAGCAGCCATTGCGCGACGCCCAGCACACGCCGCGTCACCTCGGGTCCCTGCCGGCCGGCATCGCCGGAGACGCCGGCCGCGAGGGCAGCCAGTTCGTCCAGCCGGTCGCCCGTCAACGTAGGTGCGCGGACAGCCAGCGCGATGACCGCCGCCTGGTCGCGGGGAGGCAGCGGGATTGACGGCAACATCGGTGGCACACCCTGCAGGCTGGGGCGCACCGCCGGCGTCGGCTCGTAGACAACCATCGTCGCCGCCGCCAGGTCGCCAAGCCGCTTGGCATCGCGCCGCAGCAGCACCCACACGATGCCGAAACCAAACGCCAGCGGCAACAGGTCGGCCACCCGCAGCAGATTACGCGTCAACGAGGCTGCCGGTGTCACCGGAAGGCCGTTATCCATGACGACCTTGATGTGGAAGACCCGTTTGCCGGGCGTCGCTCCGGAGCGCGAAAGCTCGAAGGCGACCGGATAGAGCCACTCGGCGAGGAAGTAGAGGACGAGCCACAGGCCGACGCCCAGCCCGCCGAGCGGGGCCAGGATCAGCAACATGACGTTCATCGCCATCAACCGGATCATCCAGTCGAGGAGAAACGCATAGAGCCGTGCCGTCAGTCCGGCCGGCTTGAGCTCGAGCAGGATTCCCTCCGGCGTTTCCGCCGTCACGATCGTGTCGAGAACCTCAGCGGCCACTGGGCGCGTCCGGAAGGGCTCAGGCCCTGATGACGATGGTGTCGGCCAGCTTGTCGTGGAGACACTGCCGTGGCTCGCCGAAGATGAACAGCCAGTCGACGAGCTGATAGATGGGAATGATGGACAGCAGGCCGTTCACCATGTTGCGCAGCCAGAAGATGCGTCCGAGCGACGCCGGCGAGCCATCGCTTCGCACGACTTTGATTCCGAGCATCTTCTTGGCGATTGACTGTCCGTTGGCGAGCACGGCGCGGACCGTCAGCCAGCACCAGATGCCGAAACCGATGGTGCCGATGAGGATGCCGCCGAGGACCAGTTCCGTCGACGGGTCCTGCCCGCTCGTGCTGCCGATGATGACCGCGATCATGATCGGCAGGTACCACATGACAAATATGATGAGGCTGTCGATGATGAACGCCGCCAGCCGCGTTCCACGATCGGCCAGTTCGACCGGTGCCGTCGAATCGAAGATGTCCTGCACCTCGGCCGCCGGAGGCGCGTAAGGGTTAGGTGTGGTCATCGACGGTCTCCCGATTCAGTCGATCGCCTTCACGATGTCTTCGACGACTTTCTTCGCGTCGCCGAACACCATCATCGTCTTGTCCATGTAGAAGAGCGGGTTGTCGATGCCGGCGTACCCGGAGGCCATCGAGCGCTTGTTCACGACGACGGTTCGCGCCTTGTGCGCTTCGAGAATCGGCATTCCGTAAATCGGGCTGCCCTTCTCCTCGGCGAGCGGATTGACGACGTCGTTGGCCCCCAGCACGAATGCGATGTCGGAGGTGCCGAAGTCGCTGTTGATCTCGTCCATCTCCAGCACCTGATCGTACGGGACTTCTGCCTCGGCGAGCAGGACGTTCATGTGCCCGGGCATGCGGCCGGCCACCGGATGGATGGCGTACCGGACGGTGACGCCTTTTTCCGTCAGCTTCTGAGCCATTTCCTTGACGGCATGCTGCGCTCGAGCCACTGCCAGCCCATACCCTGGGACGATAATCACGCTCTCGGCGTTCCCGAGCAGGAACGCCACGTCCTCTGGCGAGCCGGACCTCACGCTGCGCTGTTCGGCGGTGCCGGTCGCCGCGCCCTCCGCGGCGCCGAAGCCGCCGAGGATGACGCTGAAGAACGAGCGGTTCATCGCCTTGCACATGATGTAGGAGAGGATTGCACCCGACGAACCGACCAGCGCCCCGGCAACGATGAGCAGCGGGTTGTTGAGCGAGAAGCCGATGCCCGAGGCGGCCCAGCCCGAATAGCTGTTCAGCATCGAGATCACCACCGGCATGTCGGCGCCGCCAATGGGGATGATGATGAGCACGCCGAGCACGAACGCCATCGCCGTCATCGCGGCAAACGGTGGCATCTGCGCATCGGGCGCTGCCAGCACGAAGGCCAGGCCGAGGCCGACCATGGCGATCGCCATCAGCAGATTGACCAGCCGCTGCCCCGTGAACACGACCGGCGCGCTCGAGAACAGGCGGAAGCTCTTGCCGAGTCCGGCCAGCTTGCCGAAGGCGATGATCGAGCCGGAGAACGTCATGGCGCCGACGAAGGTGCCAATGAACAGTTCCACGCGGTTGCCGGCCGGAATCGGATCCGGGATCGAGAAGGCCGACGGATTGTAGACGACGGCGCCGGCGATGAGAACGGCGGCCAGGCCGACCAGCGAGTGCATCGCGGCGACCAGTTCCGGCATCTGCGTCATCTCGACGCGCCTGGCCACGAACCACCCGATCAGACCGCCCACGGCAATGGCGCCGAGCGCCATGTGGATGCTGTGCGTGATGGCCAGTGTGACCGCCACGGCGATCACCATGCCGACGATGCCGAAGCGGTTGCCCTTGCGCGCGGAGAGCGGGTGAGAAAGACCCTTGAGCGCCAGGATGAACAGGACGCTGGCGACCAGGTAGAGCAGCGCGACCTGGTTGGAAGACATGACCTGGCTCAACGACGCTTCTCCTTCGGCTCCTTCTTCTTGAACATCTCGAGCATCCGTTCGGTGACCAGGAAGCCGCCGAAGGTGTTGACCGCCGCCAGCGCCACCGCCGCGGCGCCGAGCAGCGATCCGGTGTCGAGCCGGCCTGACCCGGCGGCCAGGATGGCGCCGACCAGAATCACCGAGCTGATGGCGTTGGTCACGCTCATCAGCGGGGTATGCAGGGCCGGCGTGACGTTCCACACCACGTGATAGCCGACGAAGATGGCCAGCACGAAGATGGTGAGGTTGGTGATGATGGGATCGACGGTGATGCCGTGCACGTCAGCTCCTCGACGAGGCGCCGTTGCTGCACACGAGCGTGGCGGCAATGATCTCGTCGGATCGATCGATTTTGAGCTCGCCGGTCTTCGGGTCGAGCAGCAGGTTGACGAAGTTCATGACGTTGCGCGCATAGAGTGCGCTGGCGTCACCCGCCATTTCGGCGGGGAGGCTGGACGGTGCGACGATCTTCACGCCGTTCGTGACGACGACCTTGTCCGCCTCGCTGAGCGCACAGTTGCCCCCCTGCTTGACGGCCATGTCGACGACGACGGAGCCCGGCTTCATGCCGGCCAGCGTTTCTTCCGTGATCAGTCGCGGCGCCGGACGTCCGGGAATGAGCGCGGTGGTGATGACGATGTCGGCGGCGCGCGCGCGTTCGCCGATGAGCACCGCCTGGCGGCGCTTGTAGTCGTCGCTCATCTCGCGCGCGTAGCCGCCCGCCGTGGCCTGCGCCTCGAGCTCCTCCTTCGAGAGCGCCACTTCGACGAACTTGGCGCCGAGCGATTCGACCTGTTCCTTTGCCGCCGGCCGCACATCGAAGGCCTCGATGACCGCGCCCAGACGTTTGGCGGTTGCGATCGCCTGCAGACCGGCGACGCCGGCGCCCAGGATGAGGACGCGCGCGGCCTTTACTGTGCCGGCCGCGGTCATGAGCATCGGTGCGAACCGCCCGTACTCGTTGACGGCCACCAGCACCGCCTTATAGCCGGCGATGTTGCCCTGTGATGACAGCACGTCCATCGACTGGGCGCGTGTGATGCGGGGCAGCAGCTCCAGCGCAAATGCACTGACGCCGGTGGCCGCGATGCCGTCGAACCCTTCGTGCGGCGAAAGCAGCCCCACGAGCACGGTGCCGCTGCGGAGCAGCGGCAGCTCAGTTGGCTCGGGTCGGCGAACCTTCAGGACCATGTCCGACCCTGCGTACAGCTCGGCGGCACTGGCGGCCATCGTCGCCCCTGCGGCCTGGTACTCCGCGTCGGGGATGAACGCGCCCTGTCCTGCGCCGGATTGCACGGTGATGGTGTGTCGTCCGCCAGCGGCGAGCTTTTTCACGGTTTCGGGTGTGGCCGCTACACGTGTTTCGCCGGGGTAGATTTCGGCTGGAATGCCGATGCGCATCGAAAAGGATGTCTCCTGGAGTTTGGGCCTGAGCCGCGCCTTGAGGTGCGGGACGGGCCCAATTCTATACGAACGCCGTCGAACGGCTTTCAGCGTTTTTCAGCATTCGTGACAGGACTTGGCCTGCGGGTGGGCGATACCGTGACCTCAGATGTGGTTCCGGCTGAAGCCGGAACAACGAACCAGGCAGCCCCAGACATATGGAGGTCTCCGATGCCGCTCTTCACAGTCCGACACCTTGTCCCTCTGATGCTCGTCGCCGCGGCCTGTTTTGCCAGGCCGGCGGTGGCGCAGACCGTTCCGGCGCCCACACGCAGCGTCGAACTGAGCGGCCCCCGCTTCGGCGTCACCGTCCTCAGTGACGGCGTTGTCAGCAGACTGCGCGACAAGGACATCGACGTGTCGCCGACGATTTCGCAGTTCGGATGGCAGTTCGAACGGCAGCTCTATCACTCGTCCAGTTCCGTGTCGGTGGTGACCGAATGGGTGGGTCTGCTGGGCGGGCTGGACCAGGGGTTCGCGATTCCGAGTCTGAGCTGGATGGTTGGATTGCGGACGCGCAATGGTGCGGAGTTCGGCCTCGGGCCCAACATCACCCCGGGCGGAACGGCATTGGTACTCGCTGCCGGGCACACCTTCAGGTCGAGCATCATGAACGTACCGGTCAACCTGGCGGTGATCCCCTCGCGGAACGGCGTCAGAGTGACGCTGCTCACCGGATTCAGTCTTCGTTAAGGGTTCGAAGGTTCGAAGGTTCGACGGTTCGACGGTTCGACGGTTCGACGGTTCGACGGTTCGAGGTCCCGTAGGCGGGTCCTTTCTTGACCGCTGTAGCCGAAGGCGAAGGCGGTTGGACCCGCCATCAAGCCAGCGACTTCAGAAACTCCGTCGTCGCCCGGTTGAACGCCTCGGGATTCTCGAGACTGGAAAGATGCCCGGCGCCGGGGATACGAGCCAGCGACGCGCCACGGATGTTGCGCTGAAGCTGTTCGGCCTCGGACGGCGGCGTGAGCACATCCTCGTCGCCTACGACGACGAGTGTCGGCACGTCGATCGAGGCCAGCAACGGACCGGCGTCGGGCCGCGTCATCATGGCCCGGAGTGCCGAGGCGATCGCGTCGGCGGGCTGGGCTTCTATGCGCTGCCGGCACAAGGCGACGATTTCAGGCCGGTCGCGCAGGCTTGTGGCGCCGAGCAGCTTGGGAAGGACCTCTTCTGCAATGACCGCGGGGCCATTCGCCGCCAGCGTGTGCAGCATCTTCTCCCGTCCGGCGCGTGCCTCTGGACTGTCGGCGCTACTCCGTGTGTCGGCCAGGAGCATGCCCTCGATCAGTGGCCGCTGCCGGCGCCAGAGGGACAGCAGCACGTAGCCGCCCATCGAGAGTCCACCAAACACGGCCTTCGGGATACCGAGTGTTCCCAGGAACGCCGACACGTGAGCGGCGAAGGCCTCGACGGTCGCGTCGCCGTGCAGGTCGCTGCCGTCGAAACCGGGAAGGGCGGGAACGAGGACTCGCCAGTCGGGAAAGGCATCGAGTTGCGACTGCCAGATGGCGGCCCCGACGGGAAACGCGTGCAGCAGGACCAGCACCCGTGGCGAATCGGGATCGCCACCCGAGTGGTAGCGGACCGAGTGGTCGCTCACGACGATCGATTCGGTCCGCATTGAGAAGGCCTCAGGCATCAGGCTTCTGGCCACAGGGCTGGGCCAGGGCAGGAGCCTGAGTGACTCAGGCCTTAGACAAGCCTGAGGCCCGAGGCCTGCAGCCCGAGGCCTACTGATTTTTGAACGTATCACATGACTCGATGCGACCGCTTTCGAGACCACGGCGCAACCAGGCGATACGCTGCTCAGACGATCCATGGGTGAACGATTCGGGTGCCACCCGCCCTTCCGATTGCTGCTGCAGGCGATCGTCGCCAATCGCCGCGGCCGCACGAAGACCTTCTTCGGCGTCGCCTGGTTCCAGCAGGTTGTCGCGTGCGGCGTGATGTCCCCAGACCCCGGCGTAACAATCGGCCTGCAGTTCCTGCCGCACCGAGAGGGCATTGCCCTCCGTACGTCCGCTCCGCTGCCGCGCCGACGAGAGGCGGTCGGACAATCCGGTGAGCGTCTGCACGTGGTGCCCCACCTCGTGGGCGACGACGTAGGCCTGGGCGAAGTCGCCTGGCGCGCCGAAGCGCTGATCGAGATCGCGGAAGAAGGACAGATCGAGGTAGAGCTTTCGATCGCCGGGACAGTAGAACGGCCCCATCTCCGACTGGCCGACGCCACAGGCCGATCGCGTCGCCTGCTCGAAGAGCACCAGCACCGGCGCCTGGTAGGTGGCGCCCTGCGCCGCGAACAGGGTGCCCCACACCTGCTCGGTCGAGGCCAGCACGACGGAGATGAACTTCGACTCGGGGTCCTCTGACCGTAAACCGGTGGTGCCGACTTCATCGGACGCGGGGCCAGGCTGTGAGTTGATGAGGTCGGCAGGATTGGTCCCAGTCAGGGCGGAAAAGAGCAACAGCAGCACCAGGCCGCCAATGCCGCCGCCCACGGGCAGCGCCATTCTCATCCCGCGACGGTCTTCGATATTGCCGCT
>Ga0173480_10000757_pt1 | contig 11257 bp, 9 predicted proteins | sample NitcycUS209509C1_FD_122622 | JGI IMG/M metagenome (GOLD analysis project Ga0173480, IMG submission 122622) | Soil microbial communities from Arlington Agricultural Research Station in Wisconsin, USA - Nitrogen cycling UWRJ-S209-509C-1 (version... | ecosystem: Environmental > Terrestrial > Soil >... | reverse complement strand
CACCCGGCTCGATGACCGGTAAAAATATTTCACTTCCGTTTTTCTCCGAGTTATAATAATCCAGTCCATCGCAAGTGATGCCTCCGAGGTGGACCCGCTGGTAGGCATGATCCCATTGATTGATTGGCAGTAAAATAAATTTTTGTTCAATGCCCCAGATATCGGGCAGGGTAGTGATAAACGAACTGTCTATGGTGTACCACCGTTCGAATTCATTTTGTTGTTTCTGGTCGATGACGGAATAGAGGACTGCACCGCTTTCTCCAACCGTATGCGCACCAAATTCACTGAAAATATTAGGTTCCGGGACCTGGCGTTCGTCACATATTTTCTTGATGGTGGAAATGATTTCGCCAATGAGATAATCATAGGGTATTTCTTCTCCAAAACCTTCATGAATTTTAAGGCCGCCGCCGATATTGATGGAATCCAGGTCAGGGCTATACTGTTTCAGGTCACAATAGGTATGTACCATTCTTTCCAGTTCATTCCAATAATAGACTGTATCGGAAATTCCCTTGTTGATGAAGAAATGGATCATTTTCAATTTCAAATACGGATGGTCATGGATCCGCTCCTGGTAAAAATCAAGAACTTCGGTGTTCTTGATCCCTAGTCTGGACATATAGATATCTGAGGTCGGATGTTCGGTGATGGCCAGGCGAATGCCAATCTTTAACGTCTGATGATTGATGGCATCCAGCTGGTCGGCTTCTTCTTTATTGTCTAGAACACAAATCAGGTTTTTAAATCCCCTGGCGTTGAGGGCCACAATTCTTTTGAGGTAACCGGCCGGTTTATAGCCATTGGAAATCACATAATTATTTTTCGATATTTTTTTATTCTTATACAGGCTGTCGATGATCTCAAAATCAAATTCGGAGGAGGTTTCGATATGCACCTTGTTCTTAAACACTTCGTCCATGACGAAACTGAAGTGAGAACTCTTGGTACAATAGCAATAGAAATAATCTCCTTTATATTTCAAACGGGAGATATTCTTTTTAAAAAACTCCTGCGCGCGCTTGATCTGTTCACTGATCTTGGGCAGGTAGGTGATCTTCATGGGGGAACCGAATTGTTCAATCAAATCCATGATCCGGATGCCATGAAAATAGAGTTCATTATGCTTCTCTGAAAATCCCAGTTTCGGAAATTCAAAATTTTCCCGGATGAGGTGGCTATAGCTGTCTTTCTTGGTTTTGGATTTATATTTCTTTTTGGGAAGAACGGTCATGGTTGTACGGTGGTTTGGTGATGTTCAAGAAGGGAGGCGATGATATCAAAGGCGATTTGGGCCGTTTTATTCCGGATGTCCAGCAAAGGGCTGACTTCGACCAACTCAAAAGCGATGATATTTATTTCTTTCTGGACATGAATAAAATAATGAAGCAATTGTTTGACATCTGCTACGGTCAGCCCATGTTCTACAGGAGTACCGGTGCCGTAAATGGGTTCAACAGAATTTCGGGTAGATAAGGTTTTGAGATCAATGGGGTGTGTGAGCATCTTATTCAGGTTGACGCCCGTGATGGCATCAATATCCAGGGAGATATAAAGATAATCGTAGCCGTTGTCCTTAAAATAACGGATCGTTTCTTCACCGACTTCCTGCATCGTTTTTTCTACATTATCCTGGTTGCGGATGGTGTTGAAGTATTTATTGTTTCCCTGGGGGCCTTCACCATCACTGTAAGTGTAGTATCGTGTAGGATGTTTCGGTTCGGGTTTGGCGCCGTGTGGTGTTTCCGTATCACGACCGAGCAGGAATTTTTTCTCATGGGGCTCAAAATCACGGATGCCGATGAAGACAAAATCATAGTTCTTCAGATTGTGCTTGTCTTTTGGATCGACAAATAATTTACGCCACTTCTCTTCGATATCTTCTTCCCTGATTTTATTGATTCGTTTTTTATGGTGTTCCAGGTCTTTCAGGGAATCCAGGTTGCTCTGGATACCGCAGGCCATACCCACTGGCATGCCGTGCATATTACCGGATGGAGTGGACCAGGGGCTGTGCGCATCCACGTGGGCATCTATCCAAATGACGCCGAGTTTTTTAGTTGGATCGTATTTGTCCAAGTACCGGCGAATACCGCCGATGGTAGCTGCTGAAGTCGAATGATCGCCGGCAATAATAAAAGGGAATTCATTATACCACAGGGCTTCATAGACTTTACTTTTTATTTTCTTAAAGATATCATCCAGGTAGCCGATGTGGCGGGCGAAACGGTCGTTTTTCAGGGGATCATCCGGTTGCTTTTCCAGGTCCTGGAAGAAGATATCTGAGTTATCCATCTCATCGATGTAGTCGTAGAGGTCCTTGTTGGTGACCACTTTTTCAGTCTCATTGTCGATGAAAATTTTTCTTCTATCCAATTCTCCGGGTTTGGCAGGCTTGGGAGAAATGAGAGCATGGGCTCGTATGGCATCAAATGCCAGTTCGGCGCCGATCTGACCTTTAGCGGTGGGGGCGCAGATCCCTGAGCTGACACCGAGAAAGGTTATTTTTTTACCATTCATAGAGGTTTCCTATGGTTGAAGGAGGCGGGGTGATTTAATGGAGCAAGATGGGGAAATTATGAGGATTTTAAGGGGGGAAATTCTCCACCCCCCGACCCCCTCCAAAGGGGGAGGATGATCCTGCTTAAGAAATGAAAAGGCGTGTTTGGAATCAATGATTTTGCAAATCAATTGATATGCAGGATCAATGTTTAAATCAGATTAATCTTTTGATTTGCAAAATTTATCCTCCCCCTTTGGAGGGGGTTGGGGGGTGGTGCTCGTTTTCAGCGTAATCCTTGAAGAGGAATGTGGGATGGCGCTTGAGTAAATGATGTAAACTAAAATCGCCACCTATAAAATAAGTGGTATTAAGTAACAACCTAAAGAGCTTATTGACACTTTTCGTAAAGCGGCAATTTAAAGATTTGATGGTATATCAATCTCGTGAATAATGCAGTAATTGAACATCCAAATGTCAGAATTTTTGGCACTTATTTGGTATTTGACTTCACCATTGTTCTCTGCAGTATATACAATATTATGCAAATCATTTACGCCTTTATTCGGATTATACACCTCCTTATGAGGATAAATAGTATTAGAAGATCTAGCAATGTCAAATACTCTTGTGAATTGAGGATCCATATATAATTGCAATATATACGTCTTGCCCTTTTCAACCCGAAATGAGATACTGACTTTAGGTGTTCCGGGATATGTTATTCGCTCTTCAGCACTCATTTTGGGTTCAATATATGTCCAAAAATAATAGGTACTCTCCGGTGTTAAGGAACGGATCGAACATGAAGTACATTCCAGTTTGGCCAAATCCCTGATTGTAGCATTTCCTGGAGTTAATTTGGCGGGATATTGTGCATAACTATTAAAGCATATGCATAGCAGGGATAAAATAATAATCGTTTTCATAAATAGAATTTTTAGTAAAAAGTGGAAAAAATGAATCGAACAAAATTTTGTTAATTAAAAAATGGTAGTGACTTTGTTGATGTAAAATTGAGCCCAGGGAGGCGGGCAATCTATACTGATTAATAATGAATTAGACTGGGAGAAATTGTATGGATGCAAAGCAAAATCTGCTAAACCATCTCCTTTTGTTATCGGTGCTCCATTATTAGTTCGGCGGATCCTTTACCTTCCTAGAATAGTTCTAATTTTGCACCTCATTCAAATCTCAAGCAAGTGTTACCACTAAAAGAAGCGACCAGCGAGAAACATAAAATAGCTGAAAGAAAGCCATTTAACGTGCGGATGTTCAGGGGTTTACTCAGCAAGGAGGAGTATGCCTTGTACCTTAACCAGCAACTTCAGATTTTCCAGGTGCTTGAAAGTAAAGGCCTGCCGCACAATAGTTTAATTAGGACAGAAAAAGTTTTGGCCGATCTCGATGAATTGAGGGCTGAAGGTCATGCTTCAGATTTTATACTCAGCAGCACAACAAATTATGTGGATTACCTGGATTCTTTATCCTATGAGCAGGCGCTGCCTCATATTTACCTGAACTACATGGCCATTATGTTTGGCGGACAGATGATCAGGAAATCCGTGCCATCTACTGGCAGGATGTATGATTTTGACAATACGCAGGAAGCGATTCAGTCGATTAGAAGTGTTCAGCAAGATGAATGGGCCGATGAAGTCAATAAAGGATTCGATTTCAATATTTCGATCTTTGAAGAATTGGAAGCTGAATGCCTGAGCAGACAAGTATGATGAAATAAAAGCTATTAAAACTCATCAATAGCTTTCTCGAGCGTACGATCCAGGCCTGATCGCACATCGGAAATTTCATTATAAAAAAGAATGTCCGGAGGAAGGCCGACGCCTTCATACGTTTTGCCGTCCGGCAACAAAGTATTCTGAATGGGGACAGTATAATACCAACCATTGGCTAACTCACGTCCTACAATAGTGGCATGAGCTCCGCAGGTAGTATCACCTACTATGGTGACATTAGGCAGGGTCATAAAGGCCATGACTGCCCGCTCTCCTGCACTGATGGTATACCGGTCGATCAGTAATACAATGGGTTTGTTATAGTATTCTCCTGCCGGTTCAACATACCATTCTGTCCAATCCGTAAAATCTTCCGGCCCTGTTCCGTTTTTCGTTCTTGAACTGAAAGCTAGCCGCTTCTCATCCACCAGTCGTCCCATCTCGGAATAACAATAAGTGAAATCTCCGCCCCCGTTGTGACGCAAATCGATGATGATTCCCCTGGAATCTGAATTAGCATTCAGAAACTCATCCAACCTAAAGAAATTATCACCAATATTATTAAAATAGAAGTACCCGATGTTTTCACCGCGGATCGTGCCATTGACAAATTCATCCTTGAGCAATGTATACCCGGGTTCGAGGTAATTATTGGTGATGTTATCGAGATTGAAGAGGCTGTCATTGATCTCGTTATTGCGGAGGTAATTGGCATTGACTCCATCCCTGCCCGGAGCGGTAAGATTGACGTGTCCATCATCCGTTGTGGCGAGCATCGAGTTTATCACAGCAAACAATTCATCATCAGATGTCGAGGCAGTCACCTGTGGCCGGTAGGTGGCATATAATGCATCCCAATCAATTCTTCTTTCGGCGGTCGGTCCATAATCTTCATTGAAGACTTTCCAAAGGTTCTCAAATAACGATTCAGGATCGTTGGCAGGCTCGGGCTGGAAGAAAACCTCTTCACAAGAAGTCAACAACAAACCACCCAGGCAAAGCATTAACCAAAACTTCTTCATGATTATAAAGAGTAAGCGAGATTGAAATAGAAAGTGTTTCGATAGGAGAGGAAGTTGAGTGGCTTCGACTCATGAATAAAACGGAAAGCATATAAGCCCCCGATACTCCAGCGATCACTCAATTGATGCTGATACCCCAGGTTGATCTCCAGTTGCTGGATGCGGTTCAGGGTTTGTAAGTCTCCATCACCCAGGAAAGCAAAAAAGGTCTTGACGCCATTATGGTCAAAATTGTTTTCAATATACTCATCATCATTGGCGAGATAGGGCGACCTGGCCACCTGTGACACTAAAGGAAATAAAACCTTACCCGTCAACTTACTTTCTGGCGTGATGTGGTATTGATAATCTGCCCAGAGGCCAAGACTGAATGGAGCTATGTATCCGCTGGTGCCGATCCAGGCATAATTATAAGATATAGCCTGGACGTCAGCTTCAAAAAATCCCCCTAACGTAAATTCATCTCCCTCTCTTTTGACCTTCATTTTTTTTCCAAGGCCATAAGTAAGGTTGACGAGCGTGATGTTGTGCGGATAGGTAATATCATCTTCGTTATAGGTATAAGATGGAACCAGGATGGGATTATAGGATCCAAAATCAAGTGCGACAAACTGATCCGATTTTTTCCCCCAGTCATATTGCAGGCCGAAGTTGAGGATGGATCCGTCATGATGAACAAACGGGCTGAAGATCTGATCCTGGCGGTCATGGAAGCCATATCCTGCACGAAAAGATAATTCAGAATGTTGCCCATGAGAGATTAGGGGAATAAGCAGAAATAAGAAACATAAAGGGATGAATGCAAAAACCTGGACGTGGTTTTTGCGAAATCCTTTTGTTAGAATCAGGATACCATTCATATAGTTTGTCCTCGTGAAAATAATATTGCAAAGGTAAAACAGGGTAGGTTGCCGCCCTATTTGGAGCTGGTTAAAGAAATCGTAATGAATCGTTATAAATCATCAAAAATGTAATACCGATTAACTCCGCTCTTTAGAGCGGAGTTAATCTACCTTCTATTTATATTCAAAAATATGAACAGCCTACGTCTATGCATTTATAAATAAAAAACGGCCACCTGTAGGTAGCCGTTTTTTATAACCAAAAAATAATTTTTAAATCTTATTCTCCCCGGCCTCCAAAAACAAACCTCGCGTTAACGCCCCATCCACCTGCTTCAAAATCAATGTTATCATCAAAATAGTAGGTAGGCCGCCAATCCGCACCGATGGCTAAGGGTAAATTATTAAAATGGAATTCAAGACCCGCTTCAGCACTGAGTCCCCAGAGGAAATCTTCAGTGAATAAAAACGAGGGACCTAATCCAAGGTAAAAGCTTAAACCCCCATCACCTAACCCCCGGTTTACAAAATCAAACAAGACCTCCAGGCCAAAATTACTTCCAAAGCCGAGATCGGCGTGGATCCGGGTGGCTGAGCTGCTACGCAAAATCAAGTCTAATGCAATATCATTTCCAAGAACATCGCCCCCCCGGATACCGGCCTCCTGGGAAAATCCTGCATAGCTGATGAAGAGAAAAGAAGAGAGAATGAACAGCTTTTTCATAGTGAATTGGGTTTAGTGACATTATTAATTACTGCAGTACAGTGCATTCAAATGGCATCGATAGGATGCGAATGCAACTCACTGCAGTATACTGCTAGGAGATAACTGAGTGCTAATATAACGAAATTCCCTATGTGTAGCTATTGAGTGAAAACTTCATTGAAAAAATTATTTAGGGCCCAGGACGAAAGGCAGGACGATAGTTCACAGGGATATCCATAACTCACTCTTCGCTTTTCACTCTTCACTTCTATCTAAGCGGGCTCCACGAAATACATATTGACCATTCCTTTGTGCATGGCCTCGATTTTCCCCTGATATGTGCAAGTAGAAATAAAAAACGGCCACCCAAGAGTGACCGTAAATCTATATGGATAGGATTCTTTTAGAAAGGAAGCTTCAAAAAACAAACCGGCCATTGATTCCAAACCCGCCGGCTTCAAAACTGGAGTCATTCACAACATAGAACGTAGGACGCCAGTCTGCTCCTACGGCTATGGGTAAATTGCTGAAATGGTATTCAAGTCCTAATTCACCACTGAATCCCAGGTAAAAGGGATCGCTAAATAGCATCGAGGGTCCAAGCCCTAAATAATAATTGAAGTTTTCCCCAATCGGCAGGTAAAAAAAATCCCACAGGATCTCCAGTCCAAATTCAGATCCGAAGGAGAAGTCAGCATGGAGGCGATGAAATTTACCACTGCTAAAGACAGCATCCAGGGCAATATTATTCCCCAGTACATCGCCGAAGCGGACACCAATTTCCTGCGAAAATCCAGCACAGCTAAGGAATACAAAAGACGTGAGTACAAGTAGCTTTTTCATATGGAAGGCTAAAATAAACCCAATATGCCTGTATGCCAATTAAAAAAATTGAATTCACGAAAGCTTTATTAATCCGTCACTCCCGGTTGCCATCGAGACCATGACTCAAAATGCAATTTCTTCGGAAAGGGGAATAAAAAACGGCCACTCGAAAGTAGCCGTAAGATTTATAGGATTATATTATGGTTGAATTAGAAAACAAACCGGGCATTAAATCCAAACCCGCCGGGTTCAAAATTGGAGTCTGGCGTAAGAAAGAAGGTAGGGCGCCAGTCTGCACCAACCGCTATTGGAACACCATTGAAATGATATTCAACACCTAGTTCGCCGCTGATTCCAAATAGTAGGTCATTACTAAATAAGAATGAGGGACCAACGCCTATATAATAGTAGAAAGCCTCCCCGCCGAAGGGTCTGTAAACAAAATCCCATAAGAGCTCAAGGCCAAAATCATTTCCGAAGGAAAGGTCAGCATGGAGGCGATGAAATTCACCGCTGCCAAACATGGCGTCCAGGGCGATATTGTTGCCCAGGACATCGCCAAAGCGGACACCGAGTTCCTGGGAAGATCCTATGTAGCTACAGAAAATAAAGGATGACAGAATAAGAAGCTTTTTCATATTGATTTGAATTTAGTTAGTTAATGATTTTGGGTTGTCCAATATATGTAAATGACATCCTGAGATGCATTTACAATTCAGTGGAAAAAATTAAGGGTGACGTTGGAATACTAAAATAACCAATTTGCGGTTGCATTCCTATTTAACAAACCGCATTATTGACAATTTGTTCAGGAAAAATTGGCCAAAGACCATAAGAAGAGCCCGTGGAGAATGGATTATAACGTCATAAGCGCTAATAATGTTCAGAAGTTAGCCTCCATATTTAGTGATTTTTTTGACAAACCGGACTTCTCCTGAATTGATTACAAATGATTTAATCATAACCATACATTTTAAAATTTGCACTACTTGGCACTAATTAAGGTCTGATTGTAGAACCACTTATTTGAACACACCGTTGTTATCCGTCCGGGTCATAACAATATTGAAGTTGTAAGTACCTGTGATGATATTGTCATCATTATCATCCTTCAGAATATTTTGTCCACGAGAAACAATGGAATATCCAAATCCCTTGAAAAGCAATTGATCACCCTGTTGATTTATTTTTAAAAGAATAATGCCGCTTTCGCCCGAGAGAGGTGATTCAGATGAACCGGTAATGATAAGGGTGCCATCGGCATTGATCTGCATGGAGTTGCCCTTTTCGTCCAGGGAAACTTCACCATATTCCTGTTCCCAAAATACATTTCCAAAGTTATCGGTCTTGACCACCAATATCTGATCATCATCAACCTTGGTTGTTCTTCCGCAAGTCATTAGGTCCCCATTGGATAATTCAACTGTAGATAGGCCGGATTTCCCTGTGGCAGGTCCTATTTTTTTATTCCAAACCAGTGTTCCGTCGGGGCTGAGTTTTAATAGGTATACTTCCTTTTCTGAGGCCGTGTCCCGGTTGGTGCCGGTGACAAGGTATTCTCCATTTTGAGTTTGCAAAACATGGTAGGGCATTTCCTCGTCTTCTTCATTATAAGTTTTTGTCCAAAGGGTGTCGCCATCGGTATTGACCTTGATTAAATAAATATCACTATATACATCCTGCGTAAAGCTGTAAGTAATTCCGCAAATGAGCAAGTTGCCGTCCTGGGTGTTGGTGATGTAATAACCATAATCGTCTTCGCTTCCTCCATAGGTTTTGGTCCACAGGGTATCTCCATTTGAGTTTAGTTTGAGCAATAGGACGTCAAATTTATTTTCGGTTTCATTTTTTTCGGTGAATCCGCAAATAAATATATCCTGGTTGGCGGATTGTGCTATACCTGAAGCGTAGTTATAATAACCAGGATCAATATCTTTTTGCCAAATCAGCGAACCAGTCTTTGAAATTTTGAGGACTACAGCATTGCCAAGATGATTTCCACAAATCAGGAGATTGTTATCTGCAGTAATAATGGTGGAGTTGTCATTGGAGCCAATATCTCCCTGGAAGGAATGGAAGGTTGGTTCAGGTTCCGGAACAGGATCAGGATCATCTTTTTTGCAGGAGGAGAGGAGGAGAAGAGTTAGCAAGGGTAGAAGTAAAAGTTTCATTTTTAGGCTTTAAATAATATTACGATTCTTATTTTCAAAATTACAGCTTTTAGAGCTATTGATGAATAACTCAGTACTCAAAGCGCAGCTTTGATGACACCAAAACGTCGGTTAACCGACGCTTAACGGCTGAAACAATTTCGATGGGGCCAACTGCTGACTGCCTACTGCCAACTACCTTTTCTCCGTACCTTTTCCCCGTCATTTCATTGCATGAGGCTTAAAAATTTTCATATTCGTTATCTGTTTTTTAGAATGATGCTGGGCTGCCTCTGCCTTGTATTCATTCACTCCAATTCATATTCCCAAAACCTGGTCCCCAATCCCAGTTTCGAGACTTTCTCCATGTGTCCTGCCGGTGCAGGTCCTGTCGGACCGATGGTCTGTACGCCGTGGATTTCAATCCAGACAGCCGATTATTATCATACCTGTTCAAGTGATTTATTCTCCAGCGCTCCAACTAACGTAACGGGCTATCAACCACCCCGTACAGGCAATGCCTATTCCGGGGAACATTTTTTTATCGGCGATTACCGGGAATATATCCAGGTGCAATTACTGCAAACGCTTACTGCAGATCAATGCTATAAAGTCAGCTTTTACATCAACCTGGCCAACAACAGTTGCGGCGTCAACCAGGCGGGTGCCTTGTTCACACCCAATGCAGTGGCCAATCCTTTGGGTATGAATCCACAGATTGATTGGAGTGGGAATTATTTCAGCGATACGGTCAATTGGGTGCACATCTTTGGATATTTTATCGCGAATGGTACCGAATCCTTTATCACAGTCGGCAATTTTCATATCAGTTCGCAAACGTCATTTGATCCAAACTGTGATGATCCGTTTATTGCTTACTATTTTATCGAAGATGTATCGGTTGAAGCCGTCAACCAGGAAATGATTGATGTGGACCTTGATGGGCCTGTGGTGGCATGCGATTCATTTCTCATTGAACCTGATATTAATCCCGATGTCGAAGACGTGCTGTACGAATGGAGCACTGGAGCCATTGGTCCTACCTTGATGGTTTACAGTTCAGGAACGTATACCGTGACTGCAACTTATGGATGCAACACAGATGTCGCTGAAATTGAAGTAGAAATCACTAATGTACCTCCTGTGGAGGTTGGTGATGATGTAACCATTTGCCCGGGAGATGTATATACAATCTCTCTCGATCCGGATTCGGGCACTTATGAATGGCAGGATGGTTCCAATGACTCAGATTATGCGATCACGGACGATGGGGTGTACTCTGTGATCCTGGATAATGGTTGTTATCTCACCTTTGATACTTTAGCAGTTACGGTTTTGCAGCCTCCTTCACCGTTTAGCCTGGGGGTGGATACTTTTATATGTGAAGGTGAAGATTTTGATATTGTGTTTGATCCCACCTTGGGCGATTTTGAATGGCAGGATGGTACTTCCAACAGTGACTACACTGTAGAT
>Ga0173480_10000756_pt1 | contig 11258 bp, 11 predicted proteins | sample NitcycUS209509C1_FD_122622 | JGI IMG/M metagenome (GOLD analysis project Ga0173480, IMG submission 122622) | Soil microbial communities from Arlington Agricultural Research Station in Wisconsin, USA - Nitrogen cycling UWRJ-S209-509C-1 (version... | ecosystem: Environmental > Terrestrial > Soil... | reverse complement strand
AGATGTGGCTGCATCTTTTAATATGTCTATACTTAGAATGTCGGTTGGAGCAATATCACTAATACTATTTACGGGAAAACCGTCGACAATGTATAACGGTGAATTATCCTGTGTCACGGAACCTCCTCCACGAACACGTATAACAATTTCAGCTCCTGGAGCACCGTCGGTAGTTGTAACCTGCACACCCGCGAGTCGTCCTGTTAACGCCTCGGCTACACTTGAAACAGGTATTCTTTCCAGCGTGCTTCCCGGCAATGAAGCAATCGCACCGGTAATGTCCCTTTTCCTGGCGGTGCCATAGCCTACTACTACAATATCATCTAATGTAGAAGATGTTTGCGGCATATATATTTCCAGCACTGACCGGTTGCCCACCGCAACTTCTGTATTGCCGAATCCCACACTTGAAAAAACTAACACAGAATTATTGTTAGGAACGGAGATTGTAAAATTGCCTGCTGTATCTGTCCTGGTAATTGTCTCACCTCCTTTCAACCTCACCGTAGCCGAAGAAACTGGCTCCGTAGAACTTTCTTTTGTAACACGTCCGGTCACCTGCCGGGGCTGTGCCCAGGTGTAGGTACACGTTATAGAAAGCAAAATAAATAAATAGATTCTCATTTTCATATGCAAGCTTGTTTGTTTAAAAAAAATTCTTGACTTATTTCAATTTTTATTATCTCAAATCTTTCAACGGAGCAGGGTCCATATCGGTATAATTATAATTCTCTCCGGCCATGCCCCATATAAAACCATAGGATGCAGTGCCACAGCCTGAATGAATAGACCAGGGTGGTGAAAGAACTGCCTGGTGGTTGGCAATTAATAAATGTCTTGTTTCCTGTGGCTGGCCCATAAAATGAAACACTCTTTGGTCTTCTGCCACATCAAAATAAAAATAGGCTTCCATTCTGCGTGTATGCGTGTGCGAAGGCATCGTATTCCATACACTACCTGTTTCCAGTATGGTTAAACCCATTACCAACTGGCAGCTGGCAATACCTTCTGCATGAATGTATTTATAAATAGTTCTGCGGTTGGCAGTTGAACCATCGCCTATAGTGGCAGGCATGGCTTCTTCTTTGGTTAATTTTTTATTGGGATAAGTTTGATGTGCAGGTGCTGATAGCAAATAAAATAAGGCTGGATTATTTTTATCAGCAGATCGAAAACGAACTTCTTTAACTCCTTTCCCAATATATAGAGCATCAAGTTTTCTTAAAGAAAAAGTTTCATCACCTGCTTCCACTACTCCATCACCACCTATATTAATAATTCCGAGTTCCCGTCTTTCTAAAAAATAATCTGCCCTTAACTCAGCATCTGCTTCCAGTAAAACTGTTTTGGCAATTGGTTTTACACCACCCACAATTACACGGTCATAATGAGAATACACCAGGCGCACTTCATCGTTTACCATTAAGTTTTCCAAAAGAAAATTGTCCCGCAAATCCTGCGTACTCATCCCGGCCGTTTCTTTCGGGCTGTTTTGAAATCGTACTTCCATATAGCAATCAATCTATTTTCTTATTACTTATTTCTTGTTTGTTATGGCTTATCTCCCCATCCATCCTCCATCAACTGTCACAATAGTTCCATGTACATAAGCGGCAGCATCGGAACATAAAAAAACAGTTACTCCTTTAAAATCGTCAACCTCTCCCCACCGTCCTGCTGGTATCCTATCCATTATCGATTTACTTCTCGCCGCGTCGTTTCTTAAAGCTTCCGTATTGTCGGTAGAAATATAGCCGGGTGCTACTCCATTTACATTTATACCCTTTGATGCCCATTCGTTAGCAAATGCTTTTACCAGGCTGGCAATAGCACCTTTGCTTGCGGCATAACCCGGAACAGTAATACCACCCTGGAATGAAAGTAAGGAACAGGTGAATAAAACTTTGCCCCAACCTCTTGCTAACATTTCTTTTCCAATTTCACGGGTAAGTATAAAAGGTGCATCAAGATTGATGCTTAATACAGGATCCCAGTATTCGTCAGGATGTTCTGCCGCCGGCTTACGCATGATAGTTCCCGCATTGTTTACCAGTATATCTATTTGAGGATGTTCCTCTTTCACTTTCGTTATAAATTCATATAAGGCAACACGATCTCCCAGGTTAGCTGCGTAGCTCCAAAACTTTCTTCCTGTGGCAACGACATCTTTTTCAGTTTCGCTTCCCGGTTTTAAGGAGTTGGATACTCCAATAATATCAGCGCCTGCTTCTGCTAACCCAACTGCCATAGCCCTGCCAATGCCACGGCTACATCCTGTAACCAATGCTTTTTTACCGCTTAATTCAAAGCGCTTTGTAATATTCATGCTGATTTTAAATTAATTGGTACCCGGTTTTTGTTTCCTTCAACGAACAAGTCTACAGATAAAATACCATGTTTGATGACGATAATTTTTATTTTTTTATGCAATCGTTCCCGATAGAAATTGCTTTCAATACTACTCTAAAAGTCTAATCCCTAAAAAATCAATACATTTAAGTTGCTTACAGTTTACATCAGTAGCATTTAGAGAAGATGAAGTTTGATTCTGTCACTATAAAAGACATTGCTAAGGAACTGAACCTATCTACGTCTACAGTTTCCCGGGCCTTGCGAGGGAGCTATGAAATTAGCCCGGAAACAAAAAAACTCGTGCTTGAATATGCTGAAAAAATAAACTATCGTCCTAATCCTATTGCACTTAGTTTAAAAGAAAGGCGAAGCCGTGCCATTGGCGTAGTAGTTAGTGAAATTGCCAATAACTTTTTTTCGCAGGCAATCAATGGTATTGAATCAATCGCCTATAATAGGGGTTATCACGTAATTATTGCCCAGGCTCATGAATCAAGAGATCGCGAAATTGTGAATGTTCAACACCTTGCATCAAGGGCTGTTGACGGCTTATTGGTTTCCGTCTCCAGTGAATCAGAAGATATCTCACATTTTAAAGAGTTACACGATAAGGGTTTGCCAATTGTATTTTTTGATCGAATTACGGATGAAATAGAAACACATAAGATTACTGCCAATAACTACCTTGGTGCTTTTCATGCTACGGAACATTTAATTTATCAAGGATATAAACGGATTGCGCATATAACTAACTCAACACATTTGTCAATTACCAAAGAACGCTTACGCGGTTTTAGAGAAGCTTTGGAAAAACATGATATCCCTTTTAATGAAAATCTTGTAAAATATTGCAACCACGGAGGCATGATTTCAGAAGAAGTGGAACTGGCAGTTAAAGAAGTTTTTGCTTCCAAACCAAAACCCGATGCCATCTTTACAGCAAGCGACCGGATTACAACAGTTTGCCTTCGTGTGCTAAAGGAGGCCAAACAAAAAAAATTCGATGTTGGTATTATCGGTTTCACCAACACTAACCTTGCAGATTTGTTTCAACCGACTTTATCGGTCGTTCGTCAACCTGCGTTTGAGATCGGCCAGGTTGCAATTGAAATGCTGATACAAATTATTGAGAGCAAAAGACCAATTGCCGATTTTGAAACTAAGATTTTAGAAACAGAATTGATTATTCGCGAATCATCGCAAAAAAAAGTGCTTGCCTGATTGTTGTTCCAGTATAAACGCTGCAACTAAGAGGCTTTTCTCGAACGATTAGCCCGAAATTCTCACCATTTATTGTCTATTGTTAAGATGTGGACAACTGTGTGCTCAATGGGTGCAGAACCAAATTTGGAAACAATATTCCACCGTACTTACCTTAGCAGTAACAATTGAAAGACACAGAAATCCCTCAAAAGAAGACTGTGAAAATCGGTTGAAAAAAGCATCGGGTTAGTAAGTAGTATAGGCCTCGGCTTATACAAAAAACAAACTTGGTGCTTTTGCTTTTTTTATATCCCCCAGAATCAACTATTGAATTAAAACACAACTTTAAGCCGCGAATAATAATAAAAGTCGTCCAAGCGGGGGAGGCACGGTGTTTTTCTCAAATGATTTAATAAGTCGTTCCACGTTTTGCAGCGAGTTTCCCTGTGTGAGTGAACATTTTCTTTGTGCTCTTTTTGTCGAAAAAGAAATTCTTTTGAAGAGAACTACCGAAAAATAATAAAACTTTTCTCCTATTTCCCCACGGGGCAGATGAAAAAATAGTTTTTAAATAATTGTCCCTTTTTTCTACAAAGGGGCTTTTTTTATTAGCGCTGTGACTTCCCCGGGGTTTTCTTTGCTTTCACAAAAAAGCGGTTTATATTAACGGCAAAAAATTATTTATGGGACTTTTCAAAGGGGGCAATCCTGTTTATTCAGAAAAAACGTTTGATCAGATTTCTTATTCCGGCGGTTACACAATGACGATTCAAGGCACGATGAAAAAATTTGGAATCATGCTGCTCATGGTTTTGATCGCCGCATCATTTTCCTGGAGTTTATTCTATAAGGGTTTCAATGTAATACCATGGATGTGGGGTTCCATGATCGCCGGTTTAATAATAGCACTCATCATCAGTTTTAAAAAAGAATGGGCACCTGCCCTGTCTTTGGGATATGCACTTTGTGAGGGATTGTTTCTTGGTGCTTTATCCGCATTTTTCGACTATGCGTTCAGGGATAGTTATCCGGGCATTATCATGCAAGCCGTTTTACTTACGTTTGGAACTGCAGGTGGGATGTTTTTTCTTTATTACTTTGGAATTATCCGCGCTACCAATACTTTTAAAAAAGTAGTGCTCACTGCAACTGCCGCGATTGGTCTTTTTTATTTACTCTCTATAGTACTCCGCTTGTTCGGTATCCAGATGCCTTATTTACATGACAATGGTATTATCGGCATCGGCATTAGCCTGGTGATTGTTACTATAGCAGCCTTGAATCTGATTCTTGATTTTGACATGATTGAAAACGGTGCTGCACAAGGCGCTCCAAAATATTTTGAATGGTTTTGTGCTTTCGGTTTAATGGTAACTATTGTTTGGCTCTATCTTGAAATCCTGCGCCTTTTATCAAAACTTACGTCAAGAAATTAAGAAGTTTTATTGAACCGGTATTGGTACCAGATAAACTTTATAAAAGCGGAAACTCATAAGTACGCCATTTTCTTGTGCTTCGCTTTGGCGAAACAACGGATTCTGATCTTATAAACAATTTGTTTTCTTCTTGTTTATGTTTTATTTCTGGTTTTGCAGTATCAACAGATAAGGCACTTTCTGCAAGAGCTTCATTGTAGCTGGCAGTTTGGATTGGTTTACTGCGGGTGTGTGTTTGCAAATTCATAATTGAAATAGTTTAGTTTGATGATTAGCAGTACGAAATTATTCAAGCCCCGAATACTTAAACATCAAATCGGGCAAAACCACATTTTAGCTGGATGGAAGTTTCAAAAAATGGGATGAGCTGTATAAATGTTTTTCGGCTAGTGTATTCAAATCATCTGGCAGACACTGCCGAGTGATAAAAAAATTAATAAGCAAGGTTTTGTGGCTAATAATTGCCTGGTGTTTTTGCACCAACACCAAATTACCGGAACTCAATTCAAAATTGGAAAGCTGAATCACGATTTATCAATGATGAACCGATGCGACTACTTACAAAATGGCCGACCAAACTCCTGGCCAGACGGAAATATAGAACTTGAAATTCATCGAGCCTCTGCTCAAACTCGTAATTATTTTGACCGGTTAACGAAAGCAACTGAGAAAACTAAGATAAAGGGCTGCTTTTTGGAGCAGCCCAGTGAAAAATTTGGGGGGAATGACAGGTTAAGTACCGCGTACGGGATTCGAACCCGTATCACCACCGTGAAAGGGTGGTGTCCTAGCCCTTAGACGAACGCGGCTGTTTTTAGGACGGCAAAGATAGGCGTGCACCCCGTGTGCTCCAAAAATAATTCAATAAAAAGCCCCCTAAAAAGGGGGCTCGGAAGTTATAGCAAGCAAAATAATTATTTAAAAGCAACATCAAATTTGCGGAAGATGCTCTTTACGCTATTCTCAATTTCCTTACTTGTAAGGTTTTTGCTGTTTACTTCATCAGTCGTCCAACCCTGCCAAACTGTTTTATTTGTTTTAGCATCTACCATGGTAATGGTAACTGTTCCTTCGCGTATTTCATATTGGTCATTATCATAGCCCAGGAATTGCGAAGGATAACGAAGTGCCACATAGCGGCGTGTATATGGGTTATACAGGTAACGTGTGTAAGGCCTTGAATAAACCAAGTTATTATCCTCCTTAATCGATTTCTCAACCAACACATCGTAGCTTAATAATACATCCGGCCTGTTCTTCGCTTCTCTCCAACCTTGTTTTGCTAATTCTGAATTTACCGACTTACGAACTTTTTGTTCTGTGAAGCTAACCACCTTTTCAACTGAATCGGACTGGGTTTCCGAAGAATTTACCCAAGCGTAAGTTTTGTAATGACTAAAGTTTACAGTGTCATCCTTTTCTATATGCGCCACGCTTCCGCAGCTTGCCAGCACTAAACCAGCTATTACTAATAGCCCGAAAAACTTAATGTTTTTCATAGTCTTTACTCCTTTTTTTAAGTATCCTTAATACGTCAAAGACTATGCTGATGTTATAAATGATTTGTGAAAGTTCCGAGCGCTGAAATGTTACAAAACCCTTTGTAGTAAAGGGTTTGTTAAGATTGAGATGAAAAAAAAGAAATGTTTAGGTAAGACCTATTTCATAGTGGCGGGCCGGTATTTCAACATCAAAAAATCCTTTTTTAACCAACCAGTTTTTAAAATCCTGTTGCACATTTAATTCGCCATGAACCAAAAAAAGTTTTTTAACTTCTTTCTTATCCTGGCAAGCTAACCATTGCGACAAGTCTTCATAATCACCATGAGCACTCATACTTCTTATTGCGGCAATTTCGGCATGTACTTCGTGCTGAATGCCAAAAATGCTTACCTCTTTGGCTCCTGCAACTAACCTGCCACCAAGAGAATTCGGCTCGCAATAGCCTGTCATTAAAATTGTATTTCTTGAGTTTTCAATATTATTACTGATATGATGTTTTACTCTTCCTGCTTCCGCCATGCCGCTGGCAGAAATAATAACACAGGGCTCATTACGATGATTCAATAGTTTAGATTGTTCCACTGATTCTATATAACGCAAACCGGGAAAATGAAGAGGATCATTGTCAGATTCCAATACTTTTTGAATTGTTTTATTAAAGTATTGAGGATAGCGTTTTACCAGGTCAGTAACCTTAATGCTTAAAGGACTATCTAAAAAATAGTCCACTTTTGGCAAACGGTTTTCCAGGTGAAGTTGGTTTAAAGCGTATAAAATTTCCTGTGTGCGGCCAAGGCTAAAAGCAGGCACAATTAATTTTCCTTTTTTTTGAATACAAGTTTTATCTATCCATTGTAAAATATGGTCTATACTGGAAAATATGTCTTCGTGCAGGCTGTTTCCATAAGTTGATTCCATAACAATAAACTGCGCCTGGGAAAAAGTGGCGGGTGAACGCAAGATTACATCACGATATCGGCCAACGTCGCCACTGAAAGTCAATTGTTGCTGTCTGCCATTTTCGGTAATGCGCACATGAACACAGGCGCTACCAATAATATGACCCGCGTCTGTAAATAAAGCTTCTACTCCATCTGTTACAGGAAACCATTCGTCGTATTTATTTTCTACGAAATATTCGAAGGAATTAAAGGCATCTGCTTTTGTATAAAGAGGCTGCAGTAATAATTCCCCTTGCGCCTTTCGTTTTTTGTTGGAGTATTTTATATCACTCTCCTGTATCTCTCCTGAATCTTCAAGTAATACTTTCACTAATTCCTTTGTGGCAGATGTGCAATGTATTGATCCTTTAAAACCTTCTTTCACAAGCTTTGGTATTAATCCACTATGATCTATATGTGCATGCGATAAAATCATAACGTCTACCTGTGAAGGATCGAAACCAAATTCCCTGTTGTATGCATCAGTGTCTTTTCCCATTCCCTGGAACAATCCACAATCCAATAAAATTTTTTTGCTATTCTTTAATGTGATCAGGTGCTTAGACCCGGTTACTGTACGAGCTGCTCCATGGAATGCTATCTTCATTTTAAAGTTTGATTGCGAAAGTTACTGTTTTACTTTAAAGGACCATGTAAACCAAAATTCTGCTACCAATTCATTCTGCTGGTTGTATCCTTCGGATTTTACTCTTATGGTTTGCGGAGTTGAAGTTTCATAAGCTTCATTGATTGTTTGTTTCATAGCTTCTCCTTCTTTACAGGTGAAGATGGTTTTACCAATTGCTTTTTTATAATATTTACTATCTACAGATGTTATAAGCATAGAAGCCGAAGGTTTGCGTTTGTAAACATTTGCCATAGCTAAGGCCCCTGTGCTCATTTCTGCAGCCATGGAAAGGCATGCAAAATAAGTGGAGCGAAAAGGGTTTTGTGTAAGCCATTTGTAAGGCACAGACACAGAACAGACTTCATCATTACATTCTTTAATTCGAATGCCTGCTATATAGGCTGCGGGTAGTTTAGAGAGAAGAAATAAACGGAACTTAAAAGGATTATTTGCGATCAGGAAAAAAGCATTTGAATTGTATTCCGTTGTCGACATTTTTAAACTAATAATTTAAAGTTAGCCATATCAGCTATGAATGAAAACAAAAAACCACAATTGAATCACCACCTTAAGCTACCTGTTCGGCAATAGCTTTTCCAGCAATCCATCCACTTGTCCACGCATGTTGAAAGTTGAAGCCCCCGGTTATACCATCAACATCCATTACCTCTCCGGCAAAATAAAGATTTGAAATTTTTTTACTCATCATAGTGTTAGCATCAATTTCAGATAAATTAATTCCTCCTGCCGTAACAAATTCTTCTTTGAAAGTTGTTTTACCCTTTACTTCCAAAGCATAATCTACCAGGTTTGTAATTAACAGATTTTCATTTTTGGAGTTAAGATCAGCCCATCGTATTTCTTCTTTTATACCTGATTGACCCAATAAAAATTGCCATAGCCTATTTGGCAAAAAGGAAAAATTATGATTGGAAATTCTTTTGTTTGCGAACGAACCTCTGAAAGTTTGAAATTCACTTTTCAATCTTTGCTCATTAAACTGCGGCATCCAATTAATATGAATTCTAAACTCATAGTTCATAATTTTTAATTCTCTTGCTCTCCAGGCACTTAATCTTAGAACTGCAGGTCCACTTAAACCCCAATGCGTAATTAAAACGGAACCTTCTTCCGAAAGTTTTGACCCCTCAATTTTTATCTTAGCATTTTCTACACTAACACCCATCAAGGCAGTAATAGGATGTTTTGGTAACTCTTGCTGTCCGGCAGGCAGGTTAAAAGTAAAAAGGGAAGGCACGGGTTCGGCAATGGTATGTTCAAGGTTTGCCAACCACTGAAACATTGAAGATTTTGGATAGCCCCCGGTTGCAATACAAATGAAGTCTGCAGTTAGCATTCGCGACTCATTAAGCAAAACAGAAAAGGCTTTCTGGGGTTTTGTTTCTGAACTGTTAACTATTCCTTTTACTTCTGCATTCATCATAATCTCCACACCATAACCGTTTGCTTCTTTCATCAAACAATTAATAATTGACTGCGAAGAATCAGTTACGGGAAACATTCTTCCGTCTTTTTCTTCTTTTAAGGGCACACCTCTTTCTTCAAACCACTTAATTGTATCTGTTGTAAAAAATTGATGAAAAGTTTTTTTGACAAAGTTCTGCCCACGTGGATAACGCTTACTCATTTCAGTAATGTCAAAAAGTGCATGTGTTACATTACACCTTCCACCGCCGGACACTTTTACTTTTGATAACAGCTTATTAGTTTTTTCGAGAAGAATAACTTTTAGACCTGGCGTCAGTCGTGCAGCATTAATGGCACAAAAAAAACCTGCTGCACCACCTCCAATAACAATAAGCCGACTCTCTCTCGCTGGAAAATGAGAACTTAAATCCGAACTTTCTTTGTCTTCAGAAAACTTCACTATTATTTTTGAAAGTAATGAGACTATTGGAGTATCCTTCAAGACTACAAAAGTTTTTAAAACTTTTAGTCTGAAACATTCGTCTATATTCTATTCAATTCCATCTTCTGTATGGGAGAATATAAATTGATGTTAGCTTTTTCGGCAGCTTCTATTGTGGTATAATCCGAAAGAATATCTGCTTTTCCTTTTTGTACGCAAACGTCATGTTCAAAATGCACGGAAGGTTTACCGTCGGCCGTACGCACGGTCCATCCATCTTTCTCGGTAAATACATCTTTAGTTCCTAAATTAATCATAGGCTCAATCGCTATTACCAATCCTTCTTTCATTTTTGCTCCAGTTCCTCGTCTGCCATAATTCGGCACCTGGGGATCTTCGTGCATACTTTTGCCTAATCCATGACCTACTAATTCTCTAACCACACCATAACCATATTTTTTTTCAGTATGTTCCTGTACCGCGTAAGATATATCCCCTACCCTATTACCACTTACGGCTTTTTCAATTCCTTTATAAAGAGATTCTTTTGTAACTCTTATCAATTGTACTATTTCATCAGAGGTTTCGCCTAATAAAAAAGTGTAGGCGTGATCGCCGTGAAAACCATTTTTATAAATTCCCACATCTATTGAAATTAAATCGCCATCTTTTAATTCTTTAGTTGTAGGGAAACCGTGAACCACCACATCGTTCACAGAAATACAGGAATTAAAAGGATAACCATGAAAATTTAAAAAAGAAGGTACACCTCCGTTATCATAAATAAATTGTGCTATCAGCTTGTCAATAGATATGGAGGTGATGCCAGGCTTCAATACTTTTGCCACTTCGGTTAAGCAACTGCTTACAAGCAAAGCGCTTTGCCGCATCAATTCAATTTCCTGTGCATTCTTATAATAAATCATACCTCGTCTTTAAAAATAAAAACCTGGCAAGAGCTGTTCTCACCAGGTTTTGATAATCATTTTTATATTCGAATGTTAATATGCCTGGGTCAACGTTTGTCTTCCTTGTATACGGCCGCTTTTCATTAAACCGTCGTATTGGCGCATCAGCAATTGCGTTTCTATTTGCTGTAGCGTATCAAGAATAACTGCTACCATAATCAATAACGAAGTTCCTCCATAAAAAGTTGCAAAGCCCTGTGTTACTCCCAACAACTGTGCAATACCTGGCAAAATGCCCACCAGCGCTAATAACAAGGCCCCGGGCAAGGTTATTCTGTCCATTATTGCTCCGATGTAATCTACCGTAGGCTGACCTGGTTTTACACCCGGAATAAACCCGTTGTTTTGTTTCAGGTT
>Ga0173480_10000755_pt1 | contig 11271 bp, 11 predicted proteins | sample NitcycUS209509C1_FD_122622 | JGI IMG/M metagenome (GOLD analysis project Ga0173480, IMG submission 122622) | Soil microbial communities from Arlington Agricultural Research Station in Wisconsin, USA - Nitrogen cycling UWRJ-S209-509C-1 (version... | ecosystem: Environmental > Terrestrial > Soil... | reverse complement strand
GCCGCCATCCGCGCGGCAGGCGGTGCGCAAGCGGCAGATCCGCCGGGCGACCTCGGGCCGCAATCGTTGATGCAGGGGAAAGGGGAACACCCGGCCACGGCCAAACCCCTCACCGGGATGCCGGCCACCGACGACGAGATACGCGAGAAGTATTTGGAGCGGGCGATCCGCGAGCTCAACCAGATGAGCCGCGAGGTCCAGGAGTGCCAGCACTGCCCGCGGGGCAAGCTGATGCCGGTGCTCGGCTCGGGCCACCCGCAGGCGGACATCTTCATGCTCAAGCATGCGCCGATGGCGTCGGAGATCGAGGAGGGGGTCGCCTTCTACGGTCGCTCCGGCAACGCGCTGATGAAAAGCTTCAAACGGCTCGGCATCGACCCGCTCGTCGTCTACGGGACGCTCTGCGTCAAATGCCCGATCCCGGAGCCCGACCTCGCCGCCGGCGAGTGCGTCGCCCGCCTGGTCGAGGAGCTGGCGATCGTCCAGCCGAAGATCGTCGTCGTCATGGGCGAACCGGCGCTGCGCGTCCTCAACGGGCTCAGCGTCCCTCTTTCACGAGCGATCGAGGGGCGCGAGGGTGAGATCCAGCCCTTCACCCCCACCATTGACGCGCTCTACGTGCCGGACATCGACGAATCGCTCGACGAAGAGGGCGCCAAGCAGCGCTTCTGGCGAGCCTTCAAGCAGCTCGGCGACTGGTACGACGACCTGCCGCCGTACTAGGCGGAGGCTTTGACCGGCTCTGGCTTGCCGTCGGGGTCGTGGCCGTTCGGCTCGGCGAACCTCTCGCCATGGCCCTTCGGCGAGAGGTAGCGGTCGATTACGGCGAGGGCGACGGCGGAGATGACGAAGGTGAGGTGGATCACCGTCTGCCAGAGCATCGTCTCGCTGGAGTGGTTCGAGGCGTTGATGAAGGTCTGGAGGAGGTGGATCGAGGAGATGCCGACGATTGCCATCGCCAGCTTCACCTTCAGCACGTTGGCGTTGACGTGGGAGAGCCACTCCGGCTGGTCGGGATGGTTCCTGAGGTTGATCCGCGAGACGAAGGTCTCGTAGCCGCCGATAATCACCATGATCAGCAGGTTGGCGATCATCACCACGTCGACCAAGCCGAGGACCAGCAACATCACGTCGTTCTCACTCAGGTGACCGACGTCGCTGATCAGGTGCCACAGCTCCTGCATGAAGCGCCAGACGTAGACGCCCTGCGCAGCGATCAGCCCCAGGTACAGCGGCGCCTGCAGCCAGCGGCTGATGAAGATCGTGCTGCCGACGGTGCGGGCAAGAGGACGGTCGATGTGGGCTTCGGCGGCGATGGGCCGCGCATCCTAACCAGGACTGCTTCCGGAGCACCTAAAGGCTATCTATAACAGTTCTTGACTAATCCGACCCTTAGGAGGACGATCGAACTCCCGGCTTACGTAGGAGAGGGAGAAACTCATGAAATACGCAAGGATCTTCGGCCTCGCTGCTTTCGCGGCCATGGCCCTGACGGTGTTCGTCGGAGCTGGCCCCGCCTCGGCGACCGTGCTCTGCAAAGAAGCGGCGACGAGCGGTTGCCCCGACCACTATACGGCGGGGACCGCTATACACATCACGCTCACTTCGGGCACCACCTTGGTCTTCGAGAGCTCGGGCGGCACCGTGCTCGATACATGCACTGAATCGACAATCAAAAGCAAAACTGGAAATACAGGCGGTTCGAGCGAAACAGTCAAAGGGGATATCGAAGCACTGACCTGGGGCAGCTGCACCCGGACGACCACCACGTTGAGTGTTGGCTCACTCGAATTCCACCACATCCCTGAAACCACCAACGCCACACTTACAGCGACCGGCAGCACCGAATTCACAATCGACACCATTTTCGGCAGCTGCATCTACGGGTCCGGACCTGCTCTTGATCTCGGCACCGTGACCGGCGGCAACCCGGCGACCATTAGCATCAACACCAACCTCCCGAAGATCAGCGGCAACTTCGCTTGCCCGACCTTTTGGCGAATGACAGCCAATTACACGTTCACAGCGCCGAAACCGCTCTACATCAGCGCCAGCTGAGCTCGCTCTTAGCCGGAGTCCAGTCCAGCTTATGCAAAAGGTCTTTTGACTAATCGCCCTGGGGGTGGTAAATATTCCCTGGGCAGGCCAACCCCCAGCGCTGTTGCGCCGGATAAGGAGAAGAGCATGAAGCACCTCAAGATCTTTGGCCTTGCCGCCATCGCGGGAATGGCCCTGGTGGCCTTCCTCGGAGCCGGATCGGCTTCGGCGACCAGGCTTTGCTCGACAAACACAAGTCCATGCCCGGAAGCATGGAACTACTTCACCGGGACCAACGTCTCTATGTCGCTGCAGGAATCGAGCACGCTCGAGACGACCGGCGGCACGGTTCTCGATACATGCAACGAAGCGACCCTTCAAGGTCCGACCACGACTTTCGGTGGGGCGACTGAAACAGTGAAGATTCTCCTGACCTCCGTAACTTGGGGAAGTTGCACCAGAACCACCAATACCCTTTCCAATGGGGAACTGGAACTGCACTGGAGCGGAGCAACCGGCAATGGGACAATCACAGGGCGAGGCACCGAATGGACAGTGAACACCGTCTTCGGTACCTGCGTTTACGGCTTTGGGCCCTTCGGAGTGGATCTTGGCACTGTCAAAGGAGGCAATCCGGCATCGGTGAGCATCAATGCCCTCATTCCCAAGATCAGCGGCAACTTTGTCTGCCCATCTGAAGCCAGGTGGACAGCCAATTACAGGGTCACATCACCATGGCCGCTTTATGTGGTGACAGCCTGAGTCAACAGGAGCTGATTTGAGGCGTTCCCGTAAGCCTCAGTCGGCGGGAGCGGCGGCCTCGGCGGGGGCGGTCATCGGATCGACCTTCGCTGAGGCCAGGCTCCTCACACCCTGCGCGGCGATCAGGCCCAGGTAGAGGGGCGCCTGCAGTCAGCGGCTGGTGAAGATCGTGCTGCCGACGGTGCGCGCCAGCGGTCGGTCGATGTGAGCTTCGGCGGCGATGGGCCGCGCACGCTAGTCAGCGCACCTTAGAGGCGTCTAAAGATCTCATCTCAAATATCCTTGACTATTGTTCCCAGCAAGAGGAGAATGGGATTCTGGTCACTACGAAAGGGAGAGTCACCAAGCGGGAGCAGCCAAAGGCGACCAGAAGCCTGACCTAGGATGGCTGTGTCGTAACACCCACACATTGGCACTCACTGTTCGGGTTTCCCTAGCCCAACACCGGCTCTCGGCATCAGTGCTGCTCTACTTTGGTAGGTCGATCAGACAAGACAGTAGCTACCAGTGAGAGAAAACGTGAAAATCATCAAGACAGTCAGTTTCGTCGTTATGGCCATGACTCTCATGGCAGTCGTCGGGGTGAGCGCCGCCACTGCGACCGTAATGTGCAAAAACGGTGTGAGCACAACCTCATGCACGGAACCCTATGGAGCGGGCACGGTGATCGAAGCGACGCTGACCTCAGGTACCACCATGATCCTCGAGACTGCCGGCGGCACCATTCTCGATACATGTACTAGCTCTACGATGAAAGCCATTACCGAAAATAAAGGAAGCGCAGTAGAAACATACATTGACGACATGACCTCTCTTACCTTCGGGAACTGTACGCGCACGACCAATACGGTCACACTGGGCTCTTTAGTGACTCACCACATCTCTGGGACTGACAATGGAACCGTGACAGCCTATGACCCAACTCACGTTACAATCGATACCATCTTCGGAAGCTGTACTTATGGCAACGAAGGCGAACTCACCTTGGGAACCTTAAAAGGTGGAAACCCTGCAAGCATAACCATCAACACCAACGTATCGAAGATAATGGGCAACTTCGCCTGTCCCAATCCGGCTCGCTGGACAGCCAGTTATACGGTCACAGCGCCTAAACCTACATACCCAGCGGCCGGCTGAGTAAAAGTCCACCTTGGCGAATCATCAGCTCGTAGGACCAGGGGCGGCGGCCTCGGCGAGGGCGGTCATCGGATCGACCTTCGCCGAGGCCAGACCCCTGACGACGATGGCGTCCAGGGCGGTGTAGGCGGCCAGGGCTGCCTGAGCCGCCTCGGCGTCCGAAGCCGCCACGCCTACCGTGCCCTCGGGCTCGCCAAGGCGGTCGAAGTGGTCTCGGTAGCCCTTGTGGAGGTCGCGGTAGAAGGACTCCTCCTTGGCGAGGCGGTCGGCGGCGTCGGGGCCTACGGCGGTGCGGACGTAGCCGAAAACTGGTGGGGTGTCGCGGCCGGCTTCGGCGGCTCCCTCCTCGACCTTGGCGCGGGCGCCGGCGGCGAAGTCGGGGGTCATCCAGTTGAAAAAGACGCCGTCGTATGAGCTGCCCGCGAGGGCGCACATCTTCGGGCCCATCGCGGCGAGGACCAGTTTCACCTCGGGCAGCAGCTCGCGCAGCTTCGGCTCCGCCTCGCGCATCGCGGTCAGCGGCTTCTTGTTGAAGCCGGCGCCGACGCCGAGCCAGAGCTTGCTCTTGTCGATGCCGAACTCCTCGACGTCGGCGGCGATCTGCTCGGGCGGGGTGCGGTCGAGGGCGATCACGGCAACGCCGAGGTCGACCGCGGGCGCCGCGGCGGCGAACTCGGCCAGCGTCGCCAGTCCTTTCGCGCCCGGGTGGTCGTTCGACCACATCGAGTCGTAGCCGAGCTCGGCGCAGCGAGCCGCCAGCGGTCGCGCCACCTCCGGGTCCAGCCCCGCCGCGACTCCGAATCCCCTACTCGCCATCAGTCGTCGCCTCCTCGCCTTCGCTTTCGGGAACGGCTACCCGCTTGGCCTGGCGCTCAAAGAGGGCCACGCACTCGATGTGCGGGGTCTGGGGGAACATGTCGACAGGCCGCACGCGGGTCAACTTATAGCCGGCCTCTCCCAGCTGGGCCGCGTTCGGGGCCAGCGTCGTCGGGTTGCAGGAGACGTAGACGATTTTCTCCGCCTCGCACTCGATCACCCGGCGGACGATTTTCTGCGAGAGGCCGGCGCGCGGCGGGTCGACGACGACGACGTCGGGCTTGCCGGCTTTCTCGACCAGCGGCCGCACCCCGGTGCGCGCGTTGGCGGCCATGAAGTGGGCGTTCTCGACTTTGTTGCGGCGGGCGTTGCGCTCGGCGTCGGTAATCGCCTCGGGGACGATCTCCAGCCCCCAGACCTCACCGGCCTGGCGGGCCATCGTCAGCCCGATCGTGCCGATCCCGCAGAAGAGGTCGAAGACCCGCTCGCTGCCGGTCAGGCCGGCGAACTCGGCGGCCACCGCGTATAGACGCTCGGCCATCTCGGTGTTGGTCTGGAAGAAGGCGCCGTGGGACATCTCCAGCTCAAGGCCGCAGAACTCCTCGCGTAGCCGCTCCTCGCCGAGCACGCCGGTCGGGCCGTCGGTGCTGCCGGCGTCGCCCTCGACGATCGTGTGCAGGTCGACGGGCGGCCGCGGGAAGCGGGCTTTGGTGGTGACCAGGCGGGTCTGGATCTGGCCCGTGCGCCGGCCCTCGCGGACCGCGAGGTTGCGCAGCACGCCGCGACGGGAGCGAGCGTCGTAGGCCGGGATCGACTCGAGCCCTGCCCACTCGCGCACCGCGTTCCGCGCCTCGTTGCCGGCCTCGGAAGCGAGGTGGCAATCGTCGACGTCGACGATCAGGTCCCAGCGGCCGCGAGCGTGGAAGCCGAGCGTCGGCCCGCCCTCGTCGTCCTCGCCGAAGGAGTACTCGAGCTTGTTGCGGTAGCGCCACTGCTCCACCGCCGGGACGATCTCCTCCAGCTCGTAGCCCTCGAGGCCGCCGATTCGCTGCAGGGCGTCGGCGACCTGCTCCTGCTTGTGAGCGAGCTGGCGCTCGTAGGGGAGGCCCTGCCACGGCGCCCCGGGGCAGGACTCGCCACCGTGGACGCAGCGGTCCGGGACGCGGTCGGCCGAGGCGCGGACCACCTCGACGGTCCGCGCCTCGGCGAAGCGCTTCTTCGGCTTCGTCACCTCGGCGCGAACCAGGTCCCCCGGCAGCGCCCCGGCGACGAAGACGACGAAGCCCTCGGTACGGGCGACCCCCCGCCCGCCGAAGGCGAGCGAGTCGATCTCGAGGTCGAGCTGTTCCCCCCGCTTTATGGCAGTGCTTTGCGCGCCTGTTTCGCGAGTCGTTCGAGTTCTTTCAGCAGCGTGTCGGTCTGTTTGCGGCCTTTTTTGACCAACTCGCTGAGCAGTTTCTCGGCGTCGCTGCGGGTCATTCGGCCGCGCTTGACGGCGTCGTCGACGACGTCCTGGATGCGGTCGCGGCTCAGCGTCACGCTCTGCTCGAGGCTCTCACGGAACTGGGCGACGCTCTTGTCGAGGCCGGTAGTCGCTTTCGAAGCTTTCGCTTTGACTTTGCCTTTGGCTTTCGAGCTTTTTTTCGAAGCTTTTCTCGAGCTCGATTTTTTCGCTGAGGTGCTTTTTTTGGAAGCTTTCGGCGCGGCTTTTTTAGCTTTCGCTTTAGCTTTCGAAGCTGCTTTTTTTGCCGTGGGTTTGGCTTTCGACGATTTCGATTTTTTGCTGCTGGCTTTTTTCTCGGCCATCTGGGGGGTCCTCCGTTCGGTCGGCCGCTGGGTGAGTTGACCCGACTATCTCAATTCCGCAGGGCGCGCGGCTCGGCGGCAAGGAAACGTGCCTGCACAGGTGCATGGTCGGAGAGGCGCAGCGCCCGTCCCTCGAGCGGTACCTCGCGCTGCTCGGGGGGCCAGGCGCGCGGCGGCTCCAGCACCTCGAGGCCGCGGCAGAGGATGTGGTCGATCGCCTCCGGGCCGGTCGTCGGTCCGTCGAAACCGAGTTCCTCCCGCAACTGTTCGAAGACGCGCGGCTGCTTCCCGGGCCGCAGGTTGAAGTCGCCGCCGAAGAGGAGCGGCGAGCCGGCCGACCACTCGATCGCCGCCCGCGCTCCTTTGATCACGTCCTCGGCCGCCAGCTTCGGCCAGTGCGCGGTGGCGTGCAGGTTGGCGATGCAGATGCCCGAGGCGGTGCGGACGAAGCCCATCGCCCGGCGCTCCGGCTCGCCCTCGTGGATCGCCATCTCGCGTCGCTCGGCGATCCCCCCGAGCCGGCCCGGCACCCGGACCAGGATCAGGTTCGAGCCGCCCTCGCCGGAGGCGATCAGATCGGGGTTCTGCCGCGCCAGCAATCCGCGCAGGGCGCCGAGCGAGTTGCGCGAGGTGAGGCTGCGGTGCCACTCTGCCCGGCAGGCGCGGGCCAGCGGCTCGGCGAAGCGTGGCGGGCACTCCTGCAGCAGCGCCACGTCCCACTCGGCCCCCGCGAGCAGCGTCGCGAACTCCTCGGTCAGGTCGCGGTTGACCTGGATGTGGGTGGCGTTGCGCTCCTCGAAGCGCAGCAGCCGCGAGCGCCAGGTGCGCAGCTTCGGATCGGGCGGGTGGTCGCGCCCGTGAAAGAGGTTCCAGCTCAGTGCGGTCAGCTCCACGCCGCGTAGTATCCGCAAGCTTGTTGATCGCGGAGCGAAGCGGAGCGCACATCTGATGAATTTCCTCACTGGCGAAGAGCTCGGCGCCTTCGAGCTCGGCAAATTGCTCGACCGCGCGGCGGAGCTGAAAGCCGGCCGCGGCGATCGAGTCGGTGCCGACAGCCTTGCCGGCCGCAGCATCGCGCTGGTATTCGAGAAGCCCTCGACCCGGACGCGGATCAGCTTCGACGTCGGCGTGGCCGAGCTCGGCGCCCACCCGGTCGTCCTCCGCGGCGACGAAATGCAGCTCTCCCGCGGCGAGTCGGTTACCGACACCGCCCGGGTCCTCTCCCGCTATGTCGATGCGATTGTGATCCGCTCCGGTTCTCATGAGGTCGTCTCCGCCCTGGCCGAAGCGGCCGAGGTGCCGGTGGTCAACGGGCTCACCCCGCTCCATCACCCCTGTCAGGCGCTCGCCGACCTGCTGACGATGCGCGAGCGCTTTGGCGACCTGCAGGGACTGCGGCTCGCATACGTCGGCGATGGCAACAACGTCGCCCGCTCGCTGGGGATCGCCGGTGAGCTGGCCGGGGTCGAGGTGGTGGTCGCAGCACCGCCCGGCTACCAGCTGGAGGAGGGCCATGGGGTGAGGCTGACCGACGACCCGCGCGCCGCCGCGGCCGGCGCCGACGCCCTCTACACCGACGTCTGGGTCAGCATGGGCGACGAGGACGAGGCGCGCCGCCGTCGTGCCGACCTCGCTCCCTACCAGCTCGACGCCGACCTGCTCGCCGCCGCCAAAGACAGCGCGATCGTCCTCCACTGCCTGCCGGCCCATCCCGGCGAAGAGATCGCCGCCGAGGTCCTTTATGGCGATCACTCCGCCGTCTGGGACCAGGCCGAGAACCGGCTGCACGCGCAGAAGGCGCTGCTGGAGCTGCTGCTCACCGAGTAGCGAGCGCTCTATGTATCCCGAGATCGAGATCGGCCCGCTGACGCTGCAGACCTTCGGGTTGATGTTCGCCCTCGCCTTCCTCGCCGCCGGGGCGCTGATCTGGAAGCGCCTGGAGGAGATCGGTAAGCCGGTCGACTGGGCGTACGAGATCGGCTTCGCGGGGCTGATCGGCGGCGTCGTCGGCTCCCGCGTCTACTTCCTCGTCCAGAACTGGAGCGACGTCCAGGACGACCTGCTCGGCAACCTCTTCAGCGGCTCGGGGCTGGTCTGGTACGGCGGCGCGATCGGCGGCGCCCTCGCGGTCATCCTCTGGGCCTGGTGGCGCGGCTTCCTCGGCCTGGCGCTGCTCGACCTCTGCGCGCCGGCGCTGCTGCTCGGCTACGCGATCGGCCGCGTCGGCTGCCAGCTCTCCGGCGACGGCGACTACGGCAAGGCCTGGGACGGGCCCTGGGCGATGTCCTACCCCGACGGCACCGTGCCGACCGACCAGACCGTCCACCCGACGCCGATCTACGAGACGCTGGCGATGGGCCTCGGCGCCTGGATCCTCTGGCAGCTGCGCGACCGGGTGCGCGCCGGGATTCTCTTCGCGCTTTACCTGGTGTATGCGGGGGCGGAGCGCTTCCTGGTCGAGTTCCTGCGCCGCAACGAGACCGACGCGCTGGGGCTGACCACGGCGCAGCTGGAGAGCCTGGCGATGTTGGCCACCGGAGCGATCTGGATCGCTATCGTGATCCGCCGCCATGGAGGCATCGGCCGCCCCGCGGCGAATGCGGTTGGCGCTGCCGTTTAGGAATCGGCGCAACCTTCGTATCACTGGTATCTTGCGCAAAATCTTTGGAGCGGTCTAGTAGGGGAGGATTGGCGGTCTATGTCGGCAATTGACGTACAGAGTGAGGAGCCCTCGGCTCGCACCGTGGGGGCGATCCTCGACGACGCCGCCGAGCGGATCGCAGCCGCGGGGGTCGAGGACGCCCGCAACGACGCCGAAGTCCTGGTCGCCGACGCGCTCGGGGTGAAGCCGGACGAGCTCTCGGTGGAGAGCGCCGGCGAGGTTCCCGCCGAGGCCGCCGAGCAGATCGAGGGCAACGTCCAGCGCCGGGTCGAGCGCGAGCCGATGGCCTACATCCTCGGCCGCGCGCCCTTCCGCAACCTTGAGATTTACGTTGACGAGCGCGTGCTCTGGCCGCGCAAGGAGACCGAGCTGCTGGTCGAGGTCGGAACGCAGCTGCCCGAGGGCGCTCGCGTCCACGAGGTCGGCACCGGCTCCGGCGCGATCGCGCTGGCGCTGCTGTCGGAGCGCCCCGACCTGAAGGTCACCGCGTCGGATCTCTCGGCCGAGGCGGTCGAAGCCGCCCGCGAGAACGCCGAGCGGCTGGGTCTCGACCTCGAGATCACCGTCGGCAAGGGACTGCCCGATTCGGTCGAAGCCGAAGACGTGGACCTGGTGATCGCCAACATGCCCTACGTCACCGACGAGACGATCTTCGACCGCTCGCCCGAGATCCAGAAGGAGCCGCGGATGGCGGTGACCGGCGACTGCGGCGAGGACGGGCTCGGCGTGATCCGCAGCGTCATCGCCGAAACGCCCTCCGGCTGGAAGCTGGCGATGGAGCACGACACCCACCACGGCCCGGCGATGCGCGAGCTGCTGCGCGAGGCGACTACGCTTCAGGACTATGAAGGTGACGACCGGGTCACCGTCGGCCTCGCCCCCTGAGCTGAGCGCCGACGATGAGCGATAGTCCGGCCGCCGAGGAGGCGGGCCAGAGCGGCGACCGCTCGGTCGCCGTATCCACCGAGGAGCAGCGCCGGGCGAAGGTTGAGCGGTTGCGCGAGGCCGGGGTCGATCCCTACCCCCACTCGTTCCCCGACCGCACCCACGTCGAGGAGATCGAGGCCGCCCACGACCCGGCGGCGCTGGGAGAGGGCGAGCACGAAGAGTTCAGCTACCGGGTAATGGGCCGGATCACCGGCAAGCGCGGCCACGGCAAGACCGCCTTCCTCGACGTCCGCGACATCACCGGCACGATCCAGGCCTACGCGCGGCGCGACGTGCTGGGCGATGAGGAGTTCGAGCGGGTTGAGGACCTCGACATCGGCGACCTGGTCGGGATCGAGGGGCCGCTGCACGTAACCAAGCGCGGGCAGCTGGCGATCGGGCTGCGCAAATGCGTCCTGCTGGCCAAGGCGCTGAAAGATCCGCCCGACCTCTTCCATGGCATCTCCGATCCGGACACCCGCTATCGCCAGCGCGAACTCGACCTGATGGCGAACGCCGAGTCGCGGGAGATCTTCAAGAAGCGCGACGACCTCACCTTCGCGATCCGCACCCACATGCACGAGCGCGGCTGGGTCGAGCTGGAAACGCCGGTCCTGCAGCGGCTGACCGGGGGAGCGGCGGCGCGGCCGTTCGTCACCCACCACAACGCGCTCGACCGCGAGCTGTTCCTGCGGACCGCGACCGAGCTGTACCTGAAGCGGGCGATCGTCGGCGGCTTCGAGGACGTCTACGAGTTCGGCAAGTTCTTCCGTAACGAGGGGATGTCGCCTCAGCACAACCCCGAGTTCACGATGCTGGAGATGTTCGTGGGAGGCGCCGACTACAACGGCGTCATGGAGTTCATCGAGGTGCTGGTCTCGACCGTCGTCGAGAAGGTGATGGGGACGACGAAGGTGATGCGCGACGGGGTCGAGATCGACTTCGCCGCGCCCTGGCCGCGGGTGCGGCTGCGGGACGAGCTGCTGCGTGAAACCGGGCTCGACATCTACGAGGCGAGCCGCGACGAACTGGCCGAGGCGGCGGGCGACAGCGTCGACGAGAACGACGACTGGGCCGGGGTGGTCGACACCCTGCAGGGCAAGCTGGTCGAGCCAAAGCTGATC
>Ga0173480_10000754_pt1 | contig 11272 bp, 9 predicted proteins | sample NitcycUS209509C1_FD_122622 | JGI IMG/M metagenome (GOLD analysis project Ga0173480, IMG submission 122622) | Soil microbial communities from Arlington Agricultural Research Station in Wisconsin, USA - Nitrogen cycling UWRJ-S209-509C-1 (version... | ecosystem: Environmental > Terrestrial > Soil >... | reverse complement strand
TCGCGATCGTCGCGCTCGCCCTCGGCGCCGGCTCCGGGGCCGTGATCGAACAGCGGGAAAACCTGCGAGTCACTTTCGACGCCGACTTCACCCCGCACGCGCTACCGCGCTCCGAACCGGCCCCGATGAAGGTCCGGGTCGAGGGCAAGATCGCCACCACCGACGGCACCCATCCGCCGCCGCTGCGCTGGCTCGAAGTCGAAATCCACCGCAACGGCAAACTCTCCGGGGAGGGACTCCCGGTCTGCCGACCCTCGATCCTGCAGTCGACCAGCACGCAGACCGCGATGGCCCGCTGCAAGCGGTCGCTGGTCGGGAACGGCAGCTTCCGCGCCGAGGTCGACCTCGGTCGCAACGTCTTCGCCAACGGCGAGATTCTCGCCTTCCGCAGCCGGCGGGCCGGCAAGGAAGTACTTCTGATGCACCTCTTCGCCTCTGTGCCGGTCCGCTTCACGCTCGTCGTGCCGCTGACGGTCAGCCATCGGGACGGGCAGTTCGGAACCGTCCTGCGAGCCCGTATACCGCGCATCGGCGGCATCGTCTCGGTAACCGAAATCGACCTGACGATCGGCCGGAGCTACACCCATGCCGGCGAGAAGCGCAGCTACGTCTCCGCCGCCTGCGGCGCCCCTTCCGGATCCAGAATCGCCGTCTTCCCCTTCGCGCGCGGCAAGTTCCGCTTCGAGGGCCACGGGCCGATCCACCCCCCGGCCCTCGTTCAGAGCTGTTCGGTCCGCTGACCGCTCAGAGCCCGAGGCCGCCGACCCCGCCCTCGTCCCAGCCGAGGTGGTGGGCGAGCTCGTGCCGCAGCGTCTGCTCGACCTGGCGGGCAAGCAGTGCCGGGTCGTGGCCGAAGTCCCGCTCGAGGGTGTCGCGGTAGATCACGATCCGGTCTTCGTAGCGTTCCGCCGCGACCCCGTCGCCGAAATACTCGCCATAGGCGTTACGTTGATGACCAAGATCCGAGATCACCACCGGGACCCTCTCCAGCAGCCGCTGGAATTCATCCGGCAGGGCGTCGATGGCGTCGGCGACCAGGGTTTCGAATTTGTCCGGCTCCGTCTGATTCACTGCCGCCCCAAGTTAAACCGCAACCGATCTGGAGCATGAAATGAGCAGAAAGCTGCGCGCCCTGTCCCCGCTGTTCGCCGTGATCGCGGTCGTCGCCGGCGGCGTCGTCTGGTCCGGCTGCGGCAGCGACAGCGATACCGGAACCGTCCAGGACAACGCTGAAACGCAGATTGAACAGGGCACCCAGAAGGCCGAAGAAGCGGTTGAAGAAGGCGTCGAAACGACCAAGGAGGGCCTCGAAGACGCCAAGAAGGAAATCGAAAAGGGCGTCGACGGGAAGACTTCCAAGAAGCTCGAAGAAGCCCAGAAGGAAGCTGAAGACCGTCTCGACGAAGGCCAGGAAAAGGCCGAAAAGGGCATCGAAGAAGCTAAGGAAAAGGCGGAAAAGTACTTGCCTTAACCGGCGTTCCCGCCGCTCTGCTCGATGGCATCCGCGAGGATCTCCACGGCCTGAGCCATCATCCGATCCGAGATCGTGAACGGTGGCGTTAGGCAGAGGATGTCGTCGAGCAGCCCGCGGGTCAGCAGCCCCCGCGTACGTGCCTCGGCAGCAACACTACGGCCGCGCGCGACCTCGGCCGGCCAGCGCTCTCGAGTCTGCTTGTCCTTGACCAGCTCGATCCCGACCATCAAGCCGGCCAGCCGCACCTCTCCAACTTCCGGATGGTCCCGCAGCGGCGCGACCAGCTTGGCCAGGGTCTCGCTCGCCGCATCGACCCGCGCCAGCAGATCCTCACGCTCGATCGCATCGATGGTGGCCAGGCCAACGGCGCAGGCCACCGGATGGCCGGAATGGGTAAAGCCGTGCATGAAGACGCCGGGCCGTCGGGCCGGGTCGCGGAGCTCGTCCCATAGCTCGTCGCCGACGATCACCCCACCCAGAGGGATGTAGCCGCTGCTGACCCCCTTGGCAAAGGTGATCAGATCGGGGGAGATCCCCTCGTGATCACAGGCGAACCAGGTACCGGTCCGGCCGAAACCCGTGATCACCTCGTCGACGATCAGCAGCACTTCATGGCGGTCGCAGACCTCCCGCAGCCGTTTTAGGTAGCCGCGGGGCGGCACGATTACCCCGCCAGAGCCAAAGACCGGCTCGACCATCACGGCCGCGATTCGCTCGGCTCCCAGCTCTTCGATCTTCCGCTCCAGCGCCACTCCTTGGCAGACCGGGCAACTTGCGGGCTCGCAGGGAATCCCGGCTGGACAGCGATAGGTATAGGGAGCGGGGATCTCAACGATGTCGGGAGCTTCGACGCCGAATTCACCGTGGTATGGATCCAGGCGGGTCGCCGTCGTGGTCACCCCGGACAGCCCGTGGTAACTGCGATCGTGGACGAGCACTTTCGACTTCTCCGGCCGACCCCGGCTGACCCAGTGACGACGGGCAAGCTTGATCGCCGTCTCGTTTGCTTCGCTGCCGCCACTGACAAAGAAAACCCCGCCGAGACCCGGCGGCGCCAGGCCGACGATGCGCTCCGCCAGTTCAATCGGCGGTGGTGAGGAAACACCGCCGAAGGTCGCGGCATAGGGCAGCCGACTCAGCTGATCGGTTGCCGCGTCGACCAGGTCCTGCCGACCATGGCCGAGGTTGACCGACCAGAGCCCGGCGAAGCCGTCGATCAGGCGTTGACCGTCGTGGGCGATCAGCTCGCACCCTTCCCCCCGCACTATGACCAGCGGCCCGGCCTCGGACAACTGGGAGTGATCGGTGAGTGGGTGGATCAGGTGCGCCAGATCCCCCGCGACATGATCTGGACGCGACATTCTGACCTATCAGGGTACTGGTTTTGGACAGCATGTCTACGGCGGTGGAAAGATTACTTACGGCCGAGGGGGCTGCGCGGGGCATCCTTCGGCGGTACCGAGCAGATCGCATACCAGTGCATCAATGCGAGCTGGTGGGCAGCCTTGTTGATTTCCTCCTCGGAGGAGGAAACGTCGAACGAGGACAGCACCGACTCGATCATCGCGAAAGCCGCGCGAACGGCGAACTCGATGTCAATGTCCTCCCGGATCAGACCCGCGTCCGCGTCCGCGGCGTGAACGTCGATTATCCAGCCGAGCAGCGCGTCGTCAGCGGCTTTGTCGGCCTCCTCCCAGCCACTGCCGCGAAGGTTCTTGGCTACGGCGACGATCGGCCTGAGGTCAGCGTTCTTGACCCGCCAGCTCAGCGCTTCGCGAACCATCTCCTGGATCAGGTCAAAAGAAGTTTCTCCGGAGCGGGCATTTTCGCGCAGCCGTTTCGCGATCAGCGCGTAGCCCGTCATGTAGTCCTTGATGATGGCCGCGAGAATGTCCTGCTTGTCGTCGAAGTTGTTGTAGACGGTCGCACGGGCCACCTGCGCCGATCTGGCGATGTCTCCCATCGAGGTCTCGGAGAACCCCCGACGCGCAAAAAGCTTGCGACTGGCTTCGATGATCTTGGTTCTGGCACGCGGCTCCCCGCGCCGTGGCCTAGTCAACTCCGCGCCTCCCCAGGCTGGTCCTTGGCCGCATCACACAGGCGAGACTATCCAATAGATGTGACATGACCATTCCTAATGAGTTTCTTCGGGTATCTCGTACCAGCGCTTGCGCTCTCCGACTCGCGAACGCAGCTTCCAGCGGCGACTCTTGGGAACTGTGTCCAGTTTTGATTGCAGCTGCTGCAGCCGATCGGCAACCTGTTCAGCCGCCTCGAAATCAGGCAACTGGAGGGCGAAAGCCTGCGTACGCTCGGAGACCATCCTGACGGTACGCCACAGCCCCCAATCGGCAGCAGTGAGCTCAGCGACGTACCTCCAGTTCACACCGACGTCGTCTTCGGTGAGCTCATGGTCCGCGAAGATCGCGCAGAGATCGAGGTAGTCCTTTTCGTTGGTTTCGACAACCTGGAGCTTCAACACCGTCAGGTCGGCCAGCGACAGCGTTAAGGGCATCACCCCAAGCCTGGTCTTCAACTCAACCCGATGGCAGAGGTTCGCCTCGTTGACGAAAACATCAACCTGACGCTGATTCTGCTCGTCCCAGAAGTAGAGACGTCGATGGCCATGGAGCATGTTGAACTCCCTGTCACCCGCATAACCGAGCTCCCCCATCAGCTCGAGAACCCCCTGCTTTGCAGAGCCGGCGATAGCGAAGTCGATATCCCCATACCCCCGTTTAAGGGGTGGACGGCTGCTGCTGGGACAAAGAATCGCGACCGCGACGCCGCCGAGCAGGCGGAGCGGGAGACCGCGCTCACTGGCGGCCTCCGCGATCCGATTCCCCTCGACAACGGGATCAGGAAGCGGCTGCACTCGCCCCCCGACCCCTACTCCGGCGGGATCTCCGCCGCCAGTTTGTCGACGTCAACGCCCTGACGCGAGCGGGCAAAGCGAGCGACAAAGAACATCAGCAGCGCCGCGGCGAGAATGTAGGCGCAGTGCCGGAAGAACTGTCCCTTGTCGATCGCCAGGTCGGGATAGCGCATGTAGACATAGAAAATGCCAGCCAGGAGGACCGCCGTCAGCGCCCCCGCCAGGGCGACGATCGGAATCCCCAGGAAGCGCTTGGTCGTTGCCGAAGCGCGCCACACGTCGGGCCGGCGATACGGCAGCAGCACCGCCGCAATGCCGAGCAGGATCATCGTCACTAGCTGCAGGACGAAGGCCTCGACCAGCACGTCGAAGAAGCCCTCGTCGTTGGTGACCGCCCAGCCGAGGATGAGGATGCTGAGGACCACCGTGAGGCCGATGGCGTAGTTCGGGGCATGGGTGCGCGACGAGACCCGCGCGAAATGCGAAGGCAGGATGCCGTCGAGAGCCCAGGCGAAGAGAGTGCGGACTGGGATCGTCAGATTGGGGATCATCAAGAGCGGAAAAGAAGCCGCAAACGTGACCAAGAGCCACCAGGCGAGCAGCGTGCTGTTTCCCGCGATCGAGGTCAGGAACGTATAGAAGGGGCCCACCGCGAAGGGATAGCTTTCTTCGCCGAGCGCGTTGACCGCGTAGAAGAAGTCATCGCCGAACTTGCTGAAGAAGAGCACCGAGAGGAGGGCGGCGATCCCGATGTGAACGAAGGTCGCCAGGCTCATCATCTTCATCTGGGTCGTGTCCCTCGCCCGCCGCACCTCGCCCGAGATGTAGATCGAGAGCCAGCTGAAGATGGACAGGCTGCAGATCGCGGCCCAGGTCGGCCAGGTGTTGTCCATGCTGAAGGGCGGGCTGGTGTCGATCCCTTCTTTGTGGGCGCTGTCGATGATCGAGTTGTAGGTGTCCGGTTCGCCCGTGATCGGGCCGGCGAACTGGTTGAAGCTGTTGACGAAGCCGTGCTGGGACTTGAAGAGAAGGACGAGGAACACGGTGGCGAGGCCGAGCATCATCAGCACCCAGAAGCCGTTCATGATCGGCGTCGTCCAGCGCCAGCCGCCGGCCAGGAGCAAGGCCGAGACCACGATCAGCAGGGTCCCAATCCCGAACTGCCAGCCTTCGCTGGTGGCAAGGGTATTACCGGCGTCGACAAGAGAGCTGCTTTCGCTGACGAGACCGACCGCGGTAAGCGACGGTCCGAGCCCGACGGTGACGAAGGCGAGCGCAATGAAGGCAATCGAGAGGATCACACCCGACATCCAGAAGAAGGATGAGATCAGCCCGATCACGGGGTGGGTGACGCGGCCGACGAGGACGTAGTCACCACCGCTGCGGGGGATCGCCGAGGTGAAGAGACCGTAGGCGACGCAGATCGCGATCGCGACCACCAGGGCCATCGCGAAGCCAAGCCAGATCGACCCACCCGGGAAGGCCCCGAGCAGGAAGAAGACCGCGATCGCCAGGAAGACCGAGGTTGGCTGCCCCGCCATGTTGAAGACGAAGGTCGAGAACGGCGAGACTTCGCGAACCAGCCCGGTCGCTTTTCGTGCGTAGGTTCCCCTCGGCCCGCCTTGCAGCGTCGGACTCTCCCCCATCTCACCCATCAGCTCTCCCCTTTCCTCCCTGTTTTGACCATCAGCCCGAGACCAGATACTGGTTAACGACCTTGTCTGACGCCAGGTGCACCAGGCAGCCGTCCAGGTGGCCGCTACCGTAGTCGGAGCCTGGGTTGATTGCCACCGTTCGGCCGATTTTCGTCACACCCTTGCTCTCGTGGATGTGACCGTGAAGACTGAGAAGCGGCTGCGTCTCTTCGATGATCTGACGCACCGCCGGGCTGCCGGTGGGGACCTCGTGGGGCCGTCCACCTTTCATCACGTAGTGGAGGTCATCACCCACCTCGAAAGCGGTGTCGAGGCTGCTCTCGTATGGGGGGACGTGGATGTTGAGGATCGCCCGGCCGGGCTCCTCCAGCTGGTCGACCAGCCGCTTCAGGCGGTCGTAGATCTCGTCCTCGTCCAGCTCGCGCGGGGTGTGCCAAGGCGTTCGATTCGAGTAGCCAAAGGAAGCAAGCTCATGCGGGCCGACCTGCTCCACGGTCTCGTCGCAGGCAACCACGCTGCTGCCCGAAGCGAGCACTTCGTCGATCTCCCATGGGTCGTCGTTGCCGGGAATCACGTAGGCGCGGGTCCCGGTTCCCTCGAGGCGCTCGTCGGCGAGCTGGATCCAGAGCCGCAGCTCGTCGAGCAGCACCCGCTCGAATGCCTCTTCGCGGCGTCCGGTGTCCGTCGCCAATGCGCGAGCCTCATCCGAGTCGACGATCAGGGGATACATCCCGTTGGTCGATATCGCCTGCTGCATCTGGTCGAGCTCTTCGGCGGTGCGGGCCGTTCGCTGCTCGCCGATTACCACGGCGCTGTAGCTGCCGTCGCCCTCACGGACGATCGGAACGAGTGCCTTGCCGGTCAGATCGCCCCCCATCACCAAAGCGTCCGCCGGGTAGTGGGCGGCGGCGTTGACGAACTTCTTCCAGCAGACTCGCGAGCCGTGCACGTCACCGGCGTAGAAAAGCCGCGTTAAATCATTTTTTTGACGACGCTTGAACATTCTCTCCCTCTTGCTCCCTAACCGCATCATGCGGCATTCGCCCGACGATGGGCGGGCGAGATTTCGCCGCTCGCTGGTCGTTCTGTCTAGTCGGGGGCCGCGGCAAGCTCGCGCCGGAGCAGGCGAATCGCCCCGTCGCGATCCTCGGTGGAGAGCAGGCCTGCGGCCGCAAGGACGTAGTTCGAATCGATCGCGATATCCGGGTCGACCGGCGCCAGCGAACGCGCCCCCTTCCTCGCCAAGGCGCTGCGCAAGATCGTCTCGCCGTCCTCACGATGGGCAAAAACCCCGCCAGTACCGATAACCAGCCTCGCCTCTCGCAAGTCGGCCCCGTCGCGCGTCAGCGTCGGAATGCCTGAGGCGGCCCGAGTCAGCAGCATCGTTCCGCAGTGACGGACCAGGGCCTGCGTGGCGCAACCAACCGCCAGCAAACCGTCGATCCGCAGCTCGTTCTCCTCTGTCGGAATCCAGTCCGGGCGCTCCGCCCGCAGCGAGACAGCGTGTCGAATTGTCGTCTCCGTTCCGGCCCCTTCGTCTTCCAGCCAGCGCCCGTCGACCGCGGCGACACCGGCCGCCCCGGCCCTTAGACCAAGGTCCCCCTCGACCGTTCGCAGGGTCAGCGGCGGCGGCAACAGTGGGTCCTCGATACCGGGTTGGGCCGGTTCCGCCGAACGGTTCGAGTGCACGTCGGTGGTCGCCCCGCCGACGTCGATCACGACCACGTCGCCGAGCAGTCGGGTCGCCTCGAGCACGGCCTCCGGCGTGGGCAGCCGGACCATCCGCCCGAACTCGGCGCTGGCACTGAGCCCCTTGCCTCCGATCACGTGCTCGAGGAAGAGACGCAGGATCGCCGCCCGGGCGGAATCGATCTCCAGCCGTCCCAGCTCGGGCATCACGTTCTCCGCCACCTCGACGCGGGAACTTCCCCCCCGCAGGATCTCCGCCACCTCCCCGGCAACGGCCGAGTTACAGGCGACGACCGCGTTGCCACCGACCTGGCGCGCAGCAAGGCGACGCGCGTTGTCCAGCACCAGCTCAGCCTGGCCGCCATCCGTTCCCCCGGCGAAGAGGACGATCTCCGGCCGCGCCGCCTGCAGCTGATCGAGTTGCTCGTCGCCGAGGGTTCCCGCCAAGACCGCCTCCACCCTGGCCCCAGCGTTGAGGGCAGCCTGACGGGCCGCGGCCGCGGTCAGGTCGGCGACGAGGCCGACCGCGGCGACGCGGAGACCACCCCCGGCGCTGGAGACGGCGAGTTGCTCATCGATCGCTGGACGGACACCCAGCGACTCGAGCGCCGCCTCCAGGGCTGCCCCATAGCCCTCCATCAGATCGGTCGCGACGGTCGTCGGCGCCTCCGCCCGCGCCAGCAGCATGCCCTCGGCGGGGTCGACGAGGCGGACCTTGGTGTAGGTGCTGCCGAAGTCGGCGAGAGCTACGACGCCCACCCGGCCGCCTCAGGCCGGGACGCCGTCGGCGCGGCACTCGCTCAGGGCCTCGATCAAGCGGTCGATCGTCCCCGGGGTGCCGATCCCGGTCGCGTTGAGGTCGGCGCTGACGTCGATCGGGATGTCTGAGCCGTCGACGTCTTCGTTCAGGACCCCGCCCATGAAGACCGGCACGGAGCCGGCGCCGGCGCTCTCCAGCTCGCTCATCAACAGCCGGCCAAAGGAGCGGGCGACGCCGTTGTGGGTGGTGATCACGACTGCGTCGGCGTCGGTCTCGATCACCGCCTTGACGATGTCCTCGGGGTCGCGGTTGATGCCGAAGTCGATCACCTCCGACCCCACCGCCGTCAGCGTCGAGGCGAGCAGGAACTCGGCGAACTCGTGCACGTCGGTGGAGGTGACGAGCACCTTCATCCCCCGGATCGCCTCCTCCTCGTGGCGGCCCTGCAGCTCGACCAGCAGGCGTTCGCGCTCTTCCATCGTCTGCTTCACCAAGTCGGTTTCCAGTACCGGGCGGCGACCGCGGGGGAACTCCGGATCGGGTTCGCCGGCGCCGAAGAGCTCCTCACAGCGGGTCGATCCGAGCCGTTTGAGAACCAGCAGCAGCTGGGCGGGGTCGCGAACGTCTATACCGGCACCCCCAAGCCCCTTCATGACAGCCTCGAAAAACGCCTTGCCGCCGCGGACCAGCTCGTCGCGCATCGTCTCGATTTTTCCCCAGTCGATCACCGGCTCGACAATCGGCAGGTAATGCTCCATCCGGCGGCTGATGGTCTGCACCGTCGCCACCTCTTGCCAGGTGGGGATCCGCTCGGTCTCGGTAACCGGCACCGCGATCGACGCCGAGCCGAGCCGGTAGCGCATGTCGACCATCTTGGTGAAGAGCAGGTCGGTGTTCAGCACCGCCATGTTGGCGTCGAAGTCCGGGGTGTTGCCGATCGTGTCTCCCTGGGTGTAGAGGAACGGAACCCGGTCGGGATTGACGGCGTCGAGGGCAAGCGTCACCGCCGACTTGATCACCGGGTTCTGCGTGAGACCTCCCCAGGACGGCGAGTAGGCGGCGCCGATCAGCTCTTCTGAGATGTAGCGCTCGACCATCGCCCAACCGATGTAATTGGCGTAGTCGTGGAAGACCCCGGGGTAGCCGTCCTCCAGATAGGAGTCGAAGACCACTCCCTCGTCTTTGAAAGCTGCCAGCAGCCCCGCCGCCTGCAGCGTCACCACGGTCTGGTTGACGTCGTCGTCGTAGTAGGGCCAACGCCAGGAGTACTGCGAGAGGACGCCGATCGAGGTGACCCCCGCCCGCAGCGCGTCGAGGGCGTTTTCGACCGAACCCGGCCCGCCAATCGTGTTGTCTGCGGCCTCCGGCTCGATCGGCACCGTGTGCGCCAGCTCCCACCAGTCCTGCTCGGTCATCATCACCGGGCCGGTTTCCTGCGCCGCCTCGGCGCGCTTGTCTTTGGGCAAGCCCATGCGCCGCTCGGCGATCAGGTTGAAGCGGTCGGGAGGGCGAACGCCGCGCGAGAGCGCGTCTTCGTAGATCTCCCCCAGCGCCTCGCGGGTGTCGGCCCAGGTGGCGAGACCGATGTTCATGCAGGTGCAGGGGACCCCCTGCTCGCGGGCTCGTTCTCGAGCCTCGCGCTCGGAGCCGACGCCCTTCTCCTCGCAGTAGGACGAGGTGGCGCGCTCGACACCCTTTGCCATCTCGCGCCCTTCCGCGACCGCCTCCCGCCCATCCGGCAGGTCGGCGGGAAGCAGCGCACTCAAATCGACGTCTATATCTGCCATCCCTTAGCCCCCAAAGAATCGTCGTCCCACACAAATTGGTACGCCCGAGAGTCTGACGGGTCGAAGGGCTTTGCGCTAGTCAGACCGAGGGCTTGAGAGCGCCGAGGGCGGAGGCGGGCTAGGACTCCGACGAGGACGCGGCCTCCGCAGCTGAGATTCGACCGCCCTCAGGAGCGAGTCCGAGGCGGCGCGGCCGATCGCTGGCAGGGGTTCAGCAACCGGCCGCGGCCTCTGGGCCCCGGCGGGGGAAGTACCCGTCCGCGAGGCTGACCGACGACGAAAGGGGCGAGTCGACGGGTATTCACCGCGGATGAGCACATAGGACACAGTAGACCGCAGGCGGCCATTCAAAAGGGGGGTTGAGCCCGCCCTGCGATTAGTCCATCCTTAGGTAATGGCCTCGACGGGCAGATCGCTCCCCCTGATCGAGCCGGGAGCCGCAGCGGAAGGTATCCAGGCGATGCTGAACGCCCTTCCTGCCCTGGTCGGTTACTGGGACTGCGAGCTCCGCAATCGGATGGCCAACTCCGCCTACATCGAGTTCTTCGGCAAGTCTCCTGAGGAGCTGCGGGGTCTGCACATCCGCGACCTGCTCGGCGAGGAGCTCTACGCCGAAAACCTCCCCTACATCGAAGGCGCGCTAGCCGGGCGCACGCAGCTCTTCGATCGGGAGATTCGCACCCCCAGCGGCGAGTCTCGCTTCACCCAGGCCTCCTACATCCCTGACATCGTCGACGGAAAGGTCCGGGGCTTCTTCGTCCTCGTCACCGACATCACCGAGCGGCGACGGATCGAAGAAGAGGACGAGCGCAGCCGCATGCGCCTGGCCGAGGCCGAGCGCATCGCCCGGCTCGGTAGCTGGGAGTGGGACATCCCGTCAAACCGCCTCACCTGCTCCGAGGGCCTGTTCGCCATCTACGGGATCGAGGCCGAGGAGTTCGACGGGCATTACGAACCCAGCAACACCCAGTACATCCACCCCGACGACCGGGCGCAGGTCGAGAGGGAGATGGCGCAGGCGGTCGAGACGGG
>Ga0173480_10000753_pt1 | contig 11279 bp, 7 predicted proteins | sample NitcycUS209509C1_FD_122622 | JGI IMG/M metagenome (GOLD analysis project Ga0173480, IMG submission 122622) | Soil microbial communities from Arlington Agricultural Research Station in Wisconsin, USA - Nitrogen cycling UWRJ-S209-509C-1 (version... | ecosystem: Environmental > Terrestrial > Soil >... | reverse complement strand
GTCTACTGGATGGCGCGCTACATCGAGCGCGCGGAGAACGTGGCCCGGTTCATCGGCGTCAACCTGAACCTGCAGATCGATCTGCCGCTGGCCCCGGCGCAGCAGTGGCAGCCGCTCATCGACACCAGCGGCGACGCCGAGGTCTTCAAGGAACGCTTCGGCGTCGCCACCCAGGCCAGGGTCATCGAGTGGCTCGCCTACGACACCGAGAACTCCAGCTCGATCGCGTCGTGCCTGCGCTTCGCGCGCGAAAACGCCCGGTCGGTGCGCGAGACGATCTCCTCGGAGATGTGGACGCAGGTCAACACCATGTACCTGCAGATCCAGACGCAGCGGTCACTCCCGGAGCCCGAGCGCATGCTCGACGCCTTCCGCGAGATCCGCATGGGCTGTCATCTGTTCGAAGGCGTGACCGACGCGACGATGTCGCACAACGAGGCCTGGCATTTCATGCGCCTCGGCCGCATGCTGGAGCGCGCCGACAAGACCTCGCGCATCCTCGACGTCAAGTACTTCATGCTGCTGCCGTCGCTGCGCGACGTCGGCACTCCCTACGACGACATCCACTGGTCCGCGGTGTTGAAGTCGGTGAGCGGCTTCGAGATGTATCGCAAGAAGTACGGGCGCATCACGCCGCCCGATGTCGTGGACTTCCTGGTGATGGACAACGAGTTTCCGCGCGCCGTGCGCTTCTGCATCAAGTCGGCGAGCGAGTCGCTGCAGTCGGTCACGGGGACGCCGATCGGCGCGTTCCGCTACCGCTCCGAGCAGCTGATGGGCCAGCTGCGCGCCGAGCTCGACTTCACCTCGGTGGACACTGTCATCCGCAGCGGCCTGCACGAATACCTCGATCGGCTGCAGGTGAAGATGAACGCGATCGACAACAGCCTGCGCGACGACTTCGCGGTGCGCAATGCGCCCGCCGTCGCCTCACAGTCGCAGACTCAGAGCTCGAGCACGGGACCCACGGCATAAACGGATGATCAAGGTCGCTCTCCACCACAAGACCGTCTATCACTACGACCGGCCGGTGACGCTCTCACCGCACGTCATCCGGCTGCGCCCGGCGCCGCACAGCCGTACGCCGGTGACCGGCTACTCGCTCCGCCTCGAGCCGGCGCAGCACTTCATCAACTGGCAGCAGGATCCGCAGGGCAACTTCCTCGCCCGGGTCGCGTTTCCGGAACCGACGACGATCTTCTCCTTCGAGGTGGACCTCGTCGCCGAGATGACCGTCCTCAACCCGTTCGACTTCTTCCTCGAGCCGCGCGCCGAGCACATCCCCTTCACCTACGAGGAGCTGCAGCGCCGCGAGCTGGCGCCATTTCTCGAGGTGGAGCCGGCCGGCCCGCGGCTGCAGGCGCTGCTGCAGTCGATTCCGCGCGAGCCGGTCACGACGATCGACTTCCTGGTCGCTCTCAATCGCCGGCTGCAGGGCGACGTGCGATACGTGATCCGGATGGAGCCCGGGGTGCAGACGAGCGAGGACACGCTGCAGCTCGGCAGCGGCTCGTGCCGCGACTCGGCGTGGCTGCTGGTCGAAGCGCTGCGCCACCTCGGGCTGGCCGCGCGCTTCGTCTCGGGTTATCTGATTCAGCTGAGGCCCGACGAGAAGCCGCTGGAGGGCCCGGAGGGGCCCGGCCAGGACTTCACGGACCTCCACGCCTGGGCCGAGGTATATCTGCCCGGCGCCGGGTGGGTGGGCCTCGATCCGACCTCGGGGCTGCTCGCCGGCGAAGGGCACATTCCGCTCGCGGCGACACCCAGCCCGGAATCGGCGGCCCCGGTGTCGGGCCTCGTGAGTCCGAGCGAGGTCGAGTTCCACCACGAGATGTCGGTGACGCGCGTGCACGAGGATCCGCGGGTCACCAAGCCGTACTCCGACGAACAGTGGAACGACATTCTCACGCTCGGCGATCGCGTCGATCGGGAGCTCGAGGCCGGCGACGTGCGCCTGACCATGGGCGGCGAGCCGACGTTCGTGTCGATCGACGACATGGACGGCGAGGAATGGAACACGGCGGCCATGGGTCCGGCCAAGCGCCGCCTCGGCGGCGCGCTGCTGACGCGCGTGCGCGATGCGTTCGCGCCCGGGAGCCTGCTCCACTTCGGGCAAGGCAAGTGGTATCCGGGCGAGTCGCTGCCTCGCTGGGCCTTCGCCTGCTACTGGCGCACGGACGGCGTGCCGCTCTGGCGCGACGCCTCCCTCGTCGGCAGCCCCGATCGCGACGATGGCTTCGACACCGAGGATGCCCGCGCGTTTGCCGAAGCGTTGGCCGAGCGCCTGAGCGTTGGACCGGAGTACGTGATCGCGGCCTACGAGGATCCGCTCACCTACATCCACAAGGAGCGGGAGCTCCCGGTCAACGTCGATCCCGAGCTCAACGACCTCGACGATCCGGAAGAGCGCGAGCGGCTGCGCAAAGTGTTCAGCCGTGGCCTCGGCACCCCGACCGGCTTCGTGCTGCCGCTCGCCCGCGCGGCAGGCAAGGACGGCCCGACCTGGCAGTCGGGGCTGTGGATGCTGCGCGCACGCCACTTGTTCCTGATCCCTGGCGATTCGCCCGTCGGCCTCCGCCTGCCGATGAAGAGCCTGCCGGCGGGACCCGCGTGGGAGGTGTATCCGATCGATCCGATGCTCGCGACGTGGCCCGATCTGGGCGGAGGCGGGTCTAGAGACCCGCAGCCACGCTCCTCAGCGGTCGCGACCCCATCGACCCACGGCGTTCGGGCTCGTCGTCGCCAGGCGCAAGTGGACGGCCCCGACGGCACCACACGCCGGCAGAAGCAGAACGGGCAGCATGCGCCGGAGCCCGGCTCGGCCCTGGTGCGAACCGCGCTCACAGTCGAAGCCCGCGAGGGCAAGGTGTGGGCGTTCCTGCCGCCGGTCGCGTCGGCCGCCGACTATGTGGATCTGGTGACGGCGATCGAGGACACGGCCGCGCGCCTGGCCATGCCGGTGCTCATCGAGGGCTATCCGCCGCCCTACGACCCGCGGCTGCAGCAGATCAAGGTGACGCCGGACCCGGGCGTGATCGAGGTGAACATCCACCCGGCCCGGAGCTGGCGCGAGCTCGTCGCCAACACGACCACGCTTTACGAGCAGGCGCGTCTCACCCGCCTGGGCACCGAGAAGTTCATGCTCGACGGCCGCCACACCGGCACCGGCGGCGGCAACCACGTCGTGCTCGGCGGGCAGACGCCGGCCGACAGCCCGTTCCTGCGTCGCCCCGATCTGCTCCGCAGCTTCCTCGCCTACTGGCTCAACCATCCGTCGCTCTCGTATCTCTTCTCCGGCGTGTTCATCGGCCCCACGAGCCAGGCGCCGCGTGTGGACGAAACCCGCGCCGACGCCGTCTACGAGCTCGAGATCGCGATGAACACGCTCGCCGGCGCGGCCATCGACGGCGGGGCTGAAGCCGCGCCCTACGTTCCGCCGTGGCTGGTGGACCGCATCTTCCGCAACCTGCTCGTCGACGTCACCGGCAACACGCACCGGGCGGAGTTCTGCATCGACAAGCTCTATTCGCCCGACAGCGCCACCGGGCGCCTCGGTCTCGTCGAGATGCGCGCTTTCGAGATGCCGCCGCACGCGCGCATGAGCCTGGCGCAGCAACTGCTGGTTCGCACCCTGCTCGCCTGGTTCTGGCGGGCGCCGTACGATGCCGCGCCGATCCGCTGGGGCACGCGGCTGCACGATCGCTTCCTGCTGCCCCACTACGTGGAGCACGATCTGACCGCGGTGCTCGACGACCTGCACCGCGCCGGCTACCCGATCGACCGCGCCTGGTTCGCGCCGCACCTCGAGTTCCGTTTTCCCGTCTACGGCCGCGTCGTCTACGACGGCGTGGACGTGGAGCTGCGCCAGGCGATCGAGCCGTGGTACGTGCTGGGCGAAGAACCGGGCGGCGGCGGCACCGCGCGCTACGTGGATTCGTCGGTCGAGCGGGTGCAGGTGAAGGTGCGAGGCCTCTTGGCCGAGCGGCTCACCGTCGCGTGCAATGGCGTGCAGCTGCCGCTGCAGCCGACCGGCACCGAAGGCGAGTACGTGTGCGGCGTCCGCTACCGCGCCTGGCAGCCGCCGCGCTGCCTGCACCCCACGATTCCGGTGCACACGCCGCTCGTCTTCGACGTCGTCGACTTGAGCGCCCGCCGCGCCGTCGGCGGCTGCACCTACCACGTCGCCCACCCGGGCGGGCGGAGCTACGCGACCCTTCCTGTAAACTCCAACGAGGCAGAGGCGAGGCGGCGGGCCCGGTTCTTCGGGTTCGGGCACACGCCCGGCGCGCCGCTCACGCTGGTGATGGCCGACAATCGCGAGTTCCCGTCCACGCTCGACCTCCGGCGCCTGAGCGCCGCTGCGATCCCGTCGTCCGGGGTCTGATCGCGGGCGTGAGCGACACCTCCTCGACACGTCCGACGCGCACGGCGGACTGGACCTACCGCCCCCCGGTCGCCGGGCACTGGGACGAAGCGCTCGATGCCTCCGGCAAGCCGCGGCCGCACTGGCGGCGGCTGGCCGCGGCGCTGCGCCGCATGGGCCAGGACGAGTTCTCGCGCCGCTGGGAGTTCGGACAGCAGCTGATTCGCGCCAACGGCGTCACCTATAACGTCTACAGCGACCCGCAGGGCAGCGCACGGCCGTGGCCGATGGATCTGGTGCCGCTCGTCGTCGACGCGCACGAGTGGGCGCAGATCGAGCGCGCGGTGATTCAGCGCGCGACGCTCCTGAACACCGTGCTGGCCGATCTGTACGGCACCCACCGCCTCGTGCGCGACGGTCACGTGCCGCCGGAGCTGGTCTTCGACAACCCCGGCTTCCTGCGCGCCTGCCACGGTATCGTGCCCAGCAGCGGCGTCTACCTGCACAACTACGCGGTGGACATCGCCCGGGCCCCGAACGGCACCTGGTGGGTGATCTCCGACCGCACGCAGGCACCGTCGGGCGCCGGCTACGCCCTCGAGAACCGGCTGGTGAGCGGACGGACGCTGCCGACCATGCTGGACCAGTGCCGGGTGCGGCCGCTCACCGACTTCTTCGAGCTGATGATCAAGGCGCTGCTCGGCCTCGCGCCGGCCCGCCCGGCCAACCCGCGCGTCGTGGTGATGTCGGCCGGGCCGAACAGCGAAACCTACTTCGAGCACTCGTTCTTCGCGCGGCAATGGGACTTCCCTCTGGTGGGCGGCGCCGATCTGACGGTGCGCGACGGCCGCGTGTATCTCAAGACGCTTGCCGGGCTCAACCCGGTGGACGTGATCCTGCGCCGGCTCGACGACGACTTCTGCGACCCGCTCGAACTGCGCGGCGATTCGCTGCTCGGCGTGCCCGGTCTGGTGCAGGCCGCGCGCGCCGGCACCGTCTTCATCGCCAACTGTCTCGGCAGCGGTATCGTCGAGACCCCGGCACTGATGGCGTTTCTCCCCAGCCTGTGCCGCGAGGTCCTCGGCGAGGAACTGCGGATGCCCTCGGTGGCCACGTGGTGGTGCGGCCACGAGAAGCCGCGCCGCCACGTGCTCGAGCATCTCGAGACGGTCGTGATCAAGCCGGCGTTCCCGCGCTTCGGCCACCACGCAGAGTTTCCGGCGACGATGACGGCGGAGGCGCGCCGCGCCCTCGCCGCGCGGATCGAGGCGCATCCCACCCGCTTCGTGGCGCAGGAGCAGGTGGATCTGTCGAGCGCGCCGGTCCATACCCACCGCGGGCTCGAGCCCCGGCACGTCGTGCTGCGCGTCCTCGCGGCGTGGGACGGCACCTCGTACGCGGTACTGCCGGGCGGGCTCACCCGCGTCGCGACCGGACAGCAGTCGCTGGTGGTGTCGATGCAGGCCGGCGGCGGCAGCAAGGACACGTGGGTGATCGGTTCCGCCGACGAGCGATCGTACGAGCTCGAACCCTCTCCGCAGGCAGGTTTCACGAGCTCGAGCGAGCTGTCGAGCCGCATGGCCGACAACCTGTTCTGGCTGGGACGCTACGCCGAGCGGCTCGAATCGAACGCGCGCCTGTTCCGGGTGCTGCTGCCGGGGCTCCAGGGCGAGCAGCCACAGGGCCGCCACGCCTCGGTGGACACGGTGCTGCACTTCCTGCGCGGGCTCGACCTGCTGCCGCCGGAAGCGCGGCATGGCACCGTGGCCCGCCAGTGGTGGAACCTGCAGCGCATCGTAGTTGACAAGATCTTCGACCTCAAACACGTGGGGAGCATCGGCGGCAACCTGCGGCACGTGCGCCGTCTGAGCTGGGAAGTGAAAGAGCGGCTCTCGCCCGACACCTGGCGCGTACTCCAGCAGTTGTCGACGACGCTACCGGCAACGCCGCCGGCCAACCACGATCGCCGCTTCCTCGCCGCGCTCGCCGCGCTCGACGACGTCGTGATCATGCTCGCCGCCTTCGCCGGGCTGCAGGCCGAGAACCCGACTCGCGGCTTCGGCTGGCGGTTCCTGAGCCTCGGCCGCCGCATGGAACGGGCGCTGCAGATGATCGAACTGCTGCGCGTCGGCGTCGCGATTGCGCCGTTCCCCGACGACGCGTACCTCGAAGTGCTGCTGCATATCGCCGACAGCTCCACCACGTATCGCTCGCGCTACCTGGCCTCGATCCGCACCCGCTACGTCCTCGAGCTGATGCTCGCCGACGAGGGCAACCCGCGGTCGGTGGCCTTTCAGGCGGCGGCACTGCTCGACGGCGTGTACAGCCTGCCGCGCCAGCAGGTCGAGGCCGCCCTGCCGGCCGAGTACGCGGTCGCCACGCGGCTGCGGCAGTTGCTGCGTGAGGCGAACATGGACGACATCAAGCGCCGCGATGCCAACGGACAGCGCCTGGCGCTCGAAGCGCATCTGCAGTCGGTGCGGAACGGCGTGACCGACCTCTCCGACGCGATCACCGCGCGGTATCTGAGCCACTCGACGTCATCGCGGCTGAAGTCCTTCTGAGGCGCGACGTCCTGAAAGGTGATTGAGTAGGCATGCGTTACAAGGCGGTTCATAGCACCCGGTATCTGTACGACGCCGTGGTGTCGCAGTGCCAGAGCGAAGTGCGGCTGACGCCGCGGGCCCTGCCCTGGCAGTCGCTGATCGAGTCGCGAATCCAGGCAACGCCGGCGCCGGCCGCCGTGGAGACGCACAAGGACTATTTCGGCAACGACGTCACCACGTTCACCATTCTCGAGAGCCACGACCGCTTCGTCATCGTCGGCACCAGCGTCGTGGAGGTACGCGCCCGCCCCGCCGCGGCGCGTGATCTGCCGTGGGAAGCGGTACGCGACGAGTTGGCGGCGCACGCCAGGCCCGAGACCCTTGAAGCGTTCGAGTTCGTGTTCGACTCGCCGTTCATCGCCGCGGCCGCGGAGCTCGGCGCCTATGCCGCCACCAGCTTTCCGGCCGGCCGCCCCCTGCTCGAGGCCGTCGATCATCTGGCGCACCGGATCCACACCGACTTCAAGTACCAGCCCAAGGCCACCAGCATCGACACGCCGCTGCTCGAGACGTTCAGGGCCCGCCGCGGCGTGTGCCAGGATTTTTCGCACGTCATGATCGGGGCGCTGCGCTCGCTCCGCCTGGCGGCGCGCTACGTGTCGGGCTACCTGCGCAGCGGCGCCAACTACCAGGGCGCGGAGGCGTCGCACGCGTGGGTCTCGGTGTACTTGCCAGGCAGCGGCTGGTTCGACGTGGACCCGACCAACGACGTCCGCCCCGGCGTCGGACACCTGACGTTAGGGTGGGGCCGCGACTACGGCGACGTCGCGCCGGTGAAAGGCATTGCGCTCGGGGGCGGACACCAGGGGGTCGAGGTCGCCGTGCGCGTCGAGCCCGTCAAGGCCGAAGCCGTCTGACGCATTCTTAACAATCTCTTTACCCGCGGTCCTTCGAGGACTCCTCACTCGGCGACACCTTTGCTTCGGGCCTTGGCCATGACCCGAAACAGACGCGTGTTGTCGCCTCCCGCGTACACGGATCGATCCCTCCAGCGGACAGCCTGTCGCCGTTCCGATCGCGCACGGCTTCTGGCCGCAACCGCGGTGCTCTTCTGCGTGGCGGCCGGCGCCGCCGCGCAGGACCTCGTCCCACCATCGGTCACGCTCGTCCCCGCCGCGACCCTCACGTTCACCGGCGGCGTCGATTCAAACAGCCCGGCCGTATGGGGACGCGTGGACGGCGTCGAGACGCTGCAGGTCCTGACGTCGATCGCGGGGCAGCCGAGCGTGGCCTCCGGCCCCCGCCTCACGCGCATGGGATCGGCGACGCCGGTGTCGTTCGTCACCCATCCAGGTGATGGCGTCTGGATGGAGTCGGTGGTCGCCGACGAGGGCGGCACGTGGTACGGCTACTACCACAATGAAGTGCCGGCGGCGCTGTGCGGCCGTCTCGATCGCGTGCTGCCCCGCATCGGTGCCGCGCGCTCGCGCGACAACGGCGAAACCTGGGAGGACCTCGGCATCATCCTCGAGGCGCCACCGGGATGGCACGAGTGCGACACCGGCAACCAGTACTTCGTCGGCGGCGTCGGCGACGTGAGCGTGCTGCTCGATCACGAATCAAAGGATCTCTACCTGTACTTCAGCCAGTACTCGAAGTTCCCGGCGGCGCAAGGCGTGGCGCTGGCGCGGCTGTCGTGGGCCAATCGCGACGCCCCGGTCGGCAGGGTCGCGGTGTTCAACGACGGCGTGTGGCTGGCCGCGAACGCCCTCGTCAGCGAGGACGGCGAGGGACGTACGCAAGTGGACTGGCAGTACCCGTACGGCACGTCGCTCCAGCCCACGGCGCATCCGTGGCACGACGCGGATCCGGGCACCGACGCCTTCTGGGGCGCGTCGGTCCACTGGAACGCGTCGCTGCAGCTGTACGTGATGCTGCTCCACCGTGCCAAGGACGAGCAGTTCACCCAGGAAGGGGTGTACGTCTCGTTTGCCCGCCGCCTCGACAGCCCGGCCGCGTGGACGCTACCGATCAAGATCGTCGAAGGCGGCTCGTGGTACCCGCAAGTGATGGGTTTGGAGCTCGGCAGCGGGAGCGACAAACAGCCCGGCGGACGCGCCAGGTTCTTCATGGGTGGCCGGTCGAGCTCGTTCATCGAGTTCAGAGCCCAGGTAGCGCCGCCTCTGCCGTAGTGAAGAAATTCCGACGCGGTGCGACCGCTTTTACTCCGGCTGCAGACGCTCGGCGAGCTCGGCCAGAATGGCCCGGTTGCTGGTGCTCGCCGACGGTTCAATGCGTACGTCCCACCCGCGCCAACGCGACGCCTGCTCCATGCGTTCCTGGAGCTCGTTCTTCGTGTCGCCAGGGCCCATGATCAGCACCGATCCAGGCGTACCGAGCACGTTGATCACGTTGTCGTAATAGCGAATCGCGGGTTGGAGCCTCGACTCGACGAGGTGAGCGGTGAGGCTCTTGGCGAACACGATCACCGCGCGGGTGTTGTCAATCCAGAGGCCGACTTGCGTGGAAGCCATACCGCGGACCATTCAAGCGCCGTACCGGCCCTGTTGAGCACCCGCGGACCCGTTGAACGCATCAGTCGGCGCGAACCAGCCGGAGAATAGCGGCGCAACTGATACGATCGACGCTTGGACGACAGTCAGATCTACGCCACCATCGGCGAGGACGGTTTTCACCGCCTCGTCGCGCTGTTCTACCGTCAAGTCCCGGCCGACGACATCCTCGGACCCATGTATCCCAAGGCTGACCTGGCCGCGGCCGAAGAGCGGCTGCGCGACTTCCTCGTGGGGCGGTTCGGCGGCCCGACGCGGTACATCGAGCAGCGCGGGCACCCCAGGCTCCGCATGCGTCACGCTCCCTTCCCCATCGGACCCGAGGCGCGCGACCGCTGGATGGAGTTAATGGGCAGGGCCCTCGACGCGGCTCACCTGCCGCCCGACATCACCGCGTTCCTGCGCTACTTCTTCGACGCCGTCGCGACGATGATGGTGAACCGCGGAGATGAGGGCAGGTAGGTCGGGTGGGTCAGGTAGGTCTGGTGGGGAAACCCCAGAGCCTGCCGACGAGGCCAGACGAAGCGCTGCGGCATTGATCTGACGTCCTGCCCCACCCGGCCCATCCGGCCCACCTGACCTACCCGACCTACCCAACCCACCTGCCCAACTGGGCGATGCCAAGCCTCGTGCATCGCCGTACGCTGGGCGGCATGCTGACTCAGATTTCCAATCAGATGGCCGACGCGGTGGCGGCTGCGGCGCCGTCGGTGGTCCAGGTCCACGGGCGCCGGCGGCCGGCCAGCGGCCTGGTCTACGCCGACGGGATCGTGGTGACGACGATGCGCGCGGTCGGGCGCGAAGACGGGCTGCGGGTGCGGACCCACGCGGGCGACGTGCTCGAAGCGACGCTCGCCGGGTGGGATCCAACGACCAGCCTCGCCGTGTTGCGGGTGCCCGGGCTCGCCGCACCGTCGCTCAGGCTGTCGTCATCGCCGGCGCGCGTCGGGCACATCGCCCTTGCCGTGGCGAGGTCGTGGAGCAATGCAGTGACCGCCACCGCCGGCGTGGTGGCGGTGATCGGCGGGCCGCTGCCGACTGGCCGGCGCCGGGCCATCGACCAGGTGATCCGTACGACCGCCCCGATGCACGACGGCTTCTCCGGCGGCGCCTTCCTCGACACCGAGGGCGGCCTGCTCGGCCTGACGACGGCGGCGGCCATTCGCGGCCTCGGCGTCGTGATTCCCGCCGACATCGTCTGGAAGACCGTGGCCCACGTGCTCGAACACGGCGGTTCCGCCAAGGGGTATCTGGGCATCGTCGGCCAGCCTGTGCGGCTGCCGGAGGCGCAGGCGAGGGCCGGCGGCCACGAGTCCGCGCTGCTCGTCGCCAACCTGGCGGACGATGGACCGGCCGCCAAGGCGGGCGTGCTGATCGGCGACCTGCTGCTGGCGCTCGACGGCACAGCGGTGACATCGCCCGAGGATCTGCTCGATCTGCTCACCGGCGCCCGCGTCGGCCAGTCTGCCGCGCTGCAGTTGCTACGCGGAGGTACACCGCTTGACCTCCGCGTGACAATCGGCGAAAGACCCGCGGCGTAGGCTCCCGGCTCCCGGCTCTGGGCCTGACTGCTCACGAAGAACCTTCGGAGGGTCCGCGCCCTTGTTACGAGCGTCAGAGAGCGTCACGCCCGTAGCCGGGAGCCGGGAGCCGGGAGCCTGATGTAGGCTATGTGGCTTCGGAGGGCCCATGGCCAAGGTGTCTGTGACCGTCAACGGCAAGGTGCGCACGGCCGACGTCGAGCCGCGCACGCTGCTGGTTCATTTCCTGCGCGAAAGCCTCAACCTCACCGGCACG
>Ga0173480_10000752_pt1 | contig 11292 bp, 12 predicted proteins | sample NitcycUS209509C1_FD_122622 | JGI IMG/M metagenome (GOLD analysis project Ga0173480, IMG submission 122622) | Soil microbial communities from Arlington Agricultural Research Station in Wisconsin, USA - Nitrogen cycling UWRJ-S209-509C-1 (version... | ecosystem: Environmental > Terrestrial > Soil... | reverse complement strand
GCCATCGACATCGAGGCCTCGGTCAGTCGCGTGATGCACGAAATCGTCTCGCCGGAGCACGCCGAGCTCGCGCGCCGCTTCCGCCAGACCCTCGCCATCTACCAGCAGCATCGCGATCTCATATCGATCGGCGCCTATCAGCGCGGCAGCGATCCGCGCATCGACGCCGCGATCGACCTGTGGCCCGCGATGCAGAAGTTCCTCATGCAACCGATCGAAGAGCGCGTCTCGCAGAAAGATGCGGTGCAGGCGCTCGCGCAATTGTTCGGTTCGCCCCCACCACCTCCACGTAAGGCACACGCGTGACACGTTCCGAAAGACTGGGAGTCGTGAAGCAGGCCACTTCGCACGCGGAGCGCGAACAGGCCGAACGCGTTGCGCAGGCCGAGCGACACGTGGTGGAGATGGAAGAGAAGCTTTCCGCGCTCGAGCGATACCGCAAGGAATACGAAGTCGGCTTCGCCGCGAAAGCAGGCGCAGGTCTCGGTGCCCTGGCCAGCCGGGACTACCAGGCATTCCTGGCCCGACTCGGCGAGGCGCTGGAACAGCAGCGACAGGTGATCGCGCAGGCGAAAGCGGCGCATCAGGCGGCGGTCCTGGTGTGGCGCGAAGCCGCCAAGCGTGCGCACGTGGTCGACACGCTGCAGGAGCGCTGGCAGGTCGAAGAGTCACGCGAGGAAGGCCGCCGCGATCAGCGCGACAACGACGAGTTGTCGCAGCAGCTCCGTTTCAATCGAGAGACCAAGTCATGATTTCGAATATCGCCCCGAAGGCCACCGAAGCCGCCGCCGGCAACACGACCGCGGGCGAATCCGTGGACACCGGAGATACCGGCGCATTCGACGCCTTGCTGGCGTTGCAGTCGATGGTGGGCGAAGCCACCGTCACAGATCTCGGCGCGCAGCTCGCGGGCGAGCTCGAAGGCGTGGAACTGTCGGGCGCGCTCGACGATTCCGACGACTCGCAGGCGGAGGATGACGCGCTGCCCGATGACGCACTGTCGTTCCTGGCGGCGATTCTTCCATTGATGCCGAAGCCGGTTCCTGTCGCGGTCGGGGGCGACTCCGCGGGTTCGTCAGTCCAGGCCGATGCGTCATCTGCAGCTTTGGCAGGGGTCACCTCCCATGCGAGTGGCACCGGTACGGCCGACGAGCTTGCGCAGGCCATTCTGCTCGGCACGGATGCCGATGCGGATCCGAAGGCGGCGTTTACGGCGGCCATCGCTTCCGTGAATTCGACGCAATCTCTCGACGCGAGCGCGTTGAACGCACTCAGCGGTCCCGCGGAGATGTTTGCCCACGCGCCGCGCCATGCCGCGGAGCGAGTGGACTCGTCGCCGATGACCACGCACGTGCGCGACCCGCGCTGGGCCGACGATCTCGGCAACCGGCTGGCCTCGATGGTCCGCACGGGCGAGTCGTCGGCGTCGCTGCAACTGACGCCCGTCGATCTCGGACCGCTCGAGGTCAAGGTGGCGGTTCGTGACAACCAGGCGACCGTGCACTTCGGCGCCTCGAATGCCGAGACGCGCGCGTTGCTCGAAGCGTCGATTCCGCGGCTGCGGGAAATGCTCGAGTCGCAAGGGTTTCAGCTAATGGACAGCAGCGTGTCGCATGGCTTCGCGCGCCCGACGCGTCATGAGTCCGCCGGCACGCCGCGAGTGGATGAAGTCGGGGAATCCCCGATAGTCTCGACCAGAACCCACATCACCGGGCTGCTCGACCTCTACGCCTAGCGGCGAAAAAGGGGACAGATCTATTTTTCCGCTCGCGGAAAAATAGATCTGTCCCCTTTTTCTGTCCCCTTTTTCGCCTGCCAAAAAACCGTCACTCATTGCCGCCATAGCGTGACGCCGCTCACGCTTCACACGTGGCACGCGCGTTGCACGATGAATCCCCGTCGCAACTCCATTTTCGCGTGAGGATTCCATGGCCCAGCCCGTAAACGATGTCGTCGAAGAAGGCGCAGAAGAAGGCGCTCCAGCCAAGAAAGGCGGCAAGGGCCTGATCATCGCGGTGGTGTTGCTGCTCGTGCTGGGCGGTGGCGGATTCGCCGCGTTCAAGCTGATGGGCCACAAGGATGATCCGAAGTCGAAGGAAGGCCCGAAGAAGGAAGCGGTGCTGCCCGCACGCTACGTCACGCTCGATCCGCCGTTCGTCGTGAACTTCGAAGCGGAATCCGCCGTGCGCTTCCTGCAGATCACGGTCAGCGTCATGACGCGCGATCCCGAAGTCGAAAAGCTCATCAAGGACAACGATCCGCGCATCCGCAACGACCTGTTGTTCATCCTCGGCAACCAGAATTACCAGAGTGTTTCGAAGCAGGAAGGCAAGAACGACTTGCAGAACCGCTGCCTCGAAGCCGTCCGTACGGTCGTCAAGGACTCGGGCGGCGAAGCCGCCAAGGTCGAGGCGTTGTACTTCACTTCCTTCGTGATGCAGTAGGGCACAGCCATGGCCGGCCAGGAAGTTCTCAACCAGGATGAAATCGACGCGCTGTTGAACGGCGTCGACGCAGGCGCGGTCAACACCGAGCCGGCGCCCGATCCGGGCGTCGCGCGTCAGTATGACTTCAGCCGCGAGATGCGCATCGTGCGCGGCCGAATGCCGACGCTCGAGATGGTCAACGAACGTCTCGCGCGCCAGCTGCGCGTGAGCATCTACAACCTGCTGCGTCGCCAGGTCGAAATCGCGGTGGGCCAGGTCTCGATGAAGAAGTTCAGCGAGTACACGCACTCGCTGTCGCTGCCGGTCAACCTGAACCTCGTGAAGATCAACCCGCTGCGCGGCACGGGCCTCTTCGTGCTCGACCCGAAGCTCGTGTTCGCGATGGTCGACAACTTCTTCGGCGGCGTGGGTCGCCAGGCGAAGATCGAAGGCCGCGAATTCACGCAGACCGAAATGCGCGTGGTGCACATGTTCCTGCGCAGCGCGTTCGCGGACATGAAGGAAGCGTGGACGCCGATCTCGAAGATCGACGTCGAATACGTGAACTCCGAAATCAATCCCAACTTCGCCGGCATCGTCACGCCGTCGGAAGTCGTGGTGGTGTGCCCGTTCCAGATCGATCTCGACGGCGGCGGCGGTTCGCTGCACGTCGTGATGCCGTACGCCATGATCGAGCCGCTGCGCGAAATCCTCGACTCGGGCGTGCAGAGCGACCGCGCCGAGCAGGACGATCGCTGGCTCTCGATTCTCAAGGACGGCGTCCAGGACGCGGAAGTCGAGCTCACCACGCTGCTCGGGAACGGCAGTGTCCCGCTGCAGACGCTCGTGGATCTCAAGCCCGGCGACGTGCTGCCCTGCGACTTCACGGGCAAGGCCACGGTACTCGCCGAAGGCGTACCCCTATTCAAAGGCGCGTTTGGCGTCTCGCGCGGCCAGCAGTGCGTCCGCTACGAACAGAAATATCGGCGCCCCGGCGCGCAGAACAACTCGAGGTAGATAGAGAATGAACGCAAAGAGTGAAGCGGTGATCGCCGACGGCGATTCCCAGGACGTCAACCTCGAGGTCATCCTCGATGTGCCCGTGACGCTGTCCATGGAAGTGGGGCGCACGCGTATCCCGATCCGCAACCTGCTGCAGCTCAACCAGGGCTCGGTGGTGGAACTGGATCGTGCCGCAGGCGAGCCGCTCGACGTGTTCGTCAACGGCACGCTGGTCGCCCACGGTGAAGTGGTGGTGGTGAACGAGAAGTTCGGAATCCGCATCACGGACGTGGTCAGCCCCGCCGAACGCATCCGCAAACTGAAGTAGTCAATGGCTGCCGAAGCTCCCCTGTTCGCCGCACCCGCGACGACCGCCGCGCATACCTCCGGCGGGAGTCTCGTCGAGGTGACACTCGCGTTGCTTGCCATCGTTGCGCTGATCGCCGGGCTCGCCTGGCTCATGAAGCGCATGCGGGGCTTTGGCAACGCCGGGCACGATCGCATCCAGGTGCTCGGCGAACGCGCGCTCGGCCCGAAGGAGCGCTGCGTGCTCGTGCGCGTCGGCGGCACGGACATCCTGGTCGGCGTCGCGACCGGCAGCGTGAACACGCTGCATGTATTCCCGGAAGGCGCGATTGCCTCGACGGCCGCCGACACGGCCGCCCCGGCCGGCGCGTCCGCGCCCTCGAAACCCGGCATGCCCAATTTCAAGGATCTGCTGATGCGGAGCCTCGGCAAGTGAAGAAGCTCTTCCGCATCCTGGGGTTGTTAGGCCTGGTGCTGGCGCCGATGCTGGCCTCCGCGGCCGAGGCCGCGGCCACGGGCCTGCCGGCCGTCACCGTGACCACCGCGCCCGGTGGTGGACAGACGTACTCGCTGACTCTCCAGGTCCTGATCCTGATGACGGTGCTGTCGCTGCTGCCCGCCATCCTGCTCATGATGACGGCGTTCACGCGCATCGTGATCGTGCTCGCGATTCTTCGCCAGGCGATCGGCGCCGGCCAGACGCCGCCGAACCAGGTGCTGGTCGGTCTTGCGCTGTTCCTCACGTTCTTCGTGATGTCGCCGGTGATCGACAAGGTGAACACCGAGGCGGCGCAGCCGTATCTCGCCGGCACGATCGAGACCACGGTCGCACTCGACCGCGCCATCGTGCCGATCAAGGGTTTCATGCTCGAGCAGACACGCGAGACCGACATCGCGACGTTCGTGCGCATCGCGGGCGGCAAGGGCTTCGAGAAGCCGTCGGACGTGCCGCTCAGCATCCTCGTGCCGGCCTTCGTCACGAGCGAGCTCAAGACGGCGTTCCAGATCGGATTCCTGCTGTTCATTCCGTTCGTGATCATCGATCTCGTCGTCGCGAGCGTCCTCATGTCGATGGGCATGATGATGCTGTCGCCCGTCCTCATTTCGCTGCCCTTCAAGATCATGTTGTTCGTGCTCATCGATGGATGGGCGCTGGTCATGGGCACGCTGGCCCAGAGTTTCTTCAGGTAGGCCAAAAATGAGGAAAGACGCATGACTCCTGAAATGGTGGTGACCGTGGGCCGGAACGCGCTCGAGGTGACGCTCATGCTGGCGGCGCCGCTGCTGCTCACCGCGCTCGCCGTCGGCCTCATCGTCGGCATCTTCCAGGCGGCGACGTCGATCAATGAAATGACGCTGTCGTTCATCCCGAAGCTGCTGGCCATGGCCGCAGTCCTCGCGATCACCGGCCCGTGGATGCTCCGCACGCTGGTCGAGTACACGCGCAATCTCATCGAAAGCATTCCCGGGATGGTTGGGTGAGTATTTCGCTCTCCATCGGGCAGCTCGAAGGCTGGGTCGCACAGGGGTTCTTCCCCTTCGTGCGCATCGGCTCGTGCCTGATGGTGGCGCCGGTGTTTGGCGCGCGTTTCGTGCCGCCGCGCACGCGCATCATCCTCGCGGTGGCCATCACCGCGCTGGTCGCGCCGATGATCCCCACGCCGGCTATCGCGCCGTTTTCCCCGCAGGGCTTCGTCGTGGTGTTCCAGCAGATGCTCATCGGTGTGGCGCTGGGCTTCGCGCTGCAGATCGTATTCGACGCGCTCGGCCTCGCGGGCCAGTTGCTCGCGAACAGCATGGGCCTGTCGTTCGCGTTCAACGTCGACCCGCTGCGCGGCAGCAGCACACCGGCGCTGGGCCAGCTCTACATCATTCTCGCGACTCTCACGTTCCTCGCGCTCGGCGGGCACGTCGCGCTGATCGAGCTACTCGTCGCGGGTCTCTACGCGCTGCCGGTCGGCACCACGGGCCTGGGCCAGCAAGGACTCTGGAATCTCATCCTCTGGGGCGGCCAGTTGTTCTCAGGCGCGATTGCGGTCGCGCTGCCGGGCATCACGGCGCTTCTGATCGTGAACCTGGCTTTCGGCGTGGTCAGCCGCGCGGCACCGACCCTGAACCTGTTCGCGGTCGGTTTCCCCGTTTCGCTGGTCATCGGTCTGCTCGTCGTGCTCTCCGGTATCGGTCCGATGCAGGAAAGTTTTTCCACACTGCTCGCGCAGGGCTTCGAGTTCCTGCGTTCGCTGCACGGAGGGCCATGATCCATGGCTGAGTCCGGCGCAGAACGCACAGAACAAGCTACACCGAAGCGCCTCGACGAGGCGCGCAAGAAAGGCCAGGTCCCGCGCTCCACCGAGCTGTCGATCGCGGCGGTGTGCGTCGCGGCCGCTGCGGCTATCTACACGCTGGGCGGCTCTGCCGCGGGCAAGTTGGCCGAGCTCATGCGCGGCAGCCTCACGTTGAGTGCGCAGGAAGCGGTGGGCGAGGGCGTGATCTGGCCCGCGCTCATGAACGCTGGCCTGCATGCGCTCTGGATCATCCTGCCCATTCTCGGCGCCACCTTCATTGCTGCCCTTGCCGCACCGCTGGCGATCGGTGGCTGGAATATCTCCGGCCAGGCTCTGATTCCGCAGTTCTCCAGGCTGAATCCCGCGGCGGGTCTCGGCCGCATGTTCTCGGCGCGCGGCACGGTCGAACTCGGCAAGGGCATCGCCAAGGTGCTCATCGTGTCTGCCATCGGCTGGGTGCTGCTCAAGGGCATGACGCCGCAGATGATGGGGCTGTCGAGCGAGCCGCTGGAGGGCGCCATCAGCCACTCGGCCGCGCTCGCAGGCTATGCGCTGCTGGTATTGACCTTCGGACTCGTTGCAATCGCCGCGTTCGACGTGCCGTTCCAGCTCTGGCAGCACTCGCGCGACCTCAAGATGTCGCGCGAGGAAGTCAAACAGGAATACAAGGAAAGCGAAGGTTCGCCGGAAACCCGCGGCCGCATCCGCGAGGCGCAACGCGCGCTGGCGCGCGGCCGCATGATGCAGGAAGTGCCGAAGGCGGACGTCGTGATCACCAACCCGACGCATTACGCCATCGCGCTGCGTTACGACGAGAAACGCAATCGTGCGCCCATTGTCGTCGCCAAGGGCACGGACCTGCTCGCGGCGAAGATTCGCGAAATCGCCACCGAGAACGGCGTGCCGCTCGTCGCCGCGCCGCCGCTGGCGCGCGCGCTCTATCGCAGCGTCGAGCTGGGCCACGAAGTGCCGGCCGCGCTCTACGTCACCGTGGCGCAGGTCCTGACCTACGTCTACCAGCTCAAGGCTGCTGTTGCGCGTGGTGCCAAGCCGCCGCCGCCGCCGGTCATCCACTGAGCTCGCACTGAATGGCTGACAACAACACCAATCCGGGACTGTTGCCGATGCTGATGCGCATGGGCATCGGCGTGCCCATCGGCCTGATCTCGCTGCTCGCGATGATGATCCTGCCGCTGCCGCCGGTGATGCTCGACGTGTTGTTCACGTTCAACATCGCGCTGTCGCTGGTCATCGTCATGGCGGTGTTCCAGGTCAGGCGCCCGCTGGAATTCGCGATCTTCCCGACCGTACTGTTGCTCGTGACGATCCTGCGCCTCGCGCTGAACGTCGCGTCGACTCGCGTCGTCCTCATGCACGGCCACGAGGGCGGGCACGCGGCGGGCAAGGTGATCGCGGCGTTCGGCGAGTTCGTGATCGGCGGCAACTACGCCGTCGGCGCCGTGGTGTTCATCATCCTCACCATCATCAACTTCGTCGTGGTCACGAAGGGCGCGGGCCGCGTCTCGGAAGTGTCCGCGCGCTTCGCGTTGGACGCGATGCCCGGCAAGCAGATGGCCATCGACGCCGACCTCAACGCCGGCATCATCACGCAGGACGAAGCCCGTACGCGCCGCGCCGAAGTGCGCGCCGAATCCGACTTCTACGGTTCCATGGACGGCGCCAGCAAGTTCGTGCGCGGTGACGCCGTCGCCGGCATCCTCATCATGGTCATCAATATCATTGGTGGCCTCTGCATCGGCACGATGATGCACGGCCTGCCGATGGCCGATGCCACGAAGACCTACACGCTGCTGACGATCGGCGACGGTCTCGTGGCGCAGATTCCCGGACTCATGCTCTCGGTCGCGGTGGCCATCATCGTGACTCGCGTGACCCGCGAGCAGGACATGGGCGGCGAACTGCAGAAGCAGTTGTTCGGCCAGCCCAAGGCGCTCGCGGTCGCGGCCTCGATCCTCGGCATCCTGGGCGTGATCCCCGGCATGCCCAACGTTGCATTCCTGTCGATCGCTGCGGCGTTGGGCTTCGCCGCGTGGCGGCTCGTGAAGAAGCGCGAAGCGGAAGCGGCCGCACCTGTCGTGGCGCCGGAACCGCCGCCACCGCCGCCGTCTCCGGAGAACCAGGAACTGTCGTGGGAAGACGTGCGTCCCGTCGACGCGGTCGGCCTCGAAGTGGGTTATCGCCTCGTGCCGCTCGTGGACCGCACGAAGGGTGGCGACTTGCTGGCGCGCATCCGCGGCATTCGTCGCAAACTCACGCAGGAGCTCGGCTTCCTCGTGCAGGCCGTGCACATCCGCGACAACCTCGAGCTCGGCCCCAACACGTATCGCATTCGTCTCGCCGGTGTCGCCATCGGCGAGAGCGTCGTGCATCCCGATCGCGAACTCGCGATCAATCCCGGCCGCGTGTTCGGCCCGGTGAACGGACTCGCCACGCGCGATCCGGCGTTCGGCATGGAAGCCGTGTGGATAGAGCCGAACCTGCGCGAGCACGCGCAGTCGCTCGGATACACGGTGGTCGATTCCGCGACCGTCATCGCCACGCATCTCTCGCATCTCATCCAGCAGCACGCGCACGAACTCTTCGGCCACGAAGAGGCGGAGCAGCTGCTCAAGAATCTTTCGAAGACTGCGCCGAAGCTCGTCGACGAGCTCGTGCCGAAAGTATTGCCGCTCGCGACCGTCGTTCGAGTCATGCAGGGGCTGCTCGCCGAGCGCGTGCCGATCCGCAACGTGCGCGCCATCGTCGAAGCATTGGCGGAAGCCGGTCCGCGCACGACGGATCCGCAGATGCTCATCAGCCAGGTCAGGGTTGCCCTGGGTCGGCAGATCGTCCAGGACATCGTCGGTCTCGCCGAAGAGTTGCCCGTCATCACACTTGAGCCGGAACTCGAGCGCCTATTGTCAAACGGGCTCGCGAACTCTGCTGCGGGACCGGGTCTCGAGCCCGGGTTGGCAGAGCGTTTGCAACGTGGATTGTCAGAGGCCGCGCAGCGTCAAGAACGTGGCGGCGAACCGGCGGTTTTGTTGACGCCTCCGGCACTGCGTACGGCACTGGCGCGGTTCTTCAGAGTCAGCGTGCCGGGACTTCATGTCCTCGCGTGGAACGAAGTGCCTGACAACCGCAAGGTCCGAATGGTGACCGCGGTCGGTGCGAGATAGACGACGGGAGTTGGAGTAGCGAATGAGAATTCAAAGATACATCGCCAAGGACATGCGCAGCGCTCTAGGGCAGGTGCGCGAGGCCATGGGCCCCGAGGCGGTCATCCTGTCGTCCGGCACCATCGGTGACCAGGTCGAGGTGGTGGCGGCCATCGACGTCGAAGTGGCGCACGATCACGCCACGCCGCGCGGTGCTCCGCAGGCCATCGCGGCCGAGCAGGCCGCGAATGCGCCCACGCGCCGCGCGTCGTCGCAGTTCTCCGAAGCCCTGATTCCGCGACAGCAGCGCGCCGATGCCGCCGCTCCCGCACTGGCCGCTGCAGCCGCTTCAGAACCCGCGCCCGCGCACAGCGAGCTCGCCAACGAAGTGAAAGACATGCGCCGCATGCTCGAGGCGCAGCTCGCGACGCTCGCGTGGAACGACATGTCGCGCCGCTCGCCGCTGCAGGCCGCGATGCTCAAGGAACTCGCGCAGCTCGGCATCACGCAGGATCTCGCCGGTTCGCTGGCGCGCAAGATTCCAGCCAACCTGAATTTCTCCGCGGCGCGTCGCTTCGCGCTCGCGACCATCGCGCGCACGGTGCAGGTCACCGGCGACCGCTGGCTCGAAACCGGTGGCCGCGTCGCGTTCGCCGGTCCCGCCGGTGCCGGCAAGACCACGTTGATCGCCAAGCTCGCGGCGCGCTGGGTGCTGCGTCATGGTCCGCGGCGCGTGGCGCTGGTGTCGGCCGACGCGGTGCGCATCGGCGCGCATGAACAGATGCACATGCTCGGCCGCCTGCTCGGCGTCACGGCGCACACGGTGTACGACGTTGCCGAACTGCCTGACCTGCTCGACGCTCTGTCGGGCCAGCAGCTCGTGCTCATCGACACTGCCGGCGCGAGCCCGCGCGATCCCGATCTCGCGCGTCGCCTGCGCCTGCTGGATCAACAGAAAGCGAAGATCGAAACCTCGATCGTGCTTCCCGCCAGCATCCAGGCCGGCGCCATCGAAGAGGCCATCAAACTATTCGAGGTCGCGCGCCCGCAGTCGTGCGTGATCACCAAGGTCGACGAGGCCGTGAGCCTCGGCGGAGTGTTGTCGGCGCTCGTGCGCCACAAGCTTCCCGTCGCGTACATCAGCGATGGCCAGCGCGTCCCCGAAGATCTGCAGCCCGCGCGTTCACACGGTCTCGTGAGCCGCGCGGTGGAAATCGCGAGCCGCAATGGAGCGACCGCGGACGATGAAGTCATGCAGCGTCGTATCACGGGAGGCGTCCATGGCAGCCGATAAGGCCCAACCCCGTCCGGAGGGGCGCGGTGCGCATTCCCCCGTCCAGGTCATTGCCGTCACGGGTGGCAAGGGCGGGGTGGGCAAGACCACCATCGCCGTCAATCTCGCGACCTCGATCGCCGCGCGCGGCAAGCAGGTCATGCTGCTCGATGGCGACCTCGGTCTCGCGAACGTCGACGTATTCCTCGGACTCACGCCGCGACTCACGCTCGCCGATGTCCTCGCGGGCAGTTGCTCGCTCGAGGAAATTCTTCTCGAGACGCCGCAAGGTTTCAAAGTCGTGCCGGCGGCGTCGGGCATCGCCCAGCTCGCCGAACTCGACACGCTCACGCACGTGGGCCTGGTGCGCGCCTTCGGTGACATCACCGCCAAGGTCGACGTGATGGTCATCGACACGGCGGCCGGCATCTCGGGCAGCGTGCTGCAGTTTTCGCAGGCGGCGCAGCAGGTGCTGGTCGTGCTCTGTGACGAGCCGGCCTCGCTGACCGATGCCTATGCACTCATCAAAATCCTTAGTCGTGACCATGGCGTGAAGCAATTCCGCGTGGTCGTGAACGAGGTGCGCGGCCGCGGAATGGGACAGGCCCTTTTCCAACGCTTCGAGCGCGTGGCCACCCGGTTCCTGTCCGTGGACCTCGACTACGTGGGTGAAATCCCCGAAGACGCGTTCCTCAGACGCTCAATTCGTGAACAGCGTCCCGTTGTCAGTGCCTACCCCAGCGCTCCGGCGTCGGTGGCCCTCAAGACGCTGGCGCTGCGCGCCGATAACTGGCCCGTAGCGGATGGACCGCGGGGGAACGTGGAGTTTTTCGTCGAGCGTC
>Ga0173480_10000751_pt1 | contig 11300 bp, 8 predicted proteins | sample NitcycUS209509C1_FD_122622 | JGI IMG/M metagenome (GOLD analysis project Ga0173480, IMG submission 122622) | Soil microbial communities from Arlington Agricultural Research Station in Wisconsin, USA - Nitrogen cycling UWRJ-S209-509C-1 (version... | ecosystem: Environmental > Terrestrial > Soil >... | reverse complement strand
TCCCGTGGCTCGGGACGCCGGTCAGCGCCGAGTCCATCACGTATGCCATCGCCCAGTACCTCCGCTTCGGTTCGATGGCCGCGGTCGGGTTCCCGATCGCCTTCGCCGTTGCCCCGGGTGACATCGGTCCCGCCTTCGCCCGCCTCGGCGTGCCCTACAAGTTCGCGTACGGCATGGAGCTGACCTTCCGGTTCGTTCCCTCGCTCGGCGCCGACATGCGGACGACGATCGACGCCCAGCGGCTGCGCGGCTACGAGTGGGAGAAGCGCGGCCGTGGGCCGATCGGCCGCCTGACCAGAACGATCCCGCTCCTCACACCGGTGACGATCAACGCGATCGTCGGAGCCGAGGACACGATCGACGCGATGGACCTGCGCGGCTTCGGCACGCAGCGGCGGACCTGGCTTCGCCAGCTCGCCCTCGACGTGACCGATCGGCTTGTCCTCGCCGGGTTCGCGCTGCTGCTCGTGGCCATCACCGCGCTCAGCTTCTCGGGCTTCACGCAGCTCTGGGTCCCCGAGGTGCTCATCAGGCTGGCAGAATGACCACCGATGTGGATCGGCAGTGGATAACCGACGGGTGCGCCGACGATTCCGTGGAAAAACCCCCTTGGCGATTCCATCAACGTTCCGTACAGTGATTCCTGTCCCGGAGGAGTCCGTGGACCTGGAGATTGCATCAACAGGTCTCGTGGTTCCTTCGGGACGTTTCTGTGTCCGGCGTTTGCCGCACATCGGCCGGAGGGACCAGTGAGCGAGCAGCCGTAGCCGCCCCTGCAGCCGGAGCCCGGCACACACGTCGAGCGCCCGGCGCCGCCGTATGCGCTCATCATCGGCGTCGCTCTGCTCGGGCTCCTGGCCATCGCCATGTTCCTCATCCTCATCAGCGGCGACGGCGAGCCCGCGGCGAGCGGATCGCCGAGTGCGTCCGCGTCGGCCTCGGCCTCGGCGAGTGCTAGCGCCTCGGCTTCGGCGTCGGTCCCCGCTAGCCCGGGCGCGTCGGCGGCGACATCCCCGGACGCATCGGCACCCGCCACCGGCGTCTCGCCACCCGACGGGATCCTGCCGGTGGGCTCATTGGTCGAGGTGATCAGCGACGGCCTGCGGCTTAGGGAGGAGCCGACGACCGGTGGAGCGGAGGTGGCAACCCTGCCCGCTGGAGAGGTGCTCTACCTCGTGGGCAACGCGAACAACCTCGGCCCCGTCCAGGCGGACGGCTATTCCTGGTACGCCGGGCTGTACGCGCCCGGCTACAGCGACTGGCCACTGAACCCTCCGGGGTCGAGCGATGGTCCCTCCGGCGACCCGCGCGTGTCCGGGTGGTTCGCTGCCGGTACGACTGAGGAGGACTACGTCGAGCTCCTCCCGGCGGGCTGCCCGGTGAGCACGGACATCGATGGCCTCTATGCCGTGACGGCCTGGGAGCGCCTCGCCTGCCTCGGTGGGCAGCAGCTCACCGTCGAGGGGACGTACGGCTGCGGCGGGTGCGGCGGTCTCGCCCCCGGCACATTCGACCCGCCATGGCTCGCCAGCCCGCTGAACTTCCACCTGTTCACGCCGCCATGGGCGGCCCTTCCGCCGGTCGTCGAGCAAATGGTGCTCCACCTCCCGCCGGACGTTCCGGAGCTCGGATCAGAGCAGGCCGGCAGCGTGCTGCGCGTCACGGGCCACTTCAACGACTCTCGGTCCGCCGACTGCGTCATCGCGCCGGGCGAGCCTGGCGAGGAGGTGCCTGCCGACGACCTCGCAGCGGAGTGGTACTGCCGCCTCGGCTTCGTCGTCGAGTCGTGGGAGGTCGTCGGGACCGATCCCGATTGGCAGGGCGGCTAGCGGTCCCGGCGCAGGATCCAGCCGCGATAGCTCGGCCGGAAGCCGGCATCGCGCAGCGCATCGCCCAACGCTGACTCGGCGACCGGCACCCGGTCGACGCGCTCGAGCCTGAGCTCGCGCATCGGTCCAGTCGGCCCGACCGCAGCCGCCAGCGCTTCGACGGCCCTCCGCGCAACCTCCGAATCGGTGGCCACAGGCAACCTGAGGAGGCCACGCCCACCGCGCTCGAGGTAGAGGGCAGCCGCGCCATCGACGATCACGACGTACGCGCCGGCCGCCCGCTGAAGCGGCAGCCGTTCGTCATCCGCGCTCCGTGGCCAGGCCAGGGCCGCACCGTAGGGCTGTGCCGGATCGGTGGCGGCAAGGACGCGGACGACCGGCTCGTCCTCGCGCACGGCGCGCAGGCGGTCGACGGCGCCAGGAAGCGCGAACTGCGCGGCGCCGAGGCCGGCGACGAAGTAGCCGCGACGGGCACGACCCGACTCCTCCATCGCCCGCAGGATCGGGTAGACCGATGCGTACCCACCGGCGATCCCCTCAGCGGCGACGGCTTCCCGCGTCACGACGCCGTGCCGGTCGAGGAGCGCCGTCGCCAGCGCGTGGCCTCGCTCCGTTGGGTTGCGCTCCTCGCCCACGAGGTCCGCCACGAGCGACCACCGCCCTGCGGCGCGCGGCGGTCCGAGCGCAAGCAGACGGCCCGGACGAGGCTTCGCGCGGGAGCGCGAGCGAGGCAGCGATAGGGCACGGAGCGGCGCGAACGTGTCGTTCGTGACCTCTCCCGCCCAGACGAGGTCCCACATCGCGTCGATAAGCTCCTCGTCGTTGCGTGCGTCGATCGCCGACCGCAGCTGCGGGAAGAACGAGGCGCCGCGCCGCTGGAGGGGGAGCCGGATCGCCTCGTGGATCGGTTCGGAAGGTCGGTCGTCGGAGGCGCCGGCCCGAGCGAGGAGGTCGACGTGGTCGCGCCGGAAGAGGGCGATGCGCCCGTCGTCACGGCCGAGCGACCCGCGTCCGATCCAGACGATCTCGCCCGCGGCGCCCAGCTCGTCGAGGAGGCGAGGCGTGTACCCGGCGACCCGGGCCGGAAGCAGGTCGCGCTCGAGGACCGATGCCGGCACGGGCACGCCCTCGAGCTGGCCGATGACCTCGACAAGACGGCCGAGGCCGCCGGCCGTCGAGTCGACGCCCTGCCAGGTCGGGAGGAAGCGCGCCAGGACCTGCTGGTCGACGGGCTCGACCTCGCGGCGCAGGCGTGCAAGCGAGCGCCGACGCAGCTGGCGGAGGACGTCGGGATCGGTGAATTCGTGCGAGGCGCCGCCCGGCCGGAACGCTCCTGCGAGCAGCGCGCCGTCCGCTGCCATCGACCGCAGGTGAGCCTCGACGACGGCGCGCGCCAGACCCCAACGCTCGGCCGGCGCATCGGCCGTAAACGGCGCGTGGGTGCGCGCCCAGCGTGCCAGGAGAAGGTCCAGTGGCCGGTCGCCCGGCTCGAGAAAGGTCTCGGCCACGCCTTGCGGTGGGCTGGCGCCCACCGCGTCCCGGAAGCGGCCTGCGTCCTCCACGGTGATCCATCGCTCCTCACCGGCGATCCGGATGCGGATCGCGCGTCGGGCGCCCTCGAGCTCATCGAGTGCCGTCGCCGCGTCGAGCCCCGAGACACGGGCGGCGACCTCATCGGCCCGCAAGTCGCCGATGCGACGGAGCAGGTCGGCGACACCGTCGAGCGTCTTGGCATGCCGGCCTGGCGCCAACGCCTGGAGCTCGAGCTCGAGGTCGGCAACGGCCTCCGGGTCGATGAGCTCGCGCAGCTCCTCGCTGCCGAGAAGCTCGGCCAGGAGCTCGCGGTCGAGGGCCAGCGCCTGGGCGCGTCGCTCGCCGAGCGGCGCGTCACCCTCGTACATGAACGAGCCGACGTAGTCGAAGAGGAGCGAGCTCGCGAATGGCGATGCCGATGGGGTCTCGACACTGACGACCCGGATGTGGCGGTCGCGGATGGCGGCGAGGACCTCGCGGAGGGCGGGCATGTCGAAGACGTCGCGCAGGACCTCGCGGTACGTCTCGAGAACGATCGGAAACGAGCCGTACTGGCTCGCGACCGCAAGGAGGTCGGCCGACCGCTGGCGCTGCATCCACAGCGGCGTGCGCTGCCCGGGGCGCCGTCGCGGGAGAAGGAGGGCGCGGGCGGCGTTCTCGCGGAAGCGAGCCGCGAAGAGCGCCGAGCCGCCCAGCTCGCGCGTGAGGAGGTCCTCGATCTCATCGGGATCGAGCAGCAGGGCGCCCTCGAGCGTCGCCCCGTCCTGCTCGACGCCCTCCGGCAGCCGCACGGCGATGCCGTCATCGGACCAGATGGACTGGACGTCGAGGCCATGGTGCTCGCGCAGGCGCGACTCGATGGCCATCGACCACGGCGCGTGGACCCGACCACCGAATGGGGTGAGGACGACGACGCGCCAGTCGCCCAGCTCGTCGCGGAAGCGCTCGATGACGATGGTGCGATCGGTCGGCAGCGAGCCGGTCGCCATGCGCTGCTCGGCGAGATAGCCGACCAGGTTGCCCGCCGCGAGGTCGTCGAGCGCGTGCGACTCCTTCAGACGCTTGGTGGCCGCGGTGGGCGCCATCGGCTCCAGCTCACGCAGGAACGCACCGATCGCTCGGCCCAGCTCAATGGGCCGGCCGATCGCGTCGCCGTGCCAGAACGGCATCTTTCCGGGCTCGCCAGGCGCCGGCGTGACGATGACCCGGTCCGGCCGGATCTCCTCGATCCGCCAGGTCGAGGCGCCGAGCAGGAAGGTCTCCCCTACCCGCGACTCGTACACCATCTCCTCGTCGAGCTCTCCGACGCGCCGTCCGCCGCGCTTCGAGTCGTCACCCGGGAGGAAGACACCGTAGAGCCCACGGTCCGGGATCGTGCCGCCGGATGTGATGGCCACTACGCGTGCGTCGTTGCGCGAGGTCACGACATCGGTCTGGCGATCCCACACGACCCGCGGCTTGAGGTCGGCGAACTCGTCTGACGGGTAGCGCCCGGACAGCATCTCCAGGACGCTCACCAGCTGTTCGCGCGAGAGGTCGCGGAACGGGTCCGCGCGCGTCACGAGGGCGTGGAGCTCGTCCACCGTCCACCGGTCGTGGACGCAGATCGCGACGAGCTGCTGGGCGAGGACGTCGAGCGGGTTGCGCGGGATCTTCGTCTCCTCGATCTGAGCCGCCTTCATGCGCTCGACGACGACCGCCGCCTCGACGAGGTCGCCGCGACACTTCGGAAAGATCTTCCCGACGCTCGGCTCGCCGACCTGGTGGCCGGCGCGACCGATGCGCTGCATGCCCGAGGCGACCGAGGGCGGCGCCTCGATCTGAACGACGAGGTCGATCGCCCCCATATCGATCCCGAGCTCGAGACTGCTCGTGGCGACGAGAGCCGGCAGCCGTCCCTGCTTGAGGTCCTCCTCGATCTGCAGGCGCTGCTCGCGCGCGATGCTGCCGTGATGCGCCCGCACGAGCTCCTCCCCGGCCAGCTCGTTGAGGCGCGTCGCGAGCCGCTCGGCGAGCCGTCGCGAGTTCACGAACACCAGCGTTGACCGATGCGCCCTGATGAGTTCGAGGAGCTTGGGGTGGATCGACGGCCAGATCGAGTGGCGCGCCTCGGGTCCCGCGGCCGGGCCGCCAGGCGCCTCGTCGGTATCGATCGTGTCGCCCATGCGGGCCATGTCCTCGACCGGGACGATGACCTCGAGGTCGAGCTCTTTCCGCGTGCCGGCGTCGACGATCTCGACATTCCGGCCGGTGCCGCCGAGGAAGGCGCCGATGGACGCGAGCGGCCGCTGGGTTGCCGAGAGGCCGATCCGCTGCGGATCACCGCCGGTGAGGTGACTGAGGCGTTCGAGGCTGAGGGCGAGATGCGAGCCCCGCTTCGTCGCCGCGATGGCGTGGACCTCGTCGACGATGACGTGCTCGACGCCACGGAGCATCTCGCGGGCCTGGCTGGTCAGGATGAGGTAGAGCGACTCGGGCGTCGTTACGAGGATGTCGGGCGGCGTCTTCGTGAGCTGGCGCCGCGCATCGGCCGGGGTGTCCCCCGTTCGGCTGCCAACCGACACGTCGGGGACCTCGACCCCGAGCCGCTCCGCCGTGCGCCGGATCCCCGCCAGCGGGGCGCGGAGGTTGCGCTCGACGTCGTAGGCGAGGGCCTTGAGCGGGCTGACGTAGAGCACGCGGACACGTCGCGTCGACTGGTGCGGCTCCGCCATCAGCCGGTCGAGGCACCAGAGGAACGCGGCGAGCGTCTTGCCGCTCCCGGTTGGGGCGTGGATGAGCGTGTGGCGTCCGCGGCTGATCGCCTGCCAGCCCAAGGCCTGGGCGCGGGTAGGCTCGGCGAACGTCTCAGTGAACCAGGCGCGGGTGGGCTCGGCGAACGGGGCCAGCGGATCGGCGTGAATGGCGGTGCTCACGGAACAACCAGTCTATCGGTGCCATGAGAGTGCGCCCGATTCCTGACGATGAGCGTCAGGAACCCGGAGAGATCAGGCCGGCGGAACCCGCCTCGGCGGGGCCATGTAGGCCCAGATCAGCCCGAGGACCCCACCCACGATCGTGATGAAGATCACCGTGTACGTTCCGAGGATGGCGAGCGAGGTGAACACGAGGATGAGCGCGACCCCGACGCCGAGCACGAGCCCGCCGACGAGGCCGATGATGGGGCGGCGCCGAGGCCTCATCGTCCGGCTTCCCCAGACGGGGGTGGCGGAGGCGGCGGCTCCGTCGGGGGTGGAGCGACGACGGTCGCCGCGGCGGTCGAGGGAACGACCGCCACCACTGGCCGGGCTGCCCAGAGGAGCACGCCGCCCAGGACGCAGATCCCGACCGCGATCCAGAACGGGATCGTGGTCAGCGGATTGCCCGTCATCTTGAACCAGCCACTGCCGTCACAGTGCGTCCCGCCCTCGCCGTTGATCTGGCCGGAGACGTAGTACAGCCCGGTGAACTGGAACGGCGCGTTGTCGCTGACGTCGGCGCTGCCCTCCGCGGTCGTTGTTCCGTCCGGATTGTCATCGCCGCCGGCGACCGGGATCGGGATGTTGAAGACGTAGGTCTGCCAGGTGTGGTTCGTGAAGACCTGGTCGCCGGAGCTGCCGGTCCATGACACCGATCCCTCCCAGTCGACGAGGAACGGGTCGTCCTGGGTACCACCGTCGTCGCCGGAGGGGCCACCGCTGGCGGCGTCGAGCGGCGCACCGCTCTCGTCCGTTGACGAGAGCGCCAGGTCGCAGCCGCCGTTCATGTCGAACGCAGCGACAGGAGCGACGAGAACGCACAGCGCGACCAGCGATATCACGGTGGCGCGGGCAGCTCGGGCGGTGGGTCGCACGTGCAAGGCTCCTGCTCGCTCGATCGTCGAGCGCTCGCTCGCAATCTAGCACTCGGTCGATGAGCCAGGGAGCCATTCGGCATGTCGAGATCGTGCGTTTCAGACCCTTCACTTGTGAGGAGTGAGTGGCGTAGGCTGGCGCACGTTCGCCGCAGCACAACGGGAGCGTCGTCCATGGTCGTCGTGAAACCCGCCTACCAGTGGGGGATCGCCATCCTGCGGATCGGAGTCGGCATCATCTTTCTTTGGGCCGGTCTCGAAAAGCTCATGGCGCCGGAGCCGTTCACGGCTGCCGGGTTCCTCCAGTTCGGGACGGCCGGGAGCCTCGCGTGGCCGTTCGTGACCGGAACACCCGCGGAGGGCACGGTCTTCAACCCGACGCAGGACTTCTGGGTCGCGCTCTCCGGGAACGAGACCTCGATGAGCGTCATCAACGTCCTCGTCCCCTACGGCCAGCTCGGGATCGGGATCGGGCTGATCCTGGGGCTGCTGACCCGGTTCAGCGCAGCGATGGGTACGCTGATGATGCTGTTCTTCTTCGTCGCGGCCTGGGACTTCGAGTTCGGGATCGTGAACCAGCATCTCACCTACGCGATCGTGACCGCGTTCCTCGGGCTGATCGGCGCCGGGAATTACTTCGGCATCGACGGGGTCATCGGTGATACAGCGCCCCCGTGGGTGCGCCGCTGGTTCCTCTCCGGGACACCGCTCACGCTGCGCGAAGGGTCAGCCCAGCTGGAGCCTGCCCCCGCCTAGTCGTCGCGAGTCGGTCCGGCATCGCCGCCTCGAGCGGCTGGGCGCGTATCAGGCGTCGACGGCTCGCGTCCCGGCCGCCTGGCGCAACATCGGACCCGCATCCTCGACGAACCTCCGCAGCCGGTCGAGGGCTCGGGCATCCGGTCGGCGCAGCCGGGTGTCATACCCGGCGACGACGCCGACGATCTCCGCGCCGTCGCTCACCGGGAGGGCCGCCGCCGAGACGAGGTTGACGCTTCGCGCGGTGGGCAGGCGAGGGAAGTTCAGGTCGCCGGCGAGATCCTCGATCCATGCCGGTCGACCGCTCATCCAGATCCGGCCAGGGAGACCGGCCCCGACGGGCAGCTTCGTGCGCCGGCTGACCTGGGCGAAGGGCTCGAGCTGGACCGATGCGACCCACGCCGCCGCGCAGCGCAGAAGTCCAGGATGCCGGTCCGGCACCCATGCGTCGACGACCGCCCAGCGGAGGGTGCGGCCGAGCTTTCCCAACCACGCCTCGAGCGCCACTGCGACCGCGGGATCCGGCGTCCCGCCCGACGGGGGAAAGAAGATTGCCCCATCGAGCAGCCCGCGCAGCACGCTGACGACGGCGTCGACCCGGAATGGCTTCTCGAGCACGGCGACGTGCGGGATCCGCGCAAGCTGAGCAGCGTTGTTCCGCAGCCATTGCACGTCCCCCGAGCACACGAGCACAGGGAGCCTCCGGTGTCGTGGGTCGGTCCGGAGGCGGAGGAGGAGGTCGAGCCCGTCGGACCCCCACGGCCCCAGGAGATCGAGCACCAGGACCTCCGGTCGCGTCCCGGTGATGGCTTCGACCGGATCGGCCGATGCGATCTCGACCGACATCGGCCGGAAGCCCTCCGTCTCGAGGAGCTCGAGCATGAGCTCGGTGAAGGCGAGGTCGTCGTCCAGCACGGCCACGCGCGGGCGGCGTTGGCTCACGATGCGCTCCCGGCCAGGGCGCCCGGCTGCCGCTGGCCCGCACGACCTGCGCCGAGCCGCCTCAGTATCCGGCGCGCGTCAAAGGACCGCGCTGAACGACCCTCCAGGCTGGGCGTCATGCACGAGGGCACGGACGTTGAGGATCAGTGCCAATACGGCGGCGCTGCCGGCGACCAGCGGGATGCGCCGAGCAGCCCAGGGGGGCAGGTAGAGGTCAACGACTGATCCCTGCGCTGCGCCGAGCTGCTCGGCCAACGGTGAGTGGACAGACCTGGTTGTTGCTCACGTAGAGTGCCGTCTCTGCGATCACCATGCCTCCGGCGATCGCTGTGCGACGCCGAGGCCGGCCGCGGAAGCCATCCCACAGCGCGACGAGAGTGGCCGCGGCGATTGACGCGAAGATTGCGCTGTGGAAGGCCTTGATGGCGACGAGCGTCTCGTCCCGTCGATCGGATGGGATCAGGCCGGCCAGCCGCCCCGTGATCGCGCCACTCCACAGAGGCTCTCGCCGGCCGCTGCTCGCTGGCACCTCGCACGCTGGAGAGATCGAAATCAGTGGCCGCCCTGCATCGGCTCGCCGCCGCTGCCGGCCTTGAAGAGGCCAATCGCCCCGCGCCCGACAAAGTTGAAGGCGTGCGTGACGATCGGGTAGAGACCGTCCTCGTCGAAGCGCATCTCGACGATCGCTCCCTGGGCCGGCGACAGGTCGACGGCCTGGCTGCCCCAGTTGCCGGTGTTCCCCTCCACAAGATGGACACCCTCCTTGATGACCGAGTGGAAGATCGTGCCGACCACGTGGAAGCTGGAGTCGACGCTCGGCCCCGCGTTGAGGACGAAGACGCGCACGGTCTCGCCGACGGGGACCGCGATTGGGTTGTCGAGGTACTGGCTGGCGACGCCGTTGAACACGACGAAGTCTGGCTCAGGCGCGGCCGCCGAGGCCTTTGTGATGTCAATCGTCTGCTGCTGTGGGCCGAGGTACCACTCGCTCTGGACGAGGGCGAACTCGTGGTCGACCGGCGGGAGCCCTTCGGTCGGCTCGACGATGATCATCCCGTACATCCCGTTCGCGATGTGCATGAGCGCCGGCGCGGTGCCGCAGTGGTACATGAAGACACCCGCGTACTTCGCGACGAACTCGTACGTGAGCTCCTCGCCCGGGTTGATCGAGCGCATCTCGTCGTTCCAGGCGACGAGGCTGGCGTGGAAGTCGATCGAGTGCGCCATCGTGTTCGTCTCGGGGTTCTTGAGCGTCACGCGGATCGTGTCCCCGACCTTCACGCGCATGACCGGTCCGGGTACCTGGTCGCCGAACGTCCACACGAGCTGCTCGTAACCCTCGGCCACCGTCATCAAGCCCTCGCTCATCACGAGCTCGATCTCGTGCACCTCGCCGGTGGCACGCTCGGGCGCCGTCGGATCGCGCAGGACATAGGCGGGAGCCTCCGGGTTGACTTCGACCAGGGCAGCGGCGGGTGCCGGGTCGTGGCCGGAGTGGTCGGTGGGCGCCGCCGAGGCAGCGGGCGCGGCCTGGGCACCTGTGAGAAGGATCGACCCGACAAAGACGAGGCTGAGAAATAACGCGGTCCCGCCACCCGCAAGCCCCATGTACCAGAACGCGCGTTGCATGGCTTCGGCTCCCGTAGAATGCATCAATGTGTAGTTCGGTTGTAAGAATTTCCGAGGCTGGCGTGACGGGCCACAGGTCCCGGACTGCACGGGCCGATCGGATCGAAGTCGACCGGCGCGTGCCTTGAAGGTCGAGCTGACCCGGCGGGGCGACTATGCCGTTCGTGCGGCGGTCGTGCTCGCGGCCACCGATGCGGAGCAGATGACCGGGGGCGCCCTGGCGAAGGCGACGGGCGTTCCGAGGAGCTACATGTCGCAGGTCATGGGTGCGCTGGTACGAGCGGGCCTCGTCGCAAACCGGCGCGGACGTCTGGGCGGCTATCGCTTATCACGGACCCCGTCTGAGATCAGCCTTCTCGACGTCGTCGAGGCAGCGGAGGGCCGAGCCGGACTGCGAACCTGCGTCCTGCGGGGCGGGCCGTGCCGCCGGGACGGACCCTGCGACGTGCATGTCGCCTTCGCTTCAGCCGAGCATGCCGCCTTCGAAGCGCTGGCCGCGGTCACACTGGGCGACCTCGGCGTTCGGTCAGGCTAGCCTTCGTCGATGAAGCCAGCCACTGACGTAGAAGCTCGAGCCGTCCGCCAGCTGCGGGCCCTCGACGAGGCCGTGCGCGGCATCAGCGGCGTGCTCGACATCGACCGCGTCCTCCAGCTCATCGCCGACCGGGTGAGGGATCTCGCCGAGGCCCAGTACGCGGCAATCGGGATCGTCGACGCCGATGGGGCGATCGAGCGATTCATCACGAGCGGCATCAGCGACGAAGAGCGCGCCCGCATCG
>Ga0173480_10000749_pt1 | contig 11340 bp, 9 predicted proteins | sample NitcycUS209509C1_FD_122622 | JGI IMG/M metagenome (GOLD analysis project Ga0173480, IMG submission 122622) | Soil microbial communities from Arlington Agricultural Research Station in Wisconsin, USA - Nitrogen cycling UWRJ-S209-509C-1 (version... | ecosystem: Environmental > Terrestrial > Soil >... | reverse complement strand
CGACGATGAGGACGCTGGCCGGCATCACCGCCACCGAGACGACGTCAGGCATGAGACGCACCTGGAATGGTGAACGACGGCGGCTCCCAGGCGAGTACGACCTCGGTGCCCTTGCGCGGTGCCGTGACGATTGTCAGCGAGGCGCCGATGCGCTCGGCACGCTCCTGCATGCTGGTCATGCCGAAGCCGCTATCCTGCCGATCGCGCGTGATGCCGCGGCCATTGTCGGCCACCGCCAGCCGGAACCCTCCGGCGCGCACCGCCGACGCCTGCACCGTAATGCGATCGGCCTTCGCGTGCCGCACGGCATTGGTGAGCGCTTCCTGGGCAATGCCGATGATGTCCCGCTCCACGCCGCCGCCGAGCGGTGGCAGCTCGTCGATCGCCAGGTCGATCGGGATATCGGTGGTGCGCCTGGCAAGCGCGGTCATCCGCTGCAGCGCCGCAGCAATGTCCTCGTCACCGCCGGACTGCGGCCGCAGCGCGCGCACGGAACGGCGAGCCTCCACCATGTGGGTCCGGGCAAGCTCCACGGCCGTGTCGATCGTTTTCGCAACGTCGGTCGGCAGGTTCTCGGACAATCGCTGCGCCGCCTGCAGCTGCATCAGGATGGCGGCAAAGCCCTGTGCCAGCGTGTCGTGAATGTCGCGCGCGATGCCATTACGTTCTTCGAGCACCGCCTGACGACGCACTTCATTGCGGCTCTGCTCCGCGAGCCGGCTCTGGTGAAGCGCCAGCGTGGCCTGACGCGCCATGGCTTCCAGCACCGCTTTGCGCCACTGTGACTCGCATGACGAAGACGACGTCGCTGAGAGAACGACCCACCCGAGGTTGCGCGTCGGCAGCGCCAGCGGGGCGGTGATGAGTGAGGCCACGCCCGTCCGCTGATGACGGGCACGGACCGACGCCGGCAGCCGCTCGTCGTCGCCAGCGTAGGCCACTGCCTGGGTCCAGCCCTCGGCGAAGTCGAGCAGATGACGGGTGAGCTCCTCGCGCGGCAGCGCCAGCGAGGCCCATTCCTCACTCTCGCTCGTCACATGACGGTTGCCGGCATACACCATCCACAGATGGCCATCGGTCTGCGCTTCGTCCAGCAGCCACACGCCGCAGGCAAAGGCTTCGCATTCCTCGACGATCGACTGAATGACCAGCCGGAAGAATCCATTGATGTCAGGTTCGCGCACCAGCAGATCGAGCGCCCGCTGCATCGCGTCGCTCTGGATGCGCGAGCTGCATTCTGCCCAGCGCCGTTCGTTGTTGGCCTGCGCGAGCGCCGCCTGCATCGCCTCGATGCGGCTGAGGAGCGGGTCTGTGACGCTGGTTCGGTCGTCCACGCAGTCATTATCCGCCAGCTGTCGACGTTGCGGCATCGGCCAAAAGTCGCAGATCGGTCTCGCCCGTGAGGGCGGCGTCGGGCTCTCTCCGCCGGCCGAGACGGTCATCGTCCACCTGCCCAATTGAAGCGGGCCGGTCGCGGCCGTCATGCTGCAGGACATGTCAAGCCGTCTGAAAGTCCTGATTCACACCGCCTCCGTTGCCGTGTTCGCCGTGAGCGCCGCCGCCTGTGCCGGCACCGCGGCCCAGCCGGCGGCACCGCCGCCGCCGAACGTCACCGTCGCCGCCGCCGTGTCGCGGCCGCTCACCGAGTGGGACGAGCTCACCGGTCGGCTCGAAGCCGTCAACACCGTGGACGTCCGCCCCCGCGTGTCGGGTTACGTGTCCGCGGTCCACTTCCGCGAAGGCGCCATCGTCTCACCTGGTGATCTGCTGTTCACCATCGATCCCCGGCCGTTTCAGGCCGACGTCGATCGGTTGAAGGCGGAGCTGGAACGTACCCGCGCCACCCTGGCTCGGGCCGACTCCGAGCTCGGACGCGCGGAGCGTCTGACCAGGGAGAACGCGATCTCGGGTGAGGAGCTCGATCGCCGGGCGGCGTTCGTCCTGGAATCGCGCGCACAGCAGACGGCGATTGAAGCCGCGCTGCGTGCCGCCGAGCTGAATCTCGAGTTCACACGCGTGACCGCTCCGATCACCGGACGCATCGGTCGCGCGATCATCACCGAGGGCAACCTGGTTTCGAGTGGCCCTGGCGAGGCCACGCTGCTGACGACACTCGTCTCGCTCGATCCGATTTACGCGTCGTTCGACGCCGATGAACAGACGTTTCTCCGCTTTGCCGGCGTGACGAGCGGCGCCCGCACGACCCGACAGACGCCGATACCGATCCGCATGTCGCTCGGTGCCGAGCATGACTTTCCTCGCGAAGGGCGAATGCATTTCCTGGACAACCAGGTGGATCCCTCCACCGGGACGATCCGGGTCAGGGCGATCTTCAGTAACGCTGATCTGACCTTGACGCCAGGTTTGTTCGTCCGCCTGCGCGTGCCGCTGTCGGGTGGCGGGCGAGGTGTCCTCATCCAGGACAAGGCGATCGGCACGGATCTCGACAAGCGCTTCGTGCTGGTCGTCAACCAGCAGCAGGTCGTCGACTACCGCCCGGTGTCGCTCGGGCCAATGGTGGATGGCTTGCGAGTCGTCAGAAGTGGTCTCGACGCCGGTGACCTGGTGCTGGTGAATGGCACGCAACACGTGCGGCCTGGCATGAAGGTGAGGCCGGCGGTCGTCGCCATGGAGCAGGAGGCACGTCGATGAACGTTTCAAGATTCTTCATCGACCGCCCGATCTTCGCGGCGGTGTTGTCACTGCTGATTGTCATCGCCGGTGCGCTCTCGATCATCGGATTGCCGGTGAGCGAATACCCGGGCGTGGTGCCGCCGACGGTGGTCGTCCGCGCTGCGTATCCTGGCGCGAATCCGAAAGTCACCGCGGAGACTGTCGCCGCGCCGCTCGAGCAGGAGATCAACGGCATCGAGAACATGCTCTACATGTTCTCGCAGGGCACCTCCGACGGACTGCTCACGCTCACGGTGACCTTCAGCATCGGCACCGACATGGACAAGGCCCAGGTGCAGGTCCAGAACCGGGTTGCGCAGGCGTTGCCGCGGCTGCCCGCAGAGGTGCAGCGTATTGGCGTCACGACGGAGAAGTCGTCTCCGGATCTGATGATGGTGGTGCACCTGCTGTCGCCGGACGACCGGTACGACACGTTGTACCTCTCGAACTACATCCACCTGCGGGTGAAGGACGAGATGGCCCGGATCTCCGGAGTCGGCGAGGTGCAGGTCTTCGGCGCCGGCGAGTACAGCATGCGCGTCTGGCTCGATCCGGATCGCCTCGCGGCACGGCAGCTTACCGCCACCGACGTCGTGCGAGCCATTCGTGAACAGAATGTCCAGGTCGCGGCCGGTGTGCTCGGCGCCCCACCGGCACCGACCGACACCACGTTCCAGCTCTCGGTGAATGCCCGTGGACGCCTCACCTCGGAGGAGGAGTTCGCCGACATCGTCGTACGCGCGACGCCGCAGGGTCAGATCACCCGCGTTGGCGACGTCGGCCGGGTGGAGCTGGGCTCCAACCAGTACGCGTTGCGCAGTCTGCTCGACAACAAGCCGGCGGTGGCGATCGGTATTGCCCAGCGTCCGGGGTCGAACGCGCTGCAGGCTTCGTCGGAAGTGCGGGCCCTGATGGAGCGGCTCTCGCACTCGTTTCCGGACGGCGTCAGCTATCGCATCGTCTACGACCCGACGATGTACGTGCGCGAGTCGATCCGGTCGGTCATCGTCACGTTGTTCGAGGCGATTCTCCTGGTCGTCGTGGTCGTGCTCGTCTTCCTGCAGACGTGGCGGGCGTCGATCATCCCGCTCGTCGCAGTGCCGGTGTCGCTGGTCGGCACGTTCGCGGTGATGCTGGCCTTCGGGTTCTCGATCAACACGCTCTCACTGTTCGGCCTCGTGCTGGCCATCGGCATCGTCGTCGACGATGCGATCGTGGTGGTGGAGAACGTGGAGCGGCATATCGAGAAGGGGCTGTCGCCAATCGAAGCCACGCGCGTGGCGATGGCCGAGGTCTCAGGCCCGATCATCGCGATTGCGCTGGTGCTGTGCGCGGTGTTCGTGCCGACCGCGTTCGTCAGCGGGTTGACCGGGCAGTTCTACCGGCAATTTGCACTGACGATTGCGATTTCGACGGTCATCTCCGCAATCAACTCGCTGACGCTGAGCCCGGCGCTCGCATCGCGGTTGCTGCCGCCGCACGGCGCGCCGCGCGACCGCCTGCAGCGGACGGCGGATGCGGTGTTCGGCTGGTTCTTCACGCTCTTCAACCGTTTCTTTGCTCGCGCCTCGACGGGATACACGGGTGCCGTTGCGCGTGTGCTGCGCTTCAGCGTCGCGGTACTCGTGTTGTACGGCGGCCTGATTGGATTGACGGCGGCCGGATTCCGCGCCGTGCCGGACGGGTTCATTCCCGCACAGGACAAGGACTACCTGGTGGCGTTTGCGCAGCTGCCGGACGCGGCATCACTGGATCGCACCGATGCCGTGATCCGCCGGATGACCGACCTGGCGCTCGACGAGCCTGGCGTGCAGAGCTCGATCGCGTTTCCCGGATTGTCGGTGAACGGCATGGTGAATGCGCCGAACACCGGCACCATCTTCATCACGCTCGACCCGCAGAGCCAGCGTCATGGACACGGAGAGAGTGCGATGGCCATCGTGCAGCGGCTGAATGCGAAGTATGCGGGCATCCAGGATGCTTTCGTCGCCGTGTTTCCGCCGCCGCCGATTCAGGGGCTGGGAACGATTGGTGGCTTCAAGCTTTACGTCGAGGACCGTGACGGGGCCGGGTTCGAAGAGCTCTACGGACGTGTGCAGCAGGCGTTGAACGCGTCCCGAAAGGATCCGGCACTTGCCGGGCTGCTGTCGAGCTTCCAGGTGAATGTCCCGCAGATTGACGCCCACGTCGATCGAGAGCGCGCCAAGACCTACGGAGTAGCGCTGACCGATGTCTTCGACACGCTGCAGGTGTATCTCGGCTCGCTGTACGTGAACGACTTCAACCGCTTCGGCCGGACCTATCAGGTGAACGTGCAGGCGGAATCGGCGTTTCGGTTGCAGCCGGAACAGATTCATCGGCTGAAGACACGCAGTGCGGCCGGCGAGATGGTGCCGCTCGGATCGCTGGTGACCGTGAATCGCGCCTACGGACCCGATCAGGTGATGCACTACAACGGATTTCCCGCCGCCGAAATCAACGGCGGCCCGGCGCCAGGTGTCAGCTCCGGGCAGGCGCAGGCGGCGATGGCGTCGCTGCTCGAGCGCGAGCTGCCTCAGGGGATGACGTTCGAATGGACGGAGCTGGCCTTCCAGCAGCAGGTCGCCGGCAACGCGATGTTGATGGTCTTTCCGCTCTGTGTGCTGCTCGTGTACATCGTCCTGGCGGCGCTCTACGAGAGCTGGACGCTGCCGCTGAGCGTGATTCTCATCGTGCCGATGACGCTGCTCTCCGCGCTGGCCGGCGTCTGGCTGACGGGGGGCGACAACAACATCTTCACGCAGATCAGCTTCCTGGTGCTCGCGGGGCTGGCGTGCAAGAACGCGATTCTGATCATCGAGTTCGCCAAGGAACGCGAAGACGCCGGCCGGTCGCGCGCCGAGGCGATCCTCGAGGCGTGCCGAGTGCGGCTGCGTCCGGTGCTGATGACATCCATCGCCTTCATCATGGGGGTCCTGCCGCTTGTCTTCGCCTCCGGCTCTGGCAGCGAGGTTCGGCGGGCCATGGGTGTGGCGGTCTTTGCGGGCATGCTGGGAGTGACGGCCTTCGGGTTGTTCCTCACGCCTGTCTTCCACGTCGTCATGGGGCGGGTCTCAGGATTCTTCGCGCGTGGCAGCACGCTGCGCTCGACGCCACCGGTGGCGGTTGCGCCGGCGGAGGGGCGATGATCATGCGCGTCATGCGTTGGACCTGGATGTTGGCCCTGAGTGCCGTGGTGGCCGGCTGCTCGGCTCGCGGGCCGTATGTGCCACCGGCGACCGCACCCGCGGCGCCGACCCGGCTGAGCAGCGATCTCTTCGTGCCACGGCCGTACGACGCGCGTTGGTGGACGCAGTTCGACGACCCGGTGTTGCAGCGCCTGCAGGATCTGGCGCTGACATCGAACCTCGACGTCCGCGCGGCCGTCGCCCGCGTCGAGCAGGCGCGCGCCGTCTTTGACGATGTGAAGCTGGATCGGTATCCGACGGCCACTGTGGGCGGCGGCGTGGAGTGGCGCGAACAGGCCGTGCCCGGCTTCACGGGTGAGCCGATTCGAACCACCACGTATCGGGCGGCGCTCGACATGTTCTGGGAGATCGACCTGTTTGGGCGCGTCAGATCCGCCACGCGTTCGGCGGCGGCGACCGCGCAGGAGTACGAGGCGGCGCTCCAGGACATCCGCGTCGTCATCGCCGCAGAAGTGGCGCGGAACTACTTCGAGCTGAGAGGTCTGCAACAGCAGCGCGCGGTCGTCGAACGAAGCCTGGTGAACCAGCAGGAGACGTTGCGGCTGACGCAGGTGCGGCGTGAAGCGGGACTCGGCGAGGAGTTCGACGTGGCACGGGCGGGCGCGCGCGTCGCGGGCATCGAGAGCAGTCTGCCGCCGCTCAACATCGAGATGGCCCGCCGTGAGCACAGCCTGGCCGTGCTTGTCGGCGTCCGGCCTGGGGCGCTCACCGAGGATCTTTCGCCACGGCCGTACGCGCCGCTGGCAAAGGCGCTGCCGATCGGCGACATCGGAGAACTGCTGCGCCGGCGGCCGGATGTTCGCCAGGCCGAGCGGCGCCTCGCCGCAGTCTCGGAGCTGGAAGGCGTTGCCGCTGCGGATCTGTTTCCGAGGGTCTCGATCGTCGGTGTGCTCGGGCTGCTCGCGGGCCGAGGCAGTATGTTCGGGACGTCGGACTCGCGCGCCTGGGCTGTTGCTCCCGCCATGCAATGGGCAGGGTTCGATTTCGGCAGCGTTCGCGCCCGTCTCCGCGGTGCGCAGGCGGCGAGCCGGGAAGCGCTGGCCGGGTACGACCAGACGGTTCTGCGCGCGCTCGAGGAAGCGGAGAATGCGTTTGTCGCGTATCGCGAGGATCAGCAGCGGCTGGTGAAGCTGGCCGACCAGGTGCGTGAGAGCGAGCGGGCCTCGTCCATTGCGCGCGTCCGGTATCGGGAAGGGATCTCGGACTTTCTCGCACTGCTCGATGCCGAGCGCACGCAACTCGATGCGGAGGATGCGTTCGCGCAGGCGGAAGCGCGCGTCTTCGTCAGCGTCGTGTCGGTCTATAAGGCGCTCGGCGGACCACAGTGATCACCCGTCATCCATTGGCACGGTGGGGTATCGTACCTGGACGGCGCCGCGCGCCAGTCCGGAGGTTCCCACGATGTCCGCCGAAGCCGAGCTCGCCTTTCCTGTCCTGACTCCATCTCAGATTGACGCGCTGCGCGGTTCCGGCCGGCTGCGGACTGTCGCCGCGGGTGAGGTGCTGTTCCAGGAAGGCGACCGCGGCTTCTGCTTCTACGTCGTCATCGACGCGACCGTGGAAATCGTGGAGACATCCAGCGGCGCAGCGAAGCTGGTTGTTGTCCACGGCCCGGGGCAGTTCACCGGCGACGTCGACATGCTGTCAGGACGGGTAGCGCTGGTGACGGCGCGCGTAGGCCAGCCTGGACAACTGCTTGAAATCAACGCCGCCGCGCTTCGAAAGGCGGTGGCCGACTTCCCGCAGCTCGGCGAGATCCTGGTCAAGGCGTTTCTGGCCAGGAGGGCGCTGCTGATCAGTGGCGGGATCACTGGCGTCCGGATCATCGGGTCGCGCTTCTCGCCGGACTCACACCGGCTGCGCGACTTTGCCACGCGCAATGGCATTCCGTTCACCTGGATCGATCTCGAGACGGACGAGCAGGCCGAAACGCTCTTGCGCGAGTTCGGCATTCCTCCGTCGGCAACGCCCGTCGTCATCGGCAAGCACGGCAAGTTTGCGTTGAACCCGTCACTGGCCGAGTTCGGTCATTGTGCGGGACTCGACATTACGCTCGACCCCGCCGAGATCCACGACCTCATCGTCGTCGGCGGAGGACCGGCCGGTCTTGCGGCAGCTGTCTATGCAGCGTCCGAGGGGCTGGACGTCATCGTCCTCGAGCGTATCGCCACAGGTGGGCAGGCGGGCACGAGCTCACGCATCGAGAACTATCTCGGCTTTCCCGCTGGCATTTCCGGAGCCGAGCTCACAAGAGCCGCGCTGCTGCAGGCGCAGAAGTTCGGCGCGCGCATCACCGTTCCGGCCAGCGTCCGTCGTCTACGGCGGGAGGGTGGCGTTCACGTCGCCGAACTCGAGGATGGCTCCAGCGTCCAGGCGCGATGTCTTCTGGTGGCCAGTGGTGTGGACTATCGTCGCCTCGATGTGCCGCGTCTGGGCGAGTTCGAAGGCGCAGGGGTGTATTACGCCGCGACCGAAATGGAAGCCCGCCTGTGCCGCGGCGAGGAAGTGGTCGTCGTCGGCGGCGGCAATTCGGCCGGGCAGGCCGTCGTGTTTCTGGCCACGCTGGCGCGAGAGGTGCACCTGGTGATCCGCGGCGACGACCTGGGCAAGAACATGTCGCGCTATCTCGTCGATCGGATCGAGGGGATTGCCAACGTGACGGTCCATCGCAATGCCACGGTCACGGCGTTGTCCGGTGACGATCATCTTTCATCGGTGACGCTGCGTGATGGGCAGGGCCGTGAGAGCGTCATCGACACCCCGTCGCTCTTTCTGTTCATCGGCGCCGACCCGCACACTGACTGGCTGCGCGGCGCCGTGCAGCTGGATCGCAACGGCTTCGTGCTGACTGGACCGAATCTCGGCACCCCAGACGGTGACGGCGACGCGTGGCGTGTGGTCGGGCGCGCGCCGTTTCTGCTCGAAACCAGCCTGCCCGGCGTGTTTGCGGCCGGCGATGTACGCAGTGGATCGATCAAGCGCTGCGCATCGGCTGTAGGTGAGGGCTCGATGGCCGTGAGCTTCGTCCATGCGCACATAGGGGCGTTGGCTCGCGCCTGACGTCTGTTTTCGCGCTGCGTACAAGGGAGGTTGGCCGCGGAGACGCTGAGACGCGGAGCTTCGATTCCACGTTTGGCAAAAGCGGGGCTGAGCGGCAATTCGTCAGGCCTGTGAAAATTCGACATAAGCGTCCCGGTCGAAGGATGCCGATGTCAGGATGTGCTCGAATCAGCTCGATCGTTCGAACGACGGCCTCGTAGAAGTCGGCGCCAAGGCCCGCACGCCGCGTTTCATACCAGCGGACGGCCTCAGTCAGTTCGCTTGAAGCCGGCGCGCTGAGTCGAAACGGCTTCACCGCCCGAGGATGTCCTTCTCAATGCGGCGCCGAACCTGTTCCCAGGGTTCCAGTTGGATCGTGCCGGCCTCAATGGCCGCAATCCGCCGTTCGATTTCGGCGTTCCACGCGCTCTCTGCGTCTGCGTCGGAAGGGCCATCCAGGCTCGCCAACAGCTCCGCTGCGAGTGCGGCGCGCGCGTCGTCGTCAAGGCGAAGAGCGTCGGCCAAGACCGCAGCCATCGGCTTCGTCATGTGTCGATCCTACGCTGCACCTCGCCGGCTAACAAGCGCTTGCCGCTGACGGCGGATGAACGGATCATGGTGCCGCAGACGGCGGACGTGCCCGGGTAGTGCCCAAAGGAGCCGACGCGCCGCTGAATCGCAATCGCAGGCGTGTCATGGCGACGTGGGCCGACCACATGATGGCGACGAATGGTCCCCGATTCCCCTTACACGGCGGGCCGGCCACCGACGGAAAATCAGCGTCTAATCCATTCAGGCTCTCGCGGACCGAAGAGTGGAAATCGTCAACGGGACGTGATGTCGGGCAGGGGAGGATCAGCGCATGAGATTCTGGTTGGCGGTTCTGGTCGCGATGACTGTGCTTCCCGTGGGCGCGCACCATCCGTTCACGCCGTACTACGACGCGTCCAAACTGAGCTCTGTCACCGGCGTCGTCGCCGAGCTCCGTGCCATCAACCCGCACGTCGTGCTGATCGTCGAGGGTCCTGGGCCCGACGGCCGCACCGGCCGGTGGGCGTTCGAAGGATATCCGCCGCACGTGATCACCAGGCAGGGTCCGAAGGATTACAGAGAAAAGCTGCAGATCGGCACAAGAATCACGATCTCGGGATACCTGGCGAAGGATCCAGATGCGCGGGCATTCAGCGGACGTGAGGTGACGTTCGCGGACGGGTCGACGATGCGCTTCGGACCGACACCGGCCGAGAGCGACCGTTGGATCTGCGGTTCACCGTGCCCGTACAAATACCCTGACGTCCGCTCGCAGTGAGCGCGAGATCGTGAAGTGACGGAAGGCCGTAGACCGCGGAGCTCACAATGAAGCGAGCCGTTCTCAGTGTTGGCCTTGTCGCCGCGCTCCTGCCTGTGTCAGTGGCCGGCCAGTCTACCCAGCCACCGGCGAGGTTCCAGGTCGCGGACGTCCATCCCACCCCGCCCACCCAGAGCCGGCAACCCCGGTGATGCGCGTCGCCGGACCGCAGAACGGGAAATACGAGCTGCGCCGGGCGACGATGGTCGATCTGATTCGGACGGCGTACGGCGTCGAAGCCGACAAAGTGGTCGGCGGCCCGCACTGGCTGGAGATGGATCGCTTCGACATCATCGCGAAGACTCCGTCGCCCACGACGCCCGACACGGTAAAGCCGATGCTGCAGGCGCTCCTGGTGGAGCGCTTCGGACTGGTGGCGCGACAGGAGATCAAACCGGTGCCGGGCCACGCGCTGACGAAAGGTGCTGGTGAGCTGAAGCTGAAGGAAGCTCCCGGCGAGTGGCGACGACGTGCCAGCAGAATATTCGTTCCACCACGAACAACATTCAGCTCACCTTGGCGTGTCGGGGGGTGTCCATGGTCTCGCTCGCCGACCCGCTAACTAAATCGAGGGAGCCTCAACCGCGGGCCAGCCGTCTTTACTTCTCATCGACCAGGCGGACCCCACGGTGATGGAAGTTATGACGTGAGCGATTACCTGGTGAGGCGGGAGCGGGCAATCGCCTCTGCGATCCGGGCGATCTGCGCTTGAGCAGCCTTGTCCGACTTCTTCCCCGGCACCGTAAAACGATAGTCCTTATTCTCCGAACGGATAGTCAGCGTCTTGTCGTCCAGCTTCGGTACGAACTCGCTGTGCTTCAGCGTGAACTCGTCGCTGTGGGCCTTGCTGTCGACGTCGAACGTGATGCCGGTTTCGGAGACTATCAGGCGACCTTCGCAGTTACCGATGCGGTGAAGATGCACGACGGGGAATGTGGCTCGCACTGGCGCCGCGACCGGTGCCGCTCCGGGTGCCGCTCCGGGTGCCGCCGCGTTAGATGCCGCCGCTCTCGGTGAGTCTGTCGCCGCACGCGCGGTGGCGGCTGGTTCCGT
>Ga0173480_10000748_pt1 | contig 11344 bp, 7 predicted proteins | sample NitcycUS209509C1_FD_122622 | JGI IMG/M metagenome (GOLD analysis project Ga0173480, IMG submission 122622) | Soil microbial communities from Arlington Agricultural Research Station in Wisconsin, USA - Nitrogen cycling UWRJ-S209-509C-1 (version... | ecosystem: Environmental > Terrestrial > Soil >... | reverse complement strand
TTCGTCGGCGATGCCGGCGTTTGCGTTGGCGTAGATTCTCGGCTGGTCCTGATAGGTGCCCACGGTGCGGACATTCCCGAAGAACCAGAGCTTGTCCTTGAAGATTGGACCATCGACGGTGAAGTTCGTGTCCCAGCTCTTGATGAGTTGTGCACCGTCAGTAAAGTTGAGGGCCCGCAGCTCGTCGTCGATATTGCTGCCCTGCGACCACTCGCCGGCGTAGTTGACGAAGTAGCTGCCGCGAAACGTGTTGCCACCGGTCCTCGGAATGATGTTGAACGCCGGGCCGCCGCGCTCCACCTCCGCCAGCCCGCCGGCGATCGTCACCTGCACTTCCGCTGCGGTGTTCATGTCGTAGGTGTACGAGGACGTGCCGCCGCCGCCGACCGAGGACCCGACGTTCATGCCCTCCATCTGCACGGTGCCCTCACCACTGCGGCCACCGCGGGCGGTGAATGTCGCCGAGTTGATGCCGGGGCTCGATCCCAGACCGGTGCTCTGAATGCCCGGGACGGCGGCCACATAGTTGCCATAGCCGCGCGACGCCGGCAGCGCCTGCACGACCTCGCCGTCGAGCACCTGCTGGCGGCGCGTGCTCGTCTGCACGTCGACAACAGGCGTGTCGCCGGTTACCACCAGGGTCTCCTGGACCGCGCCGACCCCTATTTCAGCGTTGATGCTGATCACGCCGCCGCCGGTCACCTGTACGCCGGTGCGCTCCATGCTCTTGAACCCGGTCAGCGTGAATTTCAGGGCATAGGTGCCGGGGCGCAGGTCGACAATCTGATACTGGCCGTTCTCATCGGTGACAGTCGAGCGTATCCGCTCGATGAGCGCCGGGCTCGACGCCTCCACCGTGACGCCGGGCACCACGGCCCCGGACGTGTCTCGCACGATACCGGCAAGCGTCGCTTGCGCGTGCGCGACCGCCGGCAGCAAGAGCGCGAACGACGCGGCGAGCAGTGCGGCGCGCGGCGAACAGACACGTAGGCAACGCATTCGATCCTCCTTCGATAAACGAATCCGCTCCCGGAGTCGTGCCATCAAACGGTTACGGAATCACCGCGCCGGGGCCGTCGCCGCCGGCGCCGGGAAATACGTGGTGACGCGATCGTTGAGCGTAAACTCCATGCCCAGACCCGGATACTGCTTCAGGACGTTGGCCCGCATGTCCGCCGGTGTCTTCGACCGCGCGACGTTCGCGTCCCAATCGGCGATGTACTTCTTCATGAAATCGATCGCCCTCCAGTCGCGCGTCGCGCCCGGACCCTCGTGCCCGGGAATCACGATGGACGGCTTGAGCGCCGCCAATTGATCGATGGTCTTCAACCAGTTCTCACGTGCCGCGTCACGGGGCACGCCGAAGTACACGTGATCGAAGACGATATCGCCGGTGATGACGGCGCCGAGCGACGGCACGTACACGAAGCTGTTGCCAGGGCCGTCCGCCCCCTGCACGCCGCCCGTGACGGGGAACTCCTCGCCCTCCAGCGTCAGCACCGGTGTGGAGAGCTCCTCCGGCAATACCGGCTCCGGCCCGGGAATGTTCGCGCCGTACACCGGAAACCAGAACTTCTGGCGGGCCGGCCAACCGGTTCGCGCCGCGTTGACGGTTGCCGGCAACGCGACGATCTTGGCGTTGGGGAATGCCTGCTTCAAGACGGCCAGTCCGAACAGGTGATCCGGGTGGGCGTGCGTCGTGTAAATCGTCGCGAGGTTCTTTTGTGTTTCCAGGATCTCGGCCGCGAGCTTGTGCGCCTCGCTGAGCGAGAACTGCGGGTCGATCAGCAGGATGTCACGTTGTCCGATGATCAACGTCGAGTTGACGTCGTAACCGGTCTGACCACGGCCGGTGTGGACCTTCAATGTGAACTTCGCCTGCGCGCCACTGGTCGCAGTCAGTAACAGCACGACCACTGCGCTTGCGATTGCTCGCCGTACGTTCATGCCCGCCTCACTTCGATGTTGGTATTGAGGACGTAACCGCGCGGCTCCAGCTCGCGGGCTTCGATACTCGCTGTGTTGGGGCATGCTGCGGTGTGACTGACGGGAGACAGCTGTATCAATCAGTCGGGTTCACAAATTGTTAGCCATCCGTATGCGCGGTCTACCGGACGCACTCGCGCATGCTGCCAGCGGAGCTGTTATCCGTCAAGTGTTGGCCGTCGGCAATACCGCAGATGCGGTAGCCAAAGTCGCCGTACCTGATGTGCGGTTTGGCCATGGGCATATCCGAGACGGAGACCCGGATCCGGCCGGCGCCGGCCCGCGGTCGTGGCTGCGGCGACGTGCGACAAGGTCTGCATTGACGCAAAACGACTGGCCACGGGCTGCTGGCCCCAGCGATGGATGGACGGTAGACTGCACGCCAGTCATGGACTGCGCGCCGGTCAGACGTGCCATGCGCCATATGCGATCCGCGACATCGGTCCTCCTCGTGGCGGCTATCGCCCTGCTCAGCTCGCCTGTGGCGCTCGCCGAGACGCCGCAGGTGCTCGCCGGGTACACGGTGACCTCCTGGACGCTTGTCGACGGAGTGCCCGTCGGACCGGTCAACGCGATCGCGCAGAATGCGGACGGATACCTGTGGCTCGGTACCACGCGCGGCATCGTCCGCTTCGACGGCGCCCGCCTCACGCCCTGGGATGCGATCTACTCAACCCGGTTGCCGGACGCCGAAGTCCTGGCGCTCAGCGCGTCGCGGAACCACACGCTCTGGGTCGGGTTCGCGCGCATCGCCGGCGGCGTGAGCGTCGCCGCGGTGCGCAACGGCAAGATCGTCACCGTCTCGGCGGGAGTCGCGCCGCACGACTCGACGACGGCGGTCATCGAGGATCGTGCCGGCGACGTGTGGGCCGTCAGCAATGGCACGCTCCATCGATTGCACGGTGGCCGCTGGGACGTGATGCGCAGCCGTCCACTCGGCGACGCCGTGGTCCTCGGCGTGCGCGAGGATGGCAGAGGCACGCTCTGGGTGGGGACACGCGACGGATTGTTCCGCCGGCGCAATGTCGACCGCTTCGAGCTCGTCGACCCCGGGGTTGTTCGCGACGCGAGCGAGAGTGCCGGCGGCACACTCTGGATCACGGACCCGGCGCGTGGCGTCAGGCGGCAGGGCACGGCCCCACATTCGACCAACCCCGACGGCAGGGGGATGCGTCTGTTGCACGACGCGCGGGACAACCTGTGGGTCGCGACCACGGGCCAGGGGGTCTGGCGCGTGCGCGACAGCGCCACGACGACGACGCCGCTCGTCGAGCGCCTGACGACCCAGAGGGGCCTCTCGAGCGACGTCGTGCAATCCATCCTCGAGGATCGCGAGGGCAACATCTGGGTGGGCACGATGCTCGGCTTGCACAGCCTGACGCCACAACAACTGACGCCGCTCGCCTCCGACGCGCTGGTGCAGGCCATCCTTCCTGACCCGGACGGTTCCGTGTGGGTGGGAACGACGACCGGCGTCATGCAGTTTCATCATGACGGTGGCACCTGGCGTGGGCGCCGTGTCAGCGACCACGGAGACATCCTCTCGCTGTTTCGCGACGCCCGTGGCCGCGCCTGGGCGCGCACCGGTGCGGGGCTTCGTGCGTTCGTGCGTGGTCGACTCGTCGAGGGGCCGCCGGGGACCGGCGTCGCGCCCCCATGTTCGAATGGCGCAATGATGAGCCCGGCCGACGCCGTGACTGGTGCGGCGGATCAGCGGCCGGTCAATACGGTGCACGCGGCGCCTGAGACCACTGTCGCGGTCCGACCGCGCTGCGTCACCCGCGACGCCCTGTGGGCGGCGGGCACAGGAGATACGCTGACGGTACGACGCGGCGAGCACGTGCTTGCCAGCATCCGTTTACCTTCGCCGCCAGCCATCGTGAGTCAGCGGGCCATCGACACGATCTTCGAAGACGCACAGGGGACGATGTGGGCCGGGAGCACCTCCGGCCTGTGGCGCATTCGCGAGGGAAAGGCGGAGCGTTTCGGCGAACACGAGGGTTTGCCCGCGGAGCGGGTGATGGCCGTGACGCAGAGCGCCGATGGCTTTCTCTGGCTGGCCGTTGATCGCGGACGCCTGCACCCGGGCCGCCGGGCGGCGCTCGTTCGACTGCATCCATCCGACGTCGACCGTCACGCGAGCGCCAAGATACCGCTCACCGGATACCGGATCTATGACGCCGTGAACGGCCTGGCCGGAGTTGCGCTGGGCACTGCCGCGGCGGCACGCTCAACCGACGGCAGTCTGTGGTTCGTGATCGGCGGCAGTCTCACCGTGGTCGATCCACGGCAGGTCGCACACGAGCCGCCGCGCGCGACGCTGGCGCAGATCGCTACCGCCATCGTCAATGAACGGCCGGTCGCGCCCGACAGCACCCGCGCACTCCCAGCCGGGACACGCAAGGTGCAGATCGATTACACGGCGCTTCGTCTCACGGCGCCGGGGCAGATCCGCTTCCGGTACCGCCTCGATGGATTCGACCGCGACTGGGTCGACGCCGGCGGGCGACGCCAGGCCTACTACACCAATCTGGCCCCTGGCAATTACGTGTTTCGCGTACAAGCGAACGATGACGGCGTCGCGTGGACCGCGCCGGAGGCGCGATGGGCGTTCGCTGTGCAGCCGGCGTTCCACCAGACCGGCTGGTTTTATGCGCTCTGCGGGGCAGCCCTGCTTCTGACGGCGTGGGGGATCGCGCACACGCGAGTCTGGATCCTGAACCGTCAGTTTGCGGCCACACTCGCCGAGCGCGCGCGTCTGAGCCGCGAAATACACGACACGATGCTGCAGAGCCTCGCCGGTATCGCGCTGCAGGTCCAGGCCATCGCCGGGCGGTCGCTGCCCCAGGCCTTCGAGCAGCGGTCGCAACTCCTGGCATTGCGGCGCGAGGTGGAGGAGCACATTCGCGAGGCACGCCAGGCCATTCTGAATCTCCGCTCTCCGATGCTCGAGGCGTCCGGCCTCGTCGGCGCACTCACCGAAATCGGACGCCGCACGGTCGCGCCGCCGACGAAATTCAATGTCTCGGCCGACCGGATAACCAGCTCCGAGGCTACCGAGGGGGAACTGCTCCGCATCGGTCAGGAAGCGATTGCCAACGCGGCGCGCCATGCGGGCGCAACCCAGATCCGCGTCGAGCTGCGCCAGGAGCCCGATGTGATTCGGCTGCGCGTCACTGACGACGGTCGGGGATTCAACGTCGCCGCGGTGACATCTGTCGGCAGCGGTCACTATGGATTGCTCGGGATGCAGGAACGAGCCGCACGGCTGGGCGGCCTCCTCACCCTCACGAGTTCGACCAATGGAACGGTCGTGGAGGCGAACGTCCCGCACGTTCGTCCGCGCCCGTGACGCACGGCCGGGACGACGCCAGGGCGCGGCGCATCACAGTGCTGTGCGTCGACGATCATCGCATCGTCCGTGAAGGCCTGCGGATGATCATCAACGGCGAGCCCGACATGGTCGTCATCGACACAGCGGCAACCGGTGCCGAGGCGGTCACGCGGCATCGGCAGTACTTGCCCGACATCACGCTGATGGATCTAAGGCTGCCGGACATCAGCGGAGTGGACGCCATCCGGGAGATCCGTCGCCTGGATGCCGCGGCGAGGATCATCGTGCTGACGATGTACACGGGGGATGAAGATATCCATAGAGCCATCGGGGCCGGCGCGAGTACCTATCTCCTCAAAGACACGCTGTCGGACGACCTGCCGCGCATCGTGCGCGAAGTGCACGCCGGCCGGCAGAGCCTGCCAGCCGATGTGGCGGCCAGACTGCAGGAGCGCGCCGCGCACCCGACGCTGACGGCCCGGGAAATCGAGGTGATGAAGCTCGTCGCGACCGGACGACGCGACAAGGAAATCGCCGTCGCGCTGTCGATCAGCTCGCACACGGTGCGCGTGCACATGAAGAATATCTTCGCCAAGCTGGACGTGAGCGACCGCACCGAGGCGATGAGCCTGGCAATCCGCCGCGGGATCATTCACATCGACTGAAGAGAGCGGCGCTCTGGGATTCCTCCGGGAGATGCTCGCGTTGATTCAGCGCCGAATGTACGGGCCCGCGTTCTTGGTGGGTGAGCGGTGATATCTGCGGCCGCATCGGCGACTGCCGTTCCGACAGTCCGGCCAGTCGCCCGGTCGTCGGGATAGCAAGGGAGGCCATTCCGCGGACTCAGTGAATCGTCCAGCCGCCGTCGACCATCAGCACGTGGCCGACCACCATGTCTGACATCGAGCTCGACAGGAACAGCACCGCACCCACCAGGTCCTCCGGCTGGTTCCATCGGCCGGCCGGCAACATCTGCGTCGTCGCCCACTCCTTGTACCCCGGTCGTTCCAGAATCACCCTCCGCGACTCCGTTTCGGTAATGCACGGGGCGACGACGTTGACGGTGACGCCGTGCTTCGCCCACTCGAGTGACAGCGCCCGCGCGAGATGGTGCACGCCCGCCTTCACGCCGGCATAGACTGACCGACCCTGGAACGCGACGACGCCGAAGTTCGAACCGATGTTGATGATCTTCCCGCGGCCCTGCGGGATCATCACGCGAGCCGCTGCCTGCGAGGCGAAGAACACGCTCTTCAACGACGCCGAGACGGTGTCGTCGAATTCTTGTTCGGTCACGTCAATCGCTGGCGTGGTCCCCGTCCATCCGGCGTTGTTCACGAGAATGTCCAGCCGGCCGAAGGTCTCTTTGGCGACGTCGACCATGCGGCGCACGTCATCGACTTTTGCCACGTCGGTGATCTGGATGAGGCACCTGCGTCCGAGCTGTTCGATCTCCGCCTGAACCTCCTGTATTTCGCGCTCGCGCCCTTCCGGATGCTTGGCCAGCACGAGGTGCGCGCCCGCCCGCGCCAGACCGAGCGCGATGGCGCGCCCGATGCCCTGGGACGCGCCGGTGACGATGGCGATCTTGTCCTGCAGGCCGAAAGCCGAATAGTCGACGCTCACATCTGCTCCATGCTCCGGGCGACGCCCGATGTCCTGCTCTTTAGATCAAACCGCGAATCGTCCCGCCGATGTCGAGCGCGGCTCCGGTGATGAATCGCGCGAGCGGCGAGGCGAGAAACACAACGGCGTGCGCCACGTCGCCGGGCTGCCCGATGCCCATCGGCATCTGGCGGTCCTGCAGGAACCGCTGCACGGCCGTCTCGCGATCCGTGCCGTAGTGTGCCACGAGCTGATCGACGATGCCGCCAGGACGGGTCCACATGCGCGACCAGATGGGGCCCGGCAGAACCATGTTGACGCGGACGGCCGGGGCATACTGCTTGGCGAGCGCCTTGGTGAGGTACAGCAGTCCCGCCTTGCACGCGCCGTAGTCCACGAACCCGGGTTCGGGTTGTTTCGCGAGATCGGATCCGGTGTTGACGACCGCGCCGGATCCGCGGGCGGCCATGCGTGGCAGCAACGCGCGGCACGTGCGGACGGTGCCCATCAGATTCACGTCGATCGAGCGGGCCCAGTGCTCGTCGGAGATCTCCGCGAACGGCGTCGAGTCGCCGACACCAAGGTTGTTGATCAGGATGTCTGGTGCATCTCCGAAGACCGAGAGGACGTAATCGGTCGCCTGCTGGACGCCGGCTGCGGTGGCGAGGTCCGCCGCCACAGTGCCTCGCCACTTGGGACCCTTGTCGCGCAGCGCGTCGGCGTCCAGGTCGCTGACGACGACGGTGGCGCCCTCCTGCACGAGCAGATCGGCGATCGCTTCGCCGATGCCGTGTGCACCAGCGCTCACGTATGCGGTCGTGCCGCGCAGCAGATAATCCACGTTCAGTACGATGCAATGTGTCCCTTTGACAACTGCCCGCCGGGACACTATCGTCTGGCTTGCAGGCCACGCAGCTTAATCGATTATCTGTCACGGTGCCAGACGCCGCATCCAGGTGACTCATTGACCCTTCGAGCTCCAGGGGCGACCGGCGAGTATTTCCTGCGCCAGGGGCTGCTGAAACTCCTCGCCATCAAGGACTCGGACGTGCGGCTGCTCTGCCTCGAGCAGTGCCGCGACGCGATCGACAAGAGCCTGCACGCCGGCGGTGCGTTCTCCGCGACGATCCCGCTGGTTGCGCTGCACTACGGCGGATTCATGAACGTGGACGTGGCCGAGCCGACGCGGCGTGGTCAGGATCTGTTCGTGCTCAGCAAAGGGCACGCCGTGGCCGCCCTCGCGGCGATCTACGCCGATCTCGGTTACTTCGACGCGTCGGTGCTGAAGAATTCGCGGTCGTATGCCAGCATGCTGAACGGCCATCCGGGGCCGATCCTGCCCGGCGTTCAGGTAGCCACGGGACCGATGGGGCAGGGCCTCGGCGTGGCACAGGGATTCGCCGTCGCCGGGAAGATGTCGCCGCGGTTCGACGCCTACTGCCTGACCGGCGACGGTGAGCTCCAGGAGGGCCCGATCTGGGAAGCCGTGATGTACGCCGGCCAGAAGCACCTGGACAATCTGTGCGTGATGGTGGATCGCAACAACGGTCAGCTCGATATGGCCAACCGGATGGTGTTCCCGATGCCGGAGCTCGAACGGGTGTTCACCTCCTTCGACTGGCAGGTGCACCAGGTCGATGCGACACAGTTCGACGGCGTCTACGCCGCGCTCGAGGCATTCCGTTACGGGCCGCGCAACGGCAAGCCGACGGCGATCATCTGCCACGGCATGAAGGGCCACGGAGCGCTCTCCGATCTCCTCAACAGGCACAAGGTCACGGTGCCGGACGCCGTGATCGAACAGGAGCTGACGCTGCAAGGCGCTCAGCGACGCGATCGCGTCGAGGAGTTCAACGAGTTCTACTGTTCGCTGGGAAACCTTCCCGACGGATCGGCGCTCCAGGACACGCTGCGGGAAAGCGCCGGGCGCATGCACCTCGACACGGCGCGCGGGCCAGCTGGCGCCCTTTCGCTGACGCCGATGATGGGGCCCGTGCTGACCGTTCGTGCGCCTACGCGTCACAAGCGGGTGCAGTACGACGCCGCGCAGCTGCCGCGTCTCGACCGATCCCGCCAGTACGCGGCCAGCGACATCGTCACGGCCGCCATGAAGGTCTTTGCCACGGACGCGGCGGTAGTCTCGATCGATTCGGACCTGGCGACGACGAGCGGCCTCGAGGCCGGGATCGCCGCCGTGGATCAGAGGCGAGCGCTGAACGTGGGGGTGGCCGAGGCCAACATGATGCTGATCGGGGAGGCCTTCGCGGCGCTCGGACACCAGACGTGGGTCAGCACGTTCTGCCCCTTCTTCGACTGGAAAGTGATGCGTCGTATCGCGGTCGGGCACCAGGAGCGGCTCGAGTCCGCGTCGGCGCGCGACGGCTGGCTCAGCGATGGCCACGGCCTGGACCTGACGATGCTGGCGACGGCCGCCAACTTCGAAACCCGCACCAACGGCGCGACCCACATGGGCAACGACGACTGCACGATCTTCGATGGGGTCGGGCATGTGAAGATCATCGACGTGTCCTGCCCGCAGCAGATGTTGTCGCTGATGCGCTGGATCATGGAAGGAAACCGCGGCTTGCTCTACGTTCGCGTGATGCGCACGCCGTCACCGGTCCTCTACGACGCCGACTACGCGTTCGACTTCGGGAAGGGATACGTCCTGAAGCAGAGCGCTGGGGATGCGGTGATCGTGAGCAGCGGCCGCGGCGTGCACGAGGCACTGCAGGCGGCTGCTATAGCCGACGAGCGCGGGCTGAGCGTCGGCGTCGTCGACATGCCCTCAATCGACGACAGCCTCCTGCTGGATCTGGTGGAGTCCGGCAAGGTCGTCTGCCTCGCCGAGCAGAACAACGGATTCATCCTGCAGAATCTCCTGAAGGTGGCGTTCCAGCGCCGGCGCGGGCTCGACCACATGAGCAACGTGATGGCGATCAACACGCTCGACGCCAACGGGAGACCGCAGTTCATCCACTCGGGCAACTACGAGGAGCTGATCGAAGCCTTCGGCCTGACGCCATCAGCGATCGCCGCGGCGATCACGCACCGGATGCAGAGTGGCGTTTCAGGGGACTAGATCCGGCGCTCACTTGTGTCGAGTGGCGCAGCCCATTCCGGTGGCCGGACCGCGCTGCGAGGACGCGGGCGGGCCGCTGGCCGCCAGCTCCGTGAGCTGGCATGGCCCCCAGAGTCTTCTCGCGCGGTCAGGCGAACCATATCGGCCTGACCTCCATAGGGCTGCGCCACTCGACACAAGTGAGCGCCGGATTTAGAAACACTGTCAACGGCCAGGTCGGGATTCGATATGCCAGTACCAATCATCCATGAAGACGACACCGAGCGCATCGGCCTGCCGGGACGCGAGTTGCGGTGGCTGATCGCCCGCGATGCGGTGCCGGCCAATCACTGCTCGACCTGCGTCATCCGTGTCGCTCCGGGCGACAAAGTCAGGCCGGCGCACTCGCACCCGAACGGCGAGGAAGTGATCTACATCGTCCAGGGCTCAGGCCGGGTCCTTGTCGGCGGCGAGGTGCGTCCGGTCCGCGCTGGCACGGCCGTGCTCTTCCCACAGGGTGTCGTGCACATGCTCCACAACACCGGCAGCGACGAGATGAAGGTCGTGTGCTTCTTCGCGCCGCCGACCGGACTGGAGAACTACGAGATGCACGAGGGCATCGATTTTCCCGACTGAAGATCGCGGTTACCGGTTGCCGGCGGCTGGCGGTTTGGCGCCGTTCTCAGGCAGCGCGAATGCAATGTACCCGGTGGGCGGCGTGAGGCCGGCCTGCGTCGGCCATTGTCCCGCGGGCGGAGTGTCGCCGGAGACGGCGACGAGCACGTACTGCCGGCCGGCGACCTGATACATCGAGTGGCCGCCGCGGATGGTGCCACCGAGCGGCGACGAGGTCCACAGGAGCTTCCCGGTTTCGGAATCGTACGCACGCAGCTTGCTGTCACCTCCTGGCGCGAACACGAGGTTACCGGACGTCACGATCAAGCTGCTCCGCATCTGAGTGACCCCGGTGCCGGTGATGCCGTGGGCGGCGAGCCGCGCGTCGTCGCCGAGGCCGATCTGCCACTTGATCGTCCCGGTGTTCAGGTCGTAGCGCGAGAGTTTGGTGAACGGCGGCTTCATCATGAGGCCGATGGTGCCATAGGCGTTGATCACGTACTGGGGTGTCTGCTCGACACCGTCAGGGTAGCGAGGATCTCCTGTTCGCCCGCGGCCGCCAGCGGGCCTGCTCTGTGCGCCTCCGGAGCCGACAACCGGTCCTGGTGGGAAGCTGGGTGCGGCGCCGCGCCCACGCCGGCCGCCGCCGCGGCCCGCTGCCGGCGGCGCCATGAGGTAGCTGACGAGTGCGTCCAGCTCGACGTCAGTGATGTGCGGGAAGCCGGGCATCCGTCCCTTCCCAG
>Ga0173480_10000747_pt1 | contig 11344 bp, 13 predicted proteins | sample NitcycUS209509C1_FD_122622 | JGI IMG/M metagenome (GOLD analysis project Ga0173480, IMG submission 122622) | Soil microbial communities from Arlington Agricultural Research Station in Wisconsin, USA - Nitrogen cycling UWRJ-S209-509C-1 (version... | ecosystem: Environmental > Terrestrial > Soil... | reverse complement strand
CCTGGCGTGGCAGGAGGGCGGTGAATCCGTCGGCGCGCTGCTGGCCACCGGTGTGATCGCAATGGGCACGCTGGTGTACTGGCTGGTGCGGCGCAAGCATGCCGGGAAGCCCACGCTGATCGACCCGGTTCTGTTCAGCTCCAAGCTGTTCAGGTTCGGGATCTCTGAACAGATGCTCCAGCAGATCGCCCTGGGCGGCGTCATGATCGCGCTGCCGATCTATCTGCAGATGGTGCTGGAGTACAACGCCATGCAAGCCGGCTTGTCGATCGCTCCACTTTCGCTGAGCATGTTCGCCGTGGCCCTGATCGCAGGACGCAGAGCCGGCAGGCGGCGAGCAAGCACCGTTGTTCGAGTCGGCTTTCTGCTGCTCACGGTTGGGATTGGAGTCCTGATCCCGATCGTGCCGCGGGCAGATTCCGGCTGGTATCTGCTAGGTCCGCTGCTGATTGGAGGATCTGGCCTTGGTCTGCTGGTGTCGCAGCTCAACAACTACACACTCGCTCCCATCTCGGAGGAACGGGTCAGTGAGGCAGCCGGAGTTAACTCCGCGGCAGGATCGTTCGGTCTGTCTTTCGGTCTCGCGTTCGCCGGCGCAATCATGCTTGCGACGCTGGCCTTTAGCTTCACCGCGCTGGCCCAAAACAGCGCCGTCTTGTCGCCCGCCGAACAGGAGCGTGTTGCCGTGGCTCTCGAAGAGGACGCGGAAGTGATGAGCAACACTCAGCTCACAGACGTGCTCGTGGGTCAGCCGCCGCAGGTCCAGGCGGAGATCATCCGCATCAATACCGAGGCGAGACCACTGGCGCTTCAGGTAGCGCTTCTGGTGCCGATGATCGCTGGCCTGCTCGGCCTACTGAATTCCTTCCGCATGAGCCGCCTGCCCGACATAACTCCCTCGGCTGCAGCCGAGGGAATGGCGCTCGGCTGATCACTGACGCAGGGGTACGCCGACGTCACGGCCACCTTCCTGGGTGAGCCGCTTGCGGACCTGAACGCTCATAGCGACCGGCCGAAGCCTGCCGCAAACAGCGCATCACCCTGACGGAATCCGGGTGCCAATGACAGCAGCGGCGATGGTGCGAATCCGAAGATCTCGCCTAGTTCATCGAGATGATCTGCGAGCTCATTTTCATGAGCGCGAGATTGTCGCACTGCGAAGTGATGCTGGAGTGAATCTTTGACGGACGTGCCGACCCGCTCTCGCCGCATCAAAAGGTGTGCCTATTCAGCCGCCGCGGCAGCAGCCGGGAAGAAGATCTGATCGAGCTGACATGGAGCCGATGTAGAGGGTGGCTCCAGCGCCGATGCTCAATCTCGTGCTCATTTCCGGCTTTGCGTCTGCCACGGTGGCCGATCCGAGGACCGGTGTGCGTTGCTGTCCAACCCTTTGGCGTCCAGAACCCCGAGCATCCGTCCCGCGGCCTGCATCTGGCCACCCGACCCTAGCGATGGCTCTCAACTTGGGCAAGGCGGAGAGAACGTCAATATCCGATTTTCTCTACCGCTTCAGCTCGCCCCGGTCGGGTGATGTCGTAGCTGGAGCAGCTTATGAAGGCCGACTGCCATATCCAGCCGTATACTCACACTGATCTAACCCAGGGAGGGTCGGCCGTGGGTCTAGTAGTTCTGTGCTATAGGAATCTGCTCCACAGAGTTCTGGCGCAGCCGCAGAATAGCATTCATCCGTGAGCCTTCTAACGCGGAGCGATGATGGGTTGTTGGCGAAGCCGATCGACTCCATACTGGAAGCCAAGCTTCGGCCGCCCCCGGCTCGAACCGAGTGGGTGGTTCGACCCCGGCTGCTGGAGAAACTCGCGCGCGCCGGCCAACACACAGTGACATTGATCGCTGCTCCTGCCGGCTACGGCAAAACCACCGTCGTGACTCAATGGCTTGCCTCGAAACCAACAACCGCGAAGCTGGCATGGGTTTCCCTGGACAGCACCGAAAACGAATCCGCACGACTGTGGACCCATATTGCGACGGCTCTTGACCGGGCCGGCTGCAGCATTGCTCGGGATATTGCCGGGTTCATTGCTGCCGGTCGGCACGACATGATGACGGCCGTGCTGCCGAGAATCATTGACGCAATTGCTGTGCTGCCAGTCGAGGTCACTGTCCTTATCGACGACTTCCACATCGTCCGCTCGGGCGAATGCAATGATCAGATGGAGTTTTTCGTCAAGCACTTGCCGTTGAACGCGCATCTGGTATTGATCACGAGGACCGATCCGATTTTGCGGCTTGGTCGACTGCGCGCGGCTGGCCAATTGGCGGAAATTCGTGCCGAGGACTTGGCCTTCACTGAAGATGAGGTCTACTCCATCTTGGCGTCTGATGGTGTGCAGTTATCGAGCGACTCCATTTCCGAGCTTGTGCATCGGACGGAGGGCTGGCCCGCTGGGGTATATCTGGCCGCCCTGTCCTTGGTCGGTCGGCCGGATCCCGCGGGGTTCGTGCACCACTTTAGTGGGAACAATCGCTTTATCGGTGATTACCTGACCGAGGAAGTCCTCAGCCGGCAGCCCGACGATATTCGTCACTTTATTATCGATATGTCGATCCTCGATCGATTTTCAGCACCGCTGTGCGATTACATAAGGGCAACGCACGATTCCGCGACTATCTTGCGCGAGCTGAAACACACGAATCTCTTCCTCATTCCGCTGGATGCTGAGGAAAGCTGGTTTCGTTTCCATCATCTCTTTGGCGCCGTGGCCAACAGTTCGCTTGAAGCCGAACAGCCTGGTCGGGCCGTTATGCTCCATGCCCGCGCGGCGGACTGGCTAAGTGACAACGACTATGTTGATGCCGCCATTGAACATGCGCTTTTGGCCGAAAATGGTGATCGTGCGGCGGCACTGGTGCAGCGGAGCTGGATACGATATTTCGACGCCGGCCTGGGAACCACCGTACGTGGATGGCTCCGCGCCCTAGAGGCGACAGCCGCCGATGACAATCTGCCGGGCGTCGTAACGGCGGCATGGATAGCGGCATTATCCGGCGAGCAAGAAGAAATGAATCGACGTCTGGCCCAACTCAGCGGGATGCCCCAAAACGTACCGTTGCCAGATGGAACCAAGTCAGCGGAATCTGCTGCAGCGCTCATTCGAGGACTGTTCGGCTTTGGTGGGCCGTTAGAGATGTTGGCTTCCGCCCAGCGAGCGGCAGAGCTGGAGACGGATGGCAACACGCCTTGGTACACGACGGCGAATACAGCCCTCGGCCACGCCAACTACGTAGCCGGCGACCTGAATACCGCATTGGCCGTACTTCCTAAGGCCGCGTACAGCGAGACTGCGCCAGCCCTGGTACGAATCCTCGCTCTGTCAGCCCTGTCCCTCACACAAGCTGAGCTCGGGCACTACGACCGCAGCCGTAGGTCGGCAGAGGAGTCCATGGCGGTCGTCGAGAGCCGGAGTTTGCAGGCTCTGCCGGCAGTCTCTCTTGCATTCACCGCACTTGGGCAGAGTCAAGCAACCTCCGGTGAGCTGGATAAGGCTATGGCAACTCTCGAGCATGGGTTAAACCTTCGTAGGAAGCTTCCTGGCCTGAGTCCATGGCCGTCGATTCACCACCTCCTCGTCATGGGCAGAGTGGCGATCATGACAGGAGAGATTTCCTTAGCGCGGCTCCTCCTGGAGGAGGCGGCGGTCATGATGCGGCAGTATCGGGATGGGATGGCATCGATGATTGCGCGGCTGGAAGCGGCGCAGCAGAGCCTGCGCGAGAGCGTGAGCGGCGTCCCTCGAAGCGAGCCTTTGACGGCGCGTGAGATTGACGTCCTCCGCCGGCTCGCCGGATCATTGAGTCTCGGTGAGATCGCCTCTGAACTGTATCTGTCTCCAAACACCGTCAAGACGCACACAAGTGCGCTCTATCGCAAGCTAGGCGCACGCTCTCGATCGGAGGCTGTCAAGATCGGCCGTCAGCGCCAGCTGATCTGAGCTTCTCTAGATCACCCGGGTGAGATAGCCCAAGGGGTGAGGACATCTCACCTCGGTATCGGACTTACTTAGACCAACAGCGCGTGCGTATTGGGAAGGTAAAGGCCCAGCAGCTGATGTCCCGTCTCGCCAATGTGACCACCATTCAGTCAGAAGTCGACGTTCCTAACCTCTCCTTGTGTCTTCTTCCAAACGATGAAGCGCCGGCCTTGGTGAGGTCGCTAGCCGTTCCTCAGATATTGGCCGGCGCAGGTAGTGATCTAGTGCAACTCATGATCGATGTGGAGGAGCTCGGCGAATCGGAGCCATTGCTTCTTGCCGCGGCCGCTCTCGCGTACTCATGGCTTGACATCGCCGAGTCCGCTCTTGCCTGCGCTGGAGAGGAACTGGCTCAGACTCCTCAACCCGAGGTGTCGGAACTGGTCAGCCTGGCCCTGCTTCAGATGGCGATGGCTCGGCAGCACGGCGATGCAAAGACAGGTCTCGCCCAGGCCAATGAACTCAACGATCTTGTAGGAAACCTCAACATCTCTCAGCGAGCGCATACGCCGGAGCTGTCACCTCTGATCGACTACTACGTAGCAGGCTTCGAGCTGTGCGCAGGCAACCTGGACGCGGCGCGCTGGAGATTGGAGCGGGGCGCCGGCGGCTTCCGGCAATGGCTCGACAGTGATGCGAGTTCGGCCGAGCAGCTCGTACGCGCCAATTGCGCTGGACAACTGTCATGGATAGACGCGTTCTGCGGAGATCTCCGCCGCGCTACCTGGTACGCGACGAAGTTGATCACCGATCGGCCGATCAACAATGGGGAGATCGGACTGGGATTCGCTCATCTCGCGAACGCTTGGGCGCACCTGGAGCGTGCTGAAGTCGCGCAGGCACGACAAGATCTTGATCACGCCTGCGCCAGAACGCCTGACAGCGGCGATCCCCTGCTGGCGGCGGCCCAGCGGCTGACGCAGGTGCGGCTGGCGATGGTCACCGATGAACCCGAGAACGCGCTGAGGTTGCTTCATGCCGGAGGGATGGATGCCCAGGTAACGAGTGGCTGGTTTGCCGACCAATTCTTGGTTGCATCAGCTGAGGCCTACCTCGCGGTCGGCGAACCGCAACAGGCGATTGCGGTCTTGATCCCTGAACCTGATCTTGCGGCCGCGGAGGGAAAGTTGATCATGGCTAAGGCGCTGCGAAGTCTGAATGATCTACCTGCTGCAGATGCGACTTTGGCCAAAGTCCCCTCCGATCCAGCAGCGATCTCGATCATTGCTCAGGTCCGGCGCTTACTGCTCGCTGCAGAGTTGGCTGCCTCGCAAGGCAATGATGAGCGAGCAGAATTGCATGTTGATCGCGCGTTGCGCGTCGCAGCGAAGGAACAACTGCGTATCAGCGTGACATTTGCCGGCGATTGGCTGCGATCGTTCGTCCGGAGGAATGCGGAGCTCGCGGCTAGACATTCAGCCTTCCTGAAGTCGATACCCGAGCAGTGCCGCCTCGTTGATCGTCGGGTCATTGATCAGCGGCGGGCCCGTGATCACCGGCAAGATGGTGCAACTTTGATAGTGCCGCTGAGCGCGCGCGAGATTGAAGTCTTGCAGGCTCTCACCGAGTATTGCTCGAACGAAGAGATCGCGGCGGACCTCGTCTTGTCCTTGAACACGGTCAAGACGCATATGCGATCTCTGTTTCAGAAATTGTCGGTGACGCGTCGGGCCGATGCCGTACGTCGAGGTCGAGCGCTCGGCCTCTGTTGATCTCTCTGGTTGACAGGATTCGGCCCCCGGCGACACCGGGGCGAGTTACTACGCGAGCGCTGCCGCCTTGAGCTGGTCGAACTCGGCCTGGGTAATCGTTCCGTCGTCGAGCAAGCCTTTGGCGGTGGCGATTTGCTCTGATGGGTTGCTGCGCCCGGCCACCTGCTGGATGTAGGAGTCGGTTTGCGCTTCAACCTGACGCATCTCACCAGCGCGCCGCTCGGCCATTCCCTTGCCTCGGGCAATGAGGTAGACCAACGCGCTGAGCCAAGGGACTACGATCAGCGCAATTACCCAGAGCGCCTTCCACCATCCGCTCAGATCTTTGTCACGGAAGAGATCGCCGATGATCTGGAACAAGATCATCAAGTAGAAGACGAAGACGAAACTCCAAATCAGTAGCCAGAAAAAGTCCCCAAAATTCATGTTTATGTGCCTCCTGCTCTGGGGTGTTCATGACGTTCCGCTCAGCGGTGCTGAGGAACCGAATCAAGACTGTACTCATGAGGAGCTAGCGCTGCTCACCCGTAGCGGGTGAGATGTGCCATCCATGTGTCCAGAGTTCTGCTATGGGACCCTCAGCCGTCCAATGCGCCTGAGCCTGTGGAAGGGCGCTGCGATTCGGTGCATAAGAGCGCGTGACGCCATACGTACAACTCCGCACCACTCACTCGAATTGGCATCATGTGCAGCTGAGGCGAAGTTCGAATAGGCGATGCGGAGTGGAACGGGGAGCAGGTTCACGTGGGGATTACATTGGCAGCGCTTCGTACACCTCAACGCTGCCACCGGATTGCAGCACGGGGCAGCCCTTGGCATTCGTGGCGGCTTCATCGAGAGACTCAGCGTTGATGATCGAGTAGCCGCCCAGCTTGGAAGTTGCGCCGTCCTTCGAACCACTATTGGCGACTGTGGTGCCGGCGCCGAAGGGATTGCCCATGTCGACCACTGAGTCGCCGAGCGAACCGAACCAGGCAGTCCATGCCTGCGTTTGCTCCTCTTGAGCTTCAGGCGTGTCGGCCATTTGCCCACCGCTGTACAGGTACAGGAATTTTGCCATCGTGTCCTCCTAGATGTTGTTTGTTGAATGGCGTCACCCGTACGACGTACAGACCGATGCGAGATCGACAGGTTCCCGACGAAATGCAGGACAATCGAGTCGTGCTGAGCGATCTCAGCCTCTCCGACTTTTCTGCGGCGATAGGGGCGGAGTACCGACGGATCTTCAGCGAACGGCGCGATGACCTGACCGCGGTGAGCTTCAACGCCGTACTGGTCACCCTTTGCTGGTTCTTACTGCCCGACAGCATCCGCAACTGGATCTTCACGTTGCACGGCGCGTTGGCGTTTCCCTACGTGCTGGAGATGTGGATGCTTGGTGACACGCCGGCGACTAATGTCGCAGGTCGGGACGCCGTACGCGCGCTCTCGCAGCTGCCGGATCCGGCTGGGCTGCGTCTCTGGTTACGGGCAAAGCACCTTGTCCTGGCATCCTTCGTCGGTCCAACGGCCGCAATCGTCGCTGTCGTGATCGGACTCGTACAGCATCGCTATCAGGTCGCCGCCGCGGTGGCTCTTACGCTACTTTTCCTGCCACTCGGCGTCTTGAGCGTTGCTGCGTGGGTCGGCCTCTGGCTGCCCTATCACCCCCGAAAGCTGCTGTGGCGTTGGGGGCATCGAACGGACTGGCGCGCAGCATTGCTGCGCTGGGGTGTGCTTGTCCTCCTCCCCTTCATGGTCGTGCCGGCCATCGCGATCATGCTGCTCATTCCGAGCTTGATCATCTGGATCATTGCCCATCAGGGCCACCCGCCACACGAGATGGATCCGGTGGGCCTCTGGATCGGCACGGTGGTTTCCGTTGCGGTCAGCTTGATCGTCTTTGTCTGGGCTCCCTCGGTGGCCACAAAGATCGCCCGCCGCCGCTACGCGGAGCTCCACGGTTACCTCAGCAACCCTGAGCACGGTTGAATCATCCCGCCGGGGTGCGGCACCGCCAATCCCTCTGGTGTTTGCGTGGATGTCTAGCCCCGAGTCCCTGACGCTACCGGCGCCCGGCGCGGCGCAGATTTCGATTCCTGCGGAGATGATGCTCGTGCGACCGAGAAGCGACATCTTCTTTGCCAACGCCCAGGATTTCCGGCGCGATTTGTATGCCGCTCTGGACGTGACTGAGTAGAAAATTACCCCGAGAGTGACGCCTCGTGCCGCAGGGTCCAAGATGCTCTGGGAGGATTGGAAGGATCGCCTCATCGGCTTCGCCGGTGATTCACGAGTAGAGAGGACACATTCCCTATGGCGACACTGACCGCATGGGCTTTTGAAACGGTCGACGGTGCCGAGCAGGCATCGCAGAGATTACAGGCGCTCCAGACTCAGGAGTTGATCAAGCTCCAGGACGCAGCTGTCGTTTCCTGGGAACCGGATAAGAAGAAGCCAAAGACCCGCCAACTCAGCAACATGACGGCAGCCGGTGCTCTGGGCGGGACGTTTTGGGGCATGCTTTTCGGGCTGATCTTCTTCGTGCCGCTGTTGGGAGCCGCAATTGGCGCCGGGATCGGCGCCCTGGCCGGGTCAATGACTGATGTCGGGATCAGCGACAGCTTCATCAACAGCGTGAAGCGGCGAGTGACACCCGGAACGTCAGCGCTCTTCGTGCTGAGCTCCGACGCAGTGATCGATCGCATCAAAGACACCTTTAAGGACACCCACGCTGAGCTAATCGCCAGCAACCTCTCCGCTGAGCAGGAGGCCAAACTGCGCGAGGTCTTCACCGAGGAGTGAGCTCAGCGGCCTGCGCGTTCTCACCATGACAGAAGGGAGCGGCGGCGGCGCCGAATGCTAGCTATGAGGGCGAGGCATCGCCCTTTCAGCACGCGACTCGCCGGCCGCTCCTGCAGCGGTTAGTACCGGTAACTGAACATGTGCCGGGCTACCGCGCCGGCACCCTAAGGTGCCGGGATGGTCAGGTGACGGCGGGTTCAGATTTTTGCCGCCGCCGCAGCTTGATCGGAAAAATCAGTACGAAGGCGACGACGAGGTAGCCGATCACTGCAACTAGAGGGGTGAACAATCCGACGATGATCAGAACGATGTAGAGCGCCAGGCTGGGCCTCAGCCGAGCGGTCAATAGCTTGATCTCCTCATCGCCGGTATCGGGATGTACGAGGTCCGCGCGCACCGCCTGCAGCCACAGTAACGACAGCAACACCATCGCCCCAAGCAACGCAACGCCGTAAATGGTGGCTGCCACCTTCTCGTCTTCACGCGACCCCAGGTTTTCGGCGAGCAATTTGGTGGGAAACGGCAGGAATGACACCAGTAGCAGCAGTGCGAGATTCAGCCGAAGAAATGTGGTGTTGGCGCTGTGCATGTAGTGCGTGATCGTGTTGTGGCCTAGCCAGATCGCTCCAATCGTCGCGAAGCTGACGATGTAGGCGAGATAGGAAGGCCATTGGCTGAGGACACCCCTGAGCAGGTGTCCCTCGAAGCCTGCCGGGATCGCAATCTCCAGCACCAACAAAGTGATGGCAATAGCGAACACTCCGTCGCTAAACGCCTCCATCCTTGCAACGCGTAAAATCATCTCGTCATCTTGATCAGCCATGTCCTGATCATTCCCCGAGCGCCGTTCCCCCGGCTCACCCCCGTAGGGTGATGCATCGCCCACCCACTTGTCAGAAGCTGAGCACCATATTTGGTGCTGAGCTTCTGACAAGTCGGTAAGGAGAGAGAGATGGCGGTCGACACGTTTGTGGCGTACGTCGGGGTGTACCCGAGCGTCGAGGACGCGGAGGCGGACTACCAGCTGATCAAGGACTTACATACCAAGGCCGGGATGTTGGACGCGTACGACGCTGCCGTAATCGAAAAGCGGGAGAACGGGAAGGTCCGCATCACCAAGAAGCACGAGACACCCACCCGGGTTGGCGGGGTGCTCGGCGGCGGTATCGGGCTGGCGACCGGGCTAGCTGTTGCGCTGTTTCCATTCGCAGCGATCGGCGGAGGGCTGCTCGCGGCGACGACCGCAGGCGGGGCGGTGCTCGGCGCAGTCACCGGACACGCGGCGGCAGGGATGAGTCGCAGCGACCTGAAGGAGCTTGGCGAATACCTTGATGAGGGCGAGGCTGGCCTCGTCGTTGTCGGCGTATCCGAGATGGAAGACGACATCAAACAATCGATGACAAAGGCCGACAAGGTGGAAAGCCGGGAAATCAAGGCTGACACCGCCGCAATTGAGGAAGACGCCAAGGCCGCAGGTGCCGAACAGTTTGCCGCCGAGGGCGCTGACACCGAAGACTGACTGCTCGGTAGCTAAGCCCGAGGCGCAACCGCGTGGTTGAGGCGTTCTTCTGGGGAGCAATCGGCGCGGCCGCGCTGCTGATCGGCGCCTTGATCGCCTATTTCCTCAACCCGAGCCGGCAGGTCATCGCGGTCGTCATGGCGATCGGTACCGGCCTATTGATCGGATTGGTCTCCTTCGAGCTGGTCGACGATGCTCTGGAGAACCAAGCCGTCGCCGGGGTAGCGGCCATGGTTCTGCTGGGCGCGTTGGTCTTCACGGCTGGGAACTGGCTGCTTGATCGCTATGTGGGGGAGCGACACGCAAAGATCCCACTGGAGCCCAATCGGATGCTTCGCCCTTGGCGATTGTCCTGGGATCGGTACTGGACGGCATTCCGGAGTCATTCGTACTTGGTCTCACCGTTCTCCAGGGCGGCGTCAGTTTAGCCCTCCTGGTTGCCATCGCGCTCTCCAATCTTCCAGAGGGCATGTCTTCCTCCAGCGGCCTAAAACGTGCCGGTTGGAGCCGTCGCCCGGTCGTTCTCATGTGGCTAGCAGTGATCGGTGTCTCCGCAATCTCGGCCGCGGCGGGCTATGCCGTGCTGGGTCCGGCTGGTGCGCGTACCGGCGCCCTCATCGAGGCGTTTGCCGCCGGGGCACTGCTGGCAATGCTCGCCGACACGCTGCTGCCCGAGGGGTACAAGGTGGAAAAGGTCTTTACCGGACCGCTCGTGGTGATCGGCTTTGCGATCTCCCTTGGACTATCGGCCGCGTAAGGGTCTCGGCACCGGTTCACCCGCAAAGGGTGATGACCACTCAGGTCCGACCGGGAGATGGTGCCATGGTGACCGCTAGCACGGACGGTACTCCGGGGCCTGCCGAGGCTGCCCTCAGTGCGGACGAACGGGCGGAGCTCGAGCGGCTCCGCGGCGAGGTAGCTGACCTGCGCTCCCAAGTGGCCGCCGCTCCCGTGGTAAGCGACCAGACTGTCGTACCACCCCCACCGGCGCGGCCCCATCGGCAGCGCTGGCGCTCCGTGGTCGCCACCTTGCTCATCGTGATCGCCTGCATCATGGCGCCGCTCGCTGGGGTGGCCGTTTGGTCAAAGAACTTGATCACCAATACCGATCGTTATGTAACAACCGTGGCGCCGCTGGCACGGGATCCAGCGATCCAGACGGCAGTTGCGGATAAAATCACCGCGGAGATCTTCGCGACCCTCGACGTAACCGGACTTACCAATGAGGCTGTGGACGCGCTGGCCACCCGCGGGTTGCCTCCGCGCGTGGCCACAGGACTCCACGCACTCTCCCAACCGTTGTCGGACGGCGTTCAGAGCTTCGTACGCACCGAAGTCGG
>Ga0173480_10000746_pt1 | contig 11346 bp, 10 predicted proteins | sample NitcycUS209509C1_FD_122622 | JGI IMG/M metagenome (GOLD analysis project Ga0173480, IMG submission 122622) | Soil microbial communities from Arlington Agricultural Research Station in Wisconsin, USA - Nitrogen cycling UWRJ-S209-509C-1 (version... | ecosystem: Environmental > Terrestrial > Soil... | reverse complement strand
GCGACGCTCAAAGCCTTTGAGCTTTTTGATGTGAAGCAGTAGTGCTTCTGCCCCACTGACAGGGGAGAAAGCACCACCCCCCGACCCCCTCCAAAGGGGGCGAATGCTCCTGCATAAGAAATGAAATAGTGTATTCGCAAACGAAGCTTAAGCAAATCAATTGACAAGCAATGTCATTGGTTTCACATGCAATACTTTATACAAAGTAAAATTCTTCCTCCCCCTTTGGAGGGGGTCGGGGGGTGGTGCTTTTCCTTCGGCAAAATTCTTTGGAGGGAGTCTTGGGGTGGTGCGCCCTTATTTTTCGTTTTATACATTATATTTTTTCTTTATATGTCCTAATTTATTTACCTTTATCCTCCGCACCCTGATGTTCAAAATCGAGCCTTTAGGGTAACACTATATTGCTAACTTTGCGGTCGCATTTTCGACCCAATCCGATTACCAGATTCTATGACCATATTGAGACTGACCCCCCTGTTGCTATGCTTATGCTTTTTTCAAATAGCTGAAGCTCAGTCGATTCTCTCAAGGGTCACCTTCCCCATCGATTCCGATCAATCCATTCATACCCTGGCTAAAGCGGGTATCGATCTCTCTCATGGAGATCATTCGAGGCGTGATGCTTTTACAACTGATCTCCAGGATTATGAGCTCACCAGGCTGGACGAGAAAGGCATCCGGTATTCAGTAGTCATTCCTAACCTTTCTGTCTATCGCCAACAACTGAAAGCCAACAATCGTGGAGGCAATTTCCTCAGCTGCCAGGATCACGATTTTGACCAAAAGGTACCGGCCAATTTTGAGCTTGGACAAAAGGGCGGTTATTTCACCATGTCGGATGTGCTGGACAACCTGGATCTGATGGCTTTCTATTATCCAAACCTGGTGACGGAGCGCAAACCGATCAACAACATCAAGACTTATAAAAACAACAGCATATTCATGGTCAAGATTTCGGACAACGTCGATGTCGACGAAGACGAGCCGGAAATCTTATACACTGGCCTCCATCATGCCCGCGAATTGGTCAGTGTCAGTGAGATCATTTACTACATGTGGTACCTGCTGGAGAATTACGACAAGAATCCAATGATCAAAGAAATACTGGATCATACAGAATTGTATTTCGTCCCGGTAGTCAACCCGGATGGTATGGAATATAACCTTGCCGGTTATGATGCTGTCAACGATGAGTTCACCCGCAATGTCAGAAAGAATTTACGGGATAATGATAGCAACGGAGTATTCGATCCTCAACTCGATGGTGTTGACTTGAACCGTAATTATGGATATAACTGGGGGTATGACGATGAAGGTTCATCCGGATACGAAGGCAGTGACAATTACCGTGGCCCATCACCATTCTCTGAACCCGAAACAAAAGCAATTCAGTATTTGTGCAATCAGCATCAATTCCAGATGGCGTTGAATGCTCATTCCTATGGTGACTTGTTGATTTATCCATGGGGGTATAACAATACCTCTACGCCCGATTCCCTCATCTATACCAATTACGGGGAATTATTATCGAAGCAAAATGGATTCCACTATGGCCTCGGATTGGAGACTGTAGGCTATAAGACTAATGGAGATTCGGATGATTGGATGTACGGTGAAAAAGACATCTTCTCACTGACCCCTGAGATCGGTGATGACGAAGGTGGTTTTTATCCTATACAGGAAAATATCATTCCACTGTGTCAATCCACTTTGGAAATGAATATACTGGGTGCCCGATTGGTCAATTCGCTGATTGAAATCACGGATGAGACACCTAAGTTTATCAAGCCCGGAGTCAATGCCCTGGATCTTGAATTCAATCGATATGGATTATTGAATGGTGAAGTGCAAATATCTTTCAATGCCTTAAGCTCTCACATTCTGCAGGTGCCTGCACCTATTCAATTGAGTTTAGACAAATTTGAACCGCACTTGAGCCATCTATCCTTTAGTGTTGACAATCTCATCGAACACGGTTCAACTGTGAAAATCGAAATCATTTGCCAACAGGGAAATTACACCTTCCGGGATACGCTGACGAAGACGAGAGCGGATTTCACTACCCTGCTTGCAGATAATGGAAGCGACATGTCCCAATGGGACAGGACCAATGGACAAAATTGGAATACTACTGAACAAACCTATAAATCAGGACCCGTATGCATTACGGATAGCCCGTCTGGAGAATATGAGCCTAATTCAGAAGAAGCTCTTGTTTTGAGTCAGCTGGTCGACCTGACTAAAGCAACTTCCGCGTATGCTCAATTCTGGGCTAAATGGGACATCGAAGATCACTATGATTATGTGGTCTTCCAGGCCAGTACAGACGGAGAAAATTGGGAGAACCTCTGTGGTGAACAATCTAAACTCGGTTCCATTTTCCAATTGTACGAAGAACCGTTGTATGATGGCAAGCAAGTTCGTTGGGTATTTGAAACCACTGATCTAAGCGGTTATGTTGGACATGTTATTCAGCTCCGGTTTTTTCTTTTTTCCGATTGTTGCGCCGGAAGGGACGGATTCTATTTTGATGATTTTAAAATCATCACCATCAATCAAAACAATGTAGCCACAGAGAATGTACAAGCTTCTGGGATAGAAGTCTTTCCAAACCCTGCTCAACAATCTTTCACCGTCACGATACCAGGTTTGCAAAATGCAACGTTGCAGGTTTTTAATAGTGTGGGAGAACCTGTGTTCAAGGTTCCAATGGTGGCCAATCAATCACTCCAGGTTGATACTCAACGATGGCCATCCGGATTGTATCACTATCGCATTGACGCTGACCATAAATCCGTTTACTACGGTTCTGTCAGCTTGCTGCAATAATTCAATACGCGAGGTTAGTCCTTACCTGTTTATTCAATTACAGAATACGTAAACAGTTGTCAAGGAATACCCATATTTGCATTGTTTTTGAATTAAACGCAAGAAGAACTAACTTCCTTAATTCATCATTCGTTATTCGTTATTCGAAATTCATCTAGGTATGGCTATCGACATTCGATTTATCAATAAGCTGGGAATCAAGAAATTCAACAACGGTACATCCACCGGCCTCAAGTCATCCAGTTCGCGCAGCTTTCAACCTTCACTGTCCCCGGTGGATGCCCATCTCATCGGCTCTGTGAGCACGACTACCCGCAAGGAATATGATAAGTTGATCGAGGCAGCACAAACTGCATTTGAATACTGGAGAATGGTGCCTGCTCCCAAACGCGGTGAGATTGTTCGTCAATATGGCGATGCTTTACGCCAGTATAAAGATCCGCTGGGACGACTGGTTTCTTACGAGATGGGTAAAAGCCTACAGGAGGGCTGGGGAGAAGTACAGGAAATGATCGACATCTGTGATTTTGCGGTCGGTTTGTCAAGACAATTATATGGACTATCCCTGCATTCCGAGCGTGATATGCATCGCATGTATGAACAATGGCATCCATTGGGTATAGTTGGAGTCATCTCTGCATTTAATTTCCCTGTTGCTGTGTGGTCATGGAATGCCATGATTGCATTGGTGTGCGGTGATGTGGTAGTCTGGAAGCCTTCAGAAAAAACTCCTTTATGCGGAGTTGCCTGCATGAATATTTTCAAAGAAATTATAAAAGCAAACAAACTTCCGGAAGGATTGGTCTCCATGATAAACGGTGATTATCGGGTAGGGGAGTTTCTGAGTAATGATCATCGTGTGCCATTGATCTCTGCAACAGGAAGTACCCGGATGGGTAAGATAGTGGGAACCGCTGTTGCTGCCCGTCTTGGAAAATCAATCCTGGAACTCGGTGGCAATAATGCTATCATCATCACGCCTGAAGCTAATCTAAAAATGGTAGTGACCGGTGCAGTGTTTGGTGCAGTCGGTACTGCCGGTCAGCGCTGCACTTCGACGCGACGGTTGATCATACATGAATCTATTTTTGATAAAGTCACGCGCGCCTTATCGAGAGCGTACAAGCAAATAAAAATCGGCAATCCTTTGGACCCAAACAATCACATGGGCCCTCTCATCGATATGCAGGCTGTGTATCAATACCAAAAAGCACTGGAGGCTATTAAAAACCAGGGCGGAAGAATGGTCGTTAAAGGCGGTGTGTTGAAAGGGAAAAGATATGCCAGCGGATGTTATGTACTACCCTGCATAGCGGAAGTGGACAATGACATGCCGATTGTACAAACAGAAACATTTGCACCGATCTTGTATGTGATGTCTTATTCGACGCTGGAGGAAGCGATCCGGCTGCAAAATGATGTGCCGCAAGGTTTGTCTTCTGCCATCATGACCAGTAATCTTCGCGAAGCTGAACAATTTTTATCCACGAAAGGATCGGATTGCGGAATCGCCAATGTCAATATCGGAACATCAGGAGCAGAAATCGGTGGAGCTTTTGGAGGAGAAAAAGAAACCGGTGGCGGACGAGAAAGCGGATCTGATTCCTGGAAAGCCTACATGCGCCGTCAAACCAATACGATCAACTGGAGCAGCACACTTCCGCTCGCGCAGGGAATAAAATTTGATTTGTAATCTTAATTTTATTTTATCCGGAACCAGTATTGCGTTCTGCCCAGTAAGGAGAATCCGAGATAGCCTCGCAATTTTAATTTGTCCTGTGATTCTAATTCAATATAGCAAGAGTATGTATTCCCGCTGGCCGGGTCCAGTATTTTTCCATCCTTTGCTCCATTCTCGGTTATTACTAAATCTTTCAGGATCACCATGCCAGTGATGGGTTTGCCTTTCAAATCGCCATCACATTTAGCACAAATCGTCGTCGCAGCATCGGGGAGAACTTCTTCCACACGGCCGTGGAGTTTGCCGTCGGCTTCAAAAATTTCAATGATCGCTTTGGGTTTATAATCCATGTCTCCCATGGCAGTCCACCTTCCGACTAACTGAGCAACAGATGAATACGGTGTAGTTAAAGTGATAATAGCTGCCAACATTGGAAGCATGACTATTCTGATCATAAGCTGAAAGTATGCATAGATAACGATTGGCTTTAGCTACTTGTTTCATTTCCTGGTACCTGGCGTCTCACCCAATAGCCAATCTCTTCTCCAAACCTTCATACCCGGCCTGCATGACCTTGTCGTGATTCCATTTGTAGATGGGTTTTAAGATCGGCTCAAAAATATTCATCCATTTTTTTGTGATACTTACTTTCCAATTATATCGTACGTAAGTACCAGAACCATTTTGCTCAAAAGTCCAGATTCCGGTTCCTGTCAGGTCGCCAAAGGCTTTTCCTTCCATGCGCTTTGGATAATCCATGGCAACGAGTTCAGAATCAAAAGTGATCTTGTATGGAAGTGCAGTTGACCACTGTATTCGACGCACACTCCCGATCTCATCCTGCCGGCCATTTTTTATTTTCTCAACATTGCGTACATACTTCCACCATTCCGGCCAATGATCCATTAACCGGATTTCTTCCCAAACCCTTTCCACCGGATGTTTGAAATACCACTGCGTGGTGAAGTTGTATTCCGACATGAGACAAATTTAAGATTATCTTTACCTATCATTTGAAAACAACCAAAACTCCCCACCATGGTCAACAAAGTAATACTCATCGGGAACCTGGGCAGAGACCCGGAAATCCGCTATCTCGAAGGAAATATTGCCGTAGCCCGCTTTTCTGTCGCCACCAATGAGAGCTACAAAGACAAAAAGGGTGACTGGCAAACCCAAACGGAATGGCACGATATCGTCTGCTGGCGCAACCTGGCCGAACGTGCCGAGAAACAATTAAAGAAAGGAAGCCAGATCTATGTCGAAGGCAAACTGACTCATCGCAAATACCAGGATAAAGAAGGTAATGATCGATATGTCACGGAAGTGGTCGCTAATACTATCCGCATCCTCGATCGCCGGGAATCACGACCGGGTGGACAGGATGATGCTGAACGTCCTGTGGAGTCCATCCATGATTCGAATGTCACGAACAGTGCCGGTGGCGAACAACAAGCAGATGATGATCTCCCGTTTTGATCGATCTGCGGTAGTATCTTTCACCTAATCCAACTGCTTTGGAACCGGAAGGCTCGTTACATCTTTTTCCACTCCTGATTCAATGGGGCATGATCAGCAGCCCTTTATTGCTGATGTTATTGTTGATCATCTCTGCCTTTATCAGTGGATCCGAAGTTGCTTTTTTCTCCTTAAACCGGAATCAACTCAAAGCGATTGAAGAAGAGGAATCCTCTACTTCGAAACGGATCCTCTATTTGAGAGAAAGACCCCGACGGCTTTTAGCAACACTGTTAATCACCAGTAATCTCATCAACATCGGGATCGTCCTGCTCTCTTATTCTATCTTCCACACTATCCTGCCCGATGACATATTGTTGAGTTGGGGAACCTCTGTTCACGAAGTATACATCCTGCATTGGCTTGAACCGTGGCAATGGGCTGCCTTTATTAAATTTATGATCAGCGTAGTGGGAATCACTTTCCTCCTGGTACTCTTTGCTGAAGTATTGCCCAAGATTTATGCGAATATTAATAACATCGCTTTTGCCAGGCTGACGAGTGGCCCTGTGTCGATATTGATGACACTCCTGGCTCCACTCAACAAGTCCCTGGTCAAGATGGGTCAATCCATAGAGAAGAAACTCAGCGCAGACAATGCACTCGGCGCAAACAAACTGGATATTGATAAAGCCATTGACCTGGCGGTGTCGCGGGATAAAGATTCGGAAGTCGAAGCCGAAATCCTGAAATCCATTGTTAGCTTCAATGATGTCGCAGTCAAACAAATCATGCGTTCAAGGATGGACATTGTTGCACTGGACACGCTCATGAGCGAAGAAGATATGATTGCATCAGTAAAGGAAACCGGTTACAGTCGTTTACCGGTTTTTGAAGAACAACTCGATAATATCAAGGGCATCCTATACGTGAAGGACCTCATTGCCTACCTGGACACTGAGCACAAACCAGAAGACTGGACGCAATTGATTGATCCGGAAGTATTGTATGTGCCGGAAGCCAGGAAGATTAATGAACTGCTCAAGGATTTTCAACGCGAACGATTACATATGGCTATCGTAGTGGATGAATATGGCGGTACTTCCGGTATGGTGACGATGGAAGATGTGATCGAGGAAGTGATAGGTGACATCAAAGATGAATTTGACGAAGAGCATGAAGTGGAATACCGGCGACTCAGTGACCGGGAATTTATTTTCGAAGGCCGCACGATGCTCATCGATGTGTGCAAGGTGATGAACGTGGATAAAACCAGTTTCGAGAAATCGAATGGCGATGCAGATTCGCTGGCTGGATTATTGCTGGACCTGAATGGTAAGATGCCGGTCGTCGGCCAGAAAATCCTGTTAGATCATTTTTCCTTCACCGTGCTTTCTGTTTCTCCAAAACGAATTGAACGCATTAAAGTGCAGATCGAATCATGAGGCAATTTTTCTTCAGCATAATCCTCCTCGGGTTGATCGCCAGTTGCAAGGATGAGTTAAATACTCCAAGGCCAAGAGCTTATCCAAGGGTAGAATACCCGACACATGAATTACAGGAATTTACCAACAGCAACTGTCCCTTTACTTTTCAATATCCTAAGTATGCAGAAGTAAAGATGAAGGAGGATCATCCTTGTTGGTTTGATCTCAGCATGCCGGCATTTAAAGCACGCATACATTGCAGTTACCTGCCGGTCAAAGACAGGGCTGATTTTGATGACATGATCAAGGATACTTACACGATTGCCGCCAAGATCAATGAGAAATCCAATTTTATGGAAGATGCCCGCATCCGCAATGAAAATGGAGTCGGTGGATTGCAATTTAAATTTACGGGCCCGGCAGCGTCACCTTTACAATTCTTGTTGACTGATACCACGCAACATTTTTTCAAAGCTTCCTTATATTTTGAAGCTAAAGTAAACCCGGATAGCCTGGCACCTATTGTTGAGTTTGTGGAGGAGGATGTGAATAAGATGATCCAATCTTTTGCGTGGAAGAAATCAGCCGGGAAGTAAAAAGCATTTAGATCGGCAGTAACAAAAAAAACGCCTGTCTTTCTTTTAAGACAGGCGCATCAAAACAAAACGAAAAACCAACTATATTTTTAAGTGGGCGCTTATCGGAACATTAAAGTCCTTTCTTTAAACGCACGGGAATATCTAAATATTTACCCTTTCGATACACTTTCAGATTGATCGTGTCTCCCACTTTAGCCATATCAATTTTTTGCTTGAGATCATCAAAGGAAGTCAGCTTATGACCATCCAACTCTACCAGCACATCACCAGGAAGGATGCCAGCATATTGGGCGGCACTCTTATCACCCACGGCATCTACCAGTAATCCCTCTTTGATTTCTATTCCACGCTCTTTAGCAAGGTCTTCTTCAAGTACAAACACTTCAACCCCCAAAGAGGTTCGCTCAATGTCCCCGTTGTTTTTCATTATGTCGTTTGCTATACTAATAGCAAGATTGACTGGGATGGCGAAGGAGTATCCGGCGTAACTGCCCGTTTCTGAGGCAATTGCAGTATTTATACCCAATAATCTTCCATAGGCGTCAACCAAAGCGCCACCGCTATTGCCGGGATTGATGGCTGCATCCGTCTGGATAAAATGTTCAATTGCCCTGGAGCCCTGTATAATATTGAGATCCCGGCCTTTGGCACTGATAATTCCGGCGGTGACGGTTGAGGTTAGGTATTCAAAAGGATTCCCTACCGCCAGCACCCAATCTCCCACTCGGGCTTTTTCCGAATCCGCATACACCAGGGTAGGCAGGTTATCAGCACTGATTTTTATAACAGCCAGGTCCGTACTCGGGTCCCGGCCAATAATTTTGGCTTTGTAATCTTTTCCGTCAAACAATTTCACACTGACTTCATCGGCGAAATCCACTACGTGATTGTTGGTCAGAATGTATCCGTCTTTAGAGATGATCACCCCTGAACCCGCACCTTTCCGGATGATGGGCCCAAAGCCGAACGCGTCACCGCCTAAACCAAATCGCTGCATCCATTGGCTCATCGGATCCTGTTCCTGGTATCGCTTTTGAGCTGTGGCTTTACTTTCTTCCGCTTCAATCAGGACCACTGCCTTTTGTGCCAACTCAGCTGCATCAGCAAAATCGGGTCCCACTGATGCCGGATTGCCTGAATAGGCGACAGTTTTAGTACCGAATAATTGGTGAAATCCATCTCCGGACCAGGTAATGGCTCCAAAACAAATAAGGCCACCAATCACACCTGCCGCGATGAAGGAAAGGAACGATTTCATAATGAGACTCTTTGTTGGTTAAGGATAAGTATCACCTAAAACGGAGTTGTACTCATGATGGTGTAAAAGATGAATTCGATTAACAATAGTTTAACAGGAATTGAATTCATTCTCCATGGCTACCCTATACAAAAATAGGGTCTTAGATGATCTTCGGCTTGACAGCGGTAAAAGATTTATAAAGGATGTCACGGTATAGTTTGGTGTACAAAGGAGACTGAAGGATATGCAACAACTTTAACGCTTCAGATTTAATTGGATCAGGTGCTTTGTTTGAAAATTCCAACAAAGCATCCATCCATTCCTTCGTAGGGCCATTTATGGTCAGTTGGCAAAGCAGGATGTTCCAATAAACGTGGTCAGCTAAAGCGGAATCAGCAGTTTCTGGCATAGCCATAAAGAGATAGTTTGCCTTTTCAAACTCTTCATTCCGGAATGCTTCAATACCTTTTTGCCATTCTTCGCTTTCAACTTTACTGCTGAAGGTCGAAATACTATTTTCCTGAATAACATTGAAACTCCGCCTGGCCAGGGCCACGGAAGAATAATGATAAGCCAACCAGCACCAGGCAGAAAAGAACAAAAGAACAAGGATGAATAGTAACAGCAAGCCCTTACCCTTATCCTGCTTTTGTTTTTTAATACCCGCATCCCAGGATTTCAATTGATTGCGGAGATGCCGGTTTCGGGCAGCCTGCAGGATGCTGAAGGTTTCCTCACATTCTTTTACATATTGGGCAAAGACAGGATCCGCTTCCATCAGGTGCAGAAGCTTCAATCTATCGTCCGGGCTGACCTGGTTGAGTAAGTGGCGGTCAATCAGGTCCTGGATAGCTTTATCCTTCATAGGTGTGGTTCATAGTGAGAGAGGAACCTTTCTAGTGTAAGTGTCTTCAGCCATGCAATTTGTTACCGTCTTTGACCAGGTTTTTTAATTTTTTAAAACATTCATGTTTGATCTTGCGGGCCATGGGTGCTCCGGACAGGTCCATTTTCCTCGCGATCTCATGCATAGGGTACCGCTCAATCCAAAGCAGGAGGATTTCTTTGCATCGGCTTCCCAGGTGGTCAAAGGTCTGTTGGAGTAAAGTGGATGATTCAGTCTCGAGCAACCTGGCTTCAATCGATTCTTCATCAGTGGTGTAAGCTTCCTCAGGCTCGCGAAGCAGGATGCGTTCATCTTTCCTCGCCTGGTTGAGGAGGAGTTTCCGGGTGATCCCCATCCAGAATGCAAAGAGAGACCGCAATCTTCCATCACTCGATTCGACTCGATGGACCAACACGATAAAGGCATCATGCATGATGTCCTCCGGCTGCCCTTTGAATTCAGGAAAGCGGCGGATCTGTGACCTAAGGTAAATCAGGATCTGTTTTCTGTAGGACAGGTATAGATCTTGCATAGCCTGTTCTGCTGCAGCACCACCGGCGCGGATCCCGTGAATAAATATTTCATCCTGTACGTGAGGATGGCCATGCAAGTGATTCATTTGTTTTCAACCTGGTGATCACGATGCAAAAAACTGTTTTCACTGGCTTCATCAAACAGCCATCCTACAAGTATACAAAAATTGGCGCGAAAAAAAATGCAGATTGTTGAAAAAAAGTTGGTGAAAAACGGTAACATTTTCACTTCTCGAGACACTTACATGCAGAAGGGGATAAGTTGATCTTCTGCGAAAGTTGCATGGCACCCGATTTGTAATCACTGCACAGGCAGAAGAGTTGTCATTTCCTCGAATTGCCAGTTGATGAAAGCCGGATGGTAAAAGTATGCATCCGGCTTTTTTTCTGTTACCTCATGAAAGCATTGGCCTGGATAAAAAATATGATGGACCTGATCTATCCGCCCTTGTGTGCAGGTTGCGGTGTATTGAGGCCTTTGGACAATCATATCTTTTGCCTGGATTGCCTGCACGAATTGCCGGAGACCAATTATCACCTGCACGAACACAATCCATTTACTGAACATTTCAAAGGTCGTGTTGAAATCAAAACCGGTGCTGCATTTCTCTTTTTCTCCCGTGAAGGCGGAACGCAAAGATTACTTCATCAAATCAAATACAACAATCGTCCTGACCTCATCACCACGAT
>Ga0173480_10000745_pt1 | contig 11349 bp, 13 predicted proteins | sample NitcycUS209509C1_FD_122622 | JGI IMG/M metagenome (GOLD analysis project Ga0173480, IMG submission 122622) | Soil microbial communities from Arlington Agricultural Research Station in Wisconsin, USA - Nitrogen cycling UWRJ-S209-509C-1 (version... | ecosystem: Environmental > Terrestrial > Soil... | reverse complement strand
GACCGCCACTGCCCGAAGTTGTCGTTCACATAGATCGAAGGGACGCCCGCCTTCGCCGCCCGTCGCTTCAGGGTGGCGAGCCGCGGCGCCATCGCCTCGGCCTGCTCGACCAACGGGTCGGAATCCTCGAACGCGAGATCGTTGATCACGTCGATCAGCAGGAGAGCGGTGCCTGTCGCGGGAACGGTCACGGTCCGCGATGATTTCGCTGGACCGGTCGCCCTGGCATTCGTTCGAGTCATGCAGCAGGGCCTCGATGCAAGGGCAGGGCCGAGTGACACTCGACCCCTTTGGCCCCGCTCTCGGCAGGCGAAGGTCTAGCGTATGACCTGAGCTGTCAGGGGTCCCTCACACCATAGGTGTGGAGGATCCAGATGTCTTTTGCCGCCGCGCGCGCATTCAAGCGCACCCGTCAGACTTGCCAGTCCTGCCTCGACCGGAAAGCGCGATTCCGCTTCAGGGGCACCGTCCGTGCGGACCGGGACCACACGCTGTGCTTTGAGTGCTACCGGAGCGAGCGGGAGCGACAGCGGGCGAGTCGTCTGTCAGAGATGGCTGTAGCACTGCCGCTCAGGGTGGCACTGGCGCGAGCCGAAGGGCGGTAGCCGGGTGCGAATCATGCGTCTCTCCAAGTCGCGCTTCATGAGTGGCCTGCAGTGCCACAAGCAGCTCTGGTGGCGAGTGCACGAGCCCGACGCTCCGGAACTCGTGTCGGACCCGGCGCAACGGGCGCTGTTCGACCAGGGCCATCGTGTGGGCGCCGAGGCCCGTGAGCACTTTCCGGGGGGCGTGCTCGTGGACGCGCACCACAGCGACTTTGCCGGCCGCGTCGCACAGACGCAGTCTGCGCTCGCGGCGCGGGCTCCGGCGATCTTCGAAGCCGCCTTCTTCGTGGACGAGATCTTCGTCGCCGTGGACGTGCTCGAACGTGCCGAACGCGGATGGACGCTCGTCGAGGTGAAGTCGTCGACGGGCGTCAAACGACCGTACCTCTCGGACGCGGCGGTCCAGACTGACGTCCTTCGGCGCTCGGGGTTGCACGTCGAGCGCGTCGAGATCATGCATCTGAATCGCGAGTGCCGATTCCCGGATCTACAGAATCTGTTCGTGCGCACGGACGTGACCGACGAGGTCGAAGCGATGCTGCCTGAGGTCATGCCAGAGGCCGCCGCGCAGTTGCAGATGCTGGCGGGACCGCTTCCCGATGTCGTGCCCGGTGACCACTGCCAGACGCCATACGCGTGCTCCTTTCAAGCGCGCTGCTGGCCAGCGGTGCCCGAGCACCATGTGCGCACCCTGTACCGTATCGGAAGCAGAGCCCAGGAATTGGTCGCGCAGGGCATCGTGACCATCCACGATGTGCCCGACGATGCCGAGTTCTCGATTGTCGCGGAGCGGCAACGGAAGTCGGTGCAGGAAAACCGGCTTATCGTCGAGTCATCTCTGCGGGACGGACTGGATGCCATCACGTACCCCTACGCTGTCCTGGACTTCGAAACGATTCAGCTGGCGATTCCAGTCTGGGACGGGTGCCGGCCATATGACCAGGTGCCGGTTCAGTTCAGCTGTCACACTGTGGCCGCGCGCAACGACCTGTCGCACCACGCCTGGCTGGCCGACGATGCCGCTGACCCGCGCCGGGAGATGGCCGCGCGAGTGGTCGACGCGTGTCGCGGCGTCGAGGTCGTGGTCGCGTACAACGCGGCCTTTGAAAGGGCCGTCCTGGACCAACTCGCGAAGGCCGTGCCCGAACAAGCCGAGGCACTGGCCCACATCGAGGCGCGGTTGGTGGACGCCCTGCCGCTCGTCCGTGATCACGTCTACCATCCCTCGTTTGGCGGCAGCTTCAGCCTCAAGTCAGTCTTGCCGGCCCTGGTGCCGGGGATGGGCTACGAAGGGCTCGAGATCTCGAACGGCGGAGTGGCGAGCGTGAAGCTTCGGTGCCTGCTGTTCGACGACGATGTGTCGCCTGCCGAACGCGACCGGACGCGCGAGGCACTGCTGCAGTACTGTGCCGTCGATACCCTCGGCGTGGTCCGACTCCTCGAACGACTGAGGGAATTGGGCCGTACCGACGGCGTTCTGAAGGCGATGTAGCAATCGGAAAGGCTATGGCGGTGTCCTGCCCATGTCGCGCAACAGCGAATGACTCGTGGTGTGCTCGATGTCCCAGTAGTGATCGATCTCCGCGACGCGCTCGAAGGGTACGCTCTGGCGCAGCTTGTCCAGATGGATACGAAGAGCCTGAATCTCCTGGGCGAGCTCGCGATGGCGGTCGCGTCTCGCGAGCTCCTGCGGGCGATCGGCGAAGCCCCGAAAAGCCGGCGGCAGACCGCCACCATCCATTAGCTCTCGCTCGAGAACGTCGAGCGTGTGGTAGGCCTCGATGCGGCGCGCGGCGACACTGTGGATCTCGTCGATGGCCTCTTGTGCCGTCATGCCGGCGCCCTCTTGGCTATACGGCGAGTTGCGGTGTCAGGTCCCGCTTGAAGCGCCGGGCGTTCTCGACGTAGTGCAGGGCCGACTTGCGCAGACCGTCGATCTCCTGTGGCGTCAGTTCGCGCACGACTTTCCCGGGCGAGCCCAACACCATGCTGTTGTCCGGAATCTCTTTTCCCTCGGTGACGAGCGCGTTCGCGCCGATCAGGCAATTGCGGCCGATCTTCACGCCGTTCAGCACCACCGCATTGATTCCGATGAGACTGTTGTCGCCGACCGTGCAACCGTGCAGCATGGCCTTGTGGCCGATCGTCACGTGGCTGCCGATCAGGAGCGGCGAACCAGGGTCGGTATGCAGCACGGAGCCGTCCTGCACGTTCGAGTTCTCGCCGATTGTGACGAGCTCGTTGTCGCCGCGGATGACGGCATTGAACCAGACGCTGGCGTTCGCTTGCAGTAGTACGTTGCCGATCACCGTGGCCGAGTCCGCGACGAAGTACTCCCCTTCCGCACGCACCCGCCGTTCACCGAGCTGATAGATCATGTCGTCTCCCCGCCGGCCTCAGTCGATCGTCCAGAGCGTCAGCGACGAGACGTCCTTCACGAGAATCCGGTTGCCCGAGATGACCGGTTGCGTCCACGTGTCGCTGGTGGCGACCTTGTAGCGTGCGATGGGCACGAACTTCTCGCGGTTCAAGCGGATCACCACGAGCTCGCCGTCGTCCTCGAGCGAGAAGATGGTGTTGCCGCTCCGCGAGATGGCCGCGTGCGCGGCCTGACGAGGGTCGCTCTTCCACAACACCGTGCCGGTGTCGAGATCGAGCGCAAAGTACTGCCCGCTGTTCAAATGCGAGAGACCGAAAAGCACGTTGTCGACGGCGACGGAGTCGCTCATGTGCGCTGACACCTCTTCCGTGCGCCACACGTCGGTCGTCGTCCACTCGGTGCCGCCCGGCGCAACCCGGAAGGCGACCACGCCGTTGTCACGGCCCGTCTGAATCACCATGTCCTTGTAGAGAATCGGTGTCTGGCTCGTGGTCGCGCTCGGCGTGACGAAGGGGCGCCGCCAGAGCAGCTTGCCGTCCTCGAGGGCGACTCCCACGAAATGCTTCTGCGTAAACGTGACGATCTGTGGCGTCCCCGACAGATCGAAGAGCAGCGGTGAACCATACGCCGGCCCGTCTCCATTCCAGCGCCAGCGAACCTTCCCGGTCGCCACGTCGAAGGAGGTCAGCGCGCCGTTGTCGTGTCCGCCCACGTGGAGGATCATCTGATTACCGACGACCAGCGGCGACATCGCCGTGTGGTACAGCGGCTCGACGGGGTCGGCAGGTCTCTGCCAGATCTGCTTGCCGGTGGCGGCGTCGAACGCCGTGACGATGCCACTGATGCCGAGCGTGAACAGGCGGTTGGCAGCAAACGTGGGCGTTGATTTCGGTCCCGGACCATGCGGCGCGGTCGCCGGGTTCATCTTGAAAGGCGCCGGATAGCTGGTCCTCCACAAGACCTTGGCCGACGCGGCGTCGAGCGCGCTCATCACCTCGTTGTCGCCCTGGCGGGTAAAGACGTAGAGGCGCTCCCCAACGACGAGCGGCGTCGCGTAGCCGGTGCCGACCTCAACGTTCCAGCGCTTCGTGAGCGTCATCGGCCAGGAGGCTGGCTCTTTGAACGCGCGGATGAGGCCGTCGCGGGCCGGCCCTCGCCACTGCGGCCAATCCTGCGCCGCCACGGGTGCCAACCCGACAAGGAACAGGGCGACAACGGCCAGTCTGGTGTGAGTCATCGCCATAACGATACCGCGCCGCGAGCGCGGCGTGAGGCCTCTCGGACAACCAGCGGCCCGCGCCGCCTCAGTAGCCGTTCGCTCGACCCCAGCGGCGGGCGTCGGCGGCGCCTTGCAACCAGCCGCCGTCCTTGACGATCACTTCCACCACGGCGCTGACGGGGCCGGTGTCCTGCCGCACTTCGTGGCCACGCGCGCGCAGCGCGGCGAGCGCATCTGGCGAGAAGCCCCGCTCGACCGAGATCTGGTCCGGCAGCCACTGATGGTGGAATCGCGGGGCGTCCACGGCCTCCTGCGGGTTCATCCCGAAATCGACGATGTTGAGAAAGACCTGGAGGACGGCGGTGGGGATCCGCGAACCGCCAGGACCGCCCAGCAGCATGTAGAGCTGGCCGTCCTTCAGGACGATGGTCGGCGCCATCGACGACAGGGGACGTTTTCCCGGTGCAATCGTATTGGGCTCGCCCTGCACGAGGCCGAAGAGATTGGCGGCGCCTGGCTTCGACGTGAAGTCGTCCATCTCGTTGTTGATCAGGAATCCGAGCCCGGGAATCGTGATGCCGTTGCCGAAGCCGCCGTTCAGCGTGTAGGTGACCGCGACGGCATTGCCCTCCGCGTCCACCACGTTGTAGTGGGTCGTCTCCGCGCTCTCCGTGATCGATGCCAGCCCGGCACCGACCGTGGCGCTGGGCGTGGCCTTCGCGAGATCGATCGACTCGCGCCGCGCCGCGAGGTACCGCTTGTCGAGGAGCCTCTCGATCGGGTTCTTCACGAAGTCCGGGTCCCCGAGGTACGCGTTGCGATCGGCGTAGAAGCGACGCATGACTTCCGCGAGGTAGTGCATCGCGGCGGACGACTGGGCCCCGGTCTTCTCGTAGCCCGTCCCGTCGAGCATGCCGAGCATCTGTAACAGGCCGACACCGCCGGAACTCGGGGGCGGCGAGGCGATGACCGTGTAGTTCCGGTACGTACCGGTGAGCGGTGCCCGTTCCACCGCCTTGTAGGCCGCGAGATCGGCCATCGTGATCAGGCCGCCGTGAGCCTTCATGGCAGCCGCGAACGTGGATGCGGTCTCGCCCGTGTAGAACTCGTCTGGTCCGTTGTTCGAGAGGCGCGTCAGCGTCTTCGCAAGGTCGGGAAGGACCATGCGATCGCCCGGCTCGTAGAACCGGCCGTCCTTGAGCCAGATGCGCGTCGATTCCGGATCCCGCGCCAGGCTGCGCGAGCCGCGCAGCTGCTCGGCAAACGCGTAGGACACCGTGAAGCCCTTGGTCGCCAGTTCGATCGCCGGCGCCATGTCCGCAGCCCATGAGAGCTTCGCGTATTTCTTGTGGGCCAGCTCGAACCCGCGCACGGTACCCGGCACGCCTGACGATCGCCAGCCCTCGATGCTGTCGCGCGTCAGGTTTCCCTGCGCATCGAGGTACATCGTTCGAGTGGCAGCAGCGGGCGCCTGCTCCCGGAAGTCGATGAACGTCGTCTGGCCGTTGGCGAGGCGGATCAGCATGAAGCCGCCGCCACCGAGAGCCCCCGCGTAGGGATACGCGGCGTTCAACGCGAACCCGATCGCGATGGCGGCGTCGATGGCATTGCCACCTTTCCGCAGCACCGCAAGGCCTGCCTCGTCCGCCGGCTGCTGTGCCAGCACCATCACCTGCCGGGCACGTGCCGGTTGGCGAACGGCGGACACGGGCGCCTGGAGCATCAGGCCCGCGCCTAGCATCGACGCCAGCAGGATCCTCATTTCCCCTCCGACTGTAGCTTCCTCGCGACCTTCTCCACCTCGCGCCACACGCGCAGCAGGTTGCCGCTCCAGAGCTTGCCGATGTCCTCCTCGCTATAGCCGCGCCGCACCAGCTCCAGCGTCACGTTGAACGTCTCGGCCGCGCTGTTCCACCCGGTGATGCCGCCCCCACCGTCGAAGTCGGACGAGATGCCGACGTGATCGATTCCGATGAGCCGCACGGCGTAGTCGATGTGGTCGACGAAATCCTTCACCGTCGCGCGGTCTGGGTTGACTGGCGCCGGTGTCGCGTCGGCGCCCTCGATCGGGCAGGGACTCGTCTCCGTCGCCCCCCTCGCACCATTTGCACCGCCACCCGTGCCTCCGCGTCCTCGCCCGCCCGCCGGGTTCGGGTTCACCTTCACGTAGTTGGCAAAGGCGACGACCTGGATGACGCCCCCGGTCTTCTTCAGCGCCCGCAACTGCTCGTCGTCCATGTTGCGGCTGTGATTGGCCAAGGTGCGGACGGCAGAATGCGATGCGATGATCGGCGCCTTGGACAGGGCCACCGTCTGCATCATCGACGCCTTCGATGGATGCGAGACGTCGAGCATCATGCCCAGGCGGTTCATCTCGGCAATGACCTCGCGCCCGAGCGGGCTGACGCCGCCATTCGGCGCGTCGTTCGTGTTCTCGCCGGTGTTCGAGTCGGAAAGCTGGTTGTGCCCGTTGTGCGCCAGCGACAGGTAGCGCCCGCCGCGCTCGTAGAACTCGCGCACGCGCCTGATGTCGGTGCCGATCGGATATCCGTTCTCGATCCCGATTACCGCGACCTTGCGACCGCTCTTCGCAATCCTGAGGACGTCGTCCGGTGTCAGCGCCAGCCCGACCTCCCTCGGCGCGATCTGCTCGGCCAGCCGGTGCACGGCGTCAAACTTGGCGACGATCTGGCGATAGGCGTTGGCGTATCCCTCGTCTGTCAGGGGCCCCTGGCCGACGTAGGCAATCATGAACGACACATCCAGGCCGCCGTCACGCATCTTCGGCAGGTTCACCTGCGTCGTCAGGCGCTGGGTGTAGTTGCAGCCGGCGGTGAAGTGTGACGGTTCGATGTCGTTGTGGGTATCGAGGGTGATGACGCGCTCGTGGATGGCGCGTGCCCTGGCAACGAGGGCCGTGTCAGGGGCTGGTGCTTGCGCGGACATCACCGCCGGGATGGTTGCAGCGAGAACGGCGAGGGCACATCCGACGATTTGATACGACACAATGCGGCTGTGTTAGCAAGGACCGATCCACGAATCGTCCAGCCAGGTTGCGCCCCACGGGAGGATTTCCCGCAGGTGTGAGCGAGGGCGATCGACAGGCGTGTATCAGCGACCGTCTGGAGCGCCAAAAATGATCCAGACCGGGTGACGCCGCCTTGGGCGCCGTGTCACCGAGTATCCTCCTTGAAAACGCCGGGAAGAACCATTAGGCTCGCGAACTTACGCAAGATTAGAGAGGAGATCGGATGATCACCAGGAAAGCAGTGGCAGCGGCGGCCGCCGTACTCGTGACGGGTGTGTATGCGGCGCTCGCGCAGAGTCCGGCAGCGAACATGGGCTTCTTCGTGACGAGCTCGAACTCGAAGGGCGGCAACCTCGGCGGCCTTGCGGGCGCGGACCAGGTATGTCAGTCGCTGGCGAAGACGGCAGGCGCGGGGGCGAAAACGTGGCGTGCGTACCTCAGCACGAGCACTGTTGACGCGAAAAGCCGGATTGGCAACGGCCCCTGGTACAACTTCAAGGGCGAGCTGATCGCGCAGAGTGTCGCGGACCTGCACACCGCGGACAAGAACAAGATCTCGGGAACGACTGCGCTCACCGAGAAGGGCACGGCCCCGAATTACCTCGCGATGGTGGATGGCAAGGCGGCACCCGCCGCGCAGCCGCTGCAGCACGACATCCTCACCGGCACGAACGAAGACGGCACGAAGAACGCGGACACCTGCCGTGACTGGACGGTGGGCGACGCCAGCGCCAAGGCGATGTTGGGCCACGCGGATCGTCTTGGCCGCAATCCCGGCCTGAACTCGTGGAACGCCATCCACGCGTCGCAGGGCTGCGGCCAGGAGCAACTCCAGCCGACCGGCGGCGCCGGTCTGCTCTACTGCTTCGCGTCGAACTGAACGCGCTCGGCGTTCCTTATTGCCGGGAGAACCGGTGCTGGCCGCGTGTCAGCCTGGTTTTCCCGTTCTCGAGGCCGAGACTGGAGGGTCAGCGCTGCGAATCGGGCCGGTTGAGACGTTGCTCGGCCAGCCACTGGTCGCTGACGGACCCGAGCGACGAGTCCTTCGGGCCGTGATATCGCGACCAGGCACGCGCGACGACGAACAGAACGAGGATGGCGCCGATCGCCCCCCACAGCACGTGCACGGGATCAAACGGAGAATCGAACAACACGCGGGGGCCTCAGACGAGCCGCGCCACGAGCCAGCCGACGGCAACAATCAAGGCCAGCGCAAACAGCCACCCCATGATGCGGCCGCTCTGGCGATCGCGGACGGCGCCGCGCTCCTTCCACTCCATCCACCGGGCATCGGCGTCGCTGTCCACCACCGCTGCAATGGGCGCGCTCATCGCGGCACCACCTGACGAACTGGAGACAGGGCCGGCGACGGCTGACTCCAGACGATCAACATCGAGCAGGCGGGCAGGAGTGCGAGGGCAACGACGGAGACCCATGCGGCAGCAGACGTGACGCCGGAGGCCAAGCCCGCGACACCGATGGCCGCAACATAGACGGCGGCAATGATGACTGTGTTGTTCTGGAGTTGCATGTGTCGACGATAGTGCGAACCTGAACTCTCCGCTGTCCGGTTCAGCACAGACGGAGGGCCACGGCCCCTCGGTCCCATGCCACTGTCTTGTCTTGAACAGCGGCGTCGCGCCGCCAACGCTATCGTCCCTTCGTGCCGCTCAAGAGTGTGTCAACCGCGCTCAGACGACCAAGGCACCTCGCTTCGGTCGCGCCAGTGCCGCCGCCATTCAGTGCCGGTGCATTTCTCGAATGCGCGGGAGGCGAGGGGGCCATCGTGCGCTACGGGCAGGGGGACGCAATCTTCACGCGAGGCGACCCTTGCCAGCACGTGCTTTTTATCTGGTCTGGCGGCGTCAAAGTGTCGGCGCAGTCGAGGGTCGGCAAAGAGGCAGTCGTGGCCGTCCTCGGGACTGGCGACTTCTTCGGCGAAAGCTGCCTGGCCGGCCAGCCCCTCCACAACAGGAGCGCCGTCGCCATCAAGCCGAGCGCGGTCGTGCCGGTGGAGAAGCGTGTGATGGCTGGGTTGTTGCACGATCAACATGGCCTCTCCGACCGCTTCATCTCCCACGTGCTGACGCGCCACATCCGCATGGAGGAAGACCTCCTCGACCAGTTTTTCGGGGCAGGGGAGATGCGACTGGCGGCCACGTTGTTGCGGATGGCCCGGTACGGCGAATCTGACGCTCCAGCGTGGATCGTAAAGCGCCTGCCGGCGGAGAGGCTGGCCGAGATGGCCGGAACCACCGTGGCCCGGGCCAAGGTGTCCCTGGAAAGCTTCAGCAAACAGGGGTTTATCGAGTACCTCGACAATGGCCGCCTCAAGATCAACCGCTCGCTCCTGGCTGTCGTTCTGCGCGATTAATGGTCACCGATTGTTCGTTACCGCACAGTTCCTGGGGGCGTGATGGTGTCATGCTGGGGTGATGCGACCGACGACGCCACAGCCTGACGACGTCACGGCACCCGATTTCAACGCGCAAGCCTTCCTCGACTCGGCGGGCCTGGCGAAGACCATCGTCCAGTACGGGCGCGACGAGGTGATTTTCACCCAAGGGGACGCGTGCGAGCACGTGCTCTACGTGCAGTCGGGCGGCGTCAAGCTGTCGGTCCTGTCGAAAACGGGGAAGGAAGCCGTGGTGGCGATGCTCGGTCCCGGCGACTTCTTCGGCGAGGGATGCCTCGCGGGCCAGCCGGTCCGCATGGGCAGCGCGACGGCGATTACACCCAGCGCTGTCCTGCGTGTCGAGAAGGCCCAGATGGTCAAGCTGCTGCAGCGTCAGCACGAGATGTCCGACCGATTCATTGCGCACATGCTGACGCGCAACATCCGCATCGAAGAAGACCTGATCGACCAGCTGTTCAACTCGAGCGAAAAGCGGCTGGCGCGCACGCTGTTGCTGCTGGCGCGCTACGGTAAAGAGGACAAGCCGATTCGTACCGTCCCGCGTGTGTCTCAGGAGACGCTCGCAGAGATCGTGGGCACGACGCGGTCGAGAGTGAACTTCTTTCTCAACAAGTTCAAGAAGCTGGGATTCATCGAGTACGACGGCGAGCGGCCCATCAAGGTCAACAAGTCGCTGCTGAGCGTGGTCCTGCATGACTGAGCCGTTGATTCAGGCGCCCCAGGACACCATGACACCCGTGCCTCGACCCGATCATGAGACGGTGTCGTTTGCGGTCTTTCTCGAGTACCGCGCCCGGCGCATGCGCGCACCGGTGATCGACGGCGTGGCGCCGACGCCTGACCGCCCCACGACCCCTGCAGCGCCACCCGCGCCCGAGGACGGAGCGGTCGCAATGGCGGTTCCGATCACAACCGATCGGTGAGCCCGCCCGGCCTACCTGACCTGCGCCATCGTGCCCTTGGGAAGGATCACCGCCAAGGCCACGCCATCCCACGGCAGACGCTCCGGGCTGTCGCCGGAGTCGGCGCCAAGCGGCATCACCCCAGTGGTCTCCGGATCGAAGTGGAACTTGCCGAGCAGGTATTCGCGTACCAGCGAGGCGCGCGCGCGTGACCTGAGGTACTGCTGATCGGGGGAACCCTCCTGCGAGTGGCCCTCGACCATGACGGTTCCAGACGCCACGTACCTCAGAAAGGGTCCGATCGCCTCGTCCACCCGCGCTCTTCCCGCGTCGGTCAGGCGCTCGGTGACGGGCAGCCCAGGTTCGGATTCGAACAGGGTGTCGGCGCGCAACCAGACACGTGTCGTCTGACGTCGCCCGCCACTGGTCAGGGCGCCCTGCTTGTAGGCAGCGGGCGAGATGTCGTCGAGATCGAAGTAGCCGCGGCCATTGAAGTAGCCGCGAACCAGGAAGTTGTGCTTGAGGGCATCCATGCTCTCGCCAAACCCGACCATTGCGGTGCGTGCGCCGTCCAGGGTCTGCTTGAGGTCGGCCGACAGCCCCTGCACCGGTCCGTCCTTGGCCTGAAATCCTTCCAGCACCTTTTTCGCCAGCTCCACGACCTCGCGCGCGCTCGAGGCGGCCTGCTCGGTCTGCTGCGCGATCGCGGTTGCGCGCGTGTAGAGCTCGTCGTCGGTCAGCAGCTTGCCGATTACGCCCTTGCCGCTGCGGATTCCCGCGGCGATCTGCGAGGCATCGT
>Ga0173480_10000744_pt1 | contig 11355 bp, 9 predicted proteins | sample NitcycUS209509C1_FD_122622 | JGI IMG/M metagenome (GOLD analysis project Ga0173480, IMG submission 122622) | Soil microbial communities from Arlington Agricultural Research Station in Wisconsin, USA - Nitrogen cycling UWRJ-S209-509C-1 (version... | ecosystem: Environmental > Terrestrial > Soil >... | reverse complement strand
GGCGGGAGCGTCGACCTCGGGGTTCTTTACCTTGAGCCGCGTGGAGTTATCGATGCGCGTTTCGATTTCGCGCACGCTCGTGAGGTATTGATCGAGCTTCTGCTTGTCGCGGCCGTCGAGCTTCGCGTTGACCGAGCGCGCATCGTCGAGCACGAAGTCGAGGATCGATTTCTGTTCGGCCTGGCGCCGCTTGAGATTGCCGACGCGCTCACGCGGGCTGCCGGTGCCGAACAGACGTTCGAACACGAATCGTGGATTGTGTTCGGGAGACAGCGGCTGGTTGTGCGAGCGCCAGGCGAGGTTGTATTCGTAGGCGCACGCGTAGCCGGAATCGCAGTCGCCGGACTTGCGCACGGCGTCGCAGGTGAGCTCGAGCGACGAGAAACGCGTGAGATGACCGATCTGGTTGGCCACCACCTGGTCGATGGAAACGCCCGCGCGGATGTCCGAACCCGCGGTCTTCTTGATTCGTACGCCGGTGAGGAAAGTGCCGCTGGCGCGCGCGTGATCGCCGGCGCCATCAGCGCCGGCATTCGCCGAGAGATCCTGCAGGCCCGAGATCACCTGAAGCTGTTGATGCACGTTCGCAAGCGGCGCGAGCGTGGGCGAAAGCGCGAAAGCACCGCCGGCGTCACCCGCGGGCCAGAACGCAGAAGGAATGATGCCGTTCGGCACATAGACGATCGCCATGCGCGTGGGCGCGACGCGGTTGGCGCCGTGGGCCAGCGAACTGAAGGCGGGCAGAGCGATGCACGCTCCGAGGCCCTGGAAAAAGTGACGGCGGCTGAAGCTGGCGTGCCGCTCGGCGGCTTGATCGTGGTTCATGTCAGTTGGCTACCGTGGCTGTGGCCTGGACTCGCATTTTCTGGAACGGAGCGGATTCGATCACGCCCATCAACATTGAAGAGAAGTGGCCATCGTTTGCGTTGAGGCGTTTCACGATCCCGTCGATGGTTTCCACGTCGTAGTACTCCGTACCGCGGCCCGAGGCGTACGTGAGGAGCTTGCGCGACAGCGTCGAGTAGAACTCCTGGCGATGGTCGTTGGCGAGGATACGCTTGAGCTCGGCGACGCTGTTGAAGGTTTCGCCCGTGATGAGATTGCCCTGCGCCGCGATGGGTTGTTTGCGCTCGGTATCGCGCCACATGCCCAGCGCATTGAAGTTCTCGAACGCGAGGCCGATCGGGTCCATGCGGTTGTGGCAGGACGAGCACATCGGGTTCTCACGATGCACCTTGAGGATGTCGCGCAGCACGGGCTCGTGCGTCTTGAAGTCGCCTTCGCTGGCTTCGAGAGCGGGTACGTTCGCCGGCGGCGGCGGAGGCGGCGTGCCGAGGAAGTTCGCGAGCACGAAGAGCCCGCGTTTCACGGGCGAGGTTCGATCCGGATTCGAGGTGACGAACAACGCGCTCGCCTGCGTGAGCACGCCACCGCGCGGACTGCCGGCCGGCAACGTGACCCTGCGCATTTCCTCGCCGGTGATGCCGGGCAATCCGTAAAGCGTCGCGAGCTTTTCGTTGACGAACACGTAGTTGCTGTCGATGAGCTCTGTGACGGGCCGGTCTTCTCGCACGACGTAGCCGAAATACGCCTCGGTCTCGCGGCGCATCGCCTTGCGCATGTCGTTGTCGAAGTCGGGTTTCGCATCGACGATGTTGTCGATGTACGCGGCCAGCCTCTTCGCAGTGGCTTCGTCCGATGCGCGCCAGGCCTTGTGCAGGTCGCGCAGCGACGCTTCTTCGCCGGCGTCGCGAATGTGGATCTCGCGGGGATTGCTCGCGATGCCTTCGACGTCGCGCGCCTGCAGCCACTGGCCCGTGAAGTTGCGCGCGAGATTGTCGGCGCGCGGATCCGCAAGCATGCGCTTGACCTGGCCGGGCAGATTGCGCCGCAGTTCGCCACGCGCCGCGAGCTTCAGGAGTTCGTCGTCGGGCATCGTCGACCAGAGGAAATAGGAGAGGCGCGACGCGAGTGAGTACTCGTCGACGTCGGCCACCTGCGCGCCCTGCGCATGAGCCGCGGGCGCTTCGAGCCGGAACAGGAAGCGCGGCGACGACAGCACGGCCGCCATGGCGTGCGCGACACCTTGCTCAAACGTCTTGCCGGGCTCCTGGTAATAGGCCTCGGCGAGAGCGGCGAGGCGGGCGCCCATGTCGTCGCCGGCTTCGAAGGGCCGCCGGTATGCCTTCTGCGCAAACGCCGTCAGCAATTCATTCGCGTAGGCGCGGCGCTGCTTCGGACCTTCGGGTACCGGGCGCGGGAAATATCGTTCGTAGTTCTCCGTCTTCACCCACTGACTTTTTTCCAGCGGGCCTTCGACTCGCACCTTGCTCACGAAGAGATCGGTGATGGTTTCCTTCTTGCCCTCGGGAACCGTGGGCTGCAGTTCGATGCTCACCGTGTGATCCGAGGGCTGCCACTTGTGAGTGGACTCGATCGCGATGGCCTTTTCGTCGTGATAGGCAAGTTCCTGGTTGCGGACTTCCTGCCCATCGACCTTGACGATGAGGCGCGCCTTGCCGGGGTCTGGTGTGTACGTGCCGTTGATCTCGAGATCGAGCTTCACGCGATAGGTGCCCGCAAGCGCCGTCTTGAAAGTAGTGGAGACGTTCGACGCGTCGTTGAACGTGAGCTGACGCTTGCCCCACTTCTGCTTGGCGTTGGTGCCATCGAACGCCAGGCCGCTGATGACCTGCTCGGCGGGCTTGCTCGGCGCAGTGGGCACGGCCTCGTTGACGATGGTCTGCGCGGCGGCGACGTACTTTTCCATGAGCATGGGCGACATCGTGAGCGCGTCGCCGATGTTGTCGAAGCCGAAGCCCGTGTCATCGGGCGGGAATTCGTGATCGGTGTTGTAGTCGACGCCGATCAGGTCGCGCACCGTGTTTCGGTATTCGACGCGGTTGAGACGGCGCACCGTGACGCGGCCCGGATCCGGATTGGCCGGATCGATGCGGAACACGGCGTACTTGATCCAGTGCTCGAGCTTCGCCTGTTCGGTCGGCGACAGATGCGGTTTCTTCTCCGCGGGCATGAGACCGGCGCGGGTGTTGTTGAGCACGCGCAGCCACAGGTCGGTCTGCAGGATCTGGTCGTCGGTCTCCAGCGCGTCGAAGGCCACCTTGCCCTTGTCATAGCCGTCGCCGTGACACTCGTAGCAGTGCTTCTCGAGAATCGGCGAGATCACGTTGCGGTATTCGGTGATCGCGGGGCTCGCGGCGTGGGCCGCCGGGACGATGATCGCGACGGCAAACGTCACAGCGCTGCGCAAGCTGAAATTCAATGACACCAGGGACGGCCCCTCACGTGAAAACGAGGCGCATTTTGCGGGTTTTGGCAGGGTCAGTCACGGGACATTCGTAGGCCAAAAGTCGAAGGTGCCGCAGTGCGGGCCCCCGCGTGCATACCGCGAGAATCTTTTGCACGGAGAATCGTTTATAAAGTCGCCTCGTCCTTCAGGAGGTATGAGCGTTATGCCCCGCACATTGTTCCGTTCCGCCATGTTTCGTTCTGCACTGGTCGCCGCACTTCTCGTCCCCGTGGTGCATGCCGCCACGCCCGTGGAAGCGCAGAAGGCACGTCACGAGCACTACGAAAAACTAGGGAAAGCCTTTAAAGCGGTTCGCGACCAGACGAGCACCGACAGCCCGGATTTCGCGGTGCTCCAGCAGAATGCCGAGATCGTCAACGAGGCATCGGTCAACCAGCAGCAGTGGTTCCCGAAGGGCACGGGGCCGGAGGCGGGCAAGACCCGCGCGCTCCCGGAGATCTGGAGCAAGCCGGCGGACTTCGAAGCCGCGCAGAAGATGTTCTCCGATCGCGCGCCAAAGTTGTTAGCCGCCGCGAAGGCGAAGGACGTCGATGCGGTCAAGGCCGCGTTCAAGGACCTGGGCGGTTCGTGCAAGAACTGCCATGACACGTTCCGCGCCCCCGAGCATTGATCGGGCCATCGACCCGGGCATTGCTCCGCAATGAGTGATCCTGATCCGCGGCCGGCATCGCCGGTAGAGGACGCGCGCGTCAGGGTCTGGGACCTCCCGACGCGACTCACGCACTGGCTCGTCGTGGTGCTGGTCGCGCTTTCGTGGTGGACCGCCGAGACCGGGCGCCTCGAGTGGCATCGATGGAGCGGCTACACGCTTCTCGGCCTCGTGATCTTTCGCGTGTACTGGGGTTTCGTGGGTAGTTCGACCGCGAAGTTCACGAACTTCGTGCGCGGACCGCGCGCCATCACGAGTTATCTCAAGGGCGGATGGGCGGCGACGGCGGGCCACAATCCCCTGGGTGCGCTCAGCGTCCTGGCATTGCTCGCGTTGCTCATTGCGCAGATCGCGCTTGGCCTGTTTGCCGTCGACATCGACGGCATCGAGTCCGGGCCGCTGTCGCTGTACGTGAGCTTTGAGGCAGGGCGCGTGGCGGCCGGCTGGCACTGCGACGTCTTCAATGTGTTGTTAGGCCTCATCGCGTTGCATCTCATCGCCGTGGCCTGGTACGTGTTGTTCCGGAAGCAGGCCCTGGTGGCCGCGATGGTGCACGGCGAGCGTTCCTATCCCGAGCCGCAGCCGGCATCCGTGCAGACGGCGTCGGCGCCACGACTCGTGATCGGAATCGTGATCGCGGTGGTGCTGACCTGGATGGTGACCCGCGCGTTCAGGTTCTGATCGACGCGCGGATCACCACTTCGGATTTCAGAGACCTCGTTTCACTCAGGCATCGAGGATGGGCTCGAACCCTCCGTAGATCATGCGCTGGCCATCGAAGGGCATCTTCATGTCCTTCATGCGCGGGTCAGCCATCGCCTTTTCCCAACCGGCATCGCGCGCGGCCTTGTCAGGCCACTCGATCCACGAATACACCACGCGTTCGTCGTTCTTCGCCTGCACCGCACCCTTGTAGTCGGTGACCTTGCCGTCGGGGACGTCATCACCCCATGCGTCGACGGTGCGAGTCGCGCCATATTCGCGAAGGATGAGCGCGTGTTTGTCGGCCATTTCGCGATAGGCGGCCTGGTTCGCCGCGGGCACGGGCGTGACGCAGGCGTCGATGTAGCCGGGCTTCGCCGTCGCACCGCTGTCGTTGATGGGGGAGAAGCCGCCCCAGATCATGCGCTGGCCATCGAAGGGCATCGACTTGCCCATGTCCTTCATGGCCGGATCATTCATCATCTGTTCGTTGGCGCGATCGCGCGTGGCCTTGTCGGGATATTCGAGCCACGAAAAGATGACTTCTTCACCGGGCTCCGCCTTCACCGATCGCTTGAAGTCCGTGACCTTGCCGTCCGGCACGTCGTCTCCCCAGTTCTCGACCATGCGCGTGGCGCCGAGCTTCTTGAACATCGGCAGCGCAGCCGCAGCGTGTTTTCGATACGCGTCCTTGTTGGCACGCGGCACGGCGGCAACAAATCCTTCGATGTAAGACATGCACTTCTCCTCGGTTTGGCGTTGGAGATGCTTCGACGCGGGGAAATTGCGCATGTTCCGCCGGAGTAGGAGATCGCTCACAGGGATCGCAGGAAATTGAGCATGTTCTGCCTCGCGGTGGTCGACAGGGCGTTGAATCGGTCGATGACCGTATTCGCCTCCGACGCGGGGTACGTTCCATTCGCATTGCTCCGCTGCGCCTGGATCGCCGTCAGCAGGTTGTTAGTGCGTCCGTCGTGGAGGAAGAACACGCGCTGGCCGAGTCCCCACAATGGTGCCGTGCGGAACTCATCGCCGGTCGCGAGGCCCTGCACGATGTCATCGGCAAGACCGGGTCCCATGTTGTGGAGTGCGACGTCGGAGAACAGCCGCACGTTCTGGTTGCGCAGCGCCGCCACCGTTGCGTTGCCCGTTCGCAGCTGCTGCGTGTGGCACTGCGCGCAACCGACGTTTACGAAGGCGTTGAAGCCCTCGGTGATCGAGGCATTGCCACCCGGTGTCGTCGTCGACGGAATCGGCGCGCCGAGGAACCGCATGAACAACGCGAACTTCTCGATGGCACTGATCGTGTCGGTGCCCGTCACGCCGTCGGTCGCCGTCACGTCGTTGGGCAGTTGCGAAAACTGGCACGCGGGTGTTTCGTCGCGCTCGGTCTGGAACGTTTCGTTGGTGATGCCCATCTCGACGTTGTAGGCCTCGCCCGAGAACACCATTGCCGACACGTTCTGCGCTTTCCATCCGAAGCGCGTGACGCGTCCGTCGTTGTCATTGCGATTGAGTCGACCGCTGATGCCGAGTTGCGCGCGTGTTCCCGCGCCTTCGCTCAGGTTGCGGACCAGTTCGCGCTCCTCGATCTGCTCGATGAGTCCCATGCCGAACACCGGCGTGGGAATGCGGAAGATGATGTTGTTGTTTGCGATTTCCGCGGCGAAGTCGTCCTGCGTGAGGTTGCAAGCCGACGCGTTGCCCGTTCCGTCGTTGCGCTGGCTGATGACGTACAGCGCATGCACGCCGCCGTCACGCGAGCCACTCGGCGCGCGCTTGAACCGCGCTTCGCGGATGGGTCCGTTCAGCGTGATGAATGGCGGTACGCCCCGTACGCCAGGATCCACCTGGGCGAAGGCGAATGGAGCACACGACAGTGTGGTCAGGGCCGCGAGTGCCCCGAAAAGTTTCCGATTGATCACGGTTGGCTCCTGATTGAACGTCCGCGCGTACCCATCGACGAAATGGGTCATTTGGTCTACCGATGGACGCCATCACGAAAGAAATAGATCGTTAGATCTAGAGCTGCTTTCTGCGCGAAGCCGACATACGGAGAATCTTTGCTCGCAAGCAACGTGCGCTCGCGCATTTGTAGTTTTTCCCCACGTCGCTTGTCGCAGACGCGTCATGGTAGCTAGTGAGGTCCGGCTTTATCGCGATGCGCTGCAGAGCGTGTTGCGCGGAGTCTCGGGTATCGCGCTGGTGGGTGTTGCTTCCTCAGCCGAAGAAGTGATCAGGCAGGCGTGCATGCTCAACCCCAGCGTTGCGGTCGTCGACATGGCGATGATCGAAAGCTTTTCGATTGCGAAGCCGATCGCGCGTGCGCCGCAGGTCGGTGGAGTCATGGTGCTCGGCATTCCGGAAGTGCCGGCCGAGGTCATCGCCTGTCTGCCGTCGGGCATCCTCGGATTCGTGTCTCGGGATGGGACGGTCGCCGTGCTCATCGATGCCATCCGTGCGGCGGGTCGGGGTGCCTCACAGAAGGTGCCGGTGGCCGGCGGTATGGACGACCTGACCGCGCGCGAGATGGAAATCCTGCGGCTCATGCAGCAAGGAGTGTCTAACAAGACGATCTCCCGGCACCTCGGCATCGAGCTGTCGACAGTGAAAAATCACGTGCACAGCATCCTCGCGAAACTCGGAGTGCATCGCCGCGGCGAAGCAATCTCGCTGCTGTACGCGCACGAGAAGGCGACGAATGGCTGGGATGCATTGCCGGCGCGTGGGCCTTCCGATGCCGACTCGAATGACGTCGACGACGATCTTTCCGCCCAGGCCGCCATGGCCTGACGCCCTCGCGGCGTCCTACGACGGGGCGGCGCGCCACGCCGCTTGTCAGTCGACTCCTCGTTTTCGACTCGCCTGAATATCGGTATCGAAGCCGCGCACTCCGATGTCGGCGCCCTCGCGACTCAGGTCTATTAGGGGTGCATGAACTACGAAATCTATTGCGGCCCGCGACGATGTGTACGTGCGCTGGAGCCCGGTGAGATGCCACCCGAGGGAGCCCATCTCGTTACCCCCTGGATGGGTTACACACATCACGGAATTTATGTCGGCGACGGCAAGGTCGTGCACTACGGCGCGCTGATGTACGACCTCATCCGGAAGCCCGTCGAAGAGGTGTCGTTGGCGGCATTCGCCGAAGGGCGGCCGGTGTACGTCGTCACCCATTGCGAAGGTTCGTTCGACCCGGCGGAGATCATCCGCCGCGCGCGGTCGCGTCTCGGAGAGAAGCAGTATCGATTGCTGAGCAACAACTGCGAGCACTTCGTCGAGTGGTGCCTGCACGACCGGCACCGCAGCTTCCAGGTCGAGATCGCGCTCGAGTTCCCGCGGTGGTTCGGCGAAAAAATCCTGGCCGCGCTGCTGAAGTGGCTCAGAAACGGGGACATTCCTCGACTGCTGGCAAATGGGGACGCGCCGCGACCCAAATCGAGAGGCGACGAACGGAGTGAGGTCTTCTCACACCGTGGGGCTACGCACCTGATCTCTCCCGCAACGGAGTCGCGACAGACGGGAAACGCGTCGAGCGACGTGCCCCCATGCAGGCGCCCAGCGAGCGTGCCGGGTACGGTGCCTCGCTAGGCACGAAGCCGATCCCTGCGTCAAAAGGGCTTTTTGCTAACACCAGACGAGAGCGATGACAAAACGTCGCCGTACGTGTCGGCGGCCAGAGTTCTTGCGCTGTCACCCCGAACGAAGGACCCGGCGAAAGCGAGTGCGCCTGCATGGGGGCGCGTCGCTCGACCCATCTACCGTGAGCCCCGTCCCCATAAGCAGCAAATCAGGAATGTCCCCATTTCAGCGGCGGGGGCGCAGCGCGAGATGCGACGCGGCGGCGGCCCGGGCACTTCTGCGCAGGATCTCTAACAACTGCTGCTGGGTGTGAGTGGGACTCCAGTTTCGTCGCAGCGTCAGGCCAATGGGTCGAATGACGTCGCCGGCGGGATGGGGTAGCGCGACCAGCAGCCCCGCCTGCATCTCGTAGTGAATCTGGTGCGCCGACAACAACATCACGTGATCGCTCTCGAGCAAGAACGCGCGCGCTGCGGCCATCGAATTGCACTCGAGCGGCGGTATCTGGTGTTCGTGCCCCATCGATTCGAGCAGCGAGTTGAAATGCACGCGCAGCGGTGACCCCGTGCGCGGCGCGATCCACTGGTATTGCCCGAGCGCGGCGGCGGTCACTCGCTGACGTTTCGCCAGCGGATGGCGCGCACGCACGACGATCGCCAGGGGATCGTCGAACAGGTGCTCCTGGATCACGTCGGCCGCAGGCGCGGGATCCCGCATCGCGCCGATCAGGATGTCCGACTCGCCCGAGCGCAATCCCGAGAGCAGGTGTTCGTACGTGCCGTCGATGATGGCGACACCGTGCTTCGGATGCTGCTGCGTGAACTCGAGCAGCGTGGCGGGAAGCAGATAGCTGCCCGCGAGCGGCAGTGCGCTGATCACCGTGCGCCCGGATTCTCCACCGCTGAGCGCATGCACCTCGGCGCGTGCCTGTTCGATCTCGGCGAACGCGAGGCGCGTCCGACGCGCGAGCTCGGCGGCCTCACGCGTCGGCGAGATGCCGAAGCTCGTCTTCTCGAAGAGCGGAACGCCGAGCAGCCGTTCGAGTTCGCGCGCCGACCGATGGATACTCGGCTGCGATACGTGGCGCGCGCGGGCGGCGACACTGAAGTTGCCATATTCGACGACGGCACCCAGCGCATCGAGTTGTCGCGAGCGCACGAGTCTCTCGACGTCGCTGCGCCCCGTGCCCGCGTTGCGCGTGATAGCGCTAACCGCTTCGCGCAGCTGAAGCATCGACCGCTCGATGCGCGCAAGGCAGATCTGGCCGGCGGTTGTTAGGGAGACGCCGGTGCTACGCCGTACCAGCAGCGGAGAGCCGAAGTAGCGTTCCAGGCCTGCAACCGCCTGCGTCACCGCGGGCTGCGAGATGTGAACCGACCGTGCGGCAGCGCTCACGCTGCCCAGGCGGGCGACTTCACGGAACGTGTGCAGGTGACGGAGGTTGGTGTGCATGGCAGCATGGATCGTACTCCTATAACGTTTCCTTATGGCGATGGCCTAATTCCAATTGGCTGCGGAGAGACTGCCGGGCGGAGAATGATCCGCGTCGGCAACGAGGGGTGACGATGTCGGTCGTACTGAGAAACGGGGAACGCGCCGACCGCGGGGCCGTTGAGGCGCTCGCGCATTTTGGCGTCGCAACAATCCACGAGGCGCAGGGTCGCACCGGCCTCATGGCGCCGTACATGCGGCCCATTTACACGGGCGCGTGCATCGCCGGCAGTGCGGTCACCGTCAGCGTGCCACCAGGCGACAACTGGATGATTCACGTCGCCGTCGAACAATGTCAGGCCGGCGACGTTCTTGTCGTCGCGCCGACGTCAGCCTGCGACTGCGGATATTTCGGAGATCTGCTCGCGACCTCGCTCAAGGCTCGCGGCGTCGTCGGTCTCGTCATCGAAGCCGGCGTACGTGATGTCCGCACGCTGACGGAAATGCAGTTTCCCGTCTGGTCGCGCTACATCTCTGCGCAGGGAACTGTCAAAGCCACGCTCGGCGATGTCAATCTGCCGCTGGTGTGCGCTGGAGCGCTCGTGAACGCGGGTGACGTCGTGGTCGCCGACGACGATGGCGTCTGCGTCGTGCCGCGAGCTCGGCTCGATTCCGTGTTGTCCGCCGCAAGCGCTCGCGAACAGAAGGAGGCCTCGACGCGCGCGCGGCTCGCTGCCGGAGAACTCGGCCTCGACGTCTACGACATGCGCGAAGCACTCGCGGCGAAAGGGCTCACGTACAAGGACGGCAAGTCCTGATGCTCACGGGGATTCCATGCACCCTGATGCGCGGCGGAACGTCGAAAGGACTCTATTTCCACGCAGCCGACCTGCCGTCGGACCGCGAGTTGCGTGATCGCGTGCTGCTGGCCGCCATGGGATCTCCCGACGTTCGTCAGATCGACGGCGCCGGTGGTGCGCATCCGCTCACGAGCAAGGTCGCAGTCCTGTCGCGTTCCACGCGCGCCGATGCGGACGTGGACTATCTATTCCTGCAGGTGGTCGTCGATCGCGCGGAAGTCAGTGACAGCCAGAATTGCGGCAACATCCTCGCGGGTGTCGGACCGTGGGCCATCGAGAACGGCCTCGTGCCGGTGGCCGGGCCGACGACAGCCGTACGCATCCACATGGTGAACACGGGAAGTCTCGCGGTCGCGCACGTGCGTACGCCGCAAGGCGCAGTGGAATACGAGGGAGAAGCGCGTATCGATGGCGTGCCCGGCACGGCCGCGCCCATCGCGCTGGAATTCCTCGACGTTGCGGGTTCGAGCACCGGCTCGCTGCTGCCAACGGGATCGGTGACCGATACGTTCGAAGGCATCGAGGTCACGTGCATCGACAACGGCATGCCGGTCATCATCGTTCGTGCGGCGGATGTCGGCGTCACAGGCGCGGAATCTCCGGCACACCTCGAAGCGAACGCGGAACTCGTCGCGAAGGTCGAGCGGCTCCGCCTGGGCCTCGGGGCGCGCATGAACCTCGGCGACGTGACGCGCAAGACCGTGCCGAAGATCAGCCTGGTCAGCGCGCCGCGGCACGGCGGCTCGATCAGCACCGCCACGTTCATCCCGCATCGAGTGCATGAAGCCATCGGCGTGTTG
>Ga0173480_10000743_pt1 | contig 11363 bp, 8 predicted proteins | sample NitcycUS209509C1_FD_122622 | JGI IMG/M metagenome (GOLD analysis project Ga0173480, IMG submission 122622) | Soil microbial communities from Arlington Agricultural Research Station in Wisconsin, USA - Nitrogen cycling UWRJ-S209-509C-1 (version... | ecosystem: Environmental > Terrestrial > Soil >... | reverse complement strand
TGGTGGAAAGGGAGGGAATCGAACCCTCGACCCCGGCATTATGAGTGCCGTGCTCTAACCAGCTGAGCTACCTTTCCACGCCGGAAATCCGTATCGGATGGACCCGAAACGAAGGGGCCGCGATTCTCACGGCGCGAATCCGGCCTGTCAAGCAATCCCCGCTAAAACAACCACTTAGATCCGCAGTCGGACACCGGTGCCCGGGGCGCCCGGCCAACCGCTGTCAACTGGGGATGGGAGCGATTCACAACGCTGGGATACGTCTCTCAATTCAGGCCCGGGGAATCAAGTCTGAGGGGAATCAAGCCGATAGCGGCACTGGGGCGCTCTCGGTCGGGCGCCAGGATGTCTACCGCCCATGAAATGGCTGCAGTTCGCCCATCTGCCGTTGCGTACGAAGCTCATCGCCGCCAGTGCCCTGACGGCGTCGATTGCTTTGCTCGTGGCCGGACTGACGCAGGGCGTCACCTCCTATTTCTATAGCCACAGCGAGGCCTACGAACATCTGAACACCGTGGCGCGCGTGATCGCGGGCCGCAGCACCTCGGCGATCCAGAGCCAGGACTTCGGCCAGGCCGAGGCGCTGGTGAGTGCGCTCCGCGTCGAACCGAACGTGGAAGAAGCGCTGCTCATCGACGCGCGCAATCGCGTGCTCATGCATTACGCCGGCAGCAAGACGCTGCTCATCGCGAACAAACCCGGCGAACTCACCGACATCCAGAAGTGGCAACAGGACGCCATCAAGAGCGGCACGCACCAGCATCGCTTCGATGGACTGACGGCGCTGCACCTGGTGTATCCAATCACGGATTCGGGAAAGCTCATCGGCCACCTGTACGTGCGCGCGAACCTGTCCGAGCTGCAGGAAAAGATCTACGTGCAGGTGGGGATCCTGCTGGCCAGCTCCTTCATCGCTCTCGGGCTGGCCTATCTACTGGCGCGTCGCGTGCAGCGGCAGATCGCCTCCCCTCTCCTCAACCTCGTCTCGACGATGCAGGCCGCCGAAGGCGGCGACTACTCGCGGCGCGCCGACGTCCACTCGGATGACGAAATCGGCTCGCTCATGCACGGCTACAACGGCATGCTGGCGAAGATCGAGCAGCGCGAGCAGGAACTCGCGCGCCAGCACGAACTCGCCGAAGCGCAGGTGGTCGAGCGCACCAAGAGCCTGGCCGAAGCGAACCGCACGCTGCGCCAGGCCATGAACGACAGCGTCGAGGCCTGCCGCATCGCCGAAGCCGCGAGCAAGGCGAAGAGCGAATTCCTCGCGCGCATGTCGCACGAAATCCGCACGCCGATGAACGGCGTGCTCGGCATGACCGAGCTGTTGCTGGACTCCAAGCTCGATCCGCGCCAGCGCCGCTTTGCCGCGACGATCCAGAGCTCCGCCGACGCGCTGCTTGCCATCATCAACGACATTCTCGACTTCTCGAAGATCGAGGCCGGCAAGTTGCGCCTCGAGGCGCAGGACCTCGATATCCGGCAGGTTGTCGAAGAGGTGATAGATCTGTTCGCGCAGCGCGCGCATCAGAAAGGCATCGAGCTGCTGCTCGACATCGATCCGTACCTGCATCGCTGGGCCAAGGGCGACGAGCTGCGCATCCGCCAGATCCTCATGAACCTGGTGTCGAACGCGCTCAAGTTCACTTCAAGCGGCCACGTGCTGATCCGCGCGCGCGGCGTGAATCCTTCCGAGACCCACGTGTCGCTGGTGATCGACGTGGTCGACACGGGCACGGGCATCCTTCCCGAGAATCAAGCGGCCATTTTCGATGCGTTCGTTCAGGAAGACGGCTCGACCACGCGCCGCTTCGGTGGTACCGGACTCGGCCTCGCCATCAGCCGTCAGCTCGCGACGCTCATGGGCGGCGACATCACCGTCGTCAGCCAGCCGGGTGTCGGCTCGACGTTCTCGCTGGCCATCACGCTGCCGGCCGCGCCGGCAATTGCATCCGACTCGTCGCAGGGCCTCATGCTGGCGCCGGGCACGCGCGTGCTGGTCGTCGACGACAGCGCGATCAACGTGGAGATCCTGGCCTCGCAGCTCGAAGCCTGGGGCTTCATCGTCACCACGGCGTCGAACGCGATGGACGCGCAGGCGCATCTCAACACGCTTCAGGACGCGAACACGCCGCCGAAAATCATCGTGCTCGACTGGCACATGCCCGAGCAGAATGGCGTCGACTGGTTGTTAGGCGTGCGCCGCGATCCGCGATGGAAGTCGATTCCGGCGATCATGGTGAGCTCGGTGGCCGACGATCTCGAGGCGGGCCTCGCCTCGCAGCTCTCGCCGATGCGCCGACTCGCGAAGCCGGTGCGCCAGAGCATGTTGCGTCGTGCCCTGCACGAAGCACTGCAGGCCGTGCCGTTCCACGATGTCAGCTCCGCACCCGCCATGCTCGCCCCGGAGAACGAACCCGTGCTCGATCACCTGTCGGTTCTGCTGGTCGAAGACAACATGGTCAACCGCACGCTGGCGCTCGAGATGCTGCAGCGTCTCGGTTGCGACGCGATGCACGCCGGCAACGGCGTCGAGGCGCTCGACGCGCTCGAGAAACAGGAATTCGACGTGGTCCTCATGGACTGCCAGATGCCGGTGATGGACGGCTTCATCGCCACGCGCAAGCTGCGAGAGCGCGAAGTCGCGAAGAAGATCGAGCCGACGCGCGTCGTGGCACTCACGGCCAACGCGCTCGCGGGCGACCGCGAGGCTTGCCTCGCCGCCGGCATGAATGACTATCTCGCCAAGCCTTTCACGCTCGCGCAGCTTCGCAACATCCTGCTGCCCTCGAAGGTGTCGCGGTCCGCGGCCAACAAGGTGACCCTGGACCACGCGGCCATCGAAGCGGTTCGCCAGCTCGATCCGGAAGGACAGGATCGCCTGCTGTCGCGGCTCATCGCGCTCTATCGCGACGACTCTTCGCAGCTACTCGCCGACATGGAGAATGCCCTCAAGGTCGGCGACGCGGAAAACGTGGCCCGCGCGGCGCACACGCTGAAGAGCTCGAGCGCCAACCTGGGCGCCACCAACGTCGCGGCCATCGCGCGACAGATCGAACACTCTGCGCGCAACGGCGACATCTCCGAGCTGCCCGCCTCCATCACGAAGCTGCGCGCACAGCGCACCGTCGCCCTCTCCGAGCTCGAAGCGCTCGACAACGCCAAGGTCGCCTGACGTGCCGAGCACTCCCTCCGAACCCATCCACGTACTGATCGTCGACGACGACGCCGGCTCGCGCCTGCTCATGCGTCGCGCGCTGGAGCGCAGTGGATTCATCGTGTCCGAAGCGGCAGACGGCATGGCCGCCGTCGCGGCGGTCGAGTCCGGCGATTGCAATGCCGTGCTCATGGACGTCGAGATGCCGTCGATGAACGGCTACGACGCGTGCCGCGCGATCCGCGCGCGCGAAGGCGGCGCTCACCTGCCCATCATGATGGTGACGGGTCGCGACGACGTCGCGTCCATCAACCAGTCCTACCAGGCCGGCGCCACCGACTTCCTCGCGAAGCCGATCAACTGGAACCTTCTCGGCCATCGCGTCCAGTACCTGGTGCGCGGCGGACGCCTCGTGCAGGAGCTCGAGGAAATCCAGGGCCGTCAGCGCGCGATGCTCGACGCGCTGCCCGACTTGCTGCTCGTCGTGGACAGTCACGGCCGCATCGTCGACCGCCTGGGCTTTACCGACAACCATCCGTTTCTCGCGGCCGGTACGCGCTGCGAGCTCAAAATCTCCGATCTCGTCGAAGGTGACGCCGCGCGCGACATCGAACACGCGCTCGACGATTGCCGCGTGCGCAACGAACGCACCGAAGTGGAATTCGAGTGCGTGCGCCAGGGCATGGAGCGCCGCTTCGAAACGCGCATCGTGCCCTACGACCGCGGCCGCCTGCTGCTCGTGCTGCGTGACGTGACCGAACGTCATCGCGCCGCGAATCGCATCCGCGAGCTTGCGTTCTTCGATCCGCTGACGCAGTTGCCGAACCGGCAGTACCTCCTGCAGCTGCTGGAAGAGGCGCGCCGCGAAGCCACGACTACGGGCGAACGTTTTGCCGTTCTCCGGATCAACCTCGATCAGTTCAAGCGCATCAACGACAGCATCGGCCACGGCGCCGGCGACGCGCTGCTCCAGGCCGTGGCGCTGCGCCTCGGCACGTTCCTCAAGCTCGAAAGTGATGGCGCGGTGACCATGCCGTTGGCGCGTCTCGCGGGTGACGAGTTCGCCGTCGCGATCCGCCACCTGCAGTCCGACTCCGACGTGACGAAGGCCATCAACAACATTCGCGCCGCGTTCGCGTCGCCGTATCTCATCCGGCATCGCGACTTCTTCGTGACCTGCACGATCGGCATCGCGATCTTCCCCGACCACGGCAGCTTCGGCGACGAACTGTTGCGAACCGCGGGTCTCGCGCTGCACGAGGCGAAGACGTCGGGCGGCAATCGCGGCGTCATCTACAGCGAACACATGCGCGCGCGCTCGGTGGAGCGGCTCGAGCTCGAGACCGAATTGCGACGCGCGCTCGAACAGAACGAACTGTTCCTCGCCTATCAACCTCAGATCGAAGTGGCCACGGGCCGCATCGCGAGCGTCGAAGCGCTGGTGCGCTGGCGGCATCCGACGCGGGGCATCGTGCCGCCGGATGAGTTCATTCCGGTGGCCGAAGAGTCCGGGCTCATCGTGCAGCTCTCCGACCAGGTCATGCGCCAGGCGCTGAAGCAGATCTCCGAATGGTGGCAGGCCGGTTGCCGCGATCTGCGCGTGGCCGTGAACGTGTCGGGTGCGCAGTTCGAAGCGCCGGGATTCCCGGACTGGGTGTTCGCGCATCTCGATGAAGCCGGGTTGCCGGGTTCGTGCCTCGAACTCGAGATCACCGAGAGCTTGCTCATGGCCGATGAAGCCGCCGCCGCGCTCGCGGTGCGTGCGGTGCGCGAGCTCGGCGTGCACGTGGCCATCGACGACTTCGGCACGGGTTACTCGTCGCTCGCCTACCTCAAGCACTTCCCCATCGAAGCGCTCAAGATCGACCGCTCGTTCGTGGCCGACCTCGGCCGCGATTCCAACGATGCCGCCATCTGCGCGGCCATCATCGCCATGGGCCGGCAGCTCGGCCTCAAGATCGTGGCCGAAGGCGTCGAGACGCAGGAGCAGCTGCAGTTCCTGGCTACACACGGCTGCACGCTCGCGCAAGGCTTCTTCATCGCTCGCCCCGTCGAGGCGGCCGAGATGGCGACCATGCTGAAGATCGGCAGTCCCCAGGCCGCCCTGCTGCCGCCAGCGAAGTCGCTCGACGTGCCACTGGCCGACTACGAAGCCGCGGCGCTGCTCAAAGTTCGCTGAAATGGGGACACTCCCCATTTGCTAGGAAATGGGGAGTGTCCCCATTTCCTGTTTACTGCGGGAGCGTCGCCATCAGCTTCTGCAGTTGGTAGTCGTAGAACGGATTCGAGCTCGCGCGCATGAGCGACTCGGCTCCCACGATCAACGCGCCACGTTCGCCGCGCACGGCCACCTGGCCCAGCTTCACGCCGAAGTTCTCGTCGGAATTAGGCACGCTGCCGTACAAACCGTCCTGCAGCGGAAACGGCAGCGCGATGTGCGACAGCGAATACAGGTCGTTCGGATACACCGCCCCCAGCGTCACGACCTGCGCATCACTCGATCCTGCTGCCACGGTGCGGGCTTCATCGGTCGCAGGATCGTCGGCGGCATTGCCGACGATGGTCACGATGTAGTTGCGAGGCGTCGGCGGCAACATCGCCGCCAGCGCATTGGCCTGCGCGGGTTTGATGATGGGCCCCACTCCCGCGCGCCGATTGATGTCGAACAACACGAGCTCGCTGCCATTGGCCGGCAGATTCGCGTACAGCGACTGGACGACCGCGGTGGTGGAAACCGTGGAATCGAGCACCGACTGGAACGTGAGGATCGGCGGTAGCTTGGCCAGCGCACCGCTCTCCGAAGCGCGGATGAATTCGTCCTGCAGCGCGCCGACGACCTGCGAGCTCTGCCGCGCGGCATTCACCGGGAACGAGTTGTATTTGAACGGATTGTATTCGGGCAGCACGTCGAGCCACGCGGCTTTCGCGAACGAGGGAAATGCCGCCGGCCAGCCGAGCACGCCCGCGAACTTCGCGAAGCTCGTGATGCCGACCATGGGTGAAAGCAGCACCAGCCGATCGGGCCGCGCGAGCGTCGGATCCGACAGCGAATCGAGCGTGTACTTCAGCGTGAGCGCGCCGCCGTTCGAATAGCCGACGAGATGCAGCGGCACGTCATCGCCCGCGAGCTTGCGCGCAGTGCGCACCGCGAGCCGCGTCGCGGCCAACCACGATTCCCACCGCGCAGTAGTCAGGCCCGCGGGCACCGTTCCGTGCCCGGGCATGCGCATCGCCACCGCGACGAAACCGTGCTCGACGTAGCCCTGCGCGATGTGACGCATGCTGTACGGCGAATCCGTGAGGCCGTGCACGAGCACCACGGCGCCGCGTGGTTTGCCTTCCGGCGTCAGCGCGTACGAGTGATTCCAGTTCTGCGGGAAGTTCAGCGGGTTGATCGGGCTCCCGCCGAAATAGCGGTTGATGGGAATCCGGTCTTCTTCGGGCAGCGCGTCGATGACGTCGTGCTGCATCTCGGCGAAGACGCTGTTCTCCGCCGCAATCCAGATGCCCCAGTCCGCGTCGTCTATCTGCTTCGCGTCGAGCTCGTGCGGCACCTTCGTGTGCCAGAGCTTGAGCGGCGGCGATCGCCAGGCGTCGTACGAACGGACGAGGAGAACCGTGGCGATGATGATGCCGATCGTGAAACCGATGCGGCGCAACCATTTCTTGACCCTGGCCAGCACGCTCTTCTCCCCGACGGGTCATTCGCCCGTGCTTGTTTGTTTGCGGCAGACAGCATGACGGCCCCTGCCCCTCACGCCAACTGCAGTCTCGATGCCTGCGTCAGGCGAACAAGGCCACCAGCAGCAGGCCCACGCCCGCAACCAGGAGTGTCGCCGACCGGACCCGACCCTTCGCAATACTTCGCTGGACCTCATCTTCCGTGAATGTGGTCACGATGAGGCGCGCTTCCGGCGTGCCGACCAGCTCGAAAACCCGCCCATCCATCGGCGGGTCGAGTTTCCGCACCTCTCCGATCGCGGTCACCCGATCCCCGGCGCCGAGGCTGGCCATCTTTGCTCGGTAGCGACCCTCCCATTGCTCGTCTTTGTACGGCACGTACATCCTGGCCTTGGTGGGTTCGATGAGAAAGGATCCCGCATCGTTGACGAGCAGGAATGGCGCCACGCTGTGCTTGGATCCGATCGGCCGAAATTTCAGGTTGTCGACGGGACGATACTTTTCGCCACGGATCGAGAACCATGCGCAGGGCTGGTTGAGCAGCGGCTCGCGAACAACTACTGAATCCAGCGTCTTCACGATGCCCGTCATCTTTACGTAACGATTCAAGGGAGAGCCGCTCCCGACGGCAGCCGCCTTTTCAAAGGCGCGTTGCAGGATGCTCCTGCGAGCACCCAAGACGCCAAAAGCGATCATGGCGAGTCCGGGGATGCTGAGCGCGCCGAGCTCCATGTCGCGTTAGCGGCTAGACGTTGAACCGGAAGTGCATGACGTCGCCTTCCTTGACGAGATATTCCTTGCCCTCGAGACGCAGCTTGCCGGCATCCTTCGCGCCGGACTCGCCCTGGTACTTGATGAAGTCGTCATAGGCGATGACTTCGGCACGAATGAATCCGCGCTCGAAGTCCGTGTGGATCACGCCCGCGGCCTGTGGCGCGGTCGAACCGCCGCGCACGGTCCAGGCCCGCACTTCCTTCACGCCCGCGGTGAAGTAGGTCTGCAGGCCTAACAACTCGTAGCCTGCCCGGATCACGCGGTTCAGGCCGGGCTCGGCGAGCCCGAGGTCCTTGAGGAAATCCACGCGATCAGCTTCTTCGAGCTGGCTGATCTCGGCTTCGATGGCCGCGCACACGGCGACCACGACGGCACCTTCGCCCTTCGCACGCGCGGTGACTGCATCGAGATGCGGGTTGTTGCTGAAGCCGTCTTCCTTCACGTTGGCCACGTACATGATGGGTTTCAACGTGAGCAGGTGCAGTTCCTGGCAATCCGCTTTCTCTTCCTTGCTCAGACCCATGGAGCGCACGGGTTTGCCGGAGTCGAGATGCGTGCGCATGCGTTCGAAGAGGTCACGCTTGCGTGCGGCGTCCTTGTCACCGCCCTTGGCGGCTTTCGCATAACGATCCGCCGCCTTTTCCACGGACTGCAGGTCCGCAAGGCCGAGCTCGGTGTCGATGATTTCGATATCCGAGATGGGATTCACCTTGCCCGACACGTGAATCACGTCGGTGTCTTCGAAGCAGCGCACCACGTGCGCGATCGCATCCGTCTCGCGAATGTGCGAGAGGAATTTGTTGCCGAGACCTTCGCCCTGCGACGCGCCGGCCACGAGGCCCGCAATGTCGACGAACTCGACCGTGGTCGGCACGATCTTCTCGGGCTCGACAATCTTCGACAGCGCATCGAGGCGCAGGTCCGGCACCGGCACGATGCCGACGTTCGGGTCGATCGTGCAGAACGGGTAGTTCTCCGCCGCGATCTGTGCGCGAGTCAGCGCATTGAAGAGCGTCGATTTGCCGACGTTGGGAAGACCGACGATTCCGCACTTGATACCCATCTACTGCTCCGTCTTCGCATTCGCCGCGGGCTTGCCGAGCGAATGCAGTTTGTTCATGGCGATCTGCGCTCCCGAGCGCAGCATCTGTTCTATCGCGTCCGCACCGGCAACGATGGTCTCGTCGATGGTGCGTTGTTCGTCCGCGCCTGCGCGCGTCAGCACGAAGTCGACGACTTCGCTTTTCGTCCCCGGATGGCCCACGCCGATGCGCAGCCTCCAGAATCCGTCGCCCTGCGCCGCGATGAGGTCGCGCAGGCCGTTGTGTCCGCCGTGGCCGCCCGCCTGTTTGAGCCGGATCGTGCCGCTCGGCAGATCGATCTCGTCATGAGCCACCAGCATCTGCGCCGGGCTCACCTTGTAGAAGCCGAGCACGCTCGACACCGGTCCGCCGCTGCGGTTCATGAAGGTCATCGGCTTTGCGAGCCAGATCTCTTCACCACCCATGCGCACGCGAGCCAGCTCCGCCTGGTGCTTTCCTTCGAATCGGAACGTGCCCCCATGGCGACGCGCCAGCTCGTCCACGAGCCAGAAGCCCGCGTTGTGCCGCGTGCGCGCGTATTCCGGACCCGGATTGCCGAGCCCGACGATGAGCTTGAGTTCGTTGCCGGACATGGTTCCCAAACAACAACGGCGCGTCGATGAATCGCCGCGCCGCTGAATGCCCTTCGCAAGTAGTTAGGCATGAGGCGGCGGACCGTGAGGCCCGCCGCCACCAGGCACTTACTTCTTGCCGCCTTCCTTCTTCGCAGGAGCCGCGGCAGCGGCACCCTTGGCGTCGGCAGCGGGCGCCTTCCCGTCGCCAGCCTTCGCCGCACCGGCAGCGGCCGCACCTTCCGCAGGAGCAGCGCCCTCGGCGGGCGTCGCAGCAGCGGCTTCGGCGGTCGGTTCCGGCTCTTCCGCACGGGGCGGATGGATCGTGACGACCACGGCATCGGCTTTCGCGATGCTCGGGATCGTGACGCCAGCCGGCAGCGGCAGGTCGGACAGGTGCTTCGACTGGTTCATCTCCATCTGCGAGAGGTCGAGCTCGATGAACTCGGGCAGGTCCTTCGGCAGGCAGGAGATTTCCACGTCGGCGATACGGTGCGACACGACGCCGCCCTGGCTCTTCACGCCCGGGGACGCGGCCTCACCCTTGAAGTGGATCGGAATGTGGATGCGGATCTTCTCCGACTCCACGACGCGCTGCAGGTCGACGTGCACGATGGCGTTGCGCGCCGGGTGCATCTGCAGATCCTTGACGATCGCAGCCTGCGTCACTTCACCGACCTTCAGGTTGATGATCGACGAATAGAACTTCTCGTTGTCCACCAGCGTCATGAGCTTCTGGTGGTTGAGAGTGATGGCGCGCGGATCCTTGGATCCGCCGTACAGGATGGCCGGCACTCGTCCCGCGTGACGAAGGCGGCGGCTCGCACCTTTGCCCTCCGCATCGCGGAACTCGGCGGCGAGTTCGAATGAAATACGCATGTTAGAAACTCCAGTTGCATCAATATTCGGCGGACACCGCGACCAGTGCCGCCACCTGAGATCGTGGGGACAGGCTTCAGCCTGTCCTCACTCAAGAAACCTATCTAGTCCAAATACAGGCTGCTGACACTGTCCTCGTCGCGGATGCGACGGATGGTCTCGGCCAACAACCCCGCAACCGACAACTGCCGGATGCGTCCACACTGCTTCGCCGCGGGCGACAGCGGGATGGTGTCGGTCACCACCAGTTCGTCGATCGCGGACTTCGAAATCTTCTCGATCGCATTGCCGGACAGGATCGCGTGCGTGATGTACGCCACCACCTTGATCGCACCCTCGTCCTTCAATGCCTGCGCACCGGCGGCCAGCGTGCCCGCGGTGTCCACCATGTCGTCGATGAGGACGCAGGTCTTGCCCTTCACCTCACCGATGATGTTCATCACCTTTGACTCGTTCGGCCGCGGGCGCCGTTTGTCGATGATGGCCAGGTCCGCATCGTCGAGCCGCTTCGCGAGCGCTCGCGCACGAACCACGCCACCGACGTCCGGCGACACCACGATCAGATTCTCGTACCGCTGCCGGTACGCATCACCTAACAACACCGGCGACGCGTACACGTTGTCCACCGGGATGTCGAAGAATCCCTGGATCTGGTCGGAGTGCAGGTCGATCGTCAGCAGACGATCCACACCTGCGCTCTGAATCATGTTCGCCACCAGCTTCGCGGTGATCGCGCTGCGCGTGGCGCGCGGCCGGCGATCCTGGCGCGAGTAACCAAAATACGGCACCACCGCCGTGATCTTCGCCGCCGACGCGCGCCGGCAGGCATCGACGATGACCAGCAACTCCATCAGGTGGTCGTTGGTCGGCGGGCACGTGGGCTGCAGGATGAACACATCCCGCCCGCGCACGTTCTCCATCAACTCGATGTTCACTTCGCCGTCGGAAAACTTTCCGACGTACGCCCGTCCCAGCGGCGTAGTCAGGTGGCGCGCGATGTCGTGAGCCAGCGCCGGATTGGCGTTTCCCGCGAACAAGGTCAGCGTTTCCGATTCCGACACCGACTACTCCCTAAACGTGTGGGGACAGAATTAATTCTGTCCCTACTCAACTACCACTCGACTATTGGCTGGGGTGGAAGGATTCGAACCTCCGAATGGCGGGATCAAAACCCGCTGCCTTACCACTTGGCGACACCCCAACTGCCTAACTTCTCTG
>Ga0173480_10000742_pt1 | contig 11377 bp, 11 predicted proteins | sample NitcycUS209509C1_FD_122622 | JGI IMG/M metagenome (GOLD analysis project Ga0173480, IMG submission 122622) | Soil microbial communities from Arlington Agricultural Research Station in Wisconsin, USA - Nitrogen cycling UWRJ-S209-509C-1 (version... | ecosystem: Environmental > Terrestrial > Soil... | reverse complement strand
CGATGACTACATCGTGCGCGCGCTCGACGCGGGCTGCGACTGCATCACCGAGAAGCCGCTGACCACGACGCCCGAGAAGGCCCAGCGCATCGTCGACGCCTGCAAGCGCAACAACCGCCACGTACGCGTGTTGTTCAACTACCGCTACTCGCCGCCGCGCACGCAGGTCAAAGACATTCTGATGAGCGGCGCCATCGGGGACGTGATGTCCGTGGATTTCCACTGGCTGCTGAACACGTTGCACGGCGCGGACTATTTCCGCCGCTGGCACAGCCACAAGGAAACGTCGGGTGGACTCATGATCCACAAGGCGACGCACCATTTCGATCTCGTGAACTGGTGGTTAGGCAGCGAGCCGGAGATCGTGCAGGCCTACGGCAAGCGCGAGTTCTACACGCCGGCCATGGCTAAGCGCATGGGGCTCGAGAGCCATCACGAGCGCTGCCTCACCTGCCCCGAGAAAGCGAAGTGCACGTTCTATCTCGACATCGCCGCCGACAAGAACTTCAAGGAGCTGTATCTCGACAACGAGAAGCACGACGGCTATTTCCGCGATCGTTGCGTGTTCCGTCCTGACATCAACATCGAAGACACGATGAACGTCATCGTGAAGTACAAGACCGGCGCCACGCTGTCGTACTCGCTGAACGCGTTCAACGCCTGGGAGGGCTACACGATCGCGTTCAACGGCACCAAGGGACGGCTCGAGCACCAGATCGTCGAAGGTGGCGCGGTGTCGGCGGGTGCGACCAACTACCAGGGCGAAGGCGCGGATCGCGAGCGCACGCGCATCATCCCGTTGCGCGGCACGCCGCAGGATCTCGAGGTGTGGACCGGCAAGGGTGGCCACGGCGGCGGCGACAACGTCATGCTGACCGAGGTGTTCGGTACGGCCGAGGAAGACAAGTACCGTCGCGCGGCCGATGAGCGAAGCGGACTGTACTCTTGCTTAATCGGCGCGTCGGCTAACAAGAGCTTCCTGACCGGCGGCGCCGTGAAGGTCGCCGATCTCGTGAACGGCCTGAGCTCGCCCGCGGTGGCGCCGATGCCCACCCGGAACGATCCGGTGCCGATGCCAATGAAGGCGTAAATGGGGACACTCCCCATTTCCTGGAAATGGGGAGTGTCCCCATTTCCAATACAGCGGCGGTGAAATCCGCGGGAATTGACTCGTGAGTCGTTCCCGCGGGAGCGATATCGTTCCGTCATGGCACTCAACACCTTCCTTCTCTACCTCGCGACCTGGACGCTGGTCGCGCTTTCCCCCGGCCCCGCGGTGATGTTCTCGATGTCGCAGGCTGCGCGACACGGGATGGGCGGAGCGGTCGCGGGCACAGCGGGCATCCTGTTCGGCCACGTGCTGGTGTTCGGCGCAGTGGCCTTCGGCCTCGCTGCGTTGCTCGCGAGTTACAGCGGTGCGGTCATGACGATTCGCATCGTGGGCGCTCTCTACCTCATGTACCTCGGCGCGAAGATGCTGTTCTCGAAGCCGCGCGAACCGGAGGCCATCGCCGTTTCGCCCGCAGCGCCCGCACATGGCGGCATGGTATTGCAGGGCCTCTTCGTCCAGCTCACGAACCCGAAACTGCTGCTGTTCGTGCTGGCGTTGCTGCCGCAGTTCATCAGCCCGGACTATCCGCTGCCGCTGCAGTTGTCGATCATGCTGGCCGTCACGATCGTGATCGACGGCATCGCACTCCTCGCCTATGCGCATCTCGCCGTTCGCGGCGCCCGTGCGCTCAAGGGCTCGCGCGCTCTGGCGTGGCTGGAACGTGCCTTCGGCGGCGCGCTCATTTTCTTCGGACTCAAGCTGCTCGCGTCCCGAAAATAACCGCGTCCCGCTTTCCACAGCGGCGCTGCGCCGCTGCATACTAGGGGGATGCCAGGCATCCAGAACGTCGTCTTCGATATGGGCGGGGTATTGCTCGAGTGGAACCCGCCCGCGGTCATCGCCCGCCTCCATCCCGACCCCGCGACCCAGGCGAAGATCCGCGAACAGATGTTCGAACACGCCGACTGGCACGAGTTCGACCGCGGAACCCTGACCTATGACGGCGCGATAGAGCACTTCGCGAAGCAGACCGGACTTTCACAAGACGAGACACGTGCGCTGATTCATGGCACGCGCGAGTCGCTGAAGCCCATCGAAGGCACGGTGCAGTTGCTAGAGCAGCTCGCCGACGCCGGCGTGCACACCTATCTCCTGTCCAACATGCCGGTCAGCACTTTCGACTACCTCGTGCAGCACCACCGGTTCTTCAGCCACTTCAAACATCTCGTGATCTCGGGCGCCATCCTGCTGATCAAGCCCGATCCGGCCATCTTCAAGCACCTGGTGGAGCAGACCGGCATCGTGCCCGCCGAGAGCGTGTTCATCGACGACCTTCTCAAGAACGTCATCGCCGCGCGCGAGTGCGGCTTCCATGCCATCCAGTTCACCGATTCCGACAGCTGCCGCGAGCAGCTCCGCGCCTATCTACCGCGGCTTTCGCTCTGACCAGGAGACTCACCATGCGCCCCACCCGTAGAGATTTCCTTCAGCAATCCGCCGGCATCGCCATCGCCGCGCACGCAGGCGCCGCCGTGGCCGCCGAGGGAACACCGACGCGCACCGGCGGCGATCTCCTGAGCCGCATGAGCTGGATGAATCCGCCGGCGTCCGAACATTACGGCGAGGGCGTTCTCACGGTGCGCTCGCGCGGCAAGACCGATTTCTGGCGCAAGACGTTCTACGGCTACATCAACGACAACGGCCACTTCATGTACCTGCCGATGATGGGCGAGTTCCAGATGCAGGCGCGCGTCAACGGCAACTATTCGGCGCTCTATGACCAGGCAGGCCTCATGGTGCGACTCGACGAAAAGCACTGGATGAAATGCGGTTCCGAATTCGTCGAAGGCAAACGTTGGGCGAGCGTCGTGTTCACTCACGACTTCTCCGACTGGTCGACGATGGAAGATCTCTCGCAGACCGGCGCCGTGTGGTGGCGCGTCATTCGCAAGAAGGATTCGATCGAGGCGCACGTCTCGAAGGACGGCGAAAAATTTACAGCCGTGCGCCAGGGCTATTTTCCGGCCGATGTGAAGGTGCTCGTGGGCGTGATGTGTGCAGCGCCAGAAGGGGCCGGTTTCGAGGCCGTTTTCGATCAACTTACGATCGAAAAGATCTAAATTCGGTCACCCGGGCCGGATACTTTTTTTTGAAATAGCAATGCGGATGGCGTGTCTGTGAGCCACTCCGCTTTTCCGCCCTTACTATTTCAGATCAGGACGGCGGGGCCGTTACCCGTATGTGAGCCGCCTTCCCCAACAGGTCCCCGCCGAATCCGCCGACGCGGACGAGAGCCCCAGCGCTGAGCATCGCAACCTCGCGGATGCGCTCGCGCACGAGCGCAACGTGTTGCGCACGATGATCGACCTCATTCCCGCGTTCATCTACGCGAAAGACGCTCACAGCCGCTTCACTGCCGCCAACAAGCTGGTTGCACATCGCATGGGTGTCGAACCCTCCGAGCTCATCGGCAAGACTGATTTCGACTTCTTTCCTCGCGAGCATGCGGAACGCTTTTTCGCCGATGAGCAGGCGCTCATCCAGTCCGGCGTCCCGCTCATCGATCGCGAAGAACTGGCGTTCGACAAGACTCGCGGCAAGGATCGCGTGATCCTCACATCCAAGATTCCGCTGCGGGATGCGGCGGGCAATCTCACGGGTTTCGTCGGCACCGGCTTCGACATCACGGATCGCAAGGACGCCGAAGCGCGCATGGCCTCCAGCGATCGTCTCGAATCCATCGGCCGCCTCGCGGCCGGTGTTGCACACGAGATCAACACGCCGGTCCAGTATCTCAACGACAGCGTGACGTTCATTCGCGATGGCGTCGGTGAGCTGCTTGCGTACATCGACGAAATGCACAAGCTGACCGATGCGCGGCCCGCGACGAGCGACGACGTGGATTACATGCGCGAAGAATTGCCGCCGGCGCTGTCGCGCGTGGCCGAGGGCCTCTCGCGTATCGCCGAGATCGTGCGATCCATGAAAGTCTTTTCGCATGCCGACCAGCGTGAAATGAGCGACGTCGATCTGAATTGTTCCGTGAACAGCACCCTGGTCGTGGCACGCAGCGAATACCGCGACGTCGCCGACGTGGAGACCGACCTCGGCGTGATCCCGCGAGTCATCTGCCACGGCGGGCAGATCAACCAGGTGGTGCTGAATCTCGTGGTGAATGCGGCGCACGCCATCAGCGACTCGAACAAGGGCAGCGGCGCGCGCGGCAAGATAGTGGTCCGCACGCGCGAAGAGAACGGCCGCGTGGTGATTGCGATCGAGGATACCGGCGGCGGCATTCCCGAAGCGATTCGCGCGCGCATCTTCGACCCCTTCTTCACGACGAAGGAAGTGGGTCGCGGTACAGGCCAGGGGCTTTCGGTATCGCGCAACGTGATCGTCAAAGGTCACGGCGGCGAGCTGGATTTCATCACCGAGATCGGCAAGGGCACGACGTTCTTCGTCCGACTGCCCGTCGCTGGCCCCTCGGACGAGAGCCCGGCCCAGGGATGACTCGCTAGAGATAGCTGGTAATCGCGGGCGGGTTCTGCCAGTTGTCGTACTTGCCATCGCAATAGCGGATGGGGGCCGCCGCCAGCTCTTCGGGGGTGGCGTCCTCGAGGCAACCGATATTCACCCCGACCACTTCGCCCGCCTCGGGGTCGTTTCCGATCCCATAGGCCCGTACCCCGCAGGTTTTGCAGAAGAAATGCTCGTTCTGCATGGAATTGAAGAGGTATTGCTGGACCGCGGCCTTGCCTTCCAGCAGCCGGAAGGCCTTGGGCTTCACGACGGCCGCCCAGAAGCGGTTCCGGGAGCAAATCGAGCAGTTACAGCGGTACGTGGGCTGCGCGAGGTCGATATCGGCCTCAAACCGGACGGCCCCGCAGTGGCAAGAGCCGTGATATGTCTTCAGCACAGTAACTTCCTGTAGTCGGGTTCGGGGCGTGGCAGAATCCTACGCGCAGGCAGTATCCAAAATACGAATTGGGTCGGGGTTGAGGATTTTCAGGGCATGGATTTCATTCCAGGAGGAGAGCTGTCGCGTCGAATTCGGGACGGAGATGTCTCCGCCGAAAGCGAGCTTATTAGGCAGTTCGAACCAGGTCTTCGCGTTCTCCTGCGTCGCCGGACGGGCGGCGATTACGGCCTTTTACAAGATCTGGTGCAGGAAACCCTGCTGATTGTCATCCAGCGCCTACGCGGCGAAGGGATCGACGACCCACAGAAGCTGGCGGCCTTTGCGGCACAGACTGCAAGAAATCTGGCAATCGCGTCACTGAGGAAGGCTGAGCGACAGAGGACAGATGTCGACAGCGAAGCGACGGATCGAAATGCCGATCCCTCGCATGGTGTCGACAGGGTCGCGTCCGACCTCGAGGCGGCGCTCGCGGTCCGCGCACTGTTGCGCGAATTGCCTCAAGCCCGGGATCGCCTGATGCTCAAACGCTACTATCTAGAAGATCATGACAAAGACCACATTTGTCAGGAACTCGACTTGTCCGAAGCAGCTTTCAACCAGGCCCTGAGCCGTGCGCGGCGGAGATTCCGCCAGATCCTCGAAGAGCGCGGATTCGCGAAACGGGATCTCCTGAGCCTCGGGATATGAACCAGGACATGATCGACCGTTACATCACCGGGAGCATGAGCGAAGCCGACGCTCAGGCTTTCGAAGAACATTGCCTCGCGAATCCGGAATTTGCGCGCCAGGTCGAATACGAGCAGCGCCTCAAGGCGGGGCTCGCGCAGGTGGCCAGCGGTTCCACCGCGGAATTCGTGCGTTCCGAGAGCCCGCTGCGATGGAGCCTCGCGGCCGCTGCCGGCGTGCTGATCGCTCTCACCGCGGTTTTCTACGTGTGGAATCCCTCGTTGCACGCCACCGCGCCGACCATCATGGCGGCCGTCGTCGACAGTTCGCCGGTGGGCGACGCATCGCTGCGCCTGGCGCTGGTTCGTGGATCCGATTCGATTCCCGCGCTGCCCGGCGGCCTGGTTCGCGTGGAGATCGTCGGGCTGTTCGAAGCCGGCAATCTCTACAGCGTGGCGCTCGACCGGCGCGAACAGAACCAGAAGATCGACACCATCGCGACGCTCAACGACCAGCGCCCGAGCTCGCCCATGGCCCTGGACGTGCTGATCGACAGCAAACAACTTCGGCCGGGCTCCTATTCCCTGCGGGTCCGCAAGCAGGCCTCGGGCGAAGAAGCCCTGGACTTCGGGTTCCTGAAGCCCTGATCCCCCGGCCCCGGTTGGGGCTGTCACAGCTGGCGACTTCGTCGCAGAAGCTGCTACATGACGAATTCCGCGGCCAGCCAGGGCCGCTTCGGCGCCGCCTTCGAGTGGCTCGGGGTCGAGCGCGCCTGGCAAAAGACACGCGGTAGCGCCGACGTCGTCATCGGCATCGTCGATGAAGGCGTGCAGGTCGACCATCCCCTGCTAGGTCCTAACATCCAGCACGACCTCGCGCACAACCCCGCGGCAGGCGGCAGCCACGAGATCGCCGGCACCCACGCGGCCGGCGTCGCGGCCGGGCGCTTCAGCGAAGTCGAGCAATTCTCCGGAATTGCACCCGACGCGCGCATCCTGCCGGTGCGGTTCAGCAATGGCGTCGGGCCGCAGTCGCTGGACCTGTCCCATGCCATCGAATACGCCGTCGAAATGGGCGCGTGCATCATCAACGTGTCGCCGGTCGGCGAGGTCGCGGAACCTTCGGTGAAGCGAGCCATCCAGTACGCGGCGGCACGCAACGTCCTGGTAGTGTGTTCCGCGCTCGACGCCACGAGCCCGATGGCCATGGCCCATGAAGAGCGCGTGCCCAACGTACTCAACGTGCTGTCGATCGGCGAGCAATGGCAGCCCATGGCGACCTGCGGGCGCCAGGCTGCGCACCTGGCCGCACCGGGTTTTGCGCGCGTGCCGCAATGGCGTGGCAGCGGTTACAGCATGTTGTTAGGCAATGCGATCGGGGCGGCATACGTGAGCGGCTGCGCCGCGCTCGTCAAGACGCTTCATCCGGCGTGGGGATACCACGAGATCAAGGAGCACCTGCTCGCGAGCAGCACCACGCATCCCGTACTCGAGGGCCGATGCCAGTCGTCCGCGGTGCTCAACGTGGCCAACGCCGTGCTGGGGCCCATCGAACTCGTCGGGGATGCGCGGCCGCTCACGTGGCCATCGCTCCACGACGCCGTCATCGAATGGAAGCTCAGGTACCGGGCGGCGCTGTGCATCAACGTCGTCGCGCTGTTCCGGCCGCATGGGGATGCACACTGGCGGGAACTGGCCGTGGCGCGCGCCAGCTCGATGAAGATGATCATTCCCGGCGAGGCGCTGCGCCGGTCGTCGGGTACGTTGCGACTGGCGTGTCGCGAATCGAGTTTCTCGAGCGAGGAAGTTTCGCTGACCGTCACCTGAAAAAGGGGACAGATCTATTTTTCGCTGCGAAAAATAGATCTGTCCCCTTTTTCAGCCAACGAGGTCGGAGATCGTCTGGATCAGCAGGTCGGGCGAACAGGGCTTGGCCAGCACCGCGTCGAACAACTCGCGCGATCCGCTGATCACGCTCGGCTGCGCGGTCTGCGCAATCACGGGAATGCGCCGCAGATCGGGCTCATCCCGCAACGCGCGCGTCGCGGTCAGCCCGTCCATGTTCGGCATGAACATGTCCATCACGATGATGTTCGGACGAAAGCTGCGCGCCGCTTCCAGTGCCTCGACACCGTCACGGGCTTCCATCACCTGGAATCCGGCCGATTGCAGCACCATGGACATGATGTCGCGTGCGTCGTCGTAGTCCTCGGCAACCAGCACCTTCGTGGGCTTCATCAGTGCACCGGCGATTTATGGCGTAAAGCCTGGCTCATCACTTCGCTGCCATGCTTCGGCTCTTCGGCGATCGCGAATTCCAGGTGAATGGTCGTTCCCCGGTTCTTGCCCGGGCTTTCTGCGCGCACCGTGCCACCGTGCAGTGACATGATTTCGCGAACGATGGTGAGGCCCAGCCCGAGCCCGCCCTGCCGGCGCGTCATGCCGGCATCTGCCTGGCGGAAGCGGTCGAACATGTAAGGCAGGAACTCCGGCGAAACGCCCTCTCCATCATCCTGGATGGCCACGCACACCGTGCTTCCTTCGCGTGCCACGCGCAGGTCGATGTGTCCGCCCTTCGACGAAAACTTGATGGCGTTCGACATCACGTTGTTCAGCACCTGGTGCAGGCGATCCGGGTCGCCCCAGATCTTCGCCGTATCCGTCACGCTCAGCGTGAGCGCGATGGACTTCTCCTTCGCGGCCGGCTGACACAGGTCGACCACCGACGTGCAAAGCGAACCGAGGTCGACGAGCTGCGAATCGATCGACATCTTGCCGGCAGCGGCGCGCGACACGTCCAGCAGGTCGTCGACGAGGCGCGATTGCAGAGCCGTGTTGCGCTCGATGACCTCGAGCGCGCGGGCCAGGATCATGGGAGAAATGCTCTTGCCCTGCTTGAGCTGCCAGAGCCAGTTGTTGATCACGTGCAGCGGCGTGCGCAATTCGTGCGACAACAGCGCGAGGAATTCATCCTTGAGGCGGCTCGCGCTCTCGGCCGATTCGCGTGCTTCGCGTTCCTGGCGAATCGCCTCCTTGAGATTGGCATCGAGCTGCACGTTGTACAGCGCGAGTGCCGCCGCGTCCGCGAGACTCTGGAGCACGCCGATCTGCACCGGTGTTGCCACGTGATAGCTGGCCCAGTACGCACCGATGGCAGCGATCGGATCCTCGCGCCGCACCGGCACCATCAGCAGGCTCTTCACAAAAGTAGGCCGATAGGCGTCGTGCGGAATGCGATCGTCGGAATAGATGTCCGGGATTGCCACGTGCTGGCGATGAAGCATCGCCCAACCGGAAATGCAGGTGTCGATGGGGAATTGCCGACCCTTCCAGAGTGGCCCGATCGCGTCTTCGTCGGCGTAATAGCAGTGATGTCCGCGGCGAAGCACGAAGGTGACGCCGTCCGCTCCGGTGAGCTCTCGTGCGGCACGTCGCACGATGCTGCACACCCCGGCTTCGTCACGTGCCGAGGCCAGTGCGGTGACGGTATCTAGAAGGGGATCGCGGACCAGCTCCAAATCTTCGGGCTCGAGTGACCTTGGTCGAAATCAGGATGCCCATGTTGCGCCGCAGGGGCAATCGGTGACTCCCTGCAAAATTTTCACGGCCCTCTCAAACAGTGACTGCATTCACACTACCGCAGTGGTGCCGCCGTGGAGTGTAGGTCCCCGCTTACGCAGCCGCCGCGCCAACGGTTTCTCGATGTAGCGAGAGCTGATCACCGACATAACGAGCAAGCCGATCACGGCAAACCAGAACGACAGCGATGTGTTCCCGGGCGCAGCTGCGGCCATGCCGAATCCCAGGGCCAGGAACAGGTTCTGCCAGATGAAGATGGAGAACGAGAGCTGGCCCAGGAAGTTCATGCCGGGCAGCGAGAAAATCCGCGCGACGAGTCCGCGCCCCACTGCCAGGTCGTAGAGCGTCACCATGTACAACGGCATCAACGCGCCGTGACGCAGGATGTGCCGCCACGCCGTGTCGTGCGGCGGCATGAGGCACAACACGAGGACGACGACGAGCGCGAGGTCGCCGAACGACAGCCACGGTTTCGGCCTCTGCCGCCACGCGGTGTCGAACCGGCTGATGCCGAAGATGCGCGACATCAGCATGCCGGCCACGAAGTGCGCGACCCAGAACAGCGGCGTCGAGCCCAGGAAGATCTGCCAGTTCTGGTGATCCTTTCCGCCATCGGGAAAGTACTGCAGGAACACGAGCGTGGGCACCAGCGAAATCACCGGGCTCGCCACGAGCAATGCGATCTGCTGGCCACGCGAGAGCTTCGACAGCACGCCCATGAGCCACGGCATGATCACGTAGAGGAACACCACCGCGGAGAGCGCCCAGGTGGGCCAGCTCCAGATGGGCACGAGCGGCGGTACCCACGCCTGCGTCAGCGTGGCCGTGGCCACTGCGCTCGCAATCGCGATGGGAATGGCGGGCGCCGACGGGTCGAAGAAATAACGCGGCAGGAAAAGCAACATCGTGATGAGCAGCGCGATGAGATGCGCAGGGTAGATACGCGTCAGGCGCTGCCACCAGAAATACTGCCGGCTCGTGGCGAGCTCTCCACCGGGCGCCCAGTACAGGTACGCGAGGATGAAGCCCGAAAGGAGGAAGAAGAAGCTCGTGGATAGATAGCCATGCGCGATCAGGTTGTTGAACCAGGTCGGGAAGCTCTCCATGTTGGCGTATGCGCTGGCGAACGCTCCCTGCTGTCGCGGGGCTTCGAAGCGGACGGACCACAGGTGATACAGGAAGATGTGGAACACCGCGAAAAATCGCATGCCATTGAGCGCTGTCAGCTGTGGCGCAGCATCGGAATCGCGTGCAGGCGTCATCGAACCCTCCCCTTTGTACTTTATACGCGGCAGCTCCGGGGCGGGTTGCATGGTCTGACGTCTGGGTGCGCCATGGGCTGATGTGGCGGCGGTGCCGTGCTCCTTACCATCCTCCCCCGATCAAAAGACATCGCAGGAGCTACTCATGACTACCCCATCCGGCCATACCCAGGTTATTCGCGCCAAGAAGGTGATCGGCACCAGCGTCAAGAACTCGGCTGGCCAGAAGATCGGCCAGATCGAAGACATCGTTCTCGACAAGATGTCCAACAACATCGTCTATGCCGTCGTCGGCTTTGGCGGCTTTCTCGGCGTGAACGAGAAATTCCACCCGGTGCCGTGGTCGGCGCTCGACTATGTCGAGAGCGAGGACAGCTACGTAGTGCCGTACACGAAGGAAGAGCTGAACGCCGCACCGGCGGATTCACTCGAGAAGCTCACGCGGGGCGACGGCGCCGCTGCGTACAGCAAGAGCGCGAACGCGTACTACAAGGTCAATCATTGATTGACGCGCGGCCTTCGCCATAACGAGGGCCAGACGAGAAAGGCCGCCGCGTCTCGCGACGCGGCGGCCCTCGCCAATAGTCGTCCCTGACTACTTGGTTGCGAAGCGGCGAAGCTCGCTTTCGACGGTTCCTCCCTGTCCGTCGTCGACGATCACTTTCCAGAAGTAGGCCTGACCGGACTTGAGTCCGGACACCGTCGTGCCCTCTGGGGTGCCATCGAGCTCCTGGCAGTTCTTGAACGTCGGCTTCTCACTGGCCAACCACACACAGTGCATGTACGTGAGCTTCCCGTCGTCCTTGTCTTTCGTGGGCTTCCAGGCGAATGCCACCGTGTCGCCAAGATTCACCTGGCTCTTGTCCGGCAGCGTCAGCACCGGCGCTTCGGGGATCGCGTT
>Ga0173480_10000741_pt1 | contig 11396 bp, 13 predicted proteins | sample NitcycUS209509C1_FD_122622 | JGI IMG/M metagenome (GOLD analysis project Ga0173480, IMG submission 122622) | Soil microbial communities from Arlington Agricultural Research Station in Wisconsin, USA - Nitrogen cycling UWRJ-S209-509C-1 (version... | ecosystem: Environmental > Terrestrial > Soil... | reverse complement strand
TCACCTTGGCCGCCCATGCTGCTGCCGCCGGTGCTGTTGCCACCGGTGCTGTTACCAGCTTTGCCTGCCGTGCCGCTGCTGCCGGCACCACCCGACTTGCCGGCGCTTCCACCTTTGTGCGGAGCGGGCGTCGAATCGTCGTCGTCGCCCCCGCACGCCGAAGCAAGCCCGAGAGCTGCGGAGAGAGCTAGTACCCAAGACCCATGAAACCCGACCACACCGTGTGCCATGGTCGGATATTCCCCCATATTGGCTACCGTATTTTTAGTATTTTCATTGGTCCCGAATCGCCCGCGTCGCCTCGATGAGGTGAAACACACCAGGCATGAGCGGCCATGAGAAGTATGCGTGCGGGCGCTCGGGCGGGAAGAAGCCGGCCGTCAGGTGATCGAGCAGCTCCGCGGCCTCGCCGATGGGCTTCGAAGCGTCCGTGAGCAAGGGGTAGAAGCGCCGGATAATCGCGGCATCGTCGAGGCGTGCGTCACTTAACACCATGGGATCGACCTCCGGCGCCACCAAACCCGAGAGCCGATCGTGAAAACTCGCCCAGGATCTGCCCCGGATGGCGCGCGCGATGGCCGCGCGAATGCGCACGAGCCGCGGGTCGTCCGGCGCGTCGGCACCCGTGAGCACGCGGAGCTGGCCGAGCACATTTGAAAACAAAATTGCCACATCCCCCTCTTGCTCCACCAGGCGCGGCAGGCGCTCCGGGTCGTCGATTAAGTGGTCCTCGGTGAGGAATCGCACCCGCGGGCGCGTCTCGAGCGGCGCCCGCGCGAGCCGGCGCCGAAAGACGACGTGCGCCACCGGATCCGGCTCGAGCCCGATCACCTCGGTGAAGCGCTCGAAGAAGAGAGGCTGAGTGCACCAGCCCCCGCTCGGCCCGACGACGATGAGACGCTTCTCGGGCGGCTCCCAACCGTAGAGCCACTCCGCGAGCGCGAAGCGGAACGGCTGCCAGAGCGACTCCGCGTAGCGGAACCCGCGCAGGTGGTAGCGCAAGCCGCCGGCGTCGTTGAGCCAGGACGGGATGAGAGAGCCCTCCGTCTAGAGACGCTCGGGCTCTTCGGCGACCGCGTCGACGCTCACCCAGTGTCCGTCGAGCAAGCGCTCGTGCGGGGTGAAGCGCGCCTTGTAGCGCATGCGCTCGCAGTCGCCGATGTAGAGACCGAGGTAGAGGTACTTGAGTCCCCAACGATCGCAGAGCTCGATCTGCTTCAAGATCGAGTACGTGCCGAGGCCGAGCGACTCGAACTCGGGATCGTAAAAGCAATACACCGCCGAGAGCGCATTGACGCTGCGATCGGCGAGCGCGACGGCAACCAGGCGCCCGTCCACTTCGTAGCGGATCTCGAAGCTGTCGCAGCACGTCATCACCAAGAATTGGCGATACCCGGCGAGATCGATCTCGCCGTCGCCGAGCCCGCGCAGCCGCTTGTGGCGGTTATAGAGCTCGACGCGCTGCTCGTCGAGCGCGGGCGGCCCGATCTCCAAGCGGATCCGTGCGTCGCCGCGCGCGAGCGTGCGACGCTGCGAGCGATTGGGGCGGTAGGTCGCGACATCGAGCCGGATGGGCTCGCACGCACGGCACGAAGGGCACGCCGTGCGGTAGAGGAACATGCCTTGCCGGCGATCGCCCGCGGCGAGCCGCTCGTCGAGCTCCGTTCCCGTGAGCCTTCGCGACGGCACGCGCAACGGCAGCACCGCGACGCGCCCCGATACGTACGGACAATCGTGCGGCTCGTCGTACACGACGATTTCGGGCGGCGTGCCCGGAATGATGCGTGGCGGGACGACCGGAGTGGAGCGCGTCATCGCGGACCCTCGAAGACGAACGGCTCCGGCAAGAGCGCGAGCAACGTCGTGCTGCGCGAGCCACTGGGTCCGGCGACGAAGACCTCGGCTTTCGGTCCGTGCTCGACGAGCACCTGACGGCACATGCCGCAGGGCATGCTGAGCTCCGGCCCTTCGGCGTAGACGGCCACGCGCGTGATGCCGCGATCGCCCGCGGCGATCATTCCGAAGACCGCGACGCGCTCGGCACAAACGGTCGCGCCGTACGAAGCGTTCTCCACGTTGGCACCCTGGTACACGTTTCCGCTCGCGGTCTCGATCGCCGCGCCCACGCGAAAGCCCGAGTACGGCGCGTACGCTCGTTCGCGCACGGCGCGCGCGGCGTCGATCAGGCGCAGGGCACCCGGATCGAGCTCAGCCAAGCGCGAGCTCCTCTCGGAGCCGGAGATCGTCGGCCTCTGTCATGGTCGGGGGATGGCGGAACGTCGAGCTCGCTCGGCCCGCGAGCGGGCACCTTCGTCAGAGTGACGCGATCGAAGCATCGGAGCAATGGCGTAGACGGCACGTTCGAAGTCGGGCAAAAGCCCACAAAAACGCCCCGCGGCCAGGGTGACGCTGTACACTTTGACGCGGCATGAGCGGGCGGCTGCGTCGAGGTCGGTCGTCATGCTATAGGACGCCTCCCCTTTGGCCGGCCCTCACGAATCGAGGGCTTTTGGAGCCCTCATGGCAAGCAAGTTCGCGCAGTTCCTCAAGGATAACAAGATCGACCCGCGGCGACTCATGGTCGTCTCCAAGCGCATCGAGCGCCTGCAGCCGGCAGACCGGAAGGTCAAGTTCGAGAAATCCCGCGCCAAGAAGGGTGACGCGCCGGCCGCAGCAGCCGACGGCGAGAAGAAGGCCCCCGCGAAACCCCGCTCCGGACGTCCAGTGACGCCGCGACTCGTGACGGCGGCCACGGAGGGCAAGCCGGTGGCCGGTGCCGCCAAGACCCGGCTCCTTCGCGCCGTGAATCGCATTCTCGAGCAGAAGAAGAAGGCAGCGGTCGACCTCCGCACCGTCTTCTAAACAAAAGGGCCCCCCCGGGCATGAATGCAGCCGGGGCACCTTGCACCTAAGGGTGTTGGGTGAAGCTAATGGCCGCTCCCGACCTCCATAGTTCCCCTCGAACCGAGTGGGTTCACGGGAGTCGACCGACACGCGACTCGAGCGTTCCGCCTGAACCGGTGTCTGGGCGCGTCGCCCGCGGAGGAGGTACCCTGACTGTGGTGAGCGACGCCTCGGATTTGGTGGCGCGGTGTCGGGCAGGGGACGCTGCAGCATTCCGACAGCTCTTCCGGGAGCATCGGCAGCAGGTGACCCGCCTCGTCCATCGCATGACGGGCGGCGGCGCCGACCTCGAGGATCTCGTGCAGGAGGTCTTCGTTCAGGTGCACAAGAGCCTCGGCGGGTTCAGGCGCGAAGCACAGCTCGGCACCTGGATCTATCGCATCGCAGTCAACGTCGTGCTCATGCACCGCCGCGCTCAAAAGAGCCGGCCGTATTCGTTGCCCGCGGTGCCCGACGGCACCATCGCCGACGACGGCGAGCAACCGGACGAGCATCTCGCACGGAGTCGCCGCGTCGCCGCGCTCTACCGATTGCTCGAGCGCATGAGCGAGAAGAAGCGAACCGTGTACGTACTTCACGAGCTCGAGGGCATGACGCCCGTCGAGATTGCCAAGGTCGTCGGCGCACCGGTGCTCACGGTACGCACCCGCCTTTTCTACGCGCGACGCACCCTCTTGGCAGAGTTGACGGCAGAGCCGGCGCTCGCTGCGTTGGTCGAGAGCTTGGGGCCGCTCTCGGAGCCAGCGCCGGCGGCCGAGCCACACAAGGAGCCGGCATGAGCCCCGAACGAATCGAGCGCGCCCTCCGTGAGGTCACGCGCGAAGCCCGCATCGAGTCCGCACCCGACCTCGACTGGGACGCTCTCGAAGAGCGTCTGCCGATGACGCGCGTGAAGACCATTCCCCCGCGCCCGCGGAGCTATGGACCGCTCCTGCTCGCGGCGGCGCTCAGCCTCACGGCCGTGGCGCTCCTCGTCGGCTGGCTGCGCGAGCCGGCCGCGAACCGCAGCGTTGCCGACGTTACGGCCGCAGCGCCCGCGGTGCGCCCCTCGCTCCCGACGGAGATCGACGGCAGCACGCTCGCGCCCGGCGCGCGCATCACCGCGGGTGACGCAGCGAAGACCGTCGTCCACCGCGGCCACGCTTCCTGGACGCTCGCGCCGCGAAGCACGGGAGTGCTCGTCACTCAGGGCGACGTGCTCGTCATTCGCCTCGAGGTCGGCAGCGTCACGTCTCGCGTCGTGAAGAGCTCGCGCGTCGAGACCTTCGCCGTGGAGGCGGCCGACGTGCGCGTCGCCGCGCACGGCACCGAATTCGTGGTCACGCTCGCCGCCGACGGTGTTTCGGTCAACGTCACCGAAGGCACGGTGCTCGTGGGTCCGCGCGATCAGCCGGGCGTAGGCCAGCTGCTCCTGAGCCCCTCCGCGAAACAGTTCACGCTCGCCGGCGCGCCCGTCGAAGCAGACGAGAGCGCCGGACTTGACGCGCTGCGGCCCGGCCGCCCGCGCACGGGGGCAGCTCCGAGCCCCGAAGCGCCCGCCGAGAAGGCCTGGGGCGCCGGCGCTACCGCCCCCGGAACGACGCCGGGCTCGGGCAGCAGCGCCGCCGCGGGCGGACCGAAGCCGAAAACAGCCGCCGAAACCGTCGCAGGAACGACCGCGCCCTCGGCCACGGCGAGCAACGAGCCGACCGGTCCGGACCACGCAACGCCCGCCGGAATCGAGAGCGCCACCGCCGACATCATGAAGCTCGCGGCCACCTGCTTCAAGCAACGCACCGCCACGAGCGACGGCATCCGCGTCACCGCTCAGACCACCATCACGTTCCGGACGCTCGCGGATGGCGGCGTGAGAAGCGTCGACTTCGAGCCGCCGCTCTCGCCGTGGGTGCAAGCCTGCGTGAAGATCGGCATGGGCAGCATCCACACCGAATCGACGCGCTACGGCTTCCAGGTCTCGCGCACCGTCAACCTCGAGCGCTAGGGCCTGTCCTCTGCGCCGAGCATGATCGTCCGCGCTCCCGCGCCAACTCGAGCTCGCCGCTCCGCGGCTATTCGTCGCGGCGGAGGACGATCGCGTGCGAGTCGTCGATCATCCAGCGCACGCTACGCTCGTCGTCGATGCGAAGGTGGAGCGGATCGGATTTGCCGTCGGGACGCAGCACGGCGAGGCGCACGTCGCTCGAGTGGACGCCGGTTACCTTGTAGGGCGCGCTTCGCGGCTCTTCCGCGGGGATGGTGACGGTGACCTTCGCGCCCGTGAACTCGAACGAGACGCCTTTGGCCCAGCCGGTCGCTCGCGAGAGCTCACGCTGCTCGAAGCTCTCCACCGAATCGCCGAGCCAACGCCCCTCGAGCTGGCGCTGAACCGGGTTCCCGCACGCGATGAGCGCAGGGAGGGAGAGCAGCGCGACGCCCAGACCGAGGCGAGGCAAGCCAGGCTGAGCACCCCCAGAATGCGCGCGTGCGCTGTGCTTTCTCGAGGAAAACGGCATGGATCGAATGGTAAGATACGCGCCTACATCTAACCACATTTGTTGCAGTCGCCCCGCTTCAGCGACAGCACCTTACGCCTGTACTGTAATCAAAGTACTCGACGGGGTGCTCGGTGACGCGGGCCTCGCAGCCGTTGGTGGTCGCGCGCGCGTAGAAGCCGCCGAGGAAGGCGCCGCTTGGTTCGTCGACCCATTCGTCGAGGTTGCCGACCATGTCGAACGCAGCGTCGGGGCCCCACCGGCTCTGGCAGCGCGCCGTCTCGCCCGTGTGGCGCAGGAGCGGACCGCTCGCATCGGCCACGAGATTGAGGCGCGGATCGAGGTGGTTCTTGGACGCGTCGCCCCAGAGCACGCGAGCTGGATGCGTGTCGCGATACACGTTGCAGGCGCCGGCTTCGTAGTCTTCGCCGTACGGGAAGCGGCGGTTCTGCTCGCCGCGACAGGCGGTCACCCATTCCTCCGCGGAGCAAAGGCGCTTGCCCGCCTGCTCGCAGGCCGCACGCGCCAAGAGCCCGCTCACGTAACCGTTCGGCGTGGCCGAAGGCAGTGCGAGCGCCTTCGGCTCGAAGCTCTCCTCGAGCTCCCACACCGGAGGCCGCGGCAGCTCGGGAGCGCCCGGCACCGGCGCTGTTCCCGTGAAGGCCTCGAGCGCGCGCTTCGCCTCGCTCTTTCGCGGCGAAAAGTAGGGCGAGAGCGGGCGCCCGAGGCGAGCATCGACGAGCGACCCCTCGTAGCGATCGATGCAGAAGCGACCGGAGACGTCGACCATGTCGGGCGGGCAACGCCCGGAGGGAGTCGGGGGAAGCAACGCGGGCGGGCGCTCGCCTTCGAGCGCGTGGTCGCCGCCATCCGGCAGGTAGAGGAGCGCGGGCGGAGCCGGCGTCGGCAGCGGCGCGGCGGAGAGGAGCCCGGTCGTTCCGGTGCGATCACCCTCGCTGCGCTCGCGGCAGGCGAGCGCCGACAAGCTTCCGAATAGGAGCGCCGCGACGCGGGCGCGCCGCGTCACTTGCCGCGGTAGACGATGAGGCCGTGGCTGAGATCGTACGGGGAAACGGCCACCCGCACTCGATCGCCCGGGAGCACTCGAATGTGGTGACGGCGCATGCGTCCCGAGAGCTGAGCGCGCACGATCGCGCCGCCCTGGTCGACCTTGATGTTGTACTGGCCGCCGCCGAGGGCGTCTTGAATGACGCCTTCCATTTCGAGCAGATCGCCCTTGCTCATGTGTTAAACGCTGAACCTTGACTGAGGCATACGAATTGCCGGCGGAAGAATACATATCCCTGCGGGCCGGGCAAGGCGCCCGCCTCCGAAAGAGCATTCTCCTCGTCTGTCTGCTCGCGCTTTTTCCAGCGGCGCGCGCCAGAGGTGCTGAGCTTTCCCTCGGTTCGGGATCCGGCGCTTGGGCCGATGCGGGACTCGGCGCCATCCGCGGGATCACGATTGGCCCGATCGAAAGCGGGCTTCACCCGGGGAAGGGGTACGGGGGTAGCGCCTACCAGCGGACGCTCGGGGAGGTGCGCGCCCTCGGCGGGCGCTGGGTGAGCCTCACGCCGTTCGGCCGCGTGGCGGATCTTTCACCCACCGGGGTATCCCTCACCTTCGAGCAGCCGTTCGAGGAGAACCGCGTCGCCGTCGGACGCGCCATCGACCAGGCGCACGCGGCTGGGCTCTCCGTGCTGCTCGTGCCGCACCTGTGGGTCGAGAGCGGCGGCTGGCGCGGCGAGCTCGACCCCGGAAACGACGACGATTGGGCGCGCTGGGCGAAGAGCTACCGCGAGTTCTTGCTCGCCTGGGCACACGTGGCGAAGGACCACCATGCGGAGATGCTCGCGCTCGGTGTCGAGCTTCGCACCTGGGTGACGACCGCACACGCGCCGAGCTTCGTGGCGCTCGCGCGCGAGGTACGCGCGCTTTACCCCGGCCTCCTCACGTACGCTTCGAATTGGGACGACGTCGACGACAGCGTGCTCACCGGGGAGCTCGATCTCATCGGCGTGAACGCCTTCTTTCCGCTCACCGACAAGGAGGGCGCGAGCGTCGCCGAGCTGATGCAGGGAGGCGCTCGCGTCGCCGAGCGGCTCGAGGCGATTGCAACGCACTGGGGCAAACCGATTCTGCTCACGGAGTTCGGCTACACGACGCGCAAGGATCCGGCGCTCAAGCCCTGGGAGTGGCCCGACGGGATGACGCACGTCACCGTCGATGAAGCGGCGCAGGCCGACGCGTACGTCGGCCTGCTCGCGCCACTGATGGAGCAACCGTGGCTCGCCGGCGCCTTCGTGTGGCGGCTCTACGCGGATCCCCAAGATCTGTCGCAAGAAGCGGAATGGGGCTTCTCACCGCGCGGCAAGCTCGCCGAGCTCGTGCTGCGCGACGCGTTCCACGCGCACTGGGCTGCCGATCCGCCGTGGCCCACGGGCGAGAGCTTGTTCCGCGACACGGCGGAACTGCCGGGAGTTTACTAACGGGGGGCCTTAGCCCCCCGCGGCTCGCTTCGCGACCGCTCCCCCCGCCGCCTTCGGCGCGCTCGCTCCGCTCGCGGTCAATACTCAGGGCCTGAGGGCGGGCTTACGCTTGGCAGATCGAGAGCCAAGCGCGGGACCGCGCTCGAGCCGCCTTCGAGGTAGCGGTAGCGGGCGAAATTGCCGACGACGCGCTCGACGTACTCGAGCGTTTCGCCGTAGGGGATGCGGGCGACGAACACGTCGAGGGCGAGACCGTTGCCACCCGCGAGCCAGCGCCGCACGGCTTCCGGGCCAGCGTTGTAGGCGGCGGCGGCGAGCGGAACGCTGCCGCCGAAAGCGTCGAGGAGCTTCTTCAGGTAGCGCGCCGACAGACGCAGGCTCGGCGCGGGATGAGCGAGTACCTCGGCGTCGAAGGGCTCGCCGAGCTCCTGTGCGAGCTTCTCGGCCGTGCCGGGCATGAGCTGCATGAGGCCGCGCGCGCCCGCGCCCGAGACCACGTCGGGACGGAACGCGCTTTCTTGGCGCATCACCGCGTAGAGGAGCGCTGAGGGGATGTCGGCCTCGCGCGCGGCGTCCGGCACCGCGCCGGCGTAGGGACGCGGATACACGCAGTCCCATTGCCAGCGCGTGGTCGCCGACGGCGCCGTGAGCAGCGTGCGTGCGGTCACCTCCGTCTGGGCGATTTGGTAGCGGCGCGCTGCAACGTCGAGCAGGCCGTACGTCGTGCAGAGACCTTCGCCCGAGCGGGAGCCGAAGCGCTGCTTGAGGGCGCCCTCGTTGCGAGCGAGCTCGAGCTCCGCGTCGCGCTCCAGGCCGAGCCCGTGCAAGACGGCTACTGGATCCGGCAGCACGACGCCGAGCTCCGGCGCCCCCGTCACGGGTTTGCCCGCCGGGATCAGCTCCGGCGCCACGCCCTCGAGCGCCGCCAAGCGCTCGGCGCTGGCGAGCGCCGAAAATCCGAGCGGCTGCGCGTGCGCCACGTCGCTGAACAGCGCCTTCGCGCGCGCGGTATCGCCGGCTGCCGCACGCGCCACCCCCTCGAGGTGGTGCAGGCGGGCAGAGCGGCGCGGATCGTGCTCCGTACGGCCGAGCAGCTCGAAGGCGGCAGCGGCCGGGCCGTGCTTGCCGAGCGCGAGCCAGCACACGGCGCGCTCGTAGAGCGCATCCTCGCGTGACTTGCCGCGCGCGAAATCACCAAGATACGCGTCGTAGGCGCGGGCCGCATCGGCGAAGCGACCCCCCGCATAGTGCGTGCGCGCGACGAGGTAGCTCGCCTGCTCGGCGAAGCCCGAGCGCGGGTAGCGGCTCCGGAGGTCCCGGTAGCCGCGCACGGCGCGCTCGTCGTCCTGTGCGCGAGCGAGCGAGCGTGCCGCATAAAATGTGCTCTCCACGGCGTCGACGCCCGCACCGCGTGCCGCGCGTGTGAAGAGCTCGCTCGCCTTCTGGTAGTCGCGACGCGAGTAGTAGTAGGCGAAGCCGCGCGCGCGCTCGAGCCGCGCGGGCGCGATCGGCGTGCCAGGGGCCTTCGCCAAACGGTCGAGCTCGAGCTCGGTGCGCTCCACCGCGCCCGCACGGCCGAACGTCAGCGCACGGCCGAGTCGCTCCTCCTTCGTGAGGGCGCGCGACGGGTCGAGCGTCGCGAGGTGGAGATCCGCGTCCGCCGAACCGAGCGCGTCTTCGAGCGCGAGCCAGCGCAGATCCGTCGCCGCCTGTGCCTTTGCGCCGAGCTTGGCCTCCGAGCGCGCGCGAACCCCGCGAGCGAGCGCCTCGACCGAGTGCTGCTTCTTGCCCTTCAGCTCCTTCACGACGCGGTCGGCGAGCGCGCGGGCCACGGCGTACTCGGCGTTGCGCTCACGAGCCAACGCGGCGCGGGCGATCGAATCGGGATCGCTGCGCTGCCCGAAGAAGTCGGCGGCCTCCGCGTACGGACCCGCCGAAAGCTGAGCTTCGGCGCGCAGGCGACGGATTCGGGGCGCGAGGGCGGGAAGCTCCATGTCGAGCTTGTCGAGGAGCTCTACCGCGCGGGCCGCATCGCCGAGCTCGACGGCGGCTTTGGCGCGAGCCAGGCGGAGCTCCGCCCGGCGCGTGAGAGCGGCGGGGTCGGCGTCGAGCGCCTTCGCGGCCTCGGCGTAGCGGCCCGCGCGCAGCGCCTCGACCCAAGCCCCCTCAGGCGGCGGTGGCGCGGGGCGGGCCGCGGATTGCGCCACGCTCGCAAGCAGCGGCGGCGCCAGACGCGGGAGGTTGCCGCTCGGTCGCGCTTCCGCGGAGCCGCGCTCGCAGCCGCTCGCACCGAGAGCGGAGATCAAGGCGAGACCTGCGAGCCGACGCACGCTGAATGCTTAGCATGCGGCGGCGACGAGACGGGCGTTCCGTCGCGGCGATCGCCCTACTTTTTGATGATCTTGAAGGCGTGGTTCCAGCCGCCCGTGGCAGCGCCGTAAATCACCCAGGCTATGCACAGGGGCTCCAGAATCCGCGACAGCTGGATCGAGCCGAGATCGGTGACGTTCGACCAACCGAAATCGTGGAGGATCTTCGTCACCTGCTCTTTCGCGGCTGCGTCGTTGCCGCAGATCAGCATGTCGGGCGGACCGTCCGGGAAGCTCGGGCGAAACATGCTCGTGTTGCCGACGATGTTGAAGGCTTTGACGACGCGCGCATCGGGCACGAAGCGCTGAACCTGCTCGCCCCCCGAGTCCGTGTGTCCGACTGCCAGCGAGGGCGGCATGCCCTTCGAGAAGTCGAGCGGATTGGTCGTGTCGATGACGACCTTGCCCTTGAGATTCTGTGCGCCGGCGCCCGTGAGCACCGACTCGTACGCGACGCCGTGCGTCGCGAGCACGATGAGCTCGCCGAAAGCCGCCGCGTCCGCGAACGTGCCGCTCGACGCGAGCGGACCCATGTCGTTCGCCCACGCGATCGCTTTCTCGTTCTTTGCTTCGCGCCCGCCGAGCTTCGCCTCGTGGCCGAGTGTCACGAAGCCTTTGCCGAGCGAGCGGCCGACATCCCCGGTGCCCAAGATCCCAATCTTCATGGCGCAGTCCTTTCTGGGTGCCGCGGCATTCTTGAGAACCGGGCTGGGGGCGTCAAGCCGAGGTATGACTCGAGGGCGGCCGGTCGCGCGGGCGAAGGCCCCCGACGACCATGGCGAATGCAGACGAGCGCGGCGCTTCCACCCGGCGTTTCGAGGTATGGGGCATCCTGCTCGCGCTGGCCGTGTTCGTTGCGTTCGGGGTCACGTTTGGGCTCACGCTCGTGCCGCGCGCGGCGCCGTCCGAGAACGCCGACGACGGGCCGGGCGATCCACGCGCGACGTACCAAGCCGAGCAGAGCGTGGAGGCTTGGCACGCCGGGCGCTGGTACCCGGCGCACGTGCACTCCACGAGCGGGAACCGCTATTTCATCACCTACGATGACTTCTCCATCAGCTGGCACGAGTGGGTGACGGCGCGTCGGCTACGGCGTCACTGAGCCAGCATCCGCGCGCGAGCCTGGCGCGTCGCCACCCCGTCACCACCCCCAGTGATATTCC
>Ga0173480_10000740_pt1 | contig 11406 bp, 8 predicted proteins | sample NitcycUS209509C1_FD_122622 | JGI IMG/M metagenome (GOLD analysis project Ga0173480, IMG submission 122622) | Soil microbial communities from Arlington Agricultural Research Station in Wisconsin, USA - Nitrogen cycling UWRJ-S209-509C-1 (version... | ecosystem: Environmental > Terrestrial > Soil >... | reverse complement strand
TCGCCGGTTAAAGCGGTACGTGAGCTGGGTTTAGAACGTCGCGAGACAGTTCGGTCTCTATCTGTGATGGGCGCAGGAGATTTGAGTGGGGCTGACCTTAGTACGAGAGGACCGGGTTGGACGAACCTCTAGTGTATCGGTTGTCACGCCAGTGGCAGCGCCGAGTAGCTACGTTCGGAAGGGAGAAACGCTGAATGCATCTAAGCGTGAAACCCTCCACGAGATGAGATCTCCCAGGGAGTTATTCCCTCTGAAGGCTCCTGGTAGACGACCAGGTTGATAGGCCAGGTGTGGAAGCGTAGCGATACGTTGAGCTAACTGGTACTAATGAGCCGTGCGGCTTGACCATATTTTCTCTCTTCGTTCACGGAAATGCTCCGTGAAGCACAGCGAGTTTGTGAGAGAGGGAACTACCGTTTGCAGGGTATTCGGTTGTCGGGGTAAGCTCTGTACGTTCTTTGACATGCCCTGGGACGATCGACAGGCTGATGCGGCGCGGCTGATTGCTACGCTCCAACCTGTCGGACCCCAGGCAATTGAGATTGGCAGCCAGGCCGGACACCGGCTGCCAGCAAGTTTCCCGGTGGTCATAGGGGCAGGGTCCCACCCGTTCCCATTCCGAACACGGAAGTTAAGCCTGCTACCGCCGATGGTACTGTGTGCGTAGGTGCATGGGAGAGTAGGTCGCTGCCGGGATTATTTTTCAGGTAACAAGAGGCACGAAATCGAGCCCGCTTCGTCGAGAGACGGGGCGGGCTTTGTTGTGTACGCCGGATTCGCGCCGGGCGCGCTGTTCGCCAGGTGGAGCGTTTTCGATCGGGACCGCCCCGATCTACACGGTTGAGGCAATCGCCACCGACCCTAGGAAATCCCCGTAACACATCCGCAAGTCTTTATTGGGCTAAGCTTTGTCCGCTTATGTACAGCTTGGCACCCATGGTGCCTTATCGCGGCCCGGTGCTTAATCAAACAACACGACCCGTTTGCCGCCTTGCCGCGGCTCTCCTGTTCTCGTTCATTGCCACTGCCGTTTCCGAGGATCGTCCCGGTGCTCAGACCACCCCGGCGGCCACATGGACCGCGGTTGACGTCGGTTCGCCCGCGATTCGCGGAATCGCGGAATCGAGTCCAACCTGCACGGCGGCCACCGGGTGTCCGTTTTTCACACTCAGCGCGGCGGGCACCGGCATTGCCGGCGCCGCGGACCAGTTCACTTTTCTCCACCAGCGCCTGACCGGTGACGGCGCCATCGTCCTGCGAGTGTGGTCGGTGATGGGTACGACCGGAGCCGAGACGGGGCTGATGCTCCGCGAATCGTTGAGCGCGAATTCCAAGCACGCGTCGGTCATGGCGGGCGCCAGCCTCACCATTCGCCGCCGGACAACGACCGGCGGGCCCACCGCCGACACCGTGCGGTCGCTCCAGGCGGGCCCGCTCTGGATGAAACTCGAGCGGGCCGGCAGCCTCGTGACGGCGTCGACTTCGACAGACGGCTCGCAGTGGATCGTCGCGGGCACGCAGACGGTGGCCATGCCGATGACGATCTACGCAGGCATCGCCATCACGAGCCGCGCCGCTGGCTCAACGGCCTTTGCGAGCGTGTCGGGCATGTCGGTGGCGGCCACGGCGCCGACCCTCCCGTCCGGCTGGTCATCGGCCGACATCGGACCCGCGCCTTGGCCAGGCGCTGCGTTCTATGGCGACTCGACTTTTGGCGGCGTCAGCTTCGCAGCCGGAGTGCGAGCGCAGGCCGATGCCTTCCGCTTTGTGTACTACCGTGTTCGTGGCGACCTGCGGCTCGTGGCGCGCGTAGCGACCAGTGTGGGCGGCACCGGACGTCAAGCGGGAATCATGCTTCGCGAGACCTTGGATCCCGGCTCGATGCAGGAGACGCTCCTGTTGGACGACGCCGGCGTTGCGCTGGTGAAGCGGACGGCTGCCGGCGTCAGCGCTACGGCCGCGCGAGTCGCCGCGCGCGTGCCGCCGGTGTGGCTGCGTCTCGAGCGCAGCGGACAGATGGTGATCTCGTCGTACTCGACTGATGGCACGGCGTGGCAGGCGATTGCCACGGACAGCTTGCCGCTGGCGGCGGATCTGTATGTCGGCCTGGCCGTGAGTGCCGGGCCCAGCCAGGCGCAAGCGAGGGCAGGCTTCGATCAGGTGTCTCTCGTATCCGTTGCTGCCAACCGCCCGCCCGCCGTCTCGCTCGTGGCGCCGGTGACGGGGGCAGTCTACCGCCCGACCGATCCCGTGACGATCACGGCTTCGGCCACGGATCCTGACGACCGGGTCGTGCGCGTGGACTTCAAGGTCAATGGCACGTTGCTCGGGACGGACACCACGGCGCCGTACTCGGCGACATGGCCGGCCGGCGCCGCGAATGCCTACACCATCACGGCGGTCGCCGTGGACGACGACGGGGCCTCGACGACCTCAGCGCCGATCGGGGTCTCCGTTGTCGCGAACCGCCCGCCTGCCGTCTCGCTCGTGACCCCAGTGACGGGGGCCGTCTACGCCCCCGGCGCTCCCGTGCCGATCACGGCTGTAGCCACGGATCCCGACGATCGAGTCGCGCGCGTGGAGTTCAAGGTCAATGGCGCGCTGATCGGGACGGACACTACGGCGCCGTACTCGGCGACGTGGCCGGCCGGCGCCGCGAACGCCTACACCATCACGGCGGTCGCCGTGGACAGCTACGCAGCCTCGACGACCTCCGCGCCCATCGTTGTATCCGCTGCCGCTGTCCCGGGCGATGACGTATACGACGACGCGGACCGCCCGCCCGTTGTCTCGCTCGTGACGCCGGTGACGGCGTCAATCTACGACTCCGGCGATCTCGTGCCTATCACGGCTGTGGTCACAGATCCCGACGACCGAGTCGTGCGCGTGGAGTTCGAGGCCGACGGTCTGTCGCTCGGGGCGGATACCACGGCGCCTTACTCGATCACGTGGCCCGCCTCCAAGGCCCAAAGCATCTATGCCATCACGGCGATCGCCGTGGAAGACGACGGGAGTCTGACGAGATCACTTCCCACTGTGATCATGGTGATTGCAGTATCGAGCCCCAGTGCTCCGAAGCCGCCGCCCGGGCCTGAGTGGCACGTGGTGTTCGAGGCGTCGCCCTCCCATGCCTGGCTCGACTTCTATGTGCTCGAGATCTTCAGGACCGAACCGCGTGCGCCCGTGGTCTCGCTCAGCCTTCAAAGACCGGCTCTGGTGGGAACCTCGCCGCTGATTACGGTCAACGTGGACGACGCCGTGAAGGAGCTCCCCGCCGGCAATTACGAAGTCGTCGTAAGCGCCATCGCCGGGAGTCAGCGCGTCCGGAGCGCGCCGTTCTACTTGACGAGATGAGCCCGCTCCAGTGGGTCCCGCTCTTGAAGCGGCCTTGCGCGATCGGGGAACGCGCCTGAAGGAACAAAGCCGCGCGTTCCGAAGAACGCGCGGCCGACGGGGAACCAGGATTCTCGAGGGGATTAGCGGACGGCGCCGGCGAACCGCGTAGCCGGCCAGACCGAGGCCGAGCAGGCTGAATCGGGTTAGCGCCTGTTCGCGCGGCGGGGTATTGTCTGCGGCCCGGGCGGGCCGTCACTGCTCATTCGACCGGATGATTTACGGCTGCAGGTCGGCAGGAGACTGCGGCGTCATCTCGCCGGGCCGGGCGGCGCCGCGGGTGTTTCCGAAGGGGCTCGCTGGCGGTGTCCGTGGCGCAGTGTCGAGACCCGGGTCCGGGTTCGATTCGCCCCCGCCCGTGACGATGAGCGGGGCGCCGGGACCGCCGCTCGTGAGCCAGCCCGCGCGGGCGGAGCCACTGCGTCCTGGTGCTGGGGCGAGTTCGACCGGAGTGTCGGTTTCGGAGGGCGCCTCCACGATGACCGGTTCCACGATCGGCTCCGCTGCAGGTGCTTCGGGCACGAACGGACTCCGCCGGCCGACCGCGGCAAGCCGGGGCATCGCCGCGGCCTGGCCCTGCGAGGCGCTCTCAGGCAGGATCAGGAGGCGATCCACCGAAACCAATCCGGTTTCGGGGTCGCGCCGCTCGCCCATGATGTAACCCCCCAAGTCGCGCAGAACGGTCTGGAGCGCCTCGCGCTCCGAGACACCCGACAGCCGGAGCGTGACCGGCGTGTCGGATCCCACACCGCTCTTCGACACGACGTTGAGCCCGGTGACCGCGGTCCATCGCGCGAGGATCTCGTCCACCGTCACGTTGCTGGCATCGAGGGTCACCAGGCCGCCGTCGATGCGCAGCGTGAGGTGCTGCGCGTCGGCGCCGCGAGTGGCACCGAGCACACCAATGACGGAAAACGAGACGATCAGGGCGCAAATTTTCATAGTTTCACTGGAACGGTGGTGCCGGACGCGCGATTTTACTGCGGTGCGTCCGGAGCCTGCAGAATCCCATACAAGGACAAGGCCATTGCCGTCTCGCTCCTCGTGTGGGTGAAACGTGTCGGCCATCCCAGGAGAATCCCAGGCCTCGTCATTGGTCTGCCGGCCGGCCGTGATGCCTCACTTCGGCGTCGCGAACCGATCCAGAAGTCCTTTCAGACGTCCCTCGACTTCGTTGCGCAGCCCGCGTTTCAGCGCGGACGCCGTGTCGATGGTCACGCGCGGGGTTTCGAGCGTGCCGCGCACCGTCGCAGGCAGCACGACCCGGCTGCCTTCCCGCGTATAGCGCCGGAGGTCGTTACCGGCCTGCGCCGAAAGCGCCTCCGAGAGCGAGATGTCGAACCGGCCGTCGAGCGCCTTCGTGGCAGTCGCGAGCGTTCCCGAGCCCGCCAGATCCACGTCGCGGGAGTGGAGCGCGAGGGCGTCGGCGCGAAAGACCTGCTCTTGCAGCACGAACTGCAGGTCGAGCGTGTCGAAGTCGTCGCTGGGCGGTGGCGCATCGGCCGCCGGCTTCCCGAAGAACACGACGACGGTGCGCACCAGGCCCAGACGGCGGATCGTGCCCTTGGCGATCTGCGCTGTACCGGTGCCGCGGGCGCCAGCGAGCACCGCGGCGACGTCGCGCCCGGCGCCGCTGAACGTACCGGCGCCGGTGAGCGTTCCGGTGATCGTGTCGGGGACGTTGCCGAAGGCCGCCAGTTGCGCCACGTCCAGGCCGCTGAGCCGCGCGCGCAGCGTCGCGCTGAGGGTGGCGCCCAGACGGGCCGTGAGCGATCCCTGGTAGCGTCCGCCGAACAGCTGGAAGGTGAGTGGCGACATCGACACGCGGTCGCCTTCGGCCTGCACGTCGGCTGCGAACTGGCGCACCTCGACGCCGCCGGCGCTGGCGGTTTCAGCGCTGATGCGGGCGGCGATGCGCGTCGGCGGGCCGGCCGTGGCGCGGGCGCCGGGCGCTGCCGGCGGCGGACCGAACGCGTCGGCGAGGGCGATCAGTTCGTCTACGTCGAGCCGGTTGGCCGAGGCGCGCAGCATCGCGTCAACGCGCGGCTCGAGCGTCACGACGCCTTCGGCGCGGATTGACGTTTTTCCCGATTCGACGGTAGCGCTGCGCACGGTGAGACGCGCGCCGTCGAACGAGGAATCGCCCGACACGACGAGCTCGCGTCCGCGGCTGACGATACGCACTTCGTCGAGGCTGATGGAGTTGATCGACTCGATGGTGAACGCAAACGATCCGGCCGGAGCCGCGTCTTCTCCCGTGGTCGGGATCTCGAACGGCAGCGGCAGCTCGAGCCGCGTGTCGCCGATCCGGATCGCGGCGTCGGCGATGCGCCGCTTCAGGAGCGCCATGAGCTCGGTCGACACGCCGACCTCCCCCAGCGTGAGCCGCACGGGCCGACCGACCGTCACGGTCCGAAGCGTGAGGCCCGGCCGCGGCCAGAACCGCGCTCTCACCGACGCGATTTGGACGGGCTGCCCGAGCCACGCCGCCGCCTGTTGTTCGAGCGCGACGCGGATGCCGTCGTTCGCGAGGAACCAGTAGAGCGCTCCCGCCGCGACGGCCACGAGCGCCAAGAGGCTGGCCATCGCGTACAGCAGGAGGCGGCGAATCATCGAAAAAAGCCTATAACAGGATGGTGCCGGAACTGCCAGATGTCGATCTCTACGTACACGCGTTGCGGCCGCGGATCGTGGGGCAGACGATTCGCCGCGTGCGCCTGGCGGCACCGTTTCTCCTCCGGTCCGTCGAGCCGCCCCTGTCGGCCGTCGAGGGACGCGCGGTCGAGGACGTGTCGCGCCTCGGCAAGCGCATCGTGATCGACGCCGGCGCCGAGCTGTATCTCGTCATCCACCTGATGATCGCCGGCCGCTTCCGCTGGAGGCCGCCGGACACCAAGGTGCCGGGCAAGGTCGGGCTCCTGGCGCTCGAATTCGATCACGGCACGCTGATCCTGACCGAGGCTGGATCGAAGCGCCGCGCGTCGTTGCACGTAGTTCAGGGGCGCGCCGCCCTGACGCAGCACGATCCGGGCGGGATCGAAGTGCTCGAGGCGCGGTTGGAGGAGTTCGCGCAGGCGCTGCGCCGAGAGAACCACACGTTGAAGCGCGCCCTGACCGATCCGCAGGTGTTCAGCGGCATCGGCAACGCCTACTCGGACGAGATCCTGCACGCGGCGCGGCTCTCCCCGTTCAAGCAGACGCAGAGCATCGGCGACGACGAAGTGGCGCGTCTCTTCGAGGCCGTGCGCACGACGCTCGTCGGCTGGTCGACGCGGCTGCGCGAGGAGACCGGCGCCGGCTTTCCCGAGAAGGTCACCGCCTTCCGCGAGGGGATGGCCGTGCACGGCCGCTACCGGCAGCCCTGCCCGGTGTGCGGCTCGCCCGTGCAGCGAGTCGTCTACGCCGCCAACGAAGCCAACTACTGTGCCACCTGCCAGACCGGCGGCCGGCTGCTCGCTGATCGCTCGCTGTCGCGTCTGCTGCGAGACGACTGGCCCCGGACTCTGGAGGAGCTGGAGAGGAAGAGGAAGGCTTGAGAGCCTATGGGCTTTATCATTCGGCGCATGCGCCGGGCGTTCCTTGTCGCCGCGATTGTGTGCGGTCTTCTCTCTGCGCGGCCCGACGCGCAGGCCGATTCGGAATTGCGCTTTGGCGGCGACGCCGAGGGGGGCGCGCCGTTCATGGAGGCCGATCCGAACGACCCTTCGCGGGTCGTCGGCTTCGAGGTGGATGTCGCCGCACTGCTCGCGGCGGGCCTGGGCCGCACGCCGCGGTTCGTGCAAGTCGGGTTCGCCACCCTCGATCCCGCCGTCGCGCGCGGCGACTTCGACATCGGGCTGAGCGGCCTCGAGGACCTTCCGGGCCGTCGCGCCCGGCTCGCCGTCACCGTCCCGTACTACGAGTTCCGTGAAGTGCTGACGGTGCGCCAGAGCGACGCGGCCCGCCTCACGTCGCTCGCCGCCCTGGGCGGCCGCCGGGTGGCGACGCTCGGCGCGACGCTGGCGGCCGACATCCTCGACCGCGCCCGCGCGGAGTACGGCGTGGTGCCGGTGATCTACGAAGATGACGTCCATCCCTACTCCGACCTGGCGGTCGGCCGCGTGGACGCCGTGCTGCTCGACGCGGTGCTTGCCGAGCGCGGCGTTTCGCGCAATCCGGGGCTCGTGAACCAGCCCGCCGGCATGGGTGTCGGTCATTACATCGGGATCCTCGCGCTCGAGAACGCCGCGCTGCGCGACCGCATCGACGGGCTGCTGCGGGCGGCGATGCAGGATGGCCGGCTCGAAGCGATCTTCCGCAAGTGGCGCATGTGGAACGACGACCAGCCGCGTCTCTACGCGCGCGTGCTGGCAAACACCTCGTCAGGGTCTCAAGCCCCGGACCCACGCACGGTGGGAGCGGATCCGGACCCAGGCACGACGGGGGCGGGCCCAGCCACCACCGAAGCTGCTCCGGCTCCCGAGTCCGCGGCCGCGGCGACGATCCGCTATCTGCCGGCGCTATTGCGCGCGGCGGTCATCACGCTGCTCCTGTCGTGCGTGTCGATGGCGCTCGCCGTGGCGACGGGGCTGGCAATCGCCACCGGCCGCGTGTACGGAGGGAGGACCCTTCGCGTGCTGCTCACCGGGTGGGTCGAGCTCGTGCGCGGCACGCCGCTGCTGCTGCAGCTCTTCGTCCTCTACTTCGGCCTCGAATCGTTCGTGCAGCTGCCCGCGGTGGCCGCCGCGGTCCTCGGCCTGGGGCTGAACTACGGCGCCTACGAAAGCGAGATCTATCGGGGTGCGCTCGAAGCCGTGCCGCCGGGACAGCTCGAGGCGGCGCGCACGCTGGGGCTGAGCGAGTGGCAGGCGCTGCGGCTCGTGCGCGGGCCTCAGGCGTTCACACTGGCGCTGGCGCCGATGACCAACGACTTCGTCGCGCTCCTCAAGGACAGTTCGCTCGTCTCGATGATCACGGTGGTGGAGCTGACCAAGCAGACGTCGATCCTGGCCGCCAACATCGGCAGCTGGTTTCTGCCCGGGCTGCTCTGCGCCGCGATGTATCTTGCGATGTCGCTGCCGCTGGCGCGCCTCGCGCGCCGGCTCGAGCGGCGTTGGGGCCGTGGAGGCCACCTGTGAGCGCGATCACCGTCCGCGACCTGCACGTGACCCGCGGCGACCGGCCGGTGGTGCGCGGCGTTTCGTTCGTGGCACGTCCCGGCGAGGTGCTGGCGCTGATGGGCGCGTCGGGATCCGGCAAGACGACCGTGCTTCGCGCCATCGCGGGGCTGGAGCGCTTCTCCACGGGCGCGATCGAGATGGCGGGGCTCTCGCGCGGACCCGGGCCGCTGCCGCGTGGCGCCGCCCTGCGTGAGCTGCATGCGCGGGTCGGCATCGTGTTCCAGTTCCACAACCTGTTCGCGCACCTCACCGCCGCGCACAACGTGTGGCTGGCGCCGGTCCACGTTCGCGGGGCCGGGCGCGACGACGCAGAACGCACCGCCCGCCGCCTGCTCGACGAATTGGGCGTGGGCCCGCGCGCCGATGCCAGGCCGCATGAGCTGTCGGGCGGGGAGGCGCAGCGGGTGGCGATTGCCCGGGCGCTGGCGATGAACCCGCCGCTGCTGCTCCTCGACGAGCCGACCGCATCGCTCGACCGCGAGCGGCGCGCAGATCTGGCGCGCACGGTCCGCGGGCTCGTCTCGGGCGGCCGCACCATCCTGGCCGCGACCCACGACGCGGACTTCGTCCGCGCCTGCGCCGACCGGGTACTGCTGCTCGAGGATGGGCGTATCACACGCGACGGCGCCGCCGACTCGCCGGGCGCCACCGGTGACCGGCCCGACGACTAGGGTATTCTGGGCGCCACGGCGCCGGGTCGCCGGCCAACAAGCGCAGGCATGTCCAACACCTCCAAGACCGACACGGTCCAGACCGACGCCATCTTCATCGAGCGCGACACGGACCGGAAGATCCGACACCGCAACAAGCTCTACTACCGGGTCAACCACTGGCCGATCTGGATCTTCGTCTTCTTCATCGCGCCGGGGCCGATGACCTTCGACCTGTTCGCGCACGGGCTCGATCCGGGGATGGCGCTGTGGCTGGGCGTGGTGCTGACCGGGACCGCCATTGCGGGCCTGCGCGGCCGGCTGCCGGGTTGCGAACCGGCGCCCTACATCATCAGGTTCACGGAAGACCGGCCCAATCCCCTGTACCGGCGTATCTGCTACACGACGGCGTGGGGCGAGGTCGTGGCGTTTGCCGTGCTGAACACGGCCGGTCTCGCCTATGCCGTGGCGACCGGGCAGTGGCGGCTGCGTGAGTTCTACGATTACGGCTACTTCCCGATCGCCGGTACGGTCTGGCTGCTCGGCGCGTTCGGCGTGCTGCCCCGCGTGCGGGCGAGCACGAGGAACGAAGGGCATGAGCGCCGCTACTTCTACGGGTCGGTGTGGGCGGTGACGATCGCGCAGCCGGTGCTGTGGCTGCTGTGGAAGGTGGTGCCCGTCTCGCGCGGCGGTGACGCGCTGAAGCTGCTGGTCTTCGTCGGCATCCTCGCCGCCGTCGGCTACCTCTCGCGGCTCGGCTTCCTGCCGCGCACGCGTCCGATCCTGCCGGGCGAGTGGGCCATCGACTGACGCGATGATCTCGGCGATCGACGTTCTCACCGCACCGACGCTCAAGCATGTCCGCGACCTGTGGTGGGACGATACCTTCACCGAGTTCCTGGCCGAGACGCTCAAGCCGCGCCCCGGCAACCGCATCCTCGACGTCGGCTGCGGCGAGGGGCAGGCCGAGGTGGCCATCGGACGCCTGCAGGTGTCACAGGTGCGTCTGGTTGGTGTGGACCTCGTACCGGGCAACGCCGCCGAGACGCTGCGTGAGACGCGCTCGCACAACCAGCGCGTCAGCGTCGCTGCCGGGGATGCTTGCCGGCTGCCGTTCGGTGGCGGCGTGTTCGACGCCACGTTCTGCGTGGCCGTGCTGCAGTACGTCAGCGACGTGAGCGACGCGATTGCCGAGATCGCGCGGGTGACCGCGCCGGGGGGGCGCGTCGTGATCGTGGAGCCCGACAATGCCGCGCGCTACTTGTACAGCTCGGTGCCGTCGGGAGCGGTGGCGCTGGAAGCCGCGAGACGGTTCTTTGCCGCGGTCGCCGACAGTCCCGAGCGGGCGACCCACCCAGCCGTCGGACCGCGGGTGCCGAGCCTCCTCGCCACGTGCGGTGTCGAAACCGTGGACGTGCGCATGTTCCCGGTGACCAGCGTGCAACTCGGTGTCCCGGCCGACGAGGTGTGGATCCGCCGCCGCGCACGCGCGGAGCAGGCGATGACGGGTACCGCCACCGAGCGCGTGCGGGACGCGGCGATGGTGTTCCTCGCCGCCATTGACGTCTATCGCACCGAAGCGGCCGAAGCCAACACGGCGTTCGTCGAAATCCAGAACACGATGCTCTTCGCGACGGTCGGCCAGAAGCCGTCCGCCCGGCGCTAGCTGCCAGGAATGCCCCGCCAGCCAAAAGCGGCCGGCCGGCCGGCCGAGGGTCACGACGGCTGGGACGAATATGCGCCGTTCTACGACTGGGAAAACGCCCGTACCCTGGGACGGCGCGACGTGCCGTTCTGGCGCACCGTCGCGCTGAACTGCGGCGGATCAGTGCTCGAGCTGGGGGCGGGCACGGGTCGCATCTCCATCCCGATGGCTCGCGCCGGCGTGCCGCTCGTCGGCATCGATCGCTCGGCGCCGATGCTGGCGCGCGCACGCCAGCGCGTGAAGCGCGCCCGGCTGCAGGGGGGCGTGCGCCTCGTGCGGGGCGACATTCGCATGCTGCCGTTCGCCGACACGGTCAAATTCTCGATGGTGCTCGCGCCCTACGGCATGCTGCAGTCGCTGCTGCGCGAGCGCGACCTGCAGGCGACGCTCGGCTCGGTCCATCGCGTGCTGCGCAAGGGCGGCACGTTCGGCGTGGAGCTCGTCGCCGACCTGCCGTCGTGGCAGGAATACCGTCAGCGCGTCAGCCTCAAGGGCTGGC
>Ga0173480_10000739_pt1 | contig 11413 bp, 14 predicted proteins | sample NitcycUS209509C1_FD_122622 | JGI IMG/M metagenome (GOLD analysis project Ga0173480, IMG submission 122622) | Soil microbial communities from Arlington Agricultural Research Station in Wisconsin, USA - Nitrogen cycling UWRJ-S209-509C-1 (version... | ecosystem: Environmental > Terrestrial > Soil... | reverse complement strand
CCACGCCGGACTCGCGGAGCGCCGCGTGCACCTGGCGGCAAGTCGTGCAGGTCGGCTTCTGGTAGATGGTGATGGTCATGCCCAACCAGCCTACAACGAGGGTGGCTGGTGACGTTCGTCCGCTAGAACACTGAAGGCATCGGGCGCAGCCGGCTTCGGTACAATCGCGGGATGGATCGCACCTTTCTCTTCGTTGGCGCGCTGGCCGGCTTTGTCGGCGTGGCGCTCGGCGCCTTCGGCGCGCACGGGCTGCGCAATCGACTCTCGCCGGAGATGCTCGCCGTGTTCGAGACCGGCGTGCGCTACCAGATGTTCCACGCGCTGGCGATTCTGATCACGGCGATCGCCCTCGCGCGCATCGACGGCTGGGCGGTGCGAGCGGCTGGCTGGAGCTTTGCCGCCGGCATCGTGCTGTTTTCAGGGAGCCTCTACCTGTTGGCACTCACCGGCGTCCGATCGCTGGGCGCGGTGACCCCACTCGGCGGCCTGGCGTTCCTGGCCGGATGGGCGCTGCTGGCCTATGTCGCCGTCGTTGGTGGTCTGGTGCGATGAGCGAGTGTGGTTGGGGCTGCGGGTTCCGGCTTCAGCCGGAACCCACGATACGGGGGTTACTGAAGCCCGCCGCGAACCGACGTGATCCGCTCGGTGTTGAATCCGAGCCAGTGCATGCGACCGGCAAAGCGCGCATGTTCCACCTTCATGCAGCGGTCCATGATCACCGGCACGCCGCCCTGCTCGGCAATGCGTGCACCGCTCTCGCTGATCACGCCGAACTGACACCACAAGCACCCGGCGTGCACCTTCACCGCCTCCTCCGCAATCTCCGGCAGCGCGTCGGGAGCGCGGAAGACGTTCACGACGTCGATCGGCACCGGCACATCGAGCAGGCTCTTGTAGCTCTCCTCGCCGAGGATCTGCGGCTCGCGCGGATTCACCGGGATCACGCGATAGCCGTGCCGTTTCAGGTAGTAGCCGACGAAGTTGCTCGCGCGCAGCTCGTTTGGCGACAAGCCGACGATGGCAACGGTCTTCGCGTGATGGAGGACGCGCTGAATCGTCAGCGGATCCTGATAGCGCGAGAGATCGAACGACGAGGTCGTGGCTGGAGGCGTCATGACGCGGCCACTCCGCTGGCGGCCGCGGTGGCGGCGCGCGCGAAACCCTGCTCGAGATCCCAGATCAGATCGTCGACCGACTCGGTACCGACAGACAGCCGGACTGTTCCAGGCCCCACCCCCGCAGCCTTGAGCTCGTCGTCGTTCAGCTGACGGTGTGTGGTGCTGGCGGGATGGATGATCAGGCTCTTCGCATCGCCCACGTTCGCCAGATGCGACCACAGCGTGACGCCGCGGATGAAATCCTGCCCGGCCGGCCTCCCTCCGTGGCAATCGAACGAGAAGATGGATCCGGCACCGCGCGGCAGATACTTGGCGACGAGCGTCCGGTACTTGCTCTGCGGCAGACCGGCATAGGTGACATTCGATACGAGGTCGTGCTTCTCGAGATACGTCGCGACGGCGATGGCGTTCTCGACGTGGCGCGCCATGCGCAGCGAGAGCGTCTCGAGCCCCAGGAGAAACAGGAACGCGTTGAACGGGCTCATCGCCGCCCCGAGATCGCGCAGTGTCTCGGCCCTGAGCTTCATCAGATAGCCGTACGTGCCGAACGTCTCGTGGAATTGGAGCCCGTGATACGCCGGCGACGGCTCGGCGACGACAGGAAACCGGCCGTTGGACCAGTTGAACGTGCCGGAGTCGACGACAACGCCGCCGATGCTGGTGCCGTGGCCGCCGATGAACTTCGTCGCCGAGTGCACGACGATGTCGGCTCCCCATTCCAGCGGCCGGCAGAGATATGGTGTGGCGAAGGTGTTGTCGACAATCAGCGGCAGCCCGTGGTCATGTGCGATCGACGCCACGGTCTCGATGTCGAGCACGTTGCCGCCGGGGTTACCAATCGTCTCGGCGAAAAACACCTTGGTGTTGTCGCGCACCGCCGCCTTCCAGGCGCCGGGATCATCAGGGTTCACCCAGGAGATCTCGACGCTCATCTTGCGCAGCATGTGCTTGAACTGGTTGACCGACCCGCCATAGAGCGCAGACGAGGACACGACGTGGTCGCCAGGCTGGAGCAGCGTGAAGAGCGCGGCGGCCTGCGCGGCAATCCCGCTGGCGAAGGCGACCGCGCCGCAGCCACCTTCCAGGCTCGCCATGCGCTCCTCGAACACGGCGACGGTCGGATTCATGATCCGCGAGTAGGTGTTGCCGTACTCCTGCAGGTTGAAATACGCGGCCGCCGATTCCGGATCCTCGAACACGTAGCTCGTCGTCTGATAGATCGGCACCGCGCGGGCGCCGGTGTTCGGGTCGGGCCGCTGACCGGCGTGCACCTGACGCGTGTCGAACCCGAAGGTGCGCGAGGCGTCGGTGAGGTGGGATCGTTCCATGGCAGCTCGTCTCCTAGGTCACTAGGTTGCTTGACTGGCGAGGAAGTTCCGGATCATCGGCGTCTGGCGCGCTTCTTCCAGCAGGAAGCAGTCGTGGCCGTACGGTGCGTCGATGATGTGGCACTCGACGTCCTTGCCGCTGGCCCGCAGGGCCGCCGCCAGCGCCTCCGATCCTGACGGCGGATAGAGCCAGTCCGAGCTGAACGCGATGAGCAGCGTCCGTGCGGAGATGTGGCGCACTGCGTCCGCGAGCGACCCGCCGCCGTATTGACGCCCCAGATCGAAATAGGTCAACGCCCGTGATGTGTAGAGGTACGTGTTGGCGTCGAAGCGCTTGACGAACGACGACGCCTGGTGCCGCAGATAGCTCTCGACCTCGAACTCGGGATCGGTGAGCGTGTAGCGGAGATCGTCGGCGAACTGCAGCCGGCGTCCGAACTTCTCCCCCACCGACATCGCGGAGAGATACGTGATATGGCCGACCATGCGTGCCACGCCCATTCCGGCATCGGGCTTGAGACCGCTGCCGTAGTAGTGGCCCCCTTGCCACGCCGGATCGGCCATGATCGCCTCGCGGGCGATGGCGTTCCAGGCCACACCCTGCGGCTGCAGCGCGTGCGTGCTCGCGATCGCGACGACCGCGTCGACGCAGTCGGGGTAGAGAATCGCCCACTCGAACGCCTGCATGCCACCGAGCGAGCCTCCCGCCACTGCGGCCAGGCGCTCGATGCCGAGCTCGCCGAGAAACGCCCGCTGCGTCCGCACCATGTCGGCGACCGTGATGACGGGAAACGTCGAGCCGTATGGTTTCCCCGTTGCGGGATCGATGGACGAGGGCCCCGTCGTGCCGCGGCACCCGCCGAGCAGGTTCGTCGACACCACGAAGAAGCGGTTGGTGTCGAACGCCTTGTCGGGCCCGATCATCCCGTCCCACCAGCCCAGGCCCTTGAGGCTGGCGCCGTCGCGAGCGTCGGCGCCAAATCCGTCACGGGTGCTTTCGGCCGGAGGCGTGCGCGCGAGGCCGGCGGCATGCGCGTCGCCACTGAGTGCATGGCACACGAGGATCACGTTGTCACGCGCGGGCGACAGCGTGCCGTACGTCTCGTACGCGATGCGGATTGGATGAAGCGCGCGCCCACAGTCGAGCCGGACGGGCGCGGGAAGCTCGAGGAACTGCGTGTCGACGGTACCGACCGAGCCGGGAGTGGTGCCGGGCGCTGAGGCCGCCATCGCGCGATCATAGCGCCTGAGTCCGCCGGCTGGTCACGCCGGTGTATGATTCGAGGCTTCCAACCACTCCACGACAGCCGAGGGGGCTTCACTATGGCTATGGCGACAGTCAACAACGGAGTCAATGTCCAGGCACTGCTCGATGCGCGGGAGGCACTCAAAGGCGCCCCCGAGGCGACAAAGTTTACCTGGCGGGCCAGCTGCAAATGGCAGAACGGCACGCACAGCCGATCCAGCGTCCAGGGATTTTTCGGCCTTGGCGAGGAGCAGCGACACAAGACCGAGACCTCATTCGAAGCCGACCATCCCGAGATTTTCGCCTCGGAGGACAAGGGCGTCACCCCGGTCGAGTACCTCCTGGTCGGCCTCGCCAGCTGCCTGACCGCCGGCATCGCCGCCGTCGCACAGAACCGCGGCATCCAATTGCGGTCGGTCGAGTCGAAGGTCGAAGGCAAGATGGACATTCGCGGAATCCTCGGCATGGACGGCGACGTGCGGAACGGCTACGACGACATCAAGGTGACGTTCAAGATCGATGCGGACGCTTCGAAGAAAGAGATCGAGGCGATCGTCGCGCAGTCGCAGAAGCGCTCGGCCGTCTACGACGCGATCACCAACCCGGTGAACGTCACGGTCGAGATCGCCTAATACTCGGGACTGGGGACTCGGGACTGGGGACTCGAAAGCCAGAGCAGTCGTGGAGGACCGAGTCATCGAGCACGTCACTACCGTGGTCATCGGGGCCGGACACGCCGGCCTCGCCGCGAGCCGCTTCCTGAGCGAGCGGTCGCTGAACCACGTCGTGCTCGAGCGCGGCGAGGTCGCCAATTCCTGGCGGCGCGAGCGATGGGACTCGCTCCGGCTCCTCACGCCTAACTGGCAGAGCCGCCTGCCGGGACATCGCTACGATGGCGCCGATCCCGACGGCTACATGACGATGGGCGAGGTGATCGAGTTCATCTCGCACTACGCCCTCGTCTGCCGGGCTCCCGTCCGCACCGGCACCACCGTCACCTCCGTGACGCGCACCGCCGAGGGATACAACGTGGCGACGAACAGCGGCGTCATCCGCTGTCGGTGCGTCGTGGTGGCGAGCGGCGCCTGCAATCGCGCCAGCGTGCCGCAGCTGCGATCCAGCATCCCCGCCTCGATCGAACAGTTCACCCCCTTCGACTACGGCAACCCATCGCGACTCCCCGAGGGCGGCGTCCTCGTGGTCGGCGCATCGGCGACGGGCGTTCAGCTCGCCGGGGAAATCCATCGATCGGGACGGCAGGTCACGCTCGCGGTCGGTGAGCACGTGCGGCTGCCGCGCCTCTATCGCGGTCGCGACGTGCTCTGGTGGATGGATGCCTCGGGTGTGTGGAACCAGCGTTATGACGAGATCGACGACCTGACGCGGGCCCGGCGCCTGCCATCACCGCAACTGGTCGGCTCGCCGGAGCGGACGACGCTCGACCTGAATGCCCTCGCGGCGATGGGAGTGGAGCTCGTGGGACGGCTGTCGGCGGTACGCGACGGCCGTGCGCTGTTCTCGGGCGGCCTGCGGAATCTGTTCGCGCTCGCGGACCTCAAGATGGAGCGCCTCCTGGACACGTTCGACGAGTGGGTGAGCCGCGCCGGCAGCCGCACGGAGCTGGGCGCGCCGGAACGGTTCGAGCCCACGCGGGTGCCGGCGTCGTCGAGGCTCCAGATCGATCTTCGGAGCGGAGAGATCCGCTCAATCCTGTGGGCGACGGGATTTCGACCGGACTACGGGTGGCTTCGTGTCCCGGTGCTGGACGAGAAGGGGTTGCTGCGTCACCAGGGTGGTGTGGTCGACAGTCCTGGGATGTATGCGCTGGGGCTGCCGGTGTTGCGTCGCCGCAAATCGACCTTCATCCACGGCATCGAGGACGACGCGCGCGAGGTGATCGATCACCTGGCGACACATCTCGACGGCGGCTGAAACCTGGGCGCACGGTCGCGGACCGTCCGGGCGCTCAACTGAGGTGGAGGTTCCGCCAGCCCTGCACGCCATCGACCTGGAGATGCGGGCGCCCATCGGACACCTTGACGATCGCGGCCCGTTCCATTTCCAGCGCCCAGTCCGGCCCCAGCATGGTATCGAGAAGCCTGCCTTCGATCTGACGTGAGTGGGTCCCAATCACCACGTAGGCGACCTTCCGCTTCATCTCAGCGAGACAGCCAGCGACAAAGTCCGCTTCGCCGCCTTGGATGTCGATGTGCAGGAGATCGATGCGCTGGTGACCGGCGGCGAGCGTCGCGAGCGGGATCATGGGCACTTCGTCGTGGCTGTGGTTTTTCAGCGCCTTGAACCGCTGCAGGCGGCTGGCGCCGAACACGGGCTCGAGCCCCCAGTTGACGCCCGATTGCGACTGACGCGGAAACAGGGCCACCCCTTTGCGCGCCGCAGCGATTCCGCGATGCAGCGTGATCTCAGAGGGCTGGAAGCCATTCGTCGCCAGTGCTTCCCTCGCGAACGCGAGATGGCCTTCGTCGGCTTCGATCCCGATCACGTGGGTCTTCTTGCCAAGGCGACGCGCTGCGGACCCGGCGTTGTTCAGCCAGCATCCCCATCCGCAGCCAAGCTCGATTGCCGTGAATGTGCTGCCCGCGAGATCCACGGCGCGCAGCGTCGCGCCCCACTCGGCGACGTCAGCGTGCCAGTTGGCAGGAATCGGCATGCCTTCGACTTCGCCGCCGCGTCCGTTGAGGATGTCGGGAAAGAACTTGATGTCGATGGCGACATCCAGGTAGTTCACGAGATGTCCTGGCCGCGGCCGCGGGTTGGGAACCGCGTGACGTCGCATGGCCTCTTCGGCATCGAAGCTTGACGAGTAGACGAACTGCACACCAGACATACGACTCTCGTCAATCGCTCAGGAGCCCGAGGACGACACGTCGGCACCCGAGCGCAGGGCCGAACCGCACGCGGACAGTCTGCTCGACGTCGTGCGCCACAAGCCTGGGATGATACAGGTTACTGGCACGGTTCGAGCTTGGTCTCGACCTTCCCCGACCACACAGGCGGTGCCGCCTTTGCGACCGCACGCCCCTCGAAGATCAGGCGCGTGCCACCGGCCACAATCGGATCCAGACCGTTGTAGGTCATCGTCGACACGAAATCCCGCAGCGGCACTTCCAGGTCGTGAGTCGCGCCCGGTGCGATCGAGACAATCCACGGAACGCCTTTGGTGAGCGCGTATTTGGGATTCACGTACGCATAGACCTCGTCGGCTCCAGTCGCCGGACGGATGGCAATCACGTCGAGCGAGTCCACCACGCGCGTCTTGCCGTCTGCCGCCTGGAAGCCGACGACGACCGACGTCGCCCGATCGCTCTTGTTGACGAGGCGCACGCGCAGGACCGGCATCTGGCCGCTGACGTCGCATGTCGCCTGCAGTGTCAGAGGGGCGCTCGCGCCAGCGGCAGTGGCCTGGGCGCCGGCCTTCGCCGACATGGTCACGCCCAGCACCAGCATCAGCATCCCGGAAACAGATCGCAGGGAGCACACGGTCATGACCTCCAGGTTAGGCTAGGTCCGCCTGAAGGCGGACCCCACGGCCGGGCCGGGCCTGCGCGATTCAGCGGGGCCAAAAGGCCCCGCCCTACGCCGCCTATTTGGCCGGGGGCTGAGCCGGGCGCGGTCGCGGGCGGATCTCCGCGAAGTAGTTCGTCACCTGATCCGGATCGTAGAGCCAGGTCGTCACCAGCCCCGGGAGCGTTTCGCCCAGCGCCTGTTCAACCGGAATTCCACGCTGCTGCGCCAGCGCCCAGATTGGATCCACCGGCTTGACGACGTACTGGATGCCGGCGAGCTGAGGATTGACCGGCTTCGGTCCAGGCGTCGCCCACACACTGATCGTCGTCGAGCCGTGTCGGAAGGGGTACTTGGTGACGCCGACCACTGCGTCCTTCACCGGCGGCAGTTCCTCGAGGCCGACAAACGTGCGGTAGAACGCGCGGCTCTTTTCCAGGTCGTTGGCGGCAATACCGATCTCGAGACGACCGTAGGCTTCTTTCGGCGCATTGGGCTCGACGACGAGCTGAACCCACTCACCGTCCGGATCGGCGATGAGCGCGCTGCGCGACCCGCCGACGGTCTTGAAGACCGGCGCCGCGAACCCGTGGTCCGTGAACCGCTTCGTCAACGTCGCTTCTTCAGGAAACCACATCGTCCAGAGACGGACGCCGGCGGCATCGTTGATGGCGCCGCGCGTGAACTTCGCATTGGCGCCCGCCCGCGTGAACTTGAGCTGCGACGGACCAACCTGATAGCGCGAGACACCGCCGACGGCGCCGACGTCACCGAAGCCGAGAACCTGACCGTAGAACTCGAGCGTCTTGGCGCCGTCACCCGAGAAGCGACGGAAGACGTTCATCGAGCTCTCGGCGAAGTACGGTTTCGCGGTCGTGGCGGGCGCGGCTGGTGCCACCGCGGCCGGCGCAGGCGGCGTCGACTGCGCGTCGAGGCCGACCGTCGCCAGCGCGGCGACCGTGAACGTCAGAGCGAAGCACGCAATCGTTCGTGTCATATCCGTTCCTTGGTCCGGAACTATATACAGCCGGCCGGGTGGACGGAAGTACCGCATTCGTGGAAGTGGCGGGTGGCTAAGGGCTCCGCCTGCCGCGCAGGGCGGCAACGAACTCGACCGGTGTTTCGACGCGCATGTCGTAGCGAAGGGCAGACAGGAAGTGCCGGCGATTGTCGGTCACGATGACGGACGCGCCGGCGGCCCGTGCCACTTCCGCGATGTGGGCGTCGTAGACGCGGCCGCCGGCGATTTTGTCGTTGGCGGCGGAACGCAGCAACGCCAGCCGTTCGCCCGCCGGCAACTCATGAACCGTCATCGCGGCAAACACGTTCTCCTCGAGCAGCCGTATCGCATCGGCGGGCGCGAGTCGAAACTCGGGAGGCAGGCGTGTGGCCACAGAGTAGAACTCGAGGCAACAGTGCCAGGCCGTCGAGACCTTGGGCAACCGTCCTTCGACGACCGCATGCATGATCGACTGCGCCGGTCCGCTCTGAGGCCCGAAGTCGATCAGGCCGGCGAGGATCACGCTGGTATCGAGGAAGGCCGTCACGGCCAGCGATTCCGTTCCTCGTCGACGACGGTTGCGATGTCGATCACCGGCCGTTCATCGACGCCGACCGTGGGACGAGCGACCAGGCGCCTGCCGATCCGGACCAATCGAGGGCCGGTGGCCACCCGTTCCAGGCGCAGTCCGCGATCGTCCTCCGAGATCTCGATCTCCGACCCGGCGACGAATCCCGCGCGGTCGCGGAGCGCCGCGGGGATGACGATCCTCCCCGCCTTGTCGATGGTCGTTCTCATGCCATCACGATACCACCAGCATGGCATGTGGCAGCCGGCCTTACGCTCGCCGGGCTGAAGCCCCCCCACGAGCGATGTCGACGGTCCAGAGCCCGGCGTGACGTGCGTTCTGTTAACATTTCCGGCCGCATCGGTCCCCGTGAGCATGCCGGGTGACGAGGCGTCCTGTTCAACCGAGAAGAAACGGAGCCGTCATGATTCTGGTGAATCGTTCCCGTTTGTTTGTGTACGCCGCGCTGGTGTCTCTGACCTTGCTCGCCACCGCACCCGGGGTCCTCGCGCAGGCACCTGTGGGCCAACCCGTCGCGCCCGGACCTGGCGGCCCAGGTGCGCCAGGTGGGCCAGGTGGGCCAGGTGGGCCAGGTGGGCCAGGTGGACGTGGCGGACAAGGCGGTACCGTCGCCCCGCCCGGACCTCCGGCTCCTGTCCCCGCGGCCGTCGCGCAGCCCACAGCCACGGATGTCGCCGCTGCGGACCGCGCACTCGCCCGCTTCGTCGCCAGCGACGCCGAGGCGCGTACGCTCACCACGAAGTACCCGGGGCTCATCGAAGTACGCCGGCCGTCCGCCACGAACACCGCCATCATGCCGAGCCTGAGCACCGGGTTCCTGGCCAAGCACCAGGCCAACCTCGCGGTGGCGGCGCAGGGCGACAGCGAGTTGCTGTTCATGGGCGATTCGATCACCGACTTCTGGCGCAACGAACAGGGCAACACCGCCGGAAAGCCGGTGTTCGACAAGTACTTCGGCAAGTGGAAGGTCGCCAACTTCGGCATCGCCGGCGACACCACGCAAGGCGTGCTCTATCGGCTGCAGAACGGCGAGGGCAAAGGGTTCAAGCCGAAGGCCGTGATGCTGATGATTGGGACGAACAATACCGGACGCAACACAGCGGCCGAGATCGCCGAGGGCGTCGGCGCCATCGTGCTTCAGCTGCAGAACGATTTCCCCGAGGCGAAGATTCTGCTGCTCGGCATCTTCCCGCGCGGTCGTGCGGCCACCGACCCGGCGCGCGCCACCATCAGTCAGATCAACACGATCATCTCGAAGCTGCACGACGGCAACCGCGTGCACTATCTCGATATCGGTGCGAAGTTCCTGGATGCCTCCGGCAACATTCCGGTGGATGTGATGAGTGACGCCCTGCACCCGACCGGCAAGGGGTACGAGATCTGGGCCGACGCGGTGATCGCGCAGGTGACTGCGCTCATGAACGCGCCGCGCTAGCTCACGCTGAAAATGGGGTCGGGAGTGTCCTCGAAAAATGACTCCCGACCCCATTTTCCTGCCGGACGAAGTTGTCGGCGATTCCTGTCTCTCCGACAAAGGCGGCAGCGGGCAACTTTGCGCGACCGCCATGTGCTAGGGTACGCCTCGCGTTTTGGGAGCGCTGCCGGGATGCCGCGCTCCAGATGGAAGGCGTTCCGTGTTGCACGCCAGGTCACACCAGCCCGCCCACTCGGCGGTCATCGTTCTGCTCGCCACGTCCGCGTGGCTGTCCTGCATTGCCGTCGCCGACGCCGATCCACGCGCGTCGGTGGTCAGGGTGTACGACACGGGCAACGGCAGTAGCGCCGGACGCACGGCGGCAATCCGCACGGCGTCGGCGATCCTCAATGAGGCCGGCGTTCCCATCGAGTGGCGCGACTGCACGCGGTCAGGCAGCCAGCCTGACTGTCAGCCGCGTCGCGGCGATCTCATCGTGCGCATCATGCCCACGGCAAAGCCCGGCAGCGTTTCGAGCGGCAGTTCGCTGCAGTTGCGGACGATGCGAGGCGAGGAGCATCTCCAGCTGGGTATCGCCGTGCTCAACCCGGTGACGCTGGCAGGCCAGATGGCTACGGTTTTTCAGGAGCCGGTGCAACGCATCGCGTCGCGCAGCGGCGTGGATCCCGCCGAGCTGCTCGGGCGAACGATGGCCCACGAGATTGGCCATCTGCTGCTGCGCACCAAATCGCACAGCGCCACCGGCCTCATGCGCGAGGTGTGGAGCCTCGAGGAACTGACGTCGAATCGCGGCGACGACTGGCGGTTCGCTCCTGGCGACCGTCGCCAGCTTCAGCAGCAGAAATGGGGTCGGGAGTCATTTTTCGAGGACACTCCCGGACATGGAGCGATGGCGCAGGCCTTCAGGCCTGCACGGCAAGATGCGGAACGCGGGAGTGTCCTCGAAAAATGACTCCCGACCCCATTTACTAGTCGCGGCGGCCGCCGAGCAGACCGGCGCGCTGCAGGTAGTAGAGCAGCGTCAGCAGCGTGGTGATTGCCGCCGCAACGTAGGTGAGCGCGGCCGCGTTCAACACGGCATCGACGCCCTTCCGCTCCTCCATGGTCACGATGCCGTACTCCGAGACCAGCGCCTTGGCGCGGCGTGACGCATCGAACTCGACCGGCAGGGT